>JAABUW010003920.1_pt1 | contig 20672 bp, 21 predicted proteins | sample 5560081 | NCBI WGS metagenome assembly JAABUW01 (sample SAMN10711882, study PRJNA513363) | rock metagenome | isolation source: Antarctica rocks | place: Antarctica: Victoria Land, Knobhead sud
TGGGGTCCTACTGTTTTTCAGATATGCCACACTCTTGCCGACGTGCCAGTAGTAGTGCCATAGTGCTTCCTCGATCTCTTTGTCTGAAGCTTGTAGACCAGATTCTTGCAGCTCAGCTCTGACTACTGGAGTGAGGGCGGTGAAGCTCTCGCGGTCTTCATCCGTGTAGCTTGGCTCTTCATGGTACTCTTCCTCCTCCGAGTAGACATCGTCTTCGTCGTAGTCGATGTTCTTTACGCGCTGCATTGTAGCGACTTCAGGTCACGATCGAGGCGCGCTATTGTGCGTCGATTGGCATTTCTGTCAAGCTCCGGTTCTAACAACTATGACCACATGCAGACTCGATCATGTGAAGTTCGAAGTCGTTTCCCGCAACAGCTCGACGTCACATATTTCGAGATGCTCAGCCTCAGGCATCCGCGCTAAGTAGCGAGCACTGCGACGACTGTTCGGGCGCATACACTCTCTCCCTCCAACTCTTCTCAAACTCCACCACCTTAGTACACAGTTTACACGCACGAAGATGGAACACAACCCCGCGGACGACCCTACGGAAAGCGATATGATCATGATGTTGACGGCCAATAATCTATGGAAATCTATACAGGCGAGCCCCCTGCACTTGTCACAGCCCGCCGTGTGATTGCTGGATATTTTGATGTGTAGGCCACCAGGGGACAACTAGAACGTCGTTTCGTGCCTGTGCCTGTAACGATGCAAGATAAGTTTGTCTCGCTGTTTGGTGTCATTTTTCCCCTCCCTCCTCTCAACCTTCTCCCTCGAATAAGGACAAGAAACAATTCTATTCGCTACCTGCCTGCTTTAGAGACGCCTCAAAGGGTGTTCAATTGGAAAAAGGGGCATCTGCATAGCAAATGACTGCGATTCGACTTGTGACACGCAGAGGGCCACCTTGCAGGACACCGACTCGCCGGAGAAGGGCACGATTATCGTGCCGCACTACCTTCGTCGCGCCGTCAGGGGGTAGCTGACTTGACACAGAATTGAACGTAGATGGACTGAAAGACGGCTCCGTGAGCGCGATCAACCCAAATGGACCCTTGTTATTCCCGGGTCCTCAATGCACCCCACGATCAGAGCTGTGGGGACAACTGGGGTGGAGAAGCTTGAACACTGCGTCACCTTCTCCTGGAAGCAGCCAATCTATGAAGAACCACTCTCTCTTTTCCGCAAAACATTGTGCCTTCCAAAAGCCCAGCGATTACCCAAGGTAGCACGCACAAGATCGAAAGGGAGTCAGGGCACAACGACATGCCTTCTAGAATTGAGGAGAGCATTCCTTCCTTCCCGGACGATGTTCCGACCGCCAATATCTACACTGTCGACTTCGACCGTCTGAAAGACGGCGACCCCGAAGAGGCGCGAAAGGTGTATGAAGCGTCTCGCGGCTATGGCTTCTTCTACCTCTCGAACACCCACGTTGACTACGACTTCATGTTCGACCTCGCGAACGAGACATTCAAGCTACCTCTCGACGAGAAGATGAAGTACGAAATGGGAAACACTGGGCGCTACTTTGGCTACAAAATGAGTGGCAGCAACTACGTAGATTCGAAAGGTACGCCGGACCAAAGCGAGTTCTACAACGTCTCCAAGGATGATGTTATGGGCAATGGGCAGTATAAAGAGCACCCCCTGGAGCACCCATCGACCATCGAGCGGAGGCGAGGAGAGCTTGAAGGATTCATGTCGTCGGCGCATCGTGTTGTGCTGGTGGTGCTTAAGGTGCTGTCAGAACAGCTGGGCCTCGGGCCGGATGTACTGCCTGACTTGCATAAGCTAGACCGTGTCGGTGGCGATCAGGCAAGGGTAACACATGCACCGCCCGTGAGCGCAGACACCATAACGCTTGGAGAGCATACAGGTGAGTGTGATTGACTGATCGATTGATTGGTCAGTAAATGTGTCTAACGATATGCAGACTTTGGATCGGTCACAGTCCTGTTCAACCAACTCGGCGGATTGCAAGTGATCAATCCCGAGTCGAAAAACTATAAATACGTCAAACCGCAACCAGGATGCGCCATCATCAACCTTGGAGACGCGCTTGTGAAGCTTGTAGGAGGCAGATTATATAGCGGCGTGCATCGAGTTGTTGGTAACCCTCCTTCCTGTCCTTCAGTTTGGCTTGATCCTTGATGCTGATCATCGATTAGGGCCTCCGGGCGAGCAAGCACAATCGCCACGCCATTCTGTAGTCTACTTCGCGCGGCCAAATGGTGATGTCAAACTGAAGAGTCGGCTCGATCCGGACGATGGCGAAGAAGCGATGACTGCTGATGACTGGATCGCACAGCGGGCGAAGCTGAGGAGGACGGCGAATTATCAGGGTGCGGATACCTACCATGCCTCGCGAGGAACGGAGCATACGAAGGATAGCGGAAAGCCTAAGCTTGACAAGCCCGCACAGGAGGCTGAGGCAATGTGAAGAAGAAAAATCAATCGGTTCACGTGTGTTCTTATGTCTGTTGACCTTGTATAATAGTGTCTAGGCATCTCGTAGCGACAACACTCTTCCTGAACCCTTCTCTCAGGTTTGGCTTATCTCCATCCTAGGCTCTACGACTCCTGGACCTTGCCTGACACGCGGCTTGTCGATTCCGTTGATGGTATCGGCGAGTGATTGGGTCATCGATATGCTGTCGTGCTGTCCATCGATCGTGTTGGCATTGTCGACACCCGACTCCACCTCTCCCACCACTCAAGAAAGGAATTCAGGATTGGCGTCCCGCAGTTGGGCGTACTTGACCCCCATCCGTCGACAGAAAACACCAGCATCCAGGCCCTGCTGCTTCGCTAGAAGCTCTCCCTTGATGATGCAGCGATCGCAGTAGCCTCTTTCCACGTCGAAGAATTCCCATGGTACGACTCGGCATTCAGCTTTGCCTCCCTTCGACTCCTGACACCGATCGACTTGGGCAAGGTGTGAGGCTGTTCCGTGGGCTGCGTGTCCGCAGGCTGGATGTCTTGGTGATCTTCGGCTGCACATCGTTGGAGCTACGGGGCGTGTATCGATATCTTCGAACGTTACGGCAAATTGACTGGCTTTGCTGGATGGGAACCTGGTGAGCTACTGGAAGATGTGTTCCTGAGCACACCTATAACTATAAGGCCACAATCTTATACCTGTGCCTTTGCTAGATCAACGCGGCCACGAACGCCTTGCGACGACTTCATCTGGACGCCCATTCCCAGAGCGTCCCGCACAACACAGGGCTCCAAGGACTGACATAGCTGTACTGCCATGCGTAGGACCGGATATCGAAGGAAACATCTGCTGAGAAGGAGCCATATTCGCTTCGACACGTGGGAGAGGGAGGACCAGACTACATAGAGACCATAAAGAAGACTCGATGTCTACCTTGCCGACTATCTCCTACCATGGACATCTAGATCGTATGCTTTCGATCGTGAATGGGGATCCTACTCCGAGAGCTAGCACGATCAAGTGGCTTTCGAACTCTGCGTGGACTGGTGGACGTTGGCTCGACCAGAAACCTTCGCACGCCTCATATCCACCGAACATCCCGAACGATACAACCCAAGGTGATCGTACATATCAAGCTAGCCATGCGAGACCGCCTGCGAAGTTGCGGAAACTCATCCATCCGGAAGCCACACGTTGAACAGAGCCGCAACGTGAGGATGGCGCAACGCCTCTTCCGCAGCGCCCAGGCTGTCGGGAAGGGTCTAGATTGTGGTCGAAAAGTACGCCGAACATAAGTGCACTGCATACATCCCCGGCTGCAGTAACCGCATAGCTGAATCAAAGAGGGTTGGATCCATCAAGTTTTGCACAACCCCATCGAGACTCGGTAACAGCCCAGTCAGATTTGTCAATCCGCTGTAGTATGGCTCTCTTGTTGGACGCGGCTGTCGTGGTGGGCACAACAGGCCCGAAATGACTACTCGACTTATACGGATGCTGGAGAGTACCTTTCGGGTCCGCCCTTTGCTTATGCACAAACGCAACAGCTCGCTCCATAGCTGTTCCATAATTACTTCTTCGCTAACGCAGCGTCTACTTCCTCCACGAACCCATTCTTCCACGCCTCGGCTCCTTTCGTAGGCTTCCAGCCCAACTTCCTACCCACAGTGCTTTCCGTCTGCGAATTACTGGACAGGCCCAATTCCATTCTGAATGGCTCGTTGCCGAACAGTCTCGCTGCCTCTTCAAGGGTCACGGACTTCACCTCTGGAGTGTTGATGGCACCAGCGTTATACGCTGCTTCGGAGACGCCGGCGGCCAGCTCTCCCCAGGTATGCCGACCATTGCCAGAGAATATGTTGGCTTGCTTGCCTGTAGGCAGGTCCGCGCCTTTTGACTTAATTTGATTGAGCAGGACTATCTCGTATAGCTCGGCCTTGGTGATACTGTCAGTACAATGAGCTGGTCAGAAGATAAAGAAATCAATACAAGATCATCGACATGCACATTGTCCCAAATCCCTTTCCCTTCACCTACAATGACGCCTTGGCCATTGCCTAGAGTGGTCCTGACGTACGATGGGACTTGTATTGACGACCTATTGAACACGCCTGTGCCTTTGCCGTAGATGGTCGGGCTCATGATGACAAGCACTTTCACGCCGGTCTCAAGGCCAGCATCAACAACGCCGAGCTCACTGGTGCGTTGAGGATAGAGTTGTCCTTTTTGCCGCTCCTGCTCGTAGCCATAAATATCGTCAGTAGCATCGTCGAAGATACGATCCTTTTCAACAATTCTGCCACTAATCGGCTGATCTGCCAGATTCGAGGTACCAGACGTGTGAATCATGAAGGCATCTTTACCCGTTGTTTCTCTCCGTTTCGCCAGTCCTCTGACAAGTGCTGCTGCGCTCTCAGGGTGGAATCCTAGAGTGGTGTTGATGATGTAGTCGTGCTGGCTCGCCACTTCGATCGTTCTTTCGGTATCGTCGAGGTCCTTGTACAGCTCTGCCTTGACTCGTGATCCGTACGCCTTCTCGAGCTGCGGGATGCGGTCCTCGCCACGGATCAAGCACGTGATGGTTGCATCCTTCAAGGCTGGGTTCTCAGACTTGAGCAGGTGAGTCAAGACAGTCCCGCCTGTGGTTGGGGTCAGCTCAGCACAGAGGCTGTGTTGAAGGCAGACTTATATGTAGCCTGTTGCTCCGGTGAGGAGAATCTTGGGCTGCTGGGAAGTCATTTCCAAGTCTAGCAATGGTGGCCTGTTCTTGTGATCAACCGGGCTGCGGGCTAGGCTGCTAATACCTCAAGAGTAGACTTTGGCAAACTACACTTCATGAGTACTCGAGCTGCGTGTGTGGTAGAAGCTACGACACCGGTACGCCAGACTTCAGTACCTCCCTCTTTCGGCAGAATCGCTCGTCATACCTCCGTCCGTCGGTGATGCGGGTATAAGCATTGGAGGTAGGAACCTGCAGCTCTGCTTCTGCCTGAGGACGGGTATCACGGGTGTCATATGCAGGGCGAGGTGGCGTCACTGCGACGGATTTAGCTCATCAGCGATCGTGAGCGACAATTGGGCCGTCGGTGGGTTGACGGTGTCTATACCGAGTGCCGGAGGTCTGCTGACTGTTCGCACGGGAGTTTGGAAGAGGTATCGTATGGCCGGCGCCCTATTAAGTCTTCGGTCATGTTCCATTCTGGTTCAGAAGTCATTGAACCACTTCCACCTGCTTGTGTTCCCTCCACACCTCGAGCCCCCGCCAACGTCATCCGATCTCCAGACTTGGCGACACCCATATACAACAACATCCACTGAGTGCTCGTAATACAATAAGAACAGCAAGATGGCGGCGCAGGAGTATTACCAAGGCAGCGGTAGCCAAGTCCCGCCACCGCCGCCCCCTTTCCAACCTCCGCCGATGCAACAAGCACCACCACAGCAGCACATCCCTCGACCGAGTAGCCAGGGCTCCGGTATGCCGCCGTACCCTCTGAGCGATGCGCCGCCACCATACCAAGCGTTCTCCGAACAGCAGCGACCACAGTCTCAGCCGCCGATGCAACGAATTCCACAGCACAACGGGTATCAGCCATATAACCCCGGCCAGCAGCAAAATACCGAGACACATCAGTATCCCGCAGAGAAGCCGGCGCAACGGCCTTCGGCACTGCACAATATGTACCGACCATCAGAATTCACCTCTTCTCACCCTCCGCCTCCTCAAGTAATGCCAGGCCCGCCACCATATCCGCCCCAACAACAAACAAACGGACATGCGCCGTTCAACGGGTATGCGCAGTCCGCCGCCGGGTATGCGCCATCAAGCAGTGGCTACTTCGCGCCTGCTGGACCCGGGTTGAGTCAACTATCACAACAACCACGACCAGCGCGCAGGTCATCCACTTCCGGCTACCCGACAGCACAATCTTCGCACCGCGATCGTTCACGAAGTCGAGACCGCGACAGGAAACATAAACACAATCACGATCGGCCGCCTACAGATCGCAAGAAGAGTAGCAGCGTCAACACTTTTCTCGGAGCCGGTGGAGGTGCGATCATTGGGGATCTCATATTCCCTGGCTTGGGCACGATAGGTGGGGCTCTACTTGGTGGCGTTGGGGGGCACGAGTACAGCAAGAAGAGGCCCTCGAGCACTCCGAGTCGAGCTCAAAATCGGAGATCGGCGAACAGTAATTCTGGGGAATATTACGAGGACGACGGGAGGCGAGGGAGGAAGTATTGATAATTTCAGTTGAGTTTGTACCAATATGACGAAGATGCTTCAACGCTGGGCGTTGGAGTAATGAAATATGTTAATGCATCTCTGACGTTGATATCTGAATTAATGACTTGACAAATCGAACAATTCGGGCTTCCGACGTGTTCCTCCGCTTCTCTGCATTGGACTCAAATGCGCTCTGTCACTCCCCTGATCGTGCGTTTCCCTTGTTTGTTTCTTTGTTTGTGACGATGAGCCTCCTGCCAGCAGCATACTCGCCTGAACTTTTCATGAACCGGGCGCGTGGCAGCCAGCACAGTATTTGCTTCCGAGAAGTGACTCGGTCTTCATGATTCAGACTCAGCGATGTTGACAACCAGGACATATAGGCATGAAACCGACGGCCAGGGTTCATCAACATTCCGCACCTTCCATCACAATGGCCGATATCGATATGCCGCCGGTGCTTGACCGACATGCCGTATACTTGCGAACGTACACGCTTGGTAAGTGGGTTCGTGAGCTCTGGAAGTGGTCGGACGAGGACAGCGATATGTACCATTGTAGACATACTGGTGATACCGGGTGTGAGTGTTGGAAATGCATATCCTGTGAGTTCCGAAGAGCGCCTCCAAATTGCAGAATTGGAAATTGACGGCATATAGTCCATTTGACACACAGCAACAACCGATACACAACCTTGGAAAGCTGGACCGACGTTTTCCGGACGGCGAGCACCAAATATGCAGGATATGTCGGCCGGCCGTTGGAGCTTGACGGTATCAGCGATCCTGGAGGTGCAAATGGCCGGATAGCACAGCCCAGAGGCGACTGGCGCGACTGGCCGACTGCTGAACAGCTGAAACAATCAGAAGGTACAGTGGGTTGGGAGGAGCATATATACGTCCATCGCGGGCCTGCTCGCCAGCAAGAAGTTGCAGAGGATACCTCTGACGGTGGCACCGGCTCCCTGGAGGTAATCGTTGCTCACGAGAACGAGCTGCAAGCACGCGCGGTGTCACGCCTCCTGGGAAATTCTGAGATTCTTCCAGGCCCAAAGTCTGTCGATGATGAGTACTCTTCTGGGTACGATGCTGGTACGGAGGGTGAAGGCAAGAAGGCGAAGACCAGGCGTCAGGATGACATTGGTTCGAAATCAGGTCCATCGAGATAGGAGGCAGGTCACTTCCAGAGGCTTCCACGGATATGGATATGTGCGACCTGCATCGCCGATGTTCAGCAGCCGCGTAGTAGCACGAGATCCGACTCTGTGTGTTTTCTCTGGACACTTCGAGAGTCACATCCGGGATCATGAGCACTGCGAACGCTCCGATGGGCATGCTAACGGGTGTGCTCTATTCGACCTCGCGGGATTTTAGCTCGTGGTCGCAGAATAGTCAGAAGCAACTCGGAGTGGGATGTTTGTCCCTGGCTGTGCGCATGGGACCCTATCGGCAGTATAAGTAGTAGCATATTTCTCTGACAAACTTGATCTTCCTATCAACATCTTGCTCACACGTGGCACAATAAATGCTCCCCTTTCTTCATCATCATCTGGAGCTCTGCACCACAACACTGCTGAGCATATCGCAGGACAGACAACAACGGCAGACTCAGCCATGTCCAGAGCTCCTGACAACTCTTCCGGCCTCGAAATCAGTACTGACGATGAGGGTAGGCGTATGAGGTCTAGAAAGGAGAGGATCTCCTCGAACACAACCGATTCGATAGGAAGCGCCTTGGAGCCGGAGATGTTCCACCTGGAGATGTCTGGTGATCTCAGAGAGCTAGACCGATCAAAAAATGTGGCTCCTAGTCATAATAAGTCATCATCGGGCAAGCCTGCCTCTTCTACTCGTGCTGGGTCCAAAGACAATGGTAAGGAGCCAATCGCCAGAAAGCAGGCAGCCACTTCACTATTGTCGAGGACGACTTTAGAATCCAGTGACGAAGGTAGCTACGAGTATGAGGTCTACCCCTTGCGAAAGTCTCGGAACGTGGCACAGCAGGACCCATCAAAGAAGGTAGGCTTCAGTCATGCAGTCCCAACGCTGTCAACGTCTGGCTACGATGCTTCCATTGAAGATGCAGGGTGGGGTTCTGATCGCTTGCAGCGTCTTTATTTGGCTCCGAGAACCACCCCAAACCCAACAGCCGACGGTAATCTCGAGCCCGAACTGTCGATGGAGATATCTGGCGACCAGAGACAGATAGGTCCTTCGAGGAAGACTGTGTCATCGGATCAAGTTCGGTCAAGTCTGTCACGACCAAGTCCTCCACTGACTTCAACGGCAACACAAGAGGGTAGCTTCGAGCCTAAGCCTCCAGGGGAGGTTCCAAGCGAGTTGTCAAAGCAGGCACGCTCACAGAAGGTAAACTCCGGTCATGTTGGCTCAGCATTATCAGGTCCTGGCCACGACGCTCCCACCAAAGGTGAAGGTCAGGAGTCAAATGATACAAAGAAGCAAGATCCTCTCACGAAGCCAAGGACGAAGACACCAGCCGAGCTTAGTCTGTTGTTTGCATTGGAGCCAAAGAAGCTCGCTGCCAACCTGGCACCACTAGAGCCTTTGGAAAGGGCAGCGTTGTCTGAAGAGTGGAGAAGGGGAAGCCCTCCGCTGACGACAAAGCGTTACTCGACTACGACAGAGGAAGGCAGCTTCGAGCCTGAGATGTTGTCGATGGACACGTTCGGTGATCTAAGAGGAGCGCTCAATGCGCCGATAAGGGCAACGCCACCTAACCAGCGTAAGTCAGCTTTGTCAAGGCCCAGAAGTGGCGATATATCGTCTCGAGAGGTGATCACCAAAGGTACTGCAAATGATAGGCAGCGCCGATAAGGGGCTTTCAAGTCGTGGTATACTGCACTGAGACTTAGTAGGGCTATGATCTGTATTAATATCACCGGTGTTCTGTTATGGCTGTTTTCCTGTCATTCACAGTGCCCACTAGTAGGATGATAAGCACTGGATGCACGTTCTTACGTGCGCTCTACCTCTGACCTCCCTGACATCCGTGTGGCACAGGATGATGCCTCATACATTTGCCAACCATGAATGTTTGGCGATGTCACGGAAAACACCCAGCTGACTCTTGCCAAACTCACGGCGGTTCGAGATCTGCTGAAAGTGCGTATATATGCATGCGTAGGAATGCTCCAATGGCTGGCCCTCGACGTACATTCAACAGACTCCAGCTGCGCCTCTGAAAACAATCTGCAAAGCACAACGTTGAGATACCCCGAGTACCCAGTACGCCGACTTACACCGGTGTATCTTACGCCGCCAGAAAGGCTCCAAGCTTCGACTAATCTCCGAGAAACTGCGCCTCTGATCATGTCCAACAGGCCGCCCAAGGATCCTTCTGAAGGAGGCACCAAGGAGTTCCTCGCCTTTCCTAAAACTAGAATCGAGAGAGAGGGTAAGTATGCCAGTCGTCAAGGCATGGAGACCGACCACTGACAATGCGTAGTCTTCGACCGCCGCATTGATCATATGAGGACTTACCCTGCCCAGCGACCTGTCAGCAGAGGGGCTGACAGCACCTCCGAAGAAGATAACGCGAAGGAGAGCGATATCGAAGCCAGCCGGAGAAACGTGCGTCCTGCAAGGTCGCAAAACTATGATGCAGAAGCGGAATCCGTGGCCGAGGAAGACAACGGGGCGATGTCGCTAGTCGATATACCCATCCTAGTCCGCGCTCCCACCGGCGACTTTGGCTCATCTTCTGCTTCGTTACCCAGAAGGCCGCGAGCGGGGATGAGACTGCCCAGGGCTTTCCGTGAAGATGGGCAAGAAGACGACAGCCCTGAGGATTCTGAGCGAGATGAGCGATATGAGCCAGAGAATACGCATTCGGGCTATCCTACTATGTCAGAGAACTATCCTTCTGGTAACGTTACCGGACCGGAGAGGAAGAGGCGCCCGAGAGCTCTTGGACCCAGCAGGCGAGAGGCTGGATCGTCGTACTATCAGGCCTCGGAGACACCACCCCTGGGGCCACCCCCAGGGTACAAGGGCCCAGGGGTAGTAGTGGCGCGAGGCTTAAGCCAGATCGGCGCTCAGGTCAAGGAAAGAAGAGAGGCTGAGTCGACATACCGAAGAGGAATGGCAGCTGTCGTGGATGACGAGGCGGAGGATGAGATGCTGTACGGAACTCGGAGGGACGTCTAGGCTCTGCGTTGCTCGAAGATGTGGTTGCTCAACGTGCGTTGGCAGCCGTCTCTGCATTGGTTGGAGACACCACCGATGTCGAGAGATGGTTCTCTTGGCTCGAGCGAAGAGACTCGGTATCTCTGGTTTCCAACCGCAGGGCCACGAGTGTAGTTTTAGCTAGATCTAGTATGTAGCACGGTGTATTGGTTATACACCGCAGCACTTCGCGAGCGAACATTGCCAGACCGAGTAAATGTTCTGCCCGTGATAGAGTTTGCCACTATTGCGCTGTCCAGAGTTATTGGGCTAGTAATGACCCATGATGTTACGCACAGTTGACTCCAACGAGAGCCATCGGGGTCTGTTCGTTGAGGACGCATATAAATGCAAGTGTTCCAGAGCCACCTTCCGACATCCAGACACTATCCAACCGCCTCCAGCAGTCCCGATAAGCCGTTATCACTTGCACCACCTATTGTGACTGTCGAGACCACGAGTATACCCATCGACCATTCGACACCTTCCAGACGTGGACCCACTCTCGTTCTCAAGACCCCTTGGAGACATGTCGAACAAGAACCCTGCCGCGGACTCCAGCAAGCCCCGGCTTGCTCGCAAGGCCGGACAAGGTATTCGTGCTACATTGCGATCCCGAGGGATTGCTAACATAATGCAGAGTTCCCCAATGACCTGCCCATCATGAGAACCCCACCTGCCGAGGGAGATAGCTATAGCAGCGATGGCATTGCAGTTGGCCACGGCGCCGAGCAGTATATCAAAGCTCAAGGAAAAACCTACGGTGTTAGTCGAAGCCCAACAGAGTACGAATACTATGAGAGGCCTATGCCCGAGATGCCCGAGGAACCCATAGAAGAGCGCACTAAGGAACTGTAAGTACTGCTTACGTGGAGAGGCAGTTCAAGCAGGTGCTGACACCAAGTGCGAAGAACGCCAACGAAGAAGAAGCTGCCACGGTCTCCTGAGCGGAACAAGAAGCCGCAGAAAGTTCTTGCACATGTTCTGCCACACAAAGGCCACGGGGTGTTGGTTGCGCAGGGCTTGAGCGCTGTTGCAGAAGAGCAGAAGAAGCGTCGAGAAAGGGAGGAGAGAGAGTGAGCCGTCAAATGTCTTGTTTCCAGTCAGTTGAAGGATGCTGATTTGCGTTCAGGAAGCGAAAATAGTGGCAGACTATACGTCGTGTCCTCTACTGGAATCGGTGATATGATTGATGTGTGTAGCGAGCGACATCTTCGGTGTCCCGCCGGATGTGTGTTGGCAAGTCAGCTGGGAGGAGAGTGGTTCTCTCCCTCCGTGTATGTAGCCTGAGTGTACCAGTAGATAGGATCGTGTATCGGTTATACAACATCCAATGGCTGCGAGAGAGCAGGATGATGATGAAGTTGATTGAGTAGAAGAAGAAACCTGGCCCGTGCATTGCGTCCGCTGATTGGCTGGCTGTCCTGACCCCTTCCTTTTCGAGTCCATCTTCCATCCATCTTCCTACCTGTATGATGACCACATAATGCTGATATCAAAGTCCCTGTGTCAGTTGCCATCTGCGCTTCGATGCTATGTAGCAAACCACGTCCTGAAGCGTTCGTTTGGTACGCTCACAGTACTGAGGGCTGGACATGAAAATCCGCTTGTACGTTTTCCTCTCCTTTCTTCAGCAAGTGTCTACGTGCCGTCTATGTGTCAGGATCCCGCTGTGCAAACGCGATCGATGGATACTGATCACGACAAAGGGGTTGCCACGATCAGGGACACCGCCCAACCTGGCAGCACGGATGAAACGAGGTTTGTGACGCAATTTGTATCTCAAAGTCTTCTACTTATGGTTTCTAGGGCTGCCGGAGAAACGGCCAATAACAAATGTCGGCAAGATTATTGCGGTCAGCAGCGCGAAGGGAGGTGTCGGTAAAAGTACGATCGCTGTCAACCTAGCCCTTGCTGCCGCACGAGAAGGTATCTCTACTGGCATTCTGGACACCGATATCTACGGACCGAGCATCCCAACACTACTTGGCGTAAGCTGGCGCTCAGGCCTACCTCCGTTCACCAAGTCTAACGACCTTGCAGCTAGAAGGTCTCGAGCCCGAGCTAGACAGGAACAACCGCTTGGTCCCACTCACAGCTTATGGCATCAAAGCGATGTCAATGGGCTTTCTTGTCCCTCAGGACAGTCCAGTAGCCTGGCGAGGTTTGATGTTACAGAAGGCTCTTACTCAGCTCTTGTTCGAAGTCGCCTGGCCGAAGCTGGATCTCCTGGTCTTAGACTTGCCTCCAGGCACTGGTGATGTGCAATTGACGATCAGTCAAAGTCTTGAACTGTCGGGTAAGCCGAAAGCAATATGACGACTACGAACGGTGGTAACGGCATGTGTAGGTGCGATCGTTGTCTCAACACCGCAAGATCTTGCTTTACGGGACGCGGTCAGAGGCGTTGACTTTTTCAAGAAGGTCAACGTTCCAATCTTGGGTATGATACAAAACATGAGCACTTTCGTTTGCACAAATTGCGGACACGCGCATGACATATTTGGTCTGGACGGTATGTACCAAATGAAGCTGCAGCAGACATCCGACTAACTGTTGCCAGGCGTCAGACGAGAATGCGCGAACATGGGTATAGAATTGCTCGGTGACATTCCACTTCATCCGCAGATCTGTTCCGATGCAGATGCAGGTCGGCCCACGGTCGTTGCAGATAGCGAGAGTCCTCAAGCGAAAGCTTTTACAATTCTTGCGAGTCGGCTGAGAACGACTCTCGGCATGGATTGAGATATGCGTCCCCCTGGCAGGTGTGGGCTCGAGACTTTGACCCACAGCGCAATACGCTAGCTGCTGTTCTCTGCTCATCCTGCTAGAGCTTCATCAATCTGTGCAGCCAAAGCATCGTCGACAGCAAACGCTTTCACCTTCGGCCACATTTCGTTGATTTGTTCTGCCAACATCTGCTGTTGCCGTGGCCGCTCCACGCCTTGCTCTGAGTACTGCTCGGCAAGCTCCCCGCCAGGACCCATGATGGTCTGCCAGGCTCCTTTCACCATCTGACCAAATGCTGAGCTCTCGCCATGGCTCTTGGGAACCTGCGTGTGGATTTCGGCCAGAAGTGCGAGGAATAGGATTGGCAGATCCACCCCGCACGCCTGAAGAGCCTTGCAGAAAGGAGAGTCTTGCTCGCTGCTGACTGCTCTCGTAAGCGTTGCCAGCGTCCAGGCGTGCACGACTCGCACAGGGTGGTGCGGTTGTGGATAGACGACGGGATCGATCAAGATATGCAGCCTGATCAAAGCGACCAGTGCCTCGTTGTACTTCTTCGCTCCCAAGCAAGCGACTGCATACTGCTGGTAAAGCGCAGGCATCGGGGCTCGGGAGACGGGCCATATTCCAGTATTTCGCAAGATAGTGATCGCCTTGCGAAGACTGGCAGGAGTTTGACCGGTGGCCTGGGAGTCTGGCGATTCGAGATATGAGTAGCCATAAAATTGCAAAGCAGAAAGCCGCTTCATGTCGGTTGACTGCCCCAGAATGTGCCGAGGCCAGGCTGGGTCTTCCGTGATCTGGTCGATCATGCCGTCGATGACTTTGATGCGTTCGGCGAACTCCGGACTGGTCTCGAGGAAAGCATCCTGGGGAGCTGTAGAACCGAGCTTGCACTTCGAGCACTTGCAGATGAAGAAGTATTGGTCACGAAGCTCCGCTTGCCGCACACCGTAAGGTGCTGAGCTGTCGATGTAACTGATATACACTTCTCCTCCTTCTGGGACATTCGAGAGCGCTCTGACAGAGATCTTCGGGCCATCGAACACAACTACAGCGTTGGGAGAGCATGAATGATTGATCACACTCGTTCGAGGGTCAAGAACCAGCCCCAAGGGATCGAATGTCGGTGTTACCAATCTCGAAGTATTGCACATCAGTGCACAGATCACCATCTTAGCACGATCCAGATTTGCCTTGTCGTCTTTCTGGCCAATGAACTTGACTGCCGTGTGGGCCATAAGCTGCATCGCATCCCATTTCTTCGGTCCAAGGGTCTCAAACTCGTCACGGTGAGTCTCCATCTTCTGAATCTCTCCATACACGCTGTCGCCGGAGTCCAACCCAGCCAAAACTTGCATAGCCGCGTGTACCAAGTTTGGTATATGCTCCGATTGAGCGCCGAGCCCCTTACATTCCTGCTTATGTCCTGCCTTCCATGCTTGAGCCTGACATTTCTTACTGCAGTACTTCACCTTCTTGCACCCAGTACACCAGTTGACTTTCAAGGCTTGATTGACGCCAGCTCCCGACAATACTGGCAGCTCTGTCCAGCTGAAGCACCATGAACATGTGTCTTCAACCCTCTGTTCGTCCAGCACGGCGACTAACGGCCTGTCCAGAGCGACTACTACATCGCCTCCTTGGAACTGTTTCGTGGCAAACAGACCCCTGCCACCAAGAGATGACGATTTGGCCTCAGTGCTCGAAGAAAATGACATTGCGCCGTCGAAAGACGCTAGGACAAGGCGAAGCAATCGCGAGCTGATATCGGTGAGAGCGTCAGCATGCCTCTCGACTGTGGTCTTTGATTTTTCTTACTATGTCTCGGTTGAGTCCGCTGTTGTGCGGACGTCGAAGTTGGAGATCTTTGGTGCCGTACTGACATGTACGAGACGTGATCAGTTCACCCACCAACTCTCAATGCGTATTTTCTTGCGTGGTCGACTTTGCGTTGCTGGTTGGACTCAACCTGACCGCTCGACCGCCATTCGATTGGGCGATGGATCTGCTTCGGTGTTGATGTCTTCTGCTGGACGGTTGCGGCCGGGCGTTGGTAGATGTGACGGCGTGTCCTCGGAGCTTGCCACCACCGTCACTTCTCGAACCCCATGTGACGCTGGTGCAGGCCCGTCAGAAACTTCTCGATGCTCGAGATGCTGGCGCGAAGTACCAGCATACACATGCTCAGTACTTTCTGAAGTGTTGACCGAAGGCGCTAGCTTCCCAGAACCCGCCTGCTGTATAGCGGAGAAGACGCTGCCCGGCTTCTCGTAGTCCATAACAGCCATGCGCACGATCGCTTGCAGCGTATAGACAGCGTCGTTCCCGCCGTTGTGAAGGTTGACAGCATCAATGTTGAGCGCATGGAGAAGTCTGCTCAAGCTTGGTTTGTTTTTCTTCGTGCCTCCAGCCAAAAGTTGGGAGTCGATGCTCTTAATGAACGCATCCACGCCACCTTGACCATTGAGTGGGATGCCGAGCTGGCCCAGATACTTCGACTCGTTCGAGATTGCATGGGCTGCGAATACCACATCTGGGCTGTTATTGGGTAGTTCCTTATCGAGATCCGCTGCGTGATGAAGATCAGCAGGAGACGAACAGACCCGATGCAGCACCTTCGTGATGTCCTGTAGGCTGATCCAGGTGGTCTTGCCAAAGTTGAAGTACTCCTCACGGCCCTTGACAAACTGGCGATTGACAAGACGCTCGTATTCGATAGGCCGAAGGTGGGCAGCTTTGATCTTCCCGAACCACTGTTCTCCTTCCTCTCCTGGGTCGACCCGACGGAGGTCCTTTGTGTCGAGAATGGCAATGCCGATTTCCGTGACACAACTGTGATCGCGCTCGTATGCTTCACAATCAATACACAATATCACGGGATCACGAAGTCGCGGGTTTGGATCGTCCGACCTCAGACCTAGAGCCTGTTGGAGGAATAGAAGCTCGCGCTTCGCGTTCTGGTGTGGGTCTTGCTTGACCATGTCCTCGACAGCCTCGGGGATGCTGGATAAAGATAGGTCTCGCGTATCAACGGGAGTCCGATGCGAAGGGATACCAGTATTGTTATGCTATGAACGGTAAGGCAAAGTGGCGAGGTGGTAGGGCAGGAGGAGGTGTGGCTTTACCGTGTGAGTGTTCCATCTCGATGATCTCACGAACCAGCAGCTACTCAGACTGTTCACGTTACGTCCCAGGCGACCAATGTGCCTCATGAGCATGTGAGGATTGATTATTAGGGCACCTGTTCAGCTTGGGAAGCGCGAACAAGGTGAGACGTTGTGCAGCAGACGCTTGGCGCTATCATTAACATTTCCAACACTCCGTCCGCCCCGGGTTGTCTTAGTGACGACGATGTTCAAATAGGGTGTGGATATCATAGACATGATCATCTGTCTCGACCTCGACCATGGAATCAAAAGCCAGGAGCTGGACTAATGCTACATAAATCATGCCGGCTTGCTACTAATACATCTCACCCACAAGACCTCTTCATCTCATTGATCGCTCGTCTTCACTGCCCATAGCACATTGCCCATCAATTCTTTGATGCTCTTGTTTTGCGCCATTGCGAGGAACAACCTCTTCTGCACGTCATCACTGAAGACGCGCTGCAGTAGCCCGTCCTCCTTCGCATCGCGCTCTGCTTCACTCTTCACACCGACCGCTCCTGCCATAGGATTCGCTGCAGTGGCGGGAGGTTGCGGAAAGAACTTCGCGATGTTTCGAAGAACTAGAGCCGCACCCAAGGGGACACCACCGGCGTTGCCCTGATCGTCTTGCAGAGTGGTGACGAAAGTGAATTCGGGTGGTGTCGGTATAGCGCTGTCCTCTGGCTTGATGTTGTGCGTCGATATCGAAGAAGCGTCTCTGCTAGGAAGGTGAGTCTGAATGTGGCGAACGAAGAAGACGGTACGAGGAGCCTTCGTTGCAACGAGGTCGGTGGATCGCCGAGAACAGTCCGCCCATCTGCATTTCAGAACTGTCGCATCCGCTTCTTGGAAATCATAGCTCCCAGCAAGTGCGGCATTGGACGTTCCGTTGGCCACGGGACTGTCTGCTGCGGAGGACGGGCGAGGTGCTGGGGAGTCAAGCTCCATCTTATCCACCTTGTGGTCGCCTTCGAGTGGGCTGACTTTCTTGCTGGGAAGTCGCAAATGAGTCTCGAGGATGTGTCGGAGGATATCATCCCCGGTACGGAACCATTCGGCGCAGTCCTGCTCAGCAGTGATCGGCGCGCTCTGCATCCCGGTAAGTGGATCTTTAGGTCCATCAACCTGAATGTGAACTCTCCAGCAGCACTTCAGGAGCTCCCTTCCCTTGTCTGTCGGCTTCGAGCCAGGCGTGATACCAGAATCCACTGGTGCTTTTCGAGCCTTGATGCCTCTGATGACGTATTTGCTGTTGTCGGAGACTTGAGCTGCGGCACCCGTGAACGTTGTGCTAACATTCTTAATGAATTCGCCAGCGATCAAGTGCGAGTGCGTTGCGTGGTATGGTGCAAAGGTAGCCTGGTAAGCCTGCCAGAGCGCGATCTGTGTCATTTCTGCAGTGGGATCTGAGACGAAGCACATCCTCAGCCACTCCGATGAGCGGTCTGGCTCATCGAGCTTGAGCAGACTTCCTACCACTGTTCGTGAGAGGCGAGGAGCCACTGTACGCTCATCCTTTGTTTCTGCTTTGGCGGCTGGCAGTGCAAACTTGTGCTCTTTTGCGGCAAAGAACAGAAGTCTGCTCAATTGTCGCACAAGGTCTTCGGCTTCCACTGCTTGCAGAAGGTTGTCGACGTTGTCAGCAAAGGAGGTGTACTGCATGAAGAAGTCGAGACAGGCACCACGAAGCTCCTCGTCCTCTATCATAAGCCAGTCTTGCACTCTTTGCAAAATCTCATCTGGCACATCTTCAAGACGTTTCGGTGGCTCCAGATGCATCGCGATCCTGCTTATGGTCCTTAAGGCCAGCACGATCGCACCCCGGTCTTCTCCCCAGAGCTGGTCCAGCAGACTATGATAGAGAGCATCATCGGGGCCCAGGTCGCAGTATTTCAACACCTGCTCAGCGGTGTCTAGAGCATAGTGGCGCAGCTCGATAATGTGTGAGTGCTGGGGTAGATCCAGTACGATGGCCAAGTAATCTCGGATGAGTGGATGTGTCGAAAGATATTGAGCGTTCTGCTCCAGCATGCACATGTTGCGGATGATGAGTCCTGCCTCGGAGATACGATTGAGTTGAGAGAGGAATGCTTCATCATGCATGTGATCGTTGGTGACCCGTCTCACACGAGACCTCAGCTTCTGGATCGCGTCCGAGGTGCCATATAAGCCGTTGAGCACTTCATCGTCGGCACCGTTGAGGTCATCGTCGTACGACACGTCCCAATCCACATCGTAGAATAGACTGCTCACCTGCAACACTTTCTTCACTAGCGCTTCCGCCAGGCCTGGAAATTGGTCGAAGCGGTATTTGTCTCCACGCTCGTGGCTGATCTTGACCAGATGATGCAGGGCATATTGTTCTTCTTCCGGGATGCCACTTTGGAGCGCGAGCTGTGCGCGTACGTAAATGTTCGGTCCGATGAATCCAGTGCCAGGGAGCATGATGTTCCGGTATTTCCTTGCCAGAGGTCCAGCTTTGGCCTCGAGTTTTCTCTTGCGCTCATTCCGGTAGAAATCAGGGTTGTTTGCAGGCGTTGTGACAGGTTTGAGGGATAGTGGATACGACTGGGGCGGTTCGTAGGCGGCGAGAGTGGAGGAAGCGGCGTTGTTGAAAGCAGGAATGTTCATCATGCCGTTCACTGCAGGACCTGACGGTATCGGCGAGCCTGAAGCGGTTTGAATGTGTCCTCGAGTTTGGCGACCGGCTGTCAGGTCAGGTTGGAACAGCACTCTCTGGGGTGGCTGCTGCCGTAAGCCGCGTGTTCGACCAGCGGCGCTGCCCGGGTCTTCGTCCATCTTCTCTTCTTTGGGTGTCTGCTGCTGTTCCGGGCTGGCGTCGCTTGCGTCGCCGTTCTCCAAGCTCGTTTGCTCTCGCGGCGTGGGTCTCGCGAAATTGTCCAGCGTTCGTGTCATCACGCCACCCCCCTTCGCAGTCACGTCTTCCAAGATCTCTTTGGGCGGTGGCTCCTTGCTCCAGTGCGTGCTGATCTCGTACGCGCAGAGGTTCTTGTAGTAGACGTTCTTGATCTGAAAGGCCTGCGCTGCGGTGTACTGATTCTTGCCCACAAATTCCTCGGCGAATCTTCTCCACATCAACGGCTTAGCCTTTGTGTCGGACACCAGGTCATATCCGCCTTCGTCTACTACGCGCTTGTAGAGTGTGAGGAGGTCGATGTGTCGCACGCCGACTTTAGGCTCCGGGTCGAAGCTCGTTCTGGAAGGTGCGAAAAGTGTCAGTCATGTGCATGAGGTCCACAGGCAAGCGAAGTGGCGAGTGGGATTGCAAGACTACACCTACCCTCGTTTCACATGGTAGTCGGTAAGCTTCTTGATGAACTCGTCGTGCTCATCGTTGCGCTCGATACTCTCTCCGCGTCGCGGAGGCATGCTTGCGATACGCTGCCGCCCGTCACTTGTTACACAAGCCTCACCACTACTCCCTCGACTCTACACCGCGCGCAATGCGATTCTCACAAGTACGATCCAGTAGGGTTCAGGTCAGGCGCCTCTCGAAGTATACACCACCAGCCGTTGCGCGTCGCATGCATGCGGCTCTCTCTCCACCTCTGCGATCGTCGCTGCTCTCGCTAGATCGGCCCGTTGAGCTTATTTAACGGGCCGGCTTGGCAATCGATGCGGCTCAACCTCACTTGTACTTCTTCGACCATCACACTGCACCGTACGACGCGTCTGACCTGTGCTATTTCGTCTCGTCTATGGGCGCGTCTAAAAGAACCCGGGCAACATCATCAAGCGGTATTGATAAAGGTTTGTGCACACGAGTTATTGAGCACGACAGCGCTTCCTGGTGGCCATCCAACATGGCTACGGGTATCTGTCTTCCCGTCTTGAAGTTCTCTCACGCGACAACCAGCTTTCGCAATGAAGGCAGCATTCCATGGCAGCATGTCACCTCCGACGAGCTCTTC
>JAABUW010003921.1_pt1 | contig 20671 bp, 20 predicted proteins | sample 5560081 | NCBI WGS metagenome assembly JAABUW01 (sample SAMN10711882, study PRJNA513363) | rock metagenome | isolation source: Antarctica rocks | place: Antarctica: Victoria Land, Knobhead sud
TGACGCCTTGCATGCTCCTGCTTGCCATGCCGTTGTAGTTGCTCACTGCCAGGAGATATTGTGATCACCTAGGTGTGTGAGGCCACACACATGTACGCTTTGCAAGTGCATGCACTGTGCATGGTTGATGGTCTGTGCAAAGCAGTGCTGATCATGAGTGTAAAACAATGTTGCATGACAGCAGATACCCTGCGAGACTTGCGTTCGGTTTGATGCTTTCTTGTGATTACTTTATGACAGCAGCTGTGACAGCAGCGCAGGTTACAAGACTTGCTTTCGCACAAATGCAGAGTACACACAGTAAATATCTGCTGTAGCTTGTTGCCTGCGTTGTAGATCTGAAAGGCTTAGTGCTGATGGGCGCATGCATGCAGTCTGTGGTGTGCAACATGTCTTTGCAACTCTCAAATTCGCTGTGAGCAAGTCCTGTAGCGAACAACACGATCAAAAAGCTTATGTACTGTTGCGCCATGCTGCGTCAGTTCCGTTCATGTCCTTGCTTGGTGGCATGTGCACCATGTTACATAAACGGATTCAGAATCCGTCCAGAACTGCAGAGCTCAGCCCTGGCATAATTCAGACGTCGACAGCGTTCTGCGAAGCCGGCAGGGCTGCGCTCTGATGCCGAGCTCTGCGCAGAATGCAGCTCTGCAGGCTGGCAGAGCTCAGCCCTCGAGAGCAGAGCTAGCGAGCCAGCCCTGCCAGGTTTGCAGGGCTCAGCCAAGCCGAGCCCTGCACGCACCAAGCCATTGCAGGGCTTTTCCGTCCCCTGGTCTCTAGTGCTGCGCAGAATGTACAGGTCAATGTAGTCCACACCCAAGTTTTTCAAAGACACTTGCAATGACTTTCGCGCATATGCTGGACTGCCATCATGCGTGAAGTTGAACCCTTCGTCAATCATTGGTCCCCACTTAGAGGCGATGATGACCTGCTCCCTAGGGATGTCCTTGATGGCTTTGCCTGCAGCCAAAATATTTGCTTCTCGTCATGTAAGCTAAGCTAACACGCGATGGCCAGCGAATCTGAATAGATAGAGACAAAACGTCAAGGGCACAGAAGTCACACTCGCGAAAAAGTTGGTACACAGGCAAGCGCAACCTTAGGTTTTGGACTGTCGGAGGTGATCATACCTATCAACATGTGGTTAGCATAAGGGCCACACATGTCTGCGGTGTTTAGCAATGTAATTCCAGAAGATAAAGCCTTCTGTATAACTGCAATGCGATCGCGTTTCGGACCTAGCTCTTCCTGTCGACCCGTGCTTAAGCTCATGCAACCCAGCCCTTGAGCGGACGCTTGCAAACCCTGCTTGCCCAGCGCTCGCACCGGCATTTGCGGAGACATTTCGTCTGTTGTAATCACAAGTAGCTGGCTGCAGCGCGCATACAGATGTGCGCAAGAAATATTTGAAGGAAGCGCGCGTAACGCTCATAACGCCAGTTATGACACTTGTACGGTAGGGTTGACGTCGGGGTTGACGTCAACTGTGACGGACCCCAACCAGGTCCCCAACCCCAGTCCCTGACGAGGCAGAATGCGCTCTGCAGGGTTCTGTCGTATGATGCATGTTCTGGAAGTTGGCTACAGTGGCACAAGTCTAAGTAGTAGGGTACATATCACAACATGCCACCTCCTCTGCATAACTGATACAATGCACGCATGCTATGCCTAGACCTGCCGTCGGTTGTTCTTCCAGATCTGTGGAGGATTTTGCAACTATTGACAGAGAGGATTTAGCCTTTATCAGGCAGATTCATGTGTCGCACAGAGTTTGTGCTTAAGCTTTGGCTCCCTGTTGTCACATCTGCATCAATGCAACATTGTGATTAGAACAGTCTAGGACTCACACGTCCAGGTGCATTGGCACATGAATGTGTTCATGCCATCGCCACAGTCATCACCATATTAGATAAAGCAAATGAATCCTGGCTATTTTGCATACATAGCCTGGCAGAGCGACTCGCTTCCACACACCCTTATTTTGAAGGAGCCTCACATCCTCACTAAGGAATGCTGAGCAACACTAATGCACACTCCAGCAGTGTGCTGGGGCAATGCTAGCTGCACAAGCACCAATTTGCTGTGAAAACGTCCTCATTGCCCAAAAGCTGGTATTCATTGAAGTAAGCTGAATGCTCATCACAGTGTCTCTGAGACTCTCAACTTCGCATCATGGTTTGACTGCTGTAAACAATAATGCAGTATTGTTTAGATGCACAACGTCTTTTTGGAGCCATCCATGGGCTGCACACACGTCCTTCAGTGCCTACAGTAGACAATGCAGCTTCAGCAGTGTGCACACTGAGTACTGTCTTGTGCTCTGCAAGTGCTACAACTTTGGATAGATCCTGTAGATAGATGGTATTCAAAAGACAGGTTGGCGTCATGCACTATGCACTTCCATGCACAGCTGGCATGCACATGCGATCAGCGCGTTTCCAAAAGAGCTTCTTGATCAAATGGTAGTCACAGGCGATACAGAAATGACATGCGTTGCACAATGTGCAGAAAGGTAGGCAAGCAGCAAGGTGAGGTCAGTCTAGTATGCAAACAGAATCAGGGCATTAAAGCGCAATGTAGGAATGACTCTATTGACTGCAGAGCAAAGCTCACCTGTGGAGCTTGTTGGTGAATGTTGCTGTTTCCTGCAGCCTGAAGCTTGTTCAGCATTGGTTCAAACTGGCTGTGAGGTCCTACCATAAATCTGACAAAGTCATCAAGTTGAAACTGAAAATCGTGACTGTACTCTGCACATTTCACGTCCTCAAAGTTGGCTGCTTGTATATGCTGCTTTAGGGCATGAGGATCAGTTAAAGGCCATGGGGGTGTCATAGAAAACTTGGGCCCCATCAGAGCTTTTGCAAATCCTTGGAAAGCCTGCACCAACACAGAGCTGTCAGTGCACAAACACATCTACCAGAGCACACCATGACTGCAAGATGATTGAAACAGTGTATGGGACTGAAGAACAACACCCAATACGGCAGCCTGATACCTGAGCATTCTGGCAGTTCTCAACCTCCCCCCACACAGTTGCTACCAGCAGTCCTCCTGGTTGCAGGACTCTGTTTGCTTCTTGCAGAGCTTTGTCAAGGTCAGGCATGAACATAAAGCCATAGGTACAGGTTACAGCTGCAAAGGAGTTGTTGCTGAAGTCTGCCAAATCCTGTGCATCAGCAGCTTGGGCAGTGATGTTAGCGACCCCTTGAGCTGCTGCGTACTTGCGGACCAGAGGGGCTGACACCGGAGACAAATCGGTGGAAATAACGCTGACATGTGGCAGTGCCCTAGCAAGTGGCACGGCAGGTCTGCCGAAGCTGCTTGCAAGGTCTAGGACGCGGGAGCCTGCAACAAAGCTCACATACGTAACAGAGGGACTAGCAGTGGTGGTTCAAAGAAAAGGATGTCCTCTTTACTTGCCTGCTGGAAGCTGCCCATGTCTCGTGAATGCCTCAAGTACTTGTTGAGAAGCGTGATCGCGTGGATCGTTACTCAGAATAACTTCGGCATATACCTCAGCATGATCGTCCCACTTCGCCTTCTGCTCGGCTGTGACCTTTGCAAGATCGAATTTTTGCATGATTGCTTGCCAGATCCTGCGTTGCCAGCGTTGTTGCGCTGCCACGAATACTGCAGTATGGTGAGCTCGCTATGCTGCTGTTCTGCGCTCTATGGCCTTGGGCAGAGTGAACAAAGTCTATTCTGAGCATGTTGGCTGGATTGTATCTGGACATCACTTACTTCACCAGCTTCCGCTACCTTATGTTTACTCAGATGTCTTCTTGCGCAAGCTTACGTCAGCTCCGTTTTTGAAGTATCATGGAAGAAGAGGACTGCCTCTGAAGTAGGGTTCAATACCAAATTCGCAGGGTACCCCCGCACATGAACGCATCACAACATGTGTTGCTTGAAGTTTGAAGCACTTGCGACATGAGCCATCGGCAATCGGCCGCCATTGGACGTTGTTGCATAAAAGGCATGCTTCACATACAGTAGCCCTGTCTGGCGTTATGTCGGCAGCAGGGCGATCGGGCAACCCGGATGCAAACCGCGACAGCGACTCACGCGTGAGTTGCAGTTTTGCGATTATCTGATTTGCAAGAACTTTTGTGCATTGTCTCAGCAGCACGCGTAGAGTAATGCAAAGCTTTCTTTGCGCACGTCTGCCGTTTATCCCAGTCTGTCCCTCTTGTTGTCAGTCGCAGCCCCTCCGCCACGTTGTTATGGACACGATTGACTAGTACCAAAGTGTTTGTCAAGTCCACATGCTCCTGGTGTCTGCAGGAACGACACCTACCTGGAGGCGGAAGAGGTCAGCCTGATAGCAGGGTAAGCAGAGCATGCAACCATCCAATACTTGCTTGATGCAGTTGTGGCAAAGTTCTGACACGACCTGCAATGGCAACACCCACAAACATGGACTCTGCCGCAATAGACAATGTCTCTGCAGGGTGCTGGGCCTTTTGGACAGCGTACACGATTTCTACCACTGCCTCAATCCGCTATAAGCAGCAATCACAACCAGCGTGGACAAGCAAAGGCGTCTACTTTAGTGCCGCTGCCATCACCATCATCAGCTGCAAAAGCCAGGACTCAGTCACAGCCACCCACTCAAGCTACTAAGCCATCATCTGTATTGCCAAATGAGGCTCCCACACCGCCCAATGTAAGACCCCTGCAGCCACAGCATGCCTTTGGTGTCGCCATGCATAATTGCTTTGGCGACAGCTTTTCTGCACCTAAGCATGCCACCTGTATGCATGACCCAATATAGCAGATGCTGCCAGTGTTGCTGGCAGAGAAGTATAGCAATATCGATATGCTATGCCATTACTTTGGCTTAAACTAGTCCACAATACCAGCATGCCAAACCATCCTCATGAGCAGTGTATTACAGCCTATGTGGAGCAGACTGCCAGAGGATCACACGAAGTTGTCACAAAGTTACTACACTTGACATCTGTGATCTTGCTCTACAGGGCGCTGCACCAGCCACAGTAAGCGCTTGGGGAAAGGGCAACACTGTACAGCGGTTGAGTCAACAGCAGCAGGGGCAACAGCAGCCAGCACAGAGCAGGCCAAGCTACTCCAGTCTCAGCCGGCCACCCTCAATACCCACCTCTCAGGTCAGCTCTCCCTGAACTCAAGCTGAGTCTGGGCATGCACTGCTTTCTTGTACAGATTGACCCAGCAAAGCAAGTGATGTGACATGATTTTTGTAAATGTGGTGAGCTGCTTCACTACTCAGAATACAGTGACTGCTGTGAAGTAAGAACTGTCATGACACTACAACCCGACTGACGTCTGAAGCATTACACCTTGCTGGCGAGGGACTGAACGTTTGGCCAAAATAGTTTCCATGCTTTTGCATTTTTAACCTGTTGTCTGACTTTGTGTTTCAGAGGTCTGATGAGGCACCAGGCACCACTCAGGCTGCTTCACAAGTCACACCCACCAGCAAAACTGCCTACCCATCAGCTGTAGCCCCTGCTTCAGCTGATGGGTGGGCAGTGGGTCTAGCTAAACCCCCTGCTTCAGCTGATGGGTGGGCAGTGGATCCAGCTGAAGCGGTGGCCACAGCCAGACCCACCTCAGAAGCATCTACTAGCTCACATGCATCTCGCTCAGGGGCAAATCAGACCCTGTCAAGCAAGGATCAGCCACAATCTAGATCATCTGAGGGATCAGCAGCTACTGTGGCTGAGTCACAGGCACAAGCCGGCTCTGCTGAAAGGGCTGACTCTGGTTCTGCCGGCAAGGCACAACCTCAAAGGTCTCAGAGGAGGAGAGGATCTAGCAGGAGTGCCAGTCAGCAAGCGTTGCAGCCCCAGCAAACTGCCCACCAGCATGAAAGGCAGGAAAGGCAAGATTCAGCAGGAGCACAGAACACCCAACTGGCAGCTGCTGCTCAGCAACAACAGCAAGCACCTGCCGATCATCAGCCGCAGCTTCAGCCCCAGCCACAGCTACAAGCACAGCCACAGCTGCAGCAACCACAGCCACAGCTGCCACCACCACCACCACAGCTGCAGCAGCCACAGCAGCAGCAGCAGCAGCAGCAGCGCAGGGGTCAAGGGCAAGTGAGGAACAGAGATGATGCAGCTGCTCGGCAGATGCCGCGTGTCAACTTGGGGCGTGCAGCAGCAGAAGGGGCAGCCGCCCGACCCCCCTCCACCCCTGCAGCATCTGAGCCACCCCGTGCCTTTTCTGGAGAGGCAAGTCACATCGCAGAATGTTTACAGCAGCTGCCATTGTATTCCGTGCGTGTACACACGACTTTTTGCATTGTTAAGCTCTGCTTGGTTCAGAACACTGTAGTGGTAACTGGACAAAGGCACTGCATGGCTTGGGGAGAACACAAGGGTTGTCCCTCCAGACCCTAAGCCCTAAAGCTTACAGAGAGTTGTGCTGTCATCAGGTTGATCAGACTCCTCTGGGCCCAGGCACCCCCCAGGAGCGCTTCCCTACCCCTTCCACCCCCACACCTGCCACCCCCCATGCCAGTGAGCCTGGTGGAGGACCAGGTAAAGCATTGAGTGACTTGTATCGTTCAAACATGACATTTTCAGAATTCTCCCAGTTATTGTCTGTTGACTCCCCTGTTGAGTCTCAAACACTAGAAATGTAATTTAGGTATGTATGTATGTATGTAAAACATGCACCTGTAATGTGTTTAGACTTGCAGATGAAATTACTCCATCAGCTTACTACAGCCACAGCAGCTTTGGGTTATCCACAACTCTGCTTATGGCTTGACTGCATTGATTGACAGCTATATGCCACCTATGTGTGCAGACCACACTTTTGGTGTGTCTGGTTGTCTAAGCTTGAGTGTATGTGACAGGTCTTGCAGCAGAATGTGGTAGTACCAAACAAATAGTCATGCTTGAAGATAGATGCATTGAATTCAAATGACTCAAGAAAGGCTAGTGTGCAGGAGTTCAAGGGCCCTTTGCACAGCAGCGCCCCCCTTCTTCCCTTTCGCACTCAGATAACCCCTCTTCCACCCCAGCTTCTGACCCCCAACCCCAGGCAGCGGCATCTCATCATCAGCACAGCAGCTTACCTAATGCATCGGTGACAGCTGCTCTGTCAGCTTCAGCCCCTAGCATGTCGCTCACCTTTGGTAGCGTCAGCTTGTCAGATGTTGGCAAGCCAGCGAGCTTGAAGCCTGTAGGCTTCTCTCAGCCCTTGTTGCCCTTAGGGCAGCTGCCCTCAGGGCATCTGGAGACTGCCCCTGGAATTGCCTCTGAGGCAGGCACAGGCAGTGCAACCTTGCCAGAAGCTTCTCTACCAGCTTCTGCATTATCCTCTGCACAGAGGCTGCCTCAGCCTCAGCCACAGCCCTCAACTGAGTCAGCTCCAGAATCCCCTGTGCATGCTAGAACTGACAGTGTTGCCTCTACCAGTTCTCCTGGTCAGTCCAACCAAGAAGGTGAGCCTGCCTGAAACGCTACCTCGATTCAAAAGGTCCAGCAGCACATTGTCCTGCATCATGACATGTCTTGCATCATGAGTTGTCCTGCACATACCTAGCTCATCATGAGCTGGAGCATGGCAAATCACTGTTGCTATTATCAGTACTATTATCATTGTTGTCGTTATCATTGTTGTTACTGTTGTTATTGTTGTTATTGTGATATCATCATCATCACCATTAATATTGTTATCGTTGTTGTTGTTACTGTTATTGTTATTGTTACTATAAATAATCTTATTATAATTATCATCATCTGACCTTAGCCATATGCTAAGCATGCCTGAAGTCCTGCAGACATCCTTAGGTCATCGCAACATTGGAAACCATGGAATGCGGTTTTAACCTAAGTTGGAAGCAAGGCTGAGGTGTAGTGCTGGCATGTCATGCTGTAACTGCTCACCACCAAAAGGCTGAGCACCAAACTGTGTATCCAATGCACCAAACTGTACCCCTCTGTCTTCTGGTTGAGTCCCCCCATACAAGCTGCTTGGGTCAAATGTCCGTGTGTCTCTGCAACACAGGGCACAGGAGGCGACCCAGTTCTGCCTCTGGCAGAAGCTCTCAGGGAGCGCGGCGCCCCAATTCCCACCAGGCGCAGCAACGCGGCCCACCCCCCAGCTACTACCCCCAAGACCCTCATTGGGCTGCACATCAGGCATGCAGCTACCTCTGAAAATCAATAAAGCAATCGTTCCTCCTTTGTTCATCAGTCAATCCATGCATGCGTCCATCTGTTCATCTGTTGTTCCTTTCCTACTTCCATTTGATCGCTGAACACAAATTGATAGCTCAGGTCAGGTCTGAACAGTCCTGAGCAGTTTACAGTGTGAAAGTAGCTTTCCTTGTGGGGGCCATCAGCGTCCCAGCCATGGCTGTCATTGTGCTCTACATCCGTGCTGCAGACGCATATGCTCAGTCAGGGCTCAGTGCATGCGGCTGCCCTGCCTGCCATGGTCAATGTCACCATACAGACCTGGGCAGTCCGATATAATACTTGGCTTCTCATTTAAGTGACGCAGAAAGGTGTAGTCTTTTCTTTTTTTCCCCCACTGCTCAGACCAAACAAGGGGGCTTGTGTCTCTGGCAATTGCATGGGCCTGTTTGTCTGGCCAAGCATTTGGCCAGGCGCCTCTGCTGGGCAAACTTTCACTTCATTCACAACAAGCCATGGAGTTCAGGGGAATACGTTGCTGCCGCTGCTGCATCTGTGATAAGCAATCGTCTGGACAGCTCCTGGCCTTGTTGTGATGCTACTTCTGTGGCTGCTGCTGGTCTGTGACAAGGTGAGGTGATTGTGTGTAGGTTCAAGACCAGCTTCAGCAGCAGCAGTTCTGGAACACAGCTGCTGGCTATGAGGCAATGTATGGTGAAGCCTATCCGGCCTACCCTAGCACTGCAGGTGACCTCTCAGCTTGTCTGTACACCTGTCTGTACACCTGTCTGTACACCTGTCTGTACACCTGTCTGTACACCTGTCTGTACACCTGTCTGTACACCTGTCTGTACACCTGTCCGTACACCTGTCCGTACACCTGTCTGTACACCTGTCTGAATGTAGCTCTGACTGTTGCCTTTGCTGCCTAGTCACCCACCCCAAGATCCCACTGCCCCTCTCTCTGTCTCTCTCTTGCCTCAGAGCAGTTCCACTTCATACTGGGACAGTCTTTGTGTACATGCTGAGCGTTGCCCGACACACAAAGTCGTGAGGGTGTCGTTATCTGCGATTGAACTGATATTGATGTGGCACATGTGACACTGACACTGACATAAACATGAGTATTGTCTACAATGCTGATGCAGGTCAAGGGTGGTTCAATGGACAGGCATATGGAGATCCTGGCATGTATGAGCATCCTGGCAACCAGTTTTGGGGACCAACTCAACAGGTCACTTCACTGACAGCCTTTGCTCTGTGACTATGTGCGCAACCCACGCATTCCTCACCATGCTACCTCAAATATGCACATGCCCAATGTGATTGGACGAGCACAGCTTACAGTGCACTTGAGGCTGGTTGTACGAATGCCAGATTCAAACATTTTTGTGGTGCATTGCTAATTATAACAATTAAAACAGAAAGCTTAACTGTTTCTAAGGAAAAGTGAAACTATCCCGCTTGCCCTTGCTTGCCTGCTGCCAGGTTTGACCAATTAGACATGTATGCAGGCAGGATATGGATATGATGGACAGTCAGATTACCGCCATCCACCCCAACAGCAGCCCAGGGGGCGGGGCCACAGACCCCGCCAGCCCAATCTCAACTCCAATGCCTACTATCATGGCCAGCCTTATGCTAGCCAGCAGATCCCCAGTCACCTACAGCAGCAGCTTCCTAGCCAGCAGCACACGAGTCATCAGCTGCCGGGGGGTCAGCAGCATATGAGTCAGCAGGGCGGCCGCCAGTCCAGTCAGCATGTGTCATCTCCGAGTAGCCCACCTATGGCTGCGCGCTCTCATCCCCAAACACAGGATTTGCCCAGGTATTGCTCTATGTAAATCCCCAAACACAGGATTTATGCAGGTATAGCTTCGCACAAATCCCCAAACACAGGATTCGCCCAGGTATAGCTCCACATAAATCCACAAACATAGGATTTGTCCCAGTTATAGCTTCACACAAAATGCAAACACAGGATCTCCCTAGGTATGGCTCCACACAAGTCTGCACTATCTTCTTCTCGCAACCAAGTCTGTGTGTACGGACAATGGGTGCTGTGCTACCTAGCATGACTTCCAGACAAACAGTTCAGACAAGCAAAGCACTGATTGCTGATGTCTTGACAATGGGTTTCATGCTACCCAGCATGAGATGACTTCCAGACAAACAATCCAGACAAGCAAAGCACTGATTGCTGGTGGCTGCTGTGCTTCTTATTCCAAGTTTATGCAAGACCAGACTTGAGACCCATGAAAAACCTGCAAAGTTTCCCTTCTTTCTGGATCACTTTCAAACAGGTTTTGCAGTCTTGAGTTTACATTGCATTGGAGTTCAGTCATGCCATTTGGTCTTTGCTCAACATGCAAGACTGGTGTTTTGCGTACTTGCAGGAGTCTGTCTCAATCTTCTGAGCAAGCTCAGCCAAATCAAGCTCACCCTTATCCTGGACCGTCTCATAGGCAGGCCTCCCAGAACCACCCTTCATACCCCTCAGGCCCCCCTGCTCGCCAAACCTCCCTGCCATCTTCCGCCCATCCACAGGCAGCCCCTGCTCAGTCCCAGTCCTACCCCCTTCCAGACCCTTACGCTGACCCGGCAGCACCCCCTGAGCTGGCTGCAATGTATGCTCAGCAGCAATATCCATCGCTGCAGACCCCTTTTGATGGGCAGCAGCCTGCAGGGCTTCCCAATCAAAACGACCCTGGTGTAACTGAGCAAGACCAGAGGCAGTATCAGCAGCAGCTGTTGCACCAACAGCAAGGGCGACAGCATTCTCAGCAGCAACCACAGCTGGAGCAGACGTCTGCAGAGCAGCCGCATGCACAGCAGCCACATGCACAGCAGCCACATGCACAGCAGCCACATGCACAGCAGCCACATGCCCAGCAGCAAAGCGCTGCGCAGTCTCAGAGGCAGCGGCCACAACAGGAGTCACACCCTCATCAGCAGCAGCAGCGGCAGCAACAGGTGGATGCACAGCAGCAAAATGCTGCGCAGTCTCAGAGGCAGCAGCCACAACAGGAGTCACACCCTCATCAGCAGCAGCAGCGGCAGCAACAGGTGGCAGCTCAACAGCCACCGCTGCGACCAATGCGACAGCAGCAGCAGCAGCAGCAGCAGGTGCCGCAGAACAAGCAGCTGTCCATGCAGGAGGCAGAAGCTCGCATGCAGGTGCAAAGCAGTCCTGCTGTCACCCAGCAGTCCAGTCAACCAGTGCCTGCTGGCCGATCTGGTCAACTGCCTACTGTGCAACAGCCTGCCACTAGTAAAGCAGCCATGCCACAGCCTGCTGAGTCAAGCCAGCAGCTACAGCAGCAGCCACGGCCTGTCTCTTTGTCCGCTCATGTAGTAGACACAGCTCGGGATGCGTCTACCACTTTGGATTCACAGCAATCACAGTCTACCAGGACAGCTGCAGGTGGTTCTCAGGGCCTATCCAGCTCTGATGCTGTACCCACAAGCCCCACAGCAGCTGCATCAGAGGGCCCTGCAGCAAGGGCAGAACCCAGTGCCACTCCCAGCCCTTCTGAGGGCAGCTCCTCGGAACAGCCCTCTGCACCAGCACCCAAAGCAGCATCCAGTTGGGCTTCCATGGTCAAGGCTGCTACTTCTTCACCCCAGCCGGCTCGGCGTCCTTCTTCTGCGCAGGCATCCAGGCCTCAGCATGCACAGCAGCAAGCGCAAGCACACACTCAGCCTTCAGGCGGAGCTCAGCGTGCACAGCAGCCGTCTCAGCATGCACAGCAGCCAGCTCAGCGCCAGGCTTCTCACGAAACAGCTCAGCAGGGTGCTGCGCCTAGGGAGCAGCAAGGTATCAGCTTCACTGACTCACAGCTGCATGCTGCTCTGCAATAGCACGTAATCTTGGACTGTTGTTTGCTGACATGTGTGCAGCATTGCTCATTGGCATAAGACCAAACAGCTTAAGATGCAATTCAAACTTGTGTGCTGACTCATGCACAGCATCTGCAAGCTCATTAGCCATGATCTCAAATCAAACCTCAGCAACGGCTTTCCAAAACATCCCTGTTGCTTTCATGGCAGAAGTGTTCTGTGCACTGGCAGCAAAAAGCAGAAGACTTTGTGCCCTGCGGCTCTGCATGCTTGGCTGCAAGGTGCACAATCAGCCAAAAGTGGAAGACTTCGTGTCCTGTGGCTCTGTCAAACTGTGTAAACTGTGCCCTCACAAACCTACCCATACCCTCACGCTTACCCTCACCCATACCCTCACAAACTGTGACAATGCCCTCACAGGTCCTCAGTTACTTGAGCAAGCTGCATCAGGCTCTGTGAATGGAGAAAATGCAGCACAGCCTGCAGCAAATGCTAGTACCGGCGTAGATGGCTCTGCATCAGCTCAGGCCATTCAGGTATGCACAACCTTAGCTACTTTCATGCGTTGCTTTGCAGACTCACATGCATGCATGTGTTCACTCCCTCTCCACATTGTATGTTCCCTGATGCCATCACCATCCATTTGGTCATTCCTCAAGGCCTTTGTGTACAGCTAGCAGGCTCATTGACAGCTACCATCAGGATCAATTGGAGCAACTGGAACAATTCAATCAATTCCACTCTGGGCCAAGGGGATTCTGCCATCATGTGCATGGCCGTATTGTAAGCGTTTCCGCGACACCAACCAAATTTGGTGGGGCTGGAAGCGTGAAAATGGCAGAACAATGGTACAAAGAGTTGATGTCATATCCACAGTGCGCAACTGTGAAACTGCACATTCATGGTTGACCTGAACCAAGGTTCTAAAGCCTATTGTGATGCAGGCAGCATCAGCCTCAGCACGGTCAAGTTTGAAAGCTCCAAGCTCACTAGCTGTCGGAGCTGCTGTGCCAAGTACCAAGGATTCCGTTTTGGCTCAGTCTGGATCATCCCAGCAGCCTGACTCATCACACCCACCAAAAGCTCCCTCATCATCCACGCCACCAGCAGCTGCTACAGCAGCTGCCAGCAAGTCATCTAAGACCACTGCGGTTAGTCAGCCTAGGGAGTCAGAGGTGCCCAAGAGGTCGTTGAAAGGTTTTGACGAAGCTGTTGCTCAGTCTGTCACGGTTTTGTGTCAGGTGAGCTGCCAGTTTGTTTCTGATGTATTCATCGTCAACACAGGTAGTGGCACCATTTGTACACAATTGCAGTCTTGTCAGTGACCATGATTTGCAAGTAAGACGCAGAGTCTGTCTGTGCAGTGGTGATGCTGCACTGCGTTACCTGATGGGCTTCTGAGAGATTGGGGTCTGGGAGTGACCCCCTTGGCGCCCATGTGGCACCTCTGCCAGCTGCAGACCAAATCCTGTCAGGAGTAGTGTGGCTGACTGCAGACTCATCCCCAGCAAACTCGACTAACTAATGGCTGAGCATATTGCTCAAGGACAGCGCTTTGCATGCTGACCATTGTTGAGCTGTAGGTTGAGGGTGCACAGGAGGGGTCTGACCAGGGTATCCGCCTGCAGCCCCGGGGTCTGAAGAACTCTGGCAATCTGTGCTTCATGAACTCTACGCTTCAGGTAACACTCCACGTGCGCTGCCTTGACAATGAGTCATGTCCATCTGCAATTCTGCATCATTGTTGTCTTGTCATGACAATCTTGTCTTTGAATAAGCAACAAGATGCTTGCATGGAGTCATAGCTGCGTGCGCCAGGAATTAGTACTGCCCACCGTGAAACAATGCAGTGCTGTCTCATCAGACAATAAATCTGCCTATACAAATATCAGGCGAGATTAAACTTGATCTGAAAGACCTGTCAGGTTTCTCAGGGTCTGACAATCTCCCCTTGTCAATCAGGTCTGGTTAGACATGTCCGTCAGGTATGTGAATATTTTGTTCAGTTTTCACATCATGTTATACAAGTAAGCTGACGTGGCAGGCGCTGATGGCTGGATCTTCCTTCTGTGCATTTATGGATGGCCTGAGGGCAGCTGCACCAGCCCTGCCCCCTTCAGACGTCCCCCACCTGTACAACTTTTCCCAGCTAGCCAGGTGTTTCCCAGTGCAGCCCCAGGCCAGGGCAGTTCCAGACCAGCCCCAGCCACAGGCACAGGACAGGGCTGTCTCAGAACAGCCCCAGGCCAAGGCCGATGCTGAGCAGCCCCAAGCTCAGGATGACTTAGCTGCCCAGCCTGCAGTCAATGGTCATGAGGCAGATGAAGAAGAAAGGAGCGAGTCCAAAGCGGACAGTGAGGTCATGTCAGTAGATGGGAAAGCAGAGTCTGTGAAATCAGATGCCAAGCCAGAATCCAAGGCAGCTCCCAAGGGCAGCAGGGCACCTTCCAGGGGAGCCTCGTCTGATGGGGGGGTCGACCACAAGGCTGGCAAGGCAGTCCCCAAGGTGGCTTCCAGGGTAAGGGCAGACTCAAACACAGGCATCGTGATCACAACATCTCTGGCTCTTATGCATACTCACTGTCTGAAACAACAGTCAGCAAACCACTCAGGCTATGTATGTCTGCTGCATTTGCACTTATGTCTCAACAAACTGCCAAACATCAGTTGACACTTGAACTAGGATGTGTAAGTGTGTGCGTCTGATGCAGTCACATCTGGAGTTGGCAGGGCCAGCTGTGGTGCCAGACATGATGTATGGCACCCTGGACATCTTCAACCCCCACAATGCCAAGCTGCTTGCGGCCACTGCAGCAGGTATGCCCTGTCTGTTGCTCAATTTTGTCGTTCGCTCATTCCATCTGGGTCCTCATCATTCCTGCCATCAGTTTCTTATGGCGAGTGCATCTTGCTGCCGATCAATTTTGAATGCTATGCTATCCCAGGCCGGACCGGGCCATGCTGTGCTGTGCTGTGCTGTGCTGTGCTGTGCTGTGCTGTGCTGTGCTGTGCTGTGCTGTGCTGTGCTGTGCTGTGCTGTGCCATGCTGTTTCCTTGATTTGCTGATGTTGTGTTGCTGTTGCTGCAGGACAAGAGCTGACAATGGCACAGAGGATCAACAGGGGTGTCCAGAAGGTGGCCAAGCAGCGCGAGCAGGAGGACGCTCAGGAGTTCCTCACCTTCCTGCTGGACGCAATCCACCAGGAGCAGCTCAAGCTCAGAGCCATGTATGGCACTGAAGGTGAGTCTGCCGCCGCACCCAAGAAAATGAAGGGGGGGGGAGGGCAGGGAAGGGGGTGCTACACCTTTCAGCGTCAACGTAATGAGATTATACCGGGCTGTCCAGTGCTGCTGCCCCCAATAGGATTCAGTCATACTTTCAACGACAAGACCAAAGTGTTTCTATATGGGTACTAAATTGCATGATGATTTTTAGTTCAAATCTGTATATCTAGGCCAAAACCATTGATTTGTTGATACTTTATGTGTGGACTTTCCCAAGTCTCACTCTTGCTTATTCTGATGTGTGTTGCTGTCAGCGCTTTTAGAGTAGGTTCTGACATTGTTATGTGAAATGAACAATCAAATCCCTTCACCGCTTTTTTTCCTTTCTGATGACTCAGAGCAATCACAGTGATGTTGCACTCAGAAGGCCAGCTCTGCACCAAGATTAGCAAACTGGACACTGACTATTTACACTGACTGCTGTTCCTTTCGTCCATGAACAAGACAAGCTCCTTGATCAACTCCTGCCAGCTGCCTGATGAAATTTGATTGCTAGTTGGGCCTATCATGATGTGTGGTCGTTACATCACTCTCTCTATCAAGCAGGTTCGTCAAGGTGCTGCACTGTTATATGCATAGCGGTTGAAGCTGCCATACAAATTATGACATGCTTTGTATGGCAACCACAGCCTCTATGCATTTGTGTTTTTAGAACTATTTCTCGATTTATGCGTGTCATCTCTGCGCGAGGGCCATGCTAATCTTCTCTGTGTTGTTCCAACTTTAACGGATGTAACCGAAATTACTATGGCAGTGCAGCACCTCAACAGACTCACAGCACAACAGACTCACAGCACAACAGACTCACAGCACAACAGACTCACAGCACAACAGACTCACAGCACGACAAGGGCTGACACAATTTTGTCCTTTGCATTGTGAGCAACCAGAAGCAACATGTGAAATACTCTACGAACATGCAAATATTTACACATACCAGTATATTGCTTACAATTTTCTGTTAATGCACAAGTTTCCCACTTCCAGACATTTCACCACTCATCTTGTCAAAATTTCACAGATCTGAAAGCCGTATTGGCAACCATTGCTGCCATATCCATATCCATATCCACATCACAGCTTTTCAGCAAAGCTATGGCTAACAAGACTGTATACTGCTCACGTAGGCTCGGCTGCAAAAACCTCCTATGATGACAATTGGAACCACGTTGCGCGTAAGGGCAAGAGCAATGTGACCAGAGGTGAAGAAGATGTACAGGGCGGCAGGACGCTGACCAGCCAGATCTTTGGAGGGGCACTTCAGAGCACCGTGAAGGCCGCCAGGGCCAAAGCCAGCGTCACGGTTCAGCCCTTCAACCTGCTGCACTTGGATATCCAGGGTGTGAACAATGTCCCTGCAGCCCTGCAGATTCTTACTAAGCCTGAAGACATCCATGGTAAGTCCTTCTTCTTCTGCTTGTACTTCTTTCTTTTCCTTCTTCCCTTCTTCTTTTTCTTTAGTGTTCTTCTGCATGTCAGATGCCATCTGGTGTAAGCCACAGCTCATGCTCAGCCAATACGCTTACAGACCAAAGGTTTCAACATCTGTTTGACAGCTCCTGTCTTGTGTTGTTCTCCCTCCTTCTTTGTTCTTCTTCTTTCTTTTTCTGTTCTCCACATTGTCTACTGTTGTATCTGCTTAGGAACAAAAATTTTACATGGGCAATGCAGCCATCTGACACTGCGCACAGCCGGGCTTGCTATCTTGTGTTACAGGTTAGGAGTGCATTGGCAACGACAGTCTTGTACACCACCTACTGCTGCAGGGTCTGTGCTTAGAGTTTGTATCATAAGCAAATGCGTGTCAGTTGCTCTGACAACTGGCTGGACTTTCCAGCAGTGGCTGGCTTTGCTCAACCTTGTTGGGAGGTGATCTGTTTTTGACTCTCGCAACCACTGAGGTTGATTACTTTGCACACCAAAAGAAGCATCATGCATTCAGCCAGACATGATGTGCAGGCGCCACTGCCTGCAGGCTGCAAAGGGTGGCGCTTTGTCTGCTTTGGCAAACACACGAATGTCACAAAGACACCGCCATTGCTGACAGATCATGCTATCATGCTGCTACGCTTGGGCTCACTCATCTAGATGAACCACTGCTGCAGCAACTCACTTTGAAGCTGCCAGACCTGCAACCAGATCCAACCTTATACAGGCCATCACGCAGGTCATTATGCAGGAGGTAGCATGCAACAGCAGCATCATGCGTCAACTAGTCACTGACAATCACTCATTTTCTGTGCAGACTACAAGGCAACAGATCAGAGCGCACCGGTGAATGCAAAGAAGGAGATCAAGCTGCTGCGCCTACCACGCATCTTGGTACTGCACATGTGCCGCTTCACGTACGGCAACCAGGGCCTCACAAAGCTGCACAAGCAGATGCAGTTCTCACTCAAGCTCAGGTAGATGCACTTGAAGAGTCCTGTGTACAGTTGCTTGCCCTTTTCTCCTGCGCGATACTTTTGTACAGCATGTTGCCACTTCTGCAGTTCTCACTCAAGCTCAGGTGAGTTCCCACTACACCTAGAGTCCTGTGTACAGTGGGAGGGGGGGGGGCACATGGGTGTCAACGGGGATTATCTTGGGTTGTTTTTTTTCAATTGTACTCATGTACTTTTGTGCAGTATGTTGCTGTTTTGGCAGCACCTGTGCTGTGCAGCTGCAGAGCTTGACCATTTTTTTTGTGCAGTACATCAAGTAGATGCAATGTATAGGTCTTGGGTCAGAATCTGCTAAATCTGCCTGGTTAGTCAAATCTTACAAAGTGCACAACAGATGTTGTATGTCTTCTAGTCCAGGTAGTCCTTGTTGCCTTCAAGCTAGTCTGCTGAAGCTTGGTTGTTCAGGTCTGTCTTTGGGTTTGTTGTTTGGGACGCCACACATACTGACACCTTGTAATTGCATGCTGCAGGATGCAGCAAAGCCTTCTAGCAGATGACTGTGAGCAACGGAGGCATGGTGGTGCAGACTATGAGCTGATTGCAAGCGTGAGTCATCATGGCAAAACACCAGCTTCTGGACACTACACAGCAGATGTCAAGCAGCCTGATGGCGAGTGGCTGCGATTTGATGACGACTTTGTGTCGCATGTCAATGTCTCGCAAGTGCTTAGAAGAGACTGTGAAATGTATCTTTTGTTCTACGAGATGAAGCCTCGAACATAGCCGCTCCTAGCCTGATACCTTGCAGCCTGATCAATTGATTGATTTGCCAGACATGAATGCAAAGAGAAGTAGTATGGTCTGTCACAACAAGCGTGCTTCCTTGATTGAAGGGACCTGAGATACACATTTGCAACGATGCAGTATCAGGCCCTGGTAGACATGCTGTGGCAGATGCAGTATGCAGCAACTTTGTGTATTGGAATGCAAGTGGGAGGTTGCTGCTGGCTGGTAAATCAAGGCCAGGGTCAAGGCTGACAGTCCTTGCGGCCGGCCGTGAGCAAGCGCACACCGTAATATCTCAGGGTGTTAGCGGTTTTTGCATTTTGGACTACTACTACTAAGTTGATACTGATGCGCACTAACAGACAATACTTGACAGGGCAAACAAGGACACTATGCACAATTGGTTCAGCACTACTGTACAGTATACTACATGTACTGCTAACACTACAAAGCAATATTGCACTATTAATGGAAGGTGCTGATATTGCAGCGCGCTCAAATAATTTGCTGTGGAAGCATCATATAGGTGATCGAATGCAATGTATGTATTGTATGTATTGTATTTACATACATACATTGATACAAATACATTGATCGAATGCGGGTGCGACATATGTGATCACGTGAGCCAAACAAGCAATGCTGCAGCAGCAGGTGAGCGCCACTCTAACACCTTTGATGCTGACAGTAAAGCTGCTGCCGTTGCTGCTGTGACTAACGGTATTGGGGGTTGTGTTGAGAGGGCAGAACGCCGCACAGGCAGCCATGGGTGTTTGGCTGACTGGAAGGCTGAAGTGTTGTTGCAGGTGGAGCAGAGTCTGGACCACATCCCTTACGGGAGCCAGATGGCTGTGGTACCACCCCTGCCTTTCACACCTGAGGATCAGACTGCATTGCGCAGGTTTCTTAATGGTTACATGGGCTGTGGTGTTGTCTGCACTAGCCTTGACAAGGCTGCTAACACCCTTATAGTTCAGTGTCCTTGGGATTATGTTAGTAGGATAACACATGATGTGCAGAATCTGGATGTCAAGGGCACTTATGTTGTTGTTGACAGGCCTGAAGATGAGATTGTTGACTCACATAATGCCTTCCTGCAGGCCTATGGCCTCGGGATCAGACTCAGGTATCAGGATATGCCGTGGTACATTGCCAGCGCCAAGCTGCATAAGGAGGACGGGCCAGACATGCGCTTCATATGCGGCTCTGCCACCAGCTCCATGAGGATACATTTGGTGTGGGCCAACCGGTTACTCAATGCATTCTTGCCTGAATTGGATGCTGTCTTTGGGGCTGTGTACAGGAACATTGGAGCAGACGCTGCCTGGGTGGCCAGGAGCTGGATTCTCAAGAACACTGCTGCTTTCATACCAGTTCTTGAAGTGTGGAATACACAGTATGCATGCTATTCACCTTCAGCTCCACTGTTGGCTGCCAGTGATTTTGCACGCCTATACACCAATATCCCGCATACAGACCTGCTTGACAAGGTTATGCAGCTCACCCACACTGTCTTTGAGATGGATGCTCACAAGGATCATGCAGGCATCAAGATCAGGGAGAAGAAGCACGCTGTGTGGTTGAAGGTAGAGCACGTGCCGGTTGATCTTACACGCAGGTCTGGCAGGGATGATGGGGGTGCCTTTCTGATTTTTGATGTATGCATGATCAGGGAGTGGCTGACATTTGTACTCAGCAACATGTTCATGCAGTTTGGTGGCAGGCTGAGCCGACAGGATGTCGGGGCGCCAATGGGCACCAACTGCGCCAGCAATCTTGCGAACTTCTACTTGGCAGCGTATGAGCTGAGATTCCTTGTGGGCTTGCTGCATGTACACCTGGATCAGAGCCAGCCAAGCTGGGCAAGGGTGCTTGCAGCGCACATGATGAAGGCCTTTGCCCTCAGTGGACGGTTCATTGATGATCTGGCAACCATCAACAATCCATACCTTCGGCACCTGATGTATGAGGACCAGGCGTTTCATCATCCCCTGATTAGGGGTATCTACCCCCAGGTGCTGGAGCTGAAGGTCACCATGGAGGGACCAAGCATCAACTACATGGATGTCACCATTGGTCCTGTGCCTGGGCGGCCAAATCGCATCGCCACTACCCTCTTTGACAAGAGGACGGTATACCCCCTCACCAAGCTGCGCATCATCAGATTCCCACACATTTCATCTCACATATCAGACCTTGCAAAATATGGCATTGTCATCAGCCAGTTCCACAGGTTCTGCAGCA
>JAABUW010003922.1_pt1 | contig 20668 bp, 14 predicted proteins | sample 5560081 | NCBI WGS metagenome assembly JAABUW01 (sample SAMN10711882, study PRJNA513363) | rock metagenome | isolation source: Antarctica rocks | place: Antarctica: Victoria Land, Knobhead sud
GTCGTCATCGGCTGGGTCCGTCCTTGGCACGACCCGGCTTCTGACGAGCTCGTCGACTCCCTCTCCGAGGACCAGCAGGAGCGGGCCGACCAAGTCCCGTCGTACCAACCCGAGTCGGTGTGACCAGCGCAGCAACCGCCGCCCGCCTGCACGGAGAGCTGCACACCAGGGTGCTGCCCTGGTGGCAAACGCACGGCATCGACCGTGAGCTCGGCGGCGTCTTCACCGTCTTCGACAACGCGGGCCGGCGCAGGAGCACGGACAAGTACACCTGGTCGCAGGGCCGCTGGGCCTGGCTGTGTGCGCGAATCGCCACTAACGCCGAGCGTGGCCTCGTCGACGTCGACCCCGGCGAGTGGCGCCGATCTGCTCTGGACACCGCCGGTTTCATCTCCCGGTATGCCGTGCTGCCGGGCGGCCTGACGGCGCACCTCCTCAGTCGCGAGGGTGTCCCGCTTCCCTCGCGCGAGGACGGGGCGGTTTCGGTGAGCGTCCTGTCCGACCTGTTCGCCGCCCTCGGGCTCGCCGGGGCGGCCGGTCTCCTCGACGGCGGCGACCCACGCCGCGTGGCCTGGCTGGGCCAGTCGCGCGAGCTGCTCGAGAGTGCGACGCGACGGCTGCGAGACCGGACAGCCCTGTCCGAGCCGTACCCTGTCCGGACCGGTTTCCGCGACGGCGCCGGGATCATGCTGCGGCTCCACGTCGCCGCCGAGCTCCATCGTGTCGACCAGGCGGACGCGAGCGCCGAAACCGCAGCCAAAGCGGCCGTGGACCTCGTCGCCGGCCCGGCGCCGATGTGGCGCGCCGATGACTGGTGGGAGTTCCGGCCGGACGAGCGAGTGGACCACGACTCGCTACTCGCCCGGCACCGCACTCCCGGACATCTGCTCGAGACCGCCTGGATGCTGCTGGACGCGGCACGCGACATCGACGCCGTGGCCGCTCTCGTCCCCGAGTGGCTGCCTGACCTGGGTCGCCACGCCCTCGAGCTGGGGTGGGACGAGACACACGGCGGCCTCCTGCGCTATGTCGACGCCGCCGGCGGCTCACCTGACGGACGGACCTTCGGTGGCGACCGCTACGAGTCCCTCGTCATCGACACCTGGGACACGAAGCTGTGGTGGGTGCACGCCGAGGCGATGCTCGCGACGGCTGCCCTCGACACGGCATACCCCTCGGCGGGGTTCGCCGCGTGGAACCGAACCGTTACCGACTACAGCCTGGACACCTTCCCTGATCCCGCCGGCCAGGAGTGGCTGCAGGTGCGAGACCGCGCCGGCCGACCGCTCGACCGGGTCGTGGCTCTGCCCGTCAAGGACCCCTTCCACATCGCCCGGGCCCTCCTCATGGCCCTCGAGCTCGAAAGCGCAGGTTCCCACCCATGACCACCACCACGACCCACACGCCGACTGTGAGCGTCCACTCCTCACGGGGGCGGCTGGGCGACGCCGCTGCCGCCGCTGCCGCCGGGCACCTGCGCGCCGCGATCGGTGAACGTGGTGCTGCGACGGTCATGCTCGCGGCTGCGCCGAGCCAGGAGGCGACCCTCGAGGCCCTGGCCCGGCAGCAGGGCATCGCGTGGGACCGGGTCACGTGCTTCCACATGGACGACTACATCGGGCTGGATCATAGGGCGCCGCAGGGGTTTGGGGCTTGGCTTGAGCGCACGTTCGTCTCGAGGGTCGCCGCCGTGACCTTCCACCGGATCGAGGTTGACGGCGACCCGGAGTCGTGCGCTGAGCGCTACGCCGCACAGCTGCCCGACGAGTCCTTCGACCTCGTGCTCCTCGGGCTGGGGGTCAACGGTCACCTCGCGTTCAACGACCCACCGGCCCGGTTCGACGACCCCCTCCCGGTGCGGGTCGTCGAGCTGGACGACGTCTCCCGCTGGCAGCAGGTCGGCGAGGGCCACTTCGGCACCATGGACGAGGTGCCGGCCCGGGCCATCACCGTGACCATCCCGCGGCTGCTGTTCTCGGAGCACGTCATCGCCTCGGTCCCGGGTGCCAAGAAGCGGCAGGCGGTGGTCGACACGCTGACCACACCCATCGACCCACAGCGTCCGGGGACGGCCCTAAGGACCCACCCCGACGTCGCCCTGTTCCTCGACGAGGAGTCGGCGCCCGGATGAGCGCGTCGACGCTGGCCGGCGACTACCTCGCCATCGTGACGGACCTGCTGCACCGGATCGAGCGAGAGGAGGAGGAGCACGTCGACGCGGCCGCGGCGGTCCTCGCCGAGCACGTCGCCAAGGACCAGCTCATCCACGTCTACGGCCCGGGGGGCCACTCCAACCTCGCCACCCAGGAGGTCTTCTTCCGGGCCGGTGGTCTGATGCACGTCAACGCGATCCTCGACGAGGGGACTTTGCTCTCGAGCGGGGCGCTGCGTTCGATGGCGATGGAGCGACTTCCGGGTTACGGGACGACGGTGGTCCGGTCAGCCAACCTCGTCGCTGGTGACGTCCTCGTCCTCGTCAACGCCTACGGCATCAACTCCGCGCTCATCGACGGGGCCCACACCGCACGCGACCTCGGGGTGACGACGGTCGGCGTCTCGTCCCGCCAGCACGCCGACGGCACCGCGGCCGACCACCTGGCTCGACACTCGAGCGGCGACAACCTCCACGACGTCGTCGACCTCCACATCGACACCAAGGTGCCGGTCGGTGACGCCGTCATCAAGGTCGACGGTGTCACCGAGCGGACCGGTGCCGTCTCGACCTTCGCCAACGCGTTCGCGATGAACTGGCTGATGATGTCGACCGTCGAGAAGCTCGCCAAGCGCGACACGGACCCGCCGATGTGGCGCTCCGGCAACGCTCCCGGCGGCGACGAGGCCAACGGCCGCTTCATCGAGCGGTTCCGCGGCCGGGTCCGGCACCTGTGACGAGCACGGTCCGCGGCTGGAGCCCCCAGCACCGTCGCGTCGTCGACGTGCGGTGGCGAGGCGGTGTGGTCACCGACATCGAGCCCACTGGGCCGGTCTGCGAAAAGCCGCCCGACGGTGAGCCGGTCGTCGTGCCGGGCCTGGTCGACCTGCAGGTCAACGGGTTTCGCGGTCATGACGTCAATGCTGCCGACGTCACGCCGGACACCATCGCCGCAATCACCGAGGCGATGGCCGAGGTCGGGGTGACGACGTGGGTGCCGACTGTCGTCACCGCGCCCGAGCCGTTCATCCACCACGCGCTCGAGCAGGTCACCATCGCCATCGCGCGGCATCCTGAGGTCGCCGCCGCCGTGCCGATGGTCCACGTCGAGGGACCCTTCATCTCCGACCTCGACGGCGCACGTGGGGTACACGACCTGGCATGCATCCGGCCGCTGGATGCCGACGAGGTCTGCCGCTGGACGTCCCGGCACCCGGTCGTCGGCATCGTGACCGTCTCGCCTCACGCGCAGGACGCGCCCGAGCAGATCAGCCGGATCGTCGACCTCGGCGTCACCGTCTCGATCGGGCACACCCACGCCTCGACGGCCCAGCTGTACGACGCCGTGGAGGCGGGTGCGAGCCTGGCAACCCACCTCGGCAACGGCATACCGTCGCTCCTGCCGCGCCACCCCAACGCCATCTGGACCCTGCTGGCCGACGACCGGGTCACGGCGGGTCTCATCGCTGACGGGCACCACCTGCCGGCCGACGTGCTCACCGTCATGCTCCGCGCGAAGACCGCCACTCGGGCATTCCTCGTCTCGGACAGCACCACGCTGGCCGGACAGGCCCCCGGACGGTACGACACTCCCGTCGGAGGTCAGGTGGACGTCAGCGTCGACGGACGGCTCTCGTTCGTCGGCACCGACCTGCTCGCCGGCGCGGGCCGCCACCTCGCAGACGGGGTCCGGCACCTGGTCTCCGCGCTCGGAGTGCCGTGGTCCGACGTCGTGGGGCTGGCGTCGGACACCCCCGGTCGGCTCCTCGGCACCCGGCGACGGTATGCCGGCCTGCTCGAGCCAGGGGGGCCGGCGAACCTCGTGCTGCTTGAACCGTCCGGTCCGGAGGTCGGTGCCCTCACGCGGGTCGTGCGGGCCTACGGCCCGAGCGGCCGCGGTGGCTGACGGGGACGAGGCGAGGCCAGAGCCGCCACCCGCGCGGGGTGGGGACGCGCGCGCGCGGCTGCGCGTGGGCGTGGCCTCGGTGGTCGTCGACGTGCCGGTAGGCACCACCCTGTCGGGATTTGCGGCGAGGTCCTCGGGCAGCTCTGGCGTCCACGACCCGTGCACCGTCAGGGCGTTGGCCGTCGGCGAAACGTGCTGGGTCGCCGTAGACGTCTGCGCGCTCCACGAGGACACCTGCGCAGAGATCGAGGCCGCCTCGGGGATGGGCCCGGGCCATGCCGCGGTCACGGCGACCCATACCCACTCCGGGCCGGCCTGCACACCGGGGCGTCTCGCTGGCGACGACGCGGCGATCCGTCGCGGAGTCGTTGCTGCTGCTGTCTCGGCCGCAGCCGCCGCGCGTGAGTCGCGCGAGCCGATGACGTTGCGCCACAGCGCAACCCGTGCGGTGGGTGTCGCCGTCAACCGACGCGACCCGTCCCAGGCGATCGACCCGCCGATCGACCTGGTCAGCTTCGAGCGGGCCGACGGATCGGTGCGGGCCTGGCTGGTGAGCTACCCGTGTCACCCTGTCGTGCTGTCCGCCGACAACCTCCTCGTGTCCGGCGACTACGTCCACTTCCTGCGCGACGAGCTCGAGCTGTCGGCGCCCGGGTCGGTGGCCCTCTTCCTGCCCGGCACCGCGGGCGACGTCAACAACGGTCATCCGGCCGAGGCGTCGTTCGGCGACGCCCCTCAGGCTGGTCGCACGTTCACCGAGGCCGAACGGATCGGCCGACACCTCGCTCGCTCTGCGCTGGCGTCAACGCGTCGGATCGTCGCACCCGACGCGGCGGTGGCCGAGCCGGACGCGGCGGTGGCCGAGGCGGCCGCGGTGGCCGCGGTGGCCGCGGTGGCCGAGCCGGCCTATGGTCCCGTCATCGGCTGGAGTGCCTCAGCGCGACGCCTCCGCCTGCGGCTGCGGACCCTCGATGCCGTGGCGCCCGGCATACTCGCCTCTCGGTGGGAGGAGCGAGCGCGTGCCGCAGGCCGGGGTGAAGCCGCCCTGCTGCGGGCGTGGGTCGAGTGGGCCGGCCAGCGGGAGGAGGATGAGCCGATGACGTGGGAAGCGCGGGTCACGAGCATGCGATGGGGAGCCCTGACCCTCATCGGCCTCCCAGGTGAGCCCTTCCACTCCTGCGCCGAGATCGTGCATGATGCGGTGCGGTCAGGCCGCCACGCGCAGGGCCACCCGCCTGGGCCCATTATCGTCACCGGCTATACCAGCGGGTGCCCGGGCTACCTGCCCGAGGCGTCGGCCTACGCGAAGGGCGGCTACGAGGTCGTGGACGCCCACCGCTACTACGGCATGCCGGCTCCGTTCGCCCAGGGGAGCGTCGAGGCGCTCCAGGCCGTCGCGGTCCAGCTCGCCCTCGGACGATGAGCCGCCTCGCGCGGGGCACCCAGCCGACGATCACCCAGCTCGCCGAGCAGCTCGGGGTGTCGGCTGCGACGGTCTCCCGGGCCTTCTCGCGGCCGGAGCTGCTCAACCCGGCGACGGTCGCGCGGGTCCGTGAGGCCGCGGCCGAGGCCGGTTACGTGCCGAACCGCCATGCCCGGGCCCTGTCGACCGGACGCACCGCGGCCCTGGGCATCGTCGTACCCGACATCGCCAACCCGTTCTTCCCTCCACTGATCCGGCACGTCCAGAACATCGCCCAGTCCCGCGGGCTCACCGTGGTCCTGGCCGACTCGGACGAGCGCCCTGACCGGGAGGAGCACACCATCAGGACGCTGTCACACCAGGTGGAGGGACTGATCCTCTGCTCCTCGCGCTTGCCGGCAACCACCCTGCGACGACTCGCTGCAGAGTACCGACTCGTGCTCGTCAACCGCGACGTGCCAGAGACCCGTCGTGTGCTCCTGGACACCGCGCCTGCCGTGCGAGGGGCCGTCAACACGCTCGCGGCCCTCGGGCACCGACGGCTGGCCTACCTCGCCGGACCGCAGCCGCGTTCCTGGTCGAACTCGCAACGGCGCCGGGCAGCCGAGGAGCAGGCGTCCGGGCTCGGGCTGGAGCTGATGTCGTTCGCCACCGGCGCGGGGACCTATGCGGAGGCGCAGGCCCTGGCCGCCGGGGTGGTCGGCAGTGGCGCCACAGCGGTCCTCGCCTTCGACGACACGGTGGCCCACGGGTTCATGGGCGGGTGCGCCGAGCTGGGGATCGGCGTCCCGGACGCGGTCTCGGTCATCGGCTGCGACGACGTCCTCGCCACGACGACCCATCCGCCGCTGTCGACGATTGCGGTCGACCCCCAGGCCGTTGCCGCGGCCGCCATCGACCTGCTCCTCGACCGGACCGGATCGTCCGGACGGACACTGTTCGAGGCGACACTGGTCCTGCGCGGGACCGTCGGACCTGCCGCATAGTCGGGTCGGCTGCTGGATCGGGTCCTCGCGGGAGGTCGGCCTGCTGGGACTCCCTGGCTGCCAGTGTGCCTGTCACATGACGTCTGTCTGGCTCACGTCGAGGACGAGAGCCAGCTGATGTCGGCCAAGAACACCGGCCAGACCGATGCGCGACCAACGTGTCGTGGTTGTGAGCGGCGGGACGTCTGCCGTGCAGTTCCTGTTGCAGCTCAACGACGTTGGCGCAACGACGACCTGGGTGACACGGCGCACCGTCACCTGATGCCGAGGCGACGCGCGACATCGTGTCCGCCGACCGCGCGGATCACCTCCGGGTCGCCGACGACGACGAGCTGGTCAGTGGCTCGTGACATCCCGACGTAGAGCTTCTCCCGAGCGCGGTCAGTGGCGGCGTCCGAGTTGAGGCAGAGCACCACCGCTCGTCGCTCCAGCCCCTTGGAGCCCAAAACATGCCCGTAGAAGATTTCGTCGTCGTCCCAGAAGGACGCCCAGTAACCCGCTTGTCCGAGGGTCGACTGACGTTCCGACTGCACCGGGTGTCGCGATCCCGTCGTCAGCAGGGCGACGTGTTGCGGCCTCCAGCCTGCGTCGAGCAACAGCTCCACCTGCTCGTCAGCGACGTCAAGCGCAGCTTCCTTCGCCGCCGCGACGAAGGACACGTCGACCCCCTCGCCACCTTGAGCCCGCATCCGGCTGGGCGCGAGCGAGGAGAACGACTCGGCGATCTGTCTGGTGTTCCGGAGGTTGTGGTCGAGCAGCAAGGGGACGAGCGGCACTGGCGGCCGGCCGAACCGGGCGAAGATTCGTTGGTTCTCATCCGAGTAGACGAACAACCCACCCGTCTCCTCGTCGCGCAGCGAGAGCATGAGGGGCTGCCACCACTCGTCGGCGAAGTCCTGCCCCTCATCGACGATGATCGCGTCGAAACGCTCCTTGTCCGGCAGTCGGCGAGCCACCTGCGACATCTCCAACGGCAGGCGTCGTTCCCAGAAGTCGCTGTCACTGCGATCAACCGGCACCCCGATCTGCCATCTGCGGGCGAGCTCCTCGAACGGCCCGACGAACGCTGGGTGGTGCTTGCGCGGCGTCGGAGCAATGGCCCGTTTGAAGTACTCCGACAGGCCGAGCGAGTAGCACAACAGCGCGACGCGCTGAGACCGTACCCCGTCCCGCCCCCGGGTCAGCTCTTTGGCCTGGGTGAGCGCCAGCACGGTCTTTCCGCTGCCCGCTCCGCCGCGAATCTCCACCCGGTTGAGAAGTCGGGTGACGCGAAGCAGCTGGGCCTGTTCCAGCGTCAGTCGGTCGGCCGCAGCCTCCCGGTCGTCGGCGTCCGCGGCGACGTCCAGGTGGGGCAGCATCCTGCCGCGCAGGATCTCGACGATCAGCTGAACATCGTCATCAGTTGGGATCCGGTGTCCGGCTTCCTGCCGAGTGGCCACGGCCCACAACCGACCGGCCAGGTCACTGAGGTCGCCCCTGTCGTGCACGGCCCACCGCGGGCAGTCCGGCGTCGCGAACCCGCGGTCGAAGACGGAATACGGGACGACGACCGAATGAGCCCATCGGACCCTGTTGCGCGAGGAGTCGCGCCAGCGGGGGTCCTGTTCCACGAACGTGCGCAGGGCGTACTTCGTGGTGCGCGCCTGCTCGACCGGGCGGACGACCACCTCTTGACCCCCCCGGCGTTGGCGCCAGGTTCCTGATCGCTCATCGATCCATACGCTGCTGCCCTTGACCTCGACGACGACGATGCCGGCGCCGGGCATCAGCACGACGAGGTCTGCCTCGTGGTCCTTCGCCTCGTCCGTGAGCCGCACGTTGGCCAGGACGACGTCCTCGTCGCGCAGCTGCGCGACGAGCAGCTCCCACACCTCGCGCTCAGAGTTCGTCACGAACTCCGGCGCCTCCGGGATCGCCTGTGCACCCACCCCTGCCTCCTGCCCCCGGCTCTGTCCCGGCATCATGGCACCGCCCAACCACAGCCGGAGGCGGTATGCCGTGAAAGGAGCGCCACAGCGTTACCGCCGGTCGATCGGAGGCAGCCCATGGCGCCGGGATGACGAGACCGCTCAGGAGTACGACAACGGCACGGCTCAGTCCCCTGACCGGCTCCTCGGCGTCTACGCCACCTGCGCTGGCCCCTTTCGCGCCACCACTGCTAGTCCGCCCGCGAGGTGCCTGGTTCGAAGGCGCTTCTCGGTTCGCAACCAAGGCGGCTGCAGCATGCCGTTCGTCCGAAGTCGAGTTCCAACCCACCGAGGGGTCCGTTGCTGGGAAGCTCTCCCTTATGACGCGGCCCGACGACAGCATGCTTGAAGGGCTATATGAGAGCCTGATCACGAGGCGCGTCAGGGGGGCGCTCGACGGCCTTTCCGTGCTGCGGCCTCTGACCGGCATGGTCGATGAGGCCGATGAGCCGGAGGTGCTCAGTCGTCACGTTCGAGGAGCAGTTCTCAGGGCCCTGGAAGGAGAGCGAAACCCGGATAGGCGTCGCGAGATGGTCAACCGGATCCTTGAGGATCTCAAGGCGCATGAGGACATCCTCGTCGAAGCCCCCAGCCAGCTCCTTTCCTTGACACGACCGGATGCGCCTGGCCAGCTCACGCTTGTCGAGCGAGCTCGTCGTCCCGCCACCCCCTTGTCGGAGGCAGCTCTGTTGACGAACGCCCACGGCGAACCCGCTATGGGTAGCGAGCTGCGCGCGGAACTTGCCAGCACGGATCACGTCGACTTGCTCTGTGCCTTCGTGAAATGGCATGGCATACGCCTCCTCGAGCGCGAGCTCGCGGACCGTCGTGACCGCGGAGTCACACTCCGCGTCATCACGACAACCTACATGGGGGCGACCGAGCGCATTGCGCTCGATCGGCTCGTCATGGACTTCGGCGCACAAGTGCGCATCCAGTACGACGCGTTACGCACACGTCTCCATGCGAAGGCCTGGCTCTTCCGTCGCAACACGGGGTTCGACACGGCATACGTGGGTTCGAGCAACTTGTCGAGGGCAGCGCTCCTCGATGGTGTCGAGTGGAACGTGCGCCTCTCCTCGGTCGCAACCCCCGCCTTGCTCGAGAAGTTCAGCGCAACGTTTGAGACCTACTGGAACGACCCCGGCTTTGAGCTCTACGACCCATCCACAGACCGCGATCGCCTCGATGACGCCCTCGCCGAGGCCGGCGGATCTCGAACCCACGACCGCGTCACACTCGGGCTGTCCGGACTCGAGGTTCGCCCTTACCCGCACCAGACACAGATGCTCGAATCTCTGGACGTTGAACGCAAGGTCCACCATCGACACAGAAATCTCATCGTTGCCGCCACCGGCACGGGCAAGACCGTCGTCGCCGCCCTCGACTACAAGTGGCTCTGTCTCGAGGCAGGTCGCCGTCCCAAGCTGCTCTTTGTGGCACACCGCCGCGAGATCCTGCAGCAGTCAATGAGGACCTACCGCGAGGTTCTTGGAGACCCAGAGTTCGGAGAGCTCTACGTCGGCGGTGCTCGACCCGAGCGCTGGGACTTCGTGTTCGCCTCGGTACAGTCGCTCACGGCGTACGGAGTTAGCAACATCCCCATGGATGCCTACGAGGTTGTCGTCATCGACGAGTTCCACCACGCCGAGGCGCGAACATACCGACGCATCCTCGACCACCTCGCACCCCGCGAGCTCCTGGGGCTAACGGCAACTCCCGAACGCGGCGACGGAGTGGACGTTCGCGACTTCTTCGACGGTCGCACTGCCGCCGAGCTGCGCCTATGGGATGCCCTCAGTGCCGACCTCCTGACGCCCTTCCACTACTTCGGCGTCGCCGACGGTACGGATCTGCACCACGTCGACTGGCGCGCAGGCGCGTATGACACCGCCACCCTCTCGAACCTCTACACGGGCAACGACGTTCGCGCCCGCATCGTCCTTCGGGCCGTCGAAGACAAGATCGGCGACCTTTCGGCCATGAAGGCCATCGGCTTCTGCGTGAGCGTTGCCCATGCCGACTACATGACTCAGGTCTTCGAAGCGGCCGGCATCCCCTCTGCGAAAATCACCGGCGACACCGCCGCTGACGCTCGAGACCGCGCCATTGCCGACCTTCGGAGCGGGCAAATCAAGGCCATCTTCGCGGTCGACGTCTTCAACGAGGGAGTCGACATCCCGGCGATCAACACCGTGTTGTTTCTTCGGCCGACCGAGAGCTCGACCGTCTTCCTCCAGCAGCTGGGGCGCGGCCTGCGCACCGCGCCCGGCAAGGCGGTCCTCACCGCTCTCGACTTTGTCGGCCACCACCGGAAGGAGTTCCGATTCGATGAGCGTTATAGGGCGCTCACCGGCTCGACTCGGGCCCAACTTGTCCGTGACATCGAACATGGCTTCCCCTTCTTGCCCGCCGGTGCCCAGATCGTGCTTGACCGGCAAACCCAGGATCGCGTCTTGGCACACATCAAGAGCCAGATCAGCACGACCAAGAAACAGCTCATCGCCGAGCTGAGGGACCACCCGACGCCGAGCCTCGCCACGTTTCTTCAAGACTCCGGCGTAGAACTGGCGGATGTCGTCCGCTCGGGCCGCTCCTGGGCGGAGCTGCGTCGAGACGCAGGGGTCTCGGTGCCACCGAGTGGGCCGAGTGAAGGCGGGCTCCTCAAGCGCGTCCGATCCCTAGTCCATGTCGACGATCCCGACCGAGCGGCCGCCTACCTGACCTGGCTGGTCGATGATGCGCCGAGGTACGACTCGGCCAACGAGCATCTTCAGGCATACGGACGCATGCTGTTTTTCTCTCTATGGCCAGATGGGGGCCGACACTCCTCGTATGCCGAGGGGCTGGCTTCCCTCCGCCAGGATCCCGCGGCTCGCGACGACCTCCGCTCCGTCATAGAGCTCGGATTCGCTGGAGCGGAACACGTGACGCACTCCCTCAGCGGCTCGCTCGCGGACCGACCACTGCGAGTCCATGCCCAGTACACCCGAGAGGAGGCCGTATCAGCACTGGGTTACGTATCGATCGACGGGCGCAAACCGAACAGCTTGCGCGAAGGCGTGATGTTCTCGGAACCGGCTCAGACCGACGCCTTCTTCGTGACACTCAAGAAGTCTGAGGCGGACTACTCCCCTACGACCATGTATCGCGACTACGCCATCTCTCCCTCGCTCTTCCACTGGGAGTCTCAGTCTGGGACCAGCGTCCTGTCCAGAACAGGACAGCGCTACCTGCATCACCGGGAGCGAGGCAGCCACGTTCTCCTGTTCACGCGATCCGAGAAGGTGACCGCGTTCGGAGCTGGCGCACCGTATCTCCTCCTGGGTGAGGCCGACTACGGCGAGCACCGTGGAGAGCGCCCCATCGCCATCACCTGGCAGCTTCGGACCGCAATGCCCAGCAGCGCGTTCGTCGTCGCCAGCGTGGTGGCCTAGTTGGTCGGTCGTTTGGATGGTTCTGGTGGACTGCGGTTTCATCCACGGCGCGACGCCCGGCACGACGAAGGGCCCGGGCCGTTGCCCGGACCCCTTCGTCGTGAAGCTAGTAGATCAGCTGCAGCCGCTGGTGCTGCCGCATCCTTCGCAGACGTAGCAGGAACCGGCCGGCCGCATCTTCGTGCCGCAGGTCAGGCACATGGGCGCGTCTGCCGACTTGCCCATGAACCTCTCCATGAGCTCGGCCGACGAGTGGATCTCGGGACTGACCTGACGAGCCGATGCCGCGCCAGCGCCGGAGTCGACCACCGCGGCACTCTCGGCGGACGCAGACTCAGCCTCGACCGCCTTCTCCTCGACCTTCGGCTCGGTCTTCCTGGCGACCTGGGCAGATTGTGAGTACGACTCCAGCTCGTCCTCGAGGTCCTCCGAGTCCCCCTGCTGCGCCACGTAGGAGCCCGTCTCGAGCTGACGGGCCCGCTCCTGCGCGGTATGGATGCCCATGTAGCCGCGCGTCTCGAAGTCGAGATAGTCCAGCGCCAGCCGGCGGAAGACGTAGTCCATGATCGACTGCGACATACGCACGTCCGGGTCGTCCGTCAGCCCAGCCGGCTCGAAGCGCAGGTTGGTGAACTTCTCGACGAACGTCTCGAGCGGGACGCCGTACTGGAGCCCGATCGACACGGCGATGGAGAACGCGTCCATGACTCCGGCCAGGGTCGAGCCCTGCTTTCCGAACTTCAGGAAGATCTCGCCCAGCCGCTCGTCGTCGTAGGTCCCCGCCGTGAGGTAGCCCTCGGCCCCGCCGACGGAGAACGACGTCGTCTGCGAGGAGCGACGCTTGGGCAGCCGGCGACGGACCGGGCGGTACTCGATGACCTTCTCGACCTTGACCTCGCCCGCGGCGAGCTTGTCGGCCGCAGCGTCCTTCGCAGTCGAGCCACCGTCAGATAGCGGCTGCCCGACCTTGCAGGAGTCACGGTAGATTGCCAAGGCTTTCAGGCCGAGCTTCCAGCCCTGCATGTAGACGTCCTCGATCTCCTCGACCGTGGCGTCCTCGGGCAGGTTCACCGTCTTGGAGATCGCCCCGGAGAGGAACGGCTGCGTTGCGGCCATCATCTTGACGTGGCCCATGGCCGAGATCGAGCGCGCACCCATCGCCGTGTCGAAGACCTCGTAGTGCTCCGGTTTGAGGCCAGGCGCGTCGATGACGTGGCCCTTGTCGGCGATGTACTCCACGATCGCCTCGACGGTCTCGCCCGTATAGCCCATCTTCCGAAGCGCGCGGGGAATGGTGAGGTTGACGATTTGCATCGAACCGCCGCCAACGAGCTTCTTGAACTTGACCAGAGAAAAGTCTGGTTCAATTCCCGTTGTATCGCAGTCCATCATGAAACCTATGGTTCCCGTCGGCGCCAATACACTGGCCTGGGCATTTCTATAACCATTCTTCTCGCCCAGCTTCACGACCTCGTCCCAGGCCTTGGTGGCGAGCTTGTGAACGCCGTTGTCCATCGAGTCGAGCGTCCTGATTGAGTCGTTGGCCGACTGGTGCTTGCGCATCACCCGCTTGTGCGCATCCGTGTTCCGGGCGTACCCGGCATACGGGCCGACGACCCCGGCGATCTCTGCAGAGCGCTTGTAGGCCGCGCCGGTGAGCAGCGAGGTGATGGACGCCGCGAGCGCCCGACCACCCTCGGAGTCGTAGCCGTGGCCGGTCGCCATGAGCAGCGCCCCGAGGTTGGCGTAGCCAATGCCGAGCTGGCGGTAGTCGCGCGTCGTCTTGGCGATCGGCTCGGTGGGGAAGTCTGCAAAGCAGATGGAGATGTCCATCGCCGTGATGACGAGCTCGGTGACCTTCTGGAAGGTCTCGGCGTCGAAGGTGTCGTCGTCGCGGAGAAACTTCAGCAGGTTGAGCGAAGCGAGGTTGCACGAGGAGTTGTCGAGCGACATGTACTCCGAGCACGGATTCGACGCGGTGATCCGGCCCGTCTCCGGGTTGGTGTGCCAGTCGTTGATCGTGTCGTCGTACTGGATGCCCGGGTCGGCGCACTGCCACGCGGCCTTGGAGATCTTGGCGAAGAGCTCACGGGCGTCGACGGTCTCGATCACCTCGCCGGTGTCGCGGGCGCGCAGCCCGAACGCGGACCCCGCCTCGACCGCCTTCATGAACTCGTCGTTGACGCGGACCGAGTTGTTGGCGTTTTGGTACTGCACGGACACGATGTCCTTGCCGCCCAGGTCCATGTCGAAGCCGGCGTCCCGCAGCGCGCGGATCTTGTCCTCCTCGCGCGCCTTGGTCTCGACGAACTCGACGATGTCGGGGTGGTCCACATCCAGCACGACCATCTTCGCCGCCCGCCGGGTCGCCCCACCGGACTTGATCGTCCCCGCCGACGCGTCGGCGCCGCGCATGAAGGAGACCGGGCCGGACGCGGTGCCACCAGAGGAGAGCAGCTCCTTGGAAGAACGAATCCGCGAGAGGTTGAGCCCCGCTCCGGAGCCGCCCTTGAAGATGAACCCCTCCTCCTTGTACCAGTTGAGGATCGAGGCCATCGAGTCCTCAACGGAGAGAATGAAACACGCGCTGACCTGTTGAGGGGAGGCCGTGCCGACGTTGAACCACACCGGCGAGTTGAACGAGAACACCTGGTGCAGAAGGGCATACGTCAGCTCGTGCTCGAAAAGCGCCGCGTCCTCCTCGGAGGTGAGGTAGCCGTGCTCCCTGCCCGCCTTGGTGTAGGTCAGGACGACGCGGTCGATGAGCTGCTTGAGGCCGGTCTCGCGGGCCTCGGTGCCCAGCGCGCCACGGAAGTACTTCGTCGTGACGATGGTGCTCGCGTTGATCGACCAGAAGTCGGGGAACTCGACCCCGCGCTGCTCGAAGATCGTCTCGCCGGTCTTCCAGTTCTGCTGGACGACGTCACGCTTCTGCCAGGTCACCTCGTCGTAGGGGTGGACCCCCGGCGTCGTGTAGATGCGCTCGATCTTCACGCCTTTGCCCCGTGCACCCTTGGATGCACCCGAGCGGTTCGCGGTCTCCGTCATGTCTATCGGTCCTCCCTGACCAGTCCTGCTGGGATTGAGTTCATTCTCGTTCTCGGGTCTGACAGCCCACCGCCCGCCAGCAGGCGCCGGTCAGGGTCAGTGGTCGTGCGGCAGTGCTATTCGGTATGCCGTGAGGTCGCCTTCTCAGGCTCCTCACCGCTCGCGTCGCGCTCAGCTCGCAGCAGCGTGATCGCCGACTCGAAGTCCTCGAGGTTGTCGAACGCCTGGTAGACGCTGGCGAAGCGCAGGTAGGCCACCTCGTCGAGCTCGCGGAGCGGCTCGAGGACGGCCATGCCGACCTCGTGCGCCTCAACCTCCGCCGAGCCCTGGGACCGGATCGTCTCCTCGACCTTCTGGGTGAGGACGGCGAGGTCGTCCTCGGTGACCGGACGGCCCTGACAGGCCTTCCGGACCCCGACGAGGACCTTGCTCCGGCTGAACGGCTCACTCGCGCCGGACCGCTTGACGACGCTGAGGCTCGCGCTCTCCAGAGTCGTGAATCGGCGGCCACACTCCGGGCACTGGCGCCGGCGCCGGATGGCAGTGCCGTCGTCCGTGGTCCGGGAGTCGATGACGCGTGAGTCGGTGTGCCGGCAGAAAGGACAGTGCATGTCCGGCTCCTTCGTCGGGGAGTGGATCGAGCGCGTTTCGGGGCGGAGGTCTGTGCCGACGGCCGGCCGTCTTTGCTGATCGGGGGACAACCACGTGAACAACGTGTGCGGAAGTCCTCATCCCCTGTGGATGACCTGGGGACTACATGTGGACGACTTACAGGCATGTAACTACTAGATGTAGGGGTAACTGTAGGCATCCCGGCCTGCGTTGGCAACACCATGGAGCGGGCCCGCTCCGCTTGGGCGTGTCGAAGTGGATCGGCCGCGTCGGTTCGCGGACAACGCTGCAGGTCAGCGCCCCATCGCCGATCCGGGACGCTCAGGAACGTCGGGGCGCGCAGGTCGAAGTCACCACAGGACGGTCGGAAGTACCCCTGTGCACAAGGTGCCGACGGCACCCGGTCATGGCAGGCTGGTTCACACGTTCGCCAGCAGCTGACCGCGGATGCGTGCCACGAGGGGCAGGAGAAGCATGAGAGGCAAGCTGTATGCCGTGAGCCTGGCGACAGCCGCGACCATCGCTGTCGCCGGTTGCACGGGCGACCCCCAGCCCACGATCACCAGTTCGACAACTCCTCCGACCACGTCGAGCTCGTCCACCTCCGTGGCGTCCACGACGAGCGGCACGTCAACCACGCCAGGCACATCCACATCCACCACCGCGACCGCCGACCCAAACGTCCCGGAAGCAGCCAAAGTTGAGCCCTGATCCACCGACAATTGATTTGTGGGGTTGGTCCTGACCTTCTCGATTGGTGATTCTTGGTCGTTTGGTTGGGGGCGTCGCGAAGTAGCCGGTCTGTCCGGCTCTTCCACGGGGGGTTGTTCCTCGGGGCCGATCCGGCCGGGGTGGTCAGGGTGTGGTGGCGGTGGCCCAGAGGTCTTCCCATGCCGGCGCCCAGGGCCAGTCGGTCGGGAGGTGCAAGAGGAGTCGGCGAGCCGAGGAGGCGATCCGGGCGGGGACGGCGATGAGGTGGATCCGCAGGGTGGACCACCGGGCTTTCGCGTGCCGGGCCGAGGCGGCGGCGCCGGCCGCGCGTAGGAGGTTGAACGACAGGCAGGCCAGCGCGAGCCAGGCGGCGTTGGCGGTGAACTTCCCCTCCGTTATCTTGAGTCGCGCTGGCTCTGAGGGCGCTGACCTGCGGGTTTGTGTTGTGGACGGTGTCGTCGACGCGGCGGTGGAGGGCTCGGAGTCAGCACGGCCCGATGAGTTTCGAGGTTGTCCGCCCGGGCGTGTCGCGGCCGGCGCGGGTGCCGGTGATGCGGGCTGTTCGTGCGGCACCGAGGGCTTCGGCGAGGGCCTCGCGCAACTGGTGGTTGTCAGCCTCGAGCTGGCGCAGGCGTGTGGTCGCGGCTTCCAGCCGGCGCAGCAGGGATGCGTCGCTGGCGCGTTGTCGCTGCGGGGTCGACGACGCTGGGGACGAGGGACGGCTTCGTGTGCGGAGTGCTTCGATCTCGGTTCGTAGGTCGGCTTGGCCGTAGAGCCAGGATCGGGAGACGCCGGCCTCACGGGCGATGGCTTCGAAGGTGACCGCGACGCCGGCCTCGTCCAGGCGGCGCAGGGCGCGCAGCGCCCGGGTGCGGGTCTGTTCGGCTCGCTCTCGTGCGGCCGCGATGAGGTGTTGGGAGTTGTCAGCCCGCATCTGCGGCCCCTGCCGGTTGCTCGTCGATCTCGCCGATCATCCTGTCGAGGTTGGTCAGCACTTCGGTGTTCATCTGGGCTACCCGGGTGTGTCCGTTGGCGTTGGCGTCCTCGATCAGATCCAGCGTTCGCCCGCGGTGCGCTCGCAGTTCGGGAAGGAACTCCGGCCCGGTCAAGAACACCGGGCAGGTCAGGCAGGCGTTGGCATGTGGACAGCTCTTCTGCACCGGCAGGCCGCAGTATCCGTGCGGCAGGGTCTGGGTGGCCATGCCGTAGCGGGTCTTGGCCCACTGCGCCTGGGCCAGCGGCCCATCGGGGTCGATGTCGATCCGCTCGCCCTTGATGTTGACCTTGGTGGCCTGCTCCCAGCGCCGCCGCACGGTCTGGTCGGTGATCCGGGCATAGTGCGCGGTCATCTGCGTGGACTGGTGATCGAGCAGGACCCGGATGACCTCTTGCGGGACATCGCGGTTGATCAGACGACAGGCGAACGTGTGACGCCACTGGTGCGGGGTCAGATGAACCGGCTGGCCGTGCTCGTCGTGGACCTCGCAGAGCGCCAGCCAGGAGTTGAGCATGCCGCGGTAGCTGTAGTAGCTCAACGGCCGCTGCCCGCCGACGTTGCCCTTGAGCTGGGGGAACAGGTGCGGGTGTTGTTGCGGCCACCGGGCCGCGACCCGCTGCTGTTGGGCACGGATCTCGGCCTCGAGGTCGGCATCGATCGGGACGGCGGCCTCGCGGCGCATCTTGTTGTTGAAGTAGCGCAGGTAGGGAGCCCCCTGACCGTCGTGGAGCAGGCAGTCGAAGGACAACGTGCAGGCATCGGTGGCGCGCAGGCCGCACTGGATCAGGATCAACGTGACCAGCCGCCCCTGGGGGTTGGGCCATCGATCCAGGTTGGTCGGTGCCTCGACCTGGGCCATGACGTGCTCGGCCAGATGCCGGGTGAGTCTGCTCGGACGAGGGGCCAGATCGCCGGCGAAGAAGACCGCCGTGGTGGGCAGACTCGGGTCCCAGTCGTGCTGACGCAGAGCCTGGAAGAACATCCCCAGACAGGTCAGGGCATCCTCGCGGGCGCCGTGCCCAAGCCAGGCGGTGGCCAGCCACGCGAGATAGCGTTCCAGCAGCGCACGGTCCACGTCGGCCAGCGCCTCCACCTCGGGGACGGCCGCGGTCAGGAACTCACTGAACCGCCTCAGCGCCTTGACGTCGGATACGACGGTGCCGACGGCAAGCCCGGACGACAGCCGCAGCCGCGACCAGCGTTTGACTAGCACCCGTAGCCAGGGCTGGGCGATCCGGTCGAAGCGCAGTCGGGTGCGGGAGGATGTCTTGCCTGCGTTGACGGTCAGTCCGGGCAGCCGCTCAAGGCGCCAGACGTCGCGGGGATACTCCACCTCCCAACCGGTGCCCTCGTGCAGCCTCTCCACGACATCTCGCGCGAAGGCGAGGAACGCCGGATAGCTGTTCGTCTTCGGCCCCGCCCTATCGGCCCACTGCTCTGCTGTGTTCTCCAGTAGGGACGTCACGTTTGCTTCACGGGTCTGGCGGATGGTCCAGGCCACGACCGGTGGCGGCAACGTGATCGTGGCCTGGTCGGCCCGGCGCTGGACCGCATACTGCAGTTCGAGCTTGAGCTGGGGTGGCAGCCCGGAGAAGTCGATGCGGTCTCGCCCGGCCAACAGACAACGAGCGATGAACTCCTCGACCTCGGGACGCCCCTGCATCCGCCACCGGGTCTCGTGCGCCTTGCAGAACAGGTTCCGCTCACTCTCGATCCACAACGAGCAGAACGACAACCCGCAGATCGTGCGATCCGCCGGATCCGCAGCCAGCGCGGTGACAGCCCAGACCGCCGGGTCGCGGTGGCCGCTGGTGGTCCAGGCACCGCGGTGGCGGATGCAGAGCCCGAGCCCGCTGGATCCGTAGCGGCAGCCCGGCACCGTGCAGCCGGTCAGGTCACGGCGCCCGTTCAGGGGTGGCCCGGGGTCGGTGAGGAACGCGGCGAGCTCGGGCCGCCCGCGGTCGAGCCATCGCTTCTGGTGGCTCGAGCACAATCCGTTCCCGGTTGGCGACCTGTCGCAACCGGTCACCGGGCAGGTGCCGCGGCCCAGCACCGGGTCGTCAGGGTCGGGAACATAGAGATCGACGCGGAACTCCGCACGGACCACGCCCCTCAGCTTCTCCAGCAGACCCGGCCACAGCGTCGTCGCGAAGCGTTCGGCCGACGCGGTCACAACCGGACCTCACGACCGGTGAACCAGCCGGCCGCTTCCAAGGTAGCCCTGGCGTCCTCGACGGTGAGATGGCCGTAGGTATCGACCGTGGTGCTGATCGAAGCATGTCCGAGTAGTTCCTTGACGCTCTCCATCCCCGCGCCTCGGCGCAGCAGCCAAGTGGCATAGGTGTGCCGGAACCAGTGCGGACCGAACCCGATCCCGGTGCGGCGACGCAACCGGCCGACCAGGTCATAGACCGCCGGATAGGTCAACGGGCGCCCGTACGGGCGGCCCCACAGGTTGACGAACACGTAGTCCGAATCCAGCGGGCCGTACTCCTCGTTGAGGTAGTCGGCATAGAGCCGCATCAGCTCGGCACTGGTCGGGATCGACCGGGACCTGCCGCCTTTGGCGCGGGCCCGGTTGTCGTTGACCCGCGACACCACCGCCACCTGGCGCCCGGCGATGTCGAGGTCCTCGTGCCGCAGCCCGAGCGCCTCACCGATCCGCACCCCGGTATCGAGCAGCAGCGCGAACAACATCCGGTCGCGCAGGTGCGCACACGCATCCAGGATCGCCTGTGCCTCGACGGCGGACAGCACCCGCGGGCGAGGCGATGACGTCGACAGCTTGATCGTACGGCGACGCTGCGGATCGCTCTTGGTGATGTGGTGCAAGAACGGCTTGAACGAGGTCGCCGAAGACCGCCCCCGACCAGCCGGTGCCATCGTGACCATCAGCCCGCCCAACGGCACCCCGTGCCGGGCATGGAATTCGCAGAACGAGGTCAGGGCCGCGAGCTTGCGGTTCACACTCGCCTCGACACAGTGATGGGCCACCGTCGGCAGCACCTGCACCCGACCGTCTCGAGCCGCCGGGGGCAGCCGGAGCCAGGCGACATACCCGGCGACGTCCTCCAACCTGACCGCCTGCCAGTCCAGACTCCGGCCGGCCAGAAACGTGAACCAGTCCTTCAGATCATGTGCATAGGCCTTGACCGTGTTCGGTGACCGCTCGACCGAAGCCAAGTAGGCCAGGAACCGCTCGACCGGCTCGACAGGCACGTGGTCATCGCCGAGCACCGTCCAGGACTCGACCCGAGAGCCCGGCATGAGCACGCGTTGTACTCGCATTGAGAACCTTCCGTCTCCGTGATGGACAACGGAAGGTAATCGCATCCATGACGCACACCGCTGAGCAGATCGCCCACGTTGTACACGTCAAGAACACCAGCCGAGCGGCTCCAGATAACGTCAGGGTCGTTCACCGCGAAC
>JAABUW010003923.1_pt1 | contig 20666 bp, 20 predicted proteins | sample 5560081 | NCBI WGS metagenome assembly JAABUW01 (sample SAMN10711882, study PRJNA513363) | rock metagenome | isolation source: Antarctica rocks | place: Antarctica: Victoria Land, Knobhead sud
TGGATTACTGGCGGTGCAGTAGCAGGCCCATGAGAGGCGAGAGAAGACGGGCCACCGCGCCTCGACGAAGGGGCGGTCGAACCTCGCGTTGTGGGCCACCACCAAGTCGACCCCGCGCAGGAACGCGGCGACCGCGTCGCAACCGATCTCGTGACCCGCGACCATCGCGTCGTCGATCCCGGTGAGCCTCGTGACCGTCGCGGGAATCGGCGACCACGGCTGACGCAGGCCCGAGAACCGGTCGAGAACGCCGGCAACCCAGAGCTTCGCCCCGGATGCTGTCGGCAGCCAGACCAACTGGTCCGCGACCATCATAAAGTATTTGACCGTGTACTTTCTGTCAGCGTAAGGTCGAATAGGTCGTTCGGCTGCCCGAGAGCTGGGACACCGGCGATGATACCGCTGGAGCGGGGACCCCTCGGAGGAACGGCGATCCAATCCGTCCTGCGGAGTTGATACACGAATCGGTCGCAGTCAGAACTGCACGTCCGCCCTTCAGCGTCCTGAGCAAAAAGGAGGCACGGGCGATCGGGAGAGACAATGACGGTGCAAACCTTGGATGCTTCGCGTCTTACCGACGAGCGATCGATCCGCCGGCTGAAAGCCGCCATGATCGCGCTGCGCGGTGCCCTTGATGCCGTGATTGGCTCGGGTCTCCTCCTGCCGTTTCGCGCCTGCATATCCCGTCGCGACGAGATTGCCCCCTGCGCCGGGCCGGACCACGGTGCCGAACTCGACACCTTCGTCCGCCGCACGGGCGTCAGCGTGGATCCGCCGGCCTCGACCCGCCGCATGGATGCCGAGGGCGACGCGAACCGCGCCGTGGACGTTGAACTCCGCGGCTGCGGCCTCGCCGGCTTTCGGGTCGTCGACGCCTCCGCTATGCCCGATCTCGTCGGCGGCAACATCGATGCGGTGATCATGAGGATAGCCGAGAAGGCGGCCGACATGCTGCTCGGCCGACCGCCCCTGCCGAAGGCCTAAGCGCGGTCACTGGAGTCGAGAGTTTCCGAGGAGTTCGCCCATGTGTCCCGATGACGGTCATTCCCACGCCCATCCTGTCGCGGTCGACGTGCCGGACGGCGCGGCAGCAGGCCCCGCACCGTCGGCCGAGTTGGTAGCGCAACTGGTCAGCGCCAATCACATCCTGTTCGACCAGGGCGTGGTGGACGCGTTCGGGCATGTCAGCGTCCGCCACGATGCCGGTCCGGACCGATTTCTGCTGGCCCGCAATATGGCACCCGGCCAGGTGGCGCCCGACGACATCGTCGAATTCACACTCGACGGCGAGGCGGTCAACGCGGCCGGCCGCAAGGTCTACCTGGAGCGCTTCATCCACGGCGAGATCTACCGAGCGCGGCCGGACGTCGTGGCGGTGGTGCACAGTCATTCCCACGCGATCGTGCCCCTCAGCGTCGTCAAGGGCGTCCGGCTCCAGGCCCTGTTCCATATGGCGGGCTTCATCGGACAGGGTGCCCCGGTCTTCGAGATCCGCGATGCGGGCGGGGACGGCACCGATCTGCTGATCAGCGACAAGGCGCTCGGACGCGCCCTGGCGGGGCATTTCGTCGGCCAGGACATCGTCCTGATGCGGGGTCACGGCTCGACCGTGGTGGGCTATTCGCTGCCCCAGGCCGTCTACCGCGCCGTCTATGCCGAGCACAATGCCCGCTACCAGCTCGAGGCGATGCGGCTCGGCGACGTCACCTATCTGACAAAGGCCGAGAGCCGCGCCTGCGTGCAGAACGTCGAAGGCCAGGTCAAGCGGCCCTGGGACTTGTGGGTCGAACAGGCCCGGGCGAAGCGGGACGGCCGGCCGCGCTGAACCGAGCCTGCGGATCGACCGACGATCCGACACAAAGGATACGGAGGACACCATGAACGCCCCTTCCCCCATCCCCGGTGCACCCGCCGACCTTGTCCTGCCCGCGGAGCGGGGCCTCTTCTACGGCGGCGCCTGGCGGGCAGCGGCGTCGGGCCGCGAGGCCGAGGTCCATAGCCCCGCGACCGGCAAGCTGCTGTGCCGAATCGCGGACGCTGGACCCGAGGACGTTGAGGCCGCGATCGCGGCCGCCCGCGCCGGCTTCAAGCAGTGGCGCGGCGTGCCGCCCCTCGAGCGCGCCAAGGTGCTGCGTGCCGCCGCCGAGGTGTTGCGGCGCCACGGTCGCGAACTCGCCATGCTGGATGCGGCCGACGGCGGCAACCCCGTCACCGAGATGGCGGGCGACGTCGCCATCGCGGCTAGCCAGATGGATTTCTTCGCCGGCCTCGTGACGGAAATGAAGGGCGCCTCGGTCCCGATGGGGCCGGACTCGGTGAACTTCTCGGTGCGCGAGCCGCGCGGCGTGGTGGCGCGCATCATCCCGTTCAACCATCCTTTCATGTTCTGCGCCGGGAAATCGGCGGCGCCGCTGGCGGCCGGCAATGCCGTGATCGTCAAGCCGCCCGAGCAGGCGCCTCTGTCCGCGCTCCGGCTGGCCGAGTTGATCGGTGGGCTGTTTCCGCCCGGCGTGTTCAACGTGATGCCGGGCGGACGGGAGGTGGGTGCGGCGCTGAGCAGCCATCCCGATGTCGCGATGGTGGCGCTGATCGGCAGTGTGCCGACCGGGCGCGCCGTGATGCGGGCCGCGGCCGAGACCGTGAAGCCGGTGCTGCTCGAACTCGGCGGCAAGAACGCACTGATCGCCTTCCCGGATGCCAATCCGGACCGCGTCGCGGAAGCCGTCGTGGCCGGCATGAACTTCACCTGGTGCGGCCAGTCCTGTGGTTCGACCAGTCGCGCGTTCCTGCACGACCGAATCCACGATGCGGTGGTGGAGCGGATCGCCGCCAGGGCGGCGCGGTTCCGGCCCGGCCTGCCCACCGATCCCGCCACCACGATGGGTGCCATCGCCAGCAAGGCGCAGCATGATCGCATCCTGGGTTACATCGAAAGCGCCAAGCGTGAAGGCGCGCGCCTCGTCTGCGGCGGTGGGCCGCCCGATGCTCCCGAACTGGCGGACGGCTATTTCGTCGAGCCGACCGTCTTTGCCGAGGTCACCATGGACATGACGATCGCCCGGGAGGAGATCTTCGGCCCCGTCCTTTCGGTGTTGCGCTGGAGCGACGAGGCCAGCATGATCGAAGAGGTCAACCGGCCCGAGTACGGCCTCACCTGCTCGATCTGGACCGATGACCTGCGTAGCGCCCATCGGACCGCGGCCGCCGTCGAGGCGGGCTACATCTGGATCAACGAGACGTCGCGCCACCATCTCGGCACGCCGTTCGGCGGGTTCAAGCAGTCGGGCCTCGGGCGCGAGGAATGCCTGGAGGAACTCCTCGCCTTCACCCAGGAGAAGAACATCCACGTCAACCTGAAGCGAGGCGCATGATGGACGACGCCGCTTCATCGGCTCGCGCGGCCGCAGCCGCCGTCTCCCCCGATGCGGGGACCGTAGCGCTGGAGCGCCCGGCCGGCCTTCCGCCGAGCGGCAATGCGCTCTTCGGCAGCGACGTGATCGCCGAAGCGTTGCGCGCGCTGAACATTCCCTATGTGGCGCTCAATCCGGGTGCCAGCTACCGCGGGCTTCATGACAGCCTCGTCAACCACCTCGGCAATGCCGCGCCCCAGATGCTGCTCTGCCTGCACGAGGAGCATGCCGTGGCGATTGCCCAGGGCTGGGCGAAGGTGAAGGGCACGCCCATGCTGGCCGCCGTGCATTCCAACGTCGGCCTGTTCCACGCCACCATGGCGATCTTCAACGCCTGGTGCGACCGCATGCCGGTAATCGTGCTCGGCGCCACCGGTCCGATGGACGCCGCCAAGCGCCGGCCCTGGATCGAGTGGATCCACACGTCACAAGACCAGGGCGCCATCGTGCGCCCCTATGTGAAGTGGGACGCGCAGCCGTCCTCGCCGGAGGCAGCCCGCGAGGCCCTGTTCCGCGCCGCCTGGCTGGCCGGGACGGCGCCAATGGGGCCCGTCTACGTCAACCTCGATGCGGGCTTGCAGGAGGAGCGGCTCGACGCCCCCGTGCCGCCCGTCGATCCGTCACGCCTGATGCCGCCGGTCTCGGCGGCCCCGTCGGACGGGCTCGTCGCCGAGACCCTGGCCCTGATGCGCCACGCCGAACGGCCACTGATCCTGATGGGGCGGGTCGGGCGCTCCGATGCCGCCTGGGCGACCCGCCTGGCGCTGGCCGAAGCGCTCGGCGCCCGGGTCGTCACCGACCTCAAGGTTGGCGCCGCCTTTCCGACCGACCATCCGCTGCACGTGGCATCGCCCGGCATGTTCCCGATTCCCGAAGCGGCCCGTGCCGTCGCGGGAGCTGACGTGATCCTGAGCCTCGACTGGGTGGATCTCGGCGGCACATTGCGCATGGCGGGGTCGACGAGCGCCAAGGTCGTCCAGATCTCGCTCGACCACGTTCTGCACAACGGCTGGAGCATGGACCACCAGGGCCTGCCGGCCGTGGACCTCTTTGTCGCGGCCGATCCCGACGGCTTCGCGGCGGTGGCGCTGCGGCAGCTCGAGCGCGACGGATCGGCAGGGAAGTGGCCGGGCGCCGCTTCAACCGCGGCTATCGCGTCGGGCGCGGCCGAACCGCTCCGCTCCGCTCCGCTCGGCGTGCCCGCCATGGCGGCGGCGCTGCGCCGGGCCGTCGGCGAGCGGCCGGTCTCGCTCCTGCACCTGCCGCTGTCCTGGGACGGTGCCTTCTGGCCCTTCCGCCATCCGCTTGACTACCTCGGATCCGACGGCGGCGGCGGCATCGGCGGCGGCCCGGGCATCGCGGTCGGCGCCGCGCTGGCGCTGCGGGGCAGCGGCCGTCTGCCGGTGGCGGTCTGCGGCGACGGCGACTTCCTGATGGGCGTCACGGCGCTGTGGACGGCCGCGCATTACCGCATCCCGCTGCTCGTGGTCGTGGCCAACAACCAATCCTTCTTCAACGACGAGGTCCACCAGGAGAAAGTCGCCCGCATGCGCGACCGCCCGGTCGAGAACAAATGGATCGGCATGCGCATGACGGATCCCGACATCGACCTCGCCGGGCTCGCCCGGGCGCAGGGCGCGCTGGGGTTCGGGCCCGTGCGGGACGCTGCCGACCTCGACAGCGTCTTCGCCGAGGCCATCGCGACCGTCGAAGCCGGCGGCGTGGCGGTCGTCGACGTGCGGGTCGCTCCGGGCTACACGGCCGCCATGGCGTCCTCGCTCACCAAGGCGACCTCTTGAGCGCGGTCCAAACTCTGCCGCGCCCGGCACTCCGGCCGTTGGCGGTCAGCGGCATCACCAAGCGTTTCGAGACCGGGAGCGGCCCCGTGGTGGCGGTCGACGGCGTGTCGTTTGACCTCGCGCCCGGCGAGTTCGTCTCGATCATCGGCCCGAGCGGCTGCGGCAAGTCCACCCTGTTCAGCATCATCGGCGGACTGACGGCCGCCACCGAGGGCACGGTCGCGGTCGAGGGCAATACCATCGACGGCCCCCATCCGGCGATCGGCATCGTGTTCCAGGAGGAATCGACCTTTCCCTGGCGCGACGTGATCGACAACGTCGCCTTTCCGCTTGAGCTCGGCGGCATGAAGCGCTCCGAGCGGCACGCGCGGGCCCGCCATTTCGTCGAGATGGTGGGGCTCGGCGGCTTCGAGCGGCGCTACCCGTCCGAGCTCTCCGGCGGCATGCGCCAGCGCGTCTCCATCGCCCGTACCCTGGCGGCGGGACCGCGCATCCTGCTCATGGACGAGCCCTTCGCGTCGCTGGACGAGCAGACGCGCCTGCTGCTCGGCGACAAGGTGCTGGAGATCCAGCAGGATCTTGCCCAGACCACGCTGCTGATCACCCACTCGATCACCGAGGCGGTCCAGCTCTCCGACCGCATCCTGGTGATGAGCTTCAGGCCGGGCCGCGTAAAGCGGATCGTCGATGTAGACCTGCCGCGACCGCGGACCTCCGAGGTACTGACGAGCCGCGAATTCGGCGGCTACGTGGCCGATATCTGGGCCGACCTGCGCCAGGAGGCGAGCCGGGGGCTCGCCGACGCCGAGCGGCAACGGGCGTGAGCGCGATGACGGCCCAGCCGCAGCGCCTCGCACCCCTGGTCGGGCTCTTCAGCATCCTGGCCCTGCTGGCGGTTCTGCAGGCGCTGATCGCTGGCGAGGTGATCAGCGCCTACGTAGTGCCGCTGCCAAGCGACGTGGCGCTGAGCCTCTGGCGGGTGGTGGCGGAGGAGAACGTGCTCGGGCGGTTCCTGGTGACGGCGGGCGAGGCGCTGTCGGCCGGCGCTCTGGTTCTGCTGGTCGGGGTGCCGCTCGGCCTCCTGCTGTATCGCGCGCCTCGGATGAGAGCCGCCTTCGAACCCTGGGTGGCGGCCTGGGCGGCGGCGCCGCTGGTCCTTGCCTATCCGCTGTTCCTGGTACTGTTCGGCCGCAGTGCCCTGACGATCATCGTGATCGGCGCCGCGTCCGGCGTGGCACCCGTGGTGCTGAAGACCGTGCAGGGGTTCGCGGCCACGCGCCGCGTGCTGATCGACGTTGGGCGCAGCTTCCGGCTCAGCCCCGCGCGGGAATTCACCCAGATCCTGTTCCCAGCCGCCCTGCCGGAGCTGTTCGTCGGCCTGCGGCTCGGCTTCATTTTCTGCCTCATCAACATCGTCGGCGTGGAATTCCTGATCAATCTCGGCGGCCTCGGCCAGTTGATCAACGATTTGGCGGAACGCTACGATCTTCCGGGCATGTACGCCGCCATCGTCTTCGTGGTGCTGGTGAGCGTGCTGTTCTTCATGGCTATGGACAGGTGCGAGCGATGGCTGCGACGGCGACGCTGACGGTCGGCCGGACGCGACGTCCGGGCGCCGGTCTCCTCGTACCCCGCCTCGTGGCGGCCGCGATCCTCCTTGGCGGCTGGCAGGCGCTCGCCGTGTCGGGCCTGCTGTTCCGCGATGTCGTGCCGCCGCTCCAGACCGTCGTTGCGGGACTGTTCCGCGTCCTGGCCGATCGGGGCTTTTACGGCGACCTCGGCGTCACTGCGCTCGAAATGACGCTGGCGCTGCTGATCGGAGGTGGAGCGGGCCTGGTGGTCGGGTTGGCGCTCGGCGGCAGCCCCTTCCTTTCGAACGCCTACGAGCGCTGGCTGAACTATCTCGGACCCACGCCGAAGATCATCTTGTTTCCGGTCCTCATCATGCTGTTCGGGGTCGGAGGCGGATCCAAGATGGCCATGGGCGCCGTATCCTGCTTCTTTCCTCTGGCCATCAGCGTCGCGGCGGGCGTGCGCGCCGTCGATCCCGTGCTGCTGCGGGTCGGGCGCTCGTTCCGGGCCGGACCGGTCCAGATGCTGACCAAAATCTATCTCCCGGCGATGGTGGTGACGCTGGTCAACGGCTTCCGCCTGGGGTTCGGTGTCGCGCTGATCGGCGTTCTGCTGGCCGAAACGAAGCTGTCCAACCAGGGCGTCGGCTTCGAGATCATCACGGCCTACACGCGGTTCGACATGCCGCGCATGTACGCGCTGCTGATCCTCACCGTGCTGTTCGCGGTGGTGGTCAACATGGGCGCGGCGCGCGTCGCCGCACGGTCCGTAGGACGGCGGCGAGGCGACTGAACACGATCGATGCGACCGGAACACCGGCGAGAACCGAGAGGGAGGATGGGAATGACGTTGAGACGACGGGCGGCCGCGGTCTGGCTGGCAGCCATGACGCTGACGGCGGCGGCGGGGAGCGCCTCGGCCGAGCGCATCAGGATCGCTGTGGGCCAGCAGGGCAACTGGGACACGGCCATTTCGGAACTCGGGCAGCAGGCCGGCTTCTTCAAGAAGCACGGTCTCGACCTCGATATCCTCTACACCCAGGGCGGTGCCGAGACCCAGCAGGCAGTGCTGTCACGCAGCGTCGACATCGGCGTCGCGGCCGGGACGCTCGGGGCGCTCGGGGCGGCCGCGCGGGGTGCACCGCTGCGGATCATCGCGGGCGAGAACACGGGAGCGGCCGACCTCTACTGGTATGTGCCGGTTGCCTCGCCGATCCGCTCAGCAGCCGACCTCGGGGGACATTCGGTGGCCTTCTCGACCCTGGGCTCGTCGAGCGATTCCGTCCTGCTGATGGCAAAGGCCCAGGACAAGGTCGACCTGAAGCCGGTCGCCACCGGCGGACAGCCCGGCACTCTGACGCAGGTGATGTCGAAGCAGATCGACGTGGGATGGGCAGCAGCGCCCTTCGGCATCGACCAGATCGACAGCAAGATCAGGATCGTGCTGCGCGGCGCCGACGTGAAGGCCGCGGCCGACGAGACCGTCAGGGTGACCGTCACCCATGCGGCCGTGCTGGCGGAGCGCAAGGACATGCTGAGCCGGTACCTGCAGGCCTACCGCGAGACGCTGGACTGGATGTATGCGAGCCCGGAGGCGATCTCCGCCTATGCCAAATTCGCCGGCGTCTCCGAGGAGGCGGCCCGGCGGACGCGGGACGAATTCTTCCCGCAGGCGGCACTCGACCCCGGCCGGTTCTCGGGCCTCGACGCCATCATGGCCGACGGCGTCACCTTCAAGTTTCTCGCGGCCCTCCTCTCGCGGCAGCAGATCGACGAGATCGTTCAAATCCAGAAGGCCACACCATGAAGCGCCGCGCATTCCTCACCCTGGCCGGATCGGCCCTTCCACTGCTGGCGATCGGCACCCGGGGCGCTTCTGCAGCCGACGACACGCTGAAACTCGCCATCGGACAGCGCGGCAACTGGGAGAACGCGGCCTGCGACCTCGGGCAGGACGCCGGCTTCTTCAAGAAGCACGGCCTCGCCCTCGAACTGCTCTACACCGAAGGCGGCGGACAGACCCAGCAGGCCGTGATCTCCGGCAGCGTCGACATCGGTATCGGCGTCGGCACCTACGGGGTGTTCGGGGCCTTCGCCAAGGGGGCGCCCCTGCGGGTGATCGGCAATTCGATGACCGGCGCGCACGACCTCTACTGGTACGCCAAGGCCGATGGCCCCATCCGCACCATGCGCGACGCGAGCGGCAAGACGGTGGCCTATTCTACCAACGGCTCCTCCACCAACATCGTTGTGCTGGGACTCCAGCGTACGCTCGACGTCAAGTTTCAGCCGGTCGCGACCGGCAGTCCCGCGTCAACCTTCACGCAGGTGATGTCCGGCCAGGTCGACGTCGGCTGGGCCTCGCCGCCGTTCGGAGTCGAAGCCGTGCAGGCCGGACGAATCCGCATCGTGGCACGCGGCAGCGACGTGCCCTCGCTCGCCGATCAGTCGGTGCGCGTGATGATCGCCAATGCCGGCGTCCTCACGCGGCGCGCCGACGCGATCTCCCGTTTCATGCTGGCCTACCGCGAGTCGATCGACTGGATGTATGCCGATCCGGCGGCGCTCGACGCCTATGGCGCCTGGGCGGGCGTCACGGCGGCTCTGGCCAAGCGGGTCAGGGACGAATTCTACCCCAAGGCCAACCTTGAGCCGGACCACGTCACGGGCCTCGACGCCCTGATGGCGGACGCCGTGGTCTACAAGTACCTGCCGGCCACACTTCGTCCCGACCAGATCAAGACGCTGATCCAGTTGCAGCAGACGTGACGCCCCCACCTCGGGACGCCGGAGCCGGCGCGACCGCATTGTAGCGACGGTTGCAAGCGATGACCTTCCCCCAGCTACCTCATACTGGCCGGCTGCGGAATGCCGCCGTGTCGAAGGATGCGCCAGTGGTCCCTGCCGAAGCCGTGGGTGCTTCGACACGGCCCTTCGGCCGCTCTCCTTTCGCTTCCCTTCGCGGCTCAGCCGCGCAAGCGCCCAAGCGAAATCCGCCGATGATGAGGTGACAGGGAGGTCATGACATTGGCATTACTCGGCCGCGTCAAGCGCTGCCGGTGCGACGTGGTGAAGGTCGACGAGCCGGGTCAGCAGGTCCAATGCCCGAGCCCGGTCGACAGGATCCAGCGGCTTCAGGATCCTCTCCTGGACCCGTCTGACGGCCGGCCTCACCTCGTCGAGGATCTTGAGGCCGCCCGGGGAAAGCCGCAGCAGCTTGATCCGCTTGTCTCCCGCGCTTGGGCCGCGCAGGATCCAGCCCTTTCCCTCAAGCCGCACCAGGACGTCGCCGATGGTCGACCGGTCATAGGCGATGATGGCCGACAACCGCGTGGCGTCGATACCCGGATTCTCGCGGATGGCCACCAGCGCGGCGAACTGAACCGAGGTGAGCGAGACCGAGGCGCATTCCTCGGCGAAGAGCGCGTCGGAAATCTGGTGCAGCCGCCGGATCAGGTGGCCGGGCATCGCGTGGATTGCGCTCATCGGGACAGCTCGGTTACTCGCGGGGACTGGTTGCGATGCAACAAAGATGGACGACCTGCAGGCTGACATCAACGTCATTCGGCGTCGGGCTGCCGGTCCGGAGCGGCGTCCGCGAAGGCCGGCAGGCGCAGGCAGGCCCCCTCGCAGGCGAGCAGGCGCGGAAACCGTCTCACGTCGACGCCGAATCGGCGCGCGTTGCCGAGCTGAGGCACAAGGCAGATATCAGCAAGCGTCGGGGCGTCGCCGAAGCAGAAGGCAGAACCACCTGCGGCCAGGATCTCGCAACTGTCCAGCCCCGTCGCGTTGGCCTCCGCCGCCCAGGCCGTGACGGCGTCCTCGTCGAGCCCACGAACCCGGAGGCTCTGGAGGACCTTCAGGTTCTGCAGCGGGTGGGTATCGGCCGCGAGCGCGAGTGCGAAGGCCCGGACTCTGGCGCGTTGCAGCGGCTCCGTCGGCAGAAGGGCCGGCTTCGGGACGGTCTCGTCGAGCCACTCGATGATCGCAAGCGACTGCGTGATCGGGGTGCCGTCGTCGAGTTCCAGCGTGGGCACGAGCCCCTGCGGATTCAGCGCGACATATGCCGGAGACCGCTGCTCCCCCCTGCGCAGGTGGTGCGACACCTGAGTCGCGGCCACGCCTTTCAGGCCGAGGGCGATGCGCACGCGCCATGACGCGGCACTACGGAAATAACCGTGCAATCTCATGACGCCCTGCCCTGTAAACCGAGTCCGACGGAAGCCCAAGGTCGGCCCGGGCCACCGGCACTGCGCCGCGGCTTGACACCAAGATAGTAGGCATATATTCAGTACACGGTCAATAGATAACCAGGGAGGCTGGGATGCAGGCGGAAGCCGTCACCAGGCAGGCCGAGATAACGGCGGAGCGTCAGGCGTTCTATTCGCGCATCGGCGAGAAGAACATGACGCCGCTCTGGCTATCGCTGTCCGAACTCGTCACGCCGGAGCCGAGGAGCGCCTGCCGCCCCGCGTCCTGGCGGTTCGACGACATCCGGGCCGCCATGATGGAGGCCGGCGGCCTCATCACGGCGAAAGAGGCCGAGCGCCGCGTCCTGGTTCTGGAGAACCCCGGGCTGCGCGGGCAGTCCAAGATCACCACCAGCATGTACGGCGGCGTGCAGCTCGTGTTGCCGGGCGAGGTCGCGCCTGCCCACCGCCACACGCAGTCGGCCCTGCGCTTCGTGCTCGAAGGTGCGGGCGCGCACACGTCGGTGAACGGCGAGCGCACCATCATGCGCGAGGGCGACTTCGTGATCACGCCGCCGATGGCCTGGCACGATCATGGCAACGAGAGTGGCGAGCCCATCTTCTGGCTCGATGGCCTCGACATACCGGTCGTGCAGTTCCTCGATGCGTCCTTCGCCGAGCACCTCGGTGTCGACGCCCAGCCGCTCACCCGGCCCGACGGCGACAGCGACGCTCGTTACGGCGCCAACCTGTTGCCGGTCGGTCACAAGGGCGGTGGCGGGACCTCGCCGGTGTTCAACTATCCTTACGGGCGCACGCGCGACGCCTTGGAGCGCCTGAAGGGCGCCGAAGCCTGGGACCCGTGCCATGGCCTGAAGATGCGCTACACCAACCCTATTACGGGCAATCACGCGATGGCCACGATGGGCACCTTCATCCAGCTCCTGCCCAAGGGCTTTTCGACCGCCGCCTACAGGTCGACGGACGCCACCATCTTCGTCCCGATCGAGGGCAAGGGCCGCTCCATCATCGGCGATGATTTCGTCGTGGAATGGGGCAAGCGTGACGTCTTCGTCGTGCCATCCTGGAGGAAGATTCGCCACGAGGCCGAGGACGAGAGCGTGATGTTCTCCTTCTCGGACCGTCCGATCCAGGAAGCGCTCCATCTGTTCCGGGAGGATCGGGGCAATGCCTGACCCGATCGCGCCGGCGCTTCGCTACGTCGTCGACCCGCCGCCGATGCCGTCCGTCGCCGTGGAAGGCACACGGGACCGCTTCCCGGTCCGGCGCATCATCTGCGTCGGCCGCAACTATGCTGCCCATGCCCGCGAGATGGGTCGCGACCCCGACCGGGAAGCGCCGTTCTTCTTCATGAAGCCGGCCGACGCCGTCGTGGACGACGGGGCAGAGGTGCCCTATCCGCCCGAGACCAGCAACTTGCATTACGAGATGGAACTCGTCGCCGCGATCGGCCGTGACGGCCGGGACATCCCGGCCGAGCGCGCGCTCGATCACGTCTATGGCTATGCGGTCGGCATCGACCTCACCCGGCGCGATCTTCAGCTTCAGGCGCGCGAGCAGGGCCGGCCATGGGACTGGGGCAAGGGTTTCGATCATTCGGCGCCCTGCGCGCCGTTGCGCCCGGTGGCCAGCGTGGGACATCCCGACAAGGGGCGGATCTGGCTCGCGGTCGACGGCGCCGTGAAGCAGGACGCCGACCTTGCCGAGCTCATTTGGTCGGTGCCCGAGGTCATCAGCATCGCGTCGCGCTCGATGGCGCTGAAGCCCGGGGACCTCATCTTCACCGGCACGCCGGCGGGTGTCGGCAAGGTGGAGCGAGGACAGGTTCTGACCGGCGGCGTCGACGGCGTCGGCGAGATCCGCATCGCCATCACGTGACGGGCGAGATCGGGCGCCTCTTCGGCGCTCGCCTCGACGACCGAAGCCGGCGCGATCACATCGGAGGGCGCAGACCGATGCCCGATGCGTGGCCCGGCAAGTTCATGTCCGACGCGTGGTGAAGGATTCCAGCATGCCTGCAGAGACGAACCCGGTGATCATCGCGGGCGGCGGCATCGGCGGCCTCGCGACGGCCCTCGGGCTCTCCCGCAAGGGCCTGCGCAGCGTCGTGCTGGAGCGCGCGGCGGAGTTCGGCGAGATCGGCGCCGGGATCCAGCTCGGCCCCAACGCCTTCCACTGCTTCGACCAGCTCGGCATCGGCGACGAAGCCCGTACCATGGCGGTCTATATCGACGGGCTCCGGCTGATGGACGCCCTGACGGCCCGCGAGATCATCACGATCCCGCTCGACGAGCCGTTCCGGGCCCGTTTCGGAAATCCCTACGCCGTGGTGCACCGCGGCGACCTGCACGGCGTCATGCTGCGCGGCTGCCGGGCAAGCGACCTCATCGAGCTGCGCACTTCCTCGGAGGTTGTCGGCTACGTCCAGGACGGCTCGGGTGTGCGGGCGCACCTTTCGAACGGGACAGCCGTGGCGGGGACGGCGCTGGTCGGCGCCGACGGGCTCTGGTCGAGGATCCGCAGCCAAGTCGTGGGCGACGGGCCGCCGCGGGTGTCGGGCCACACGACCTATCGGTCCGTGATCCCGACCGCCGAGATGCCGGAGGACCTCCGCTGGAACGCCGCCACGCTCTGGGCAGGGCCTAAGTGCCACATCGTCCACTACCCCCTGTCGGGCTGGAAGGTGTTCAACCTCGTCGTGACCTACCACAACGACGCGCCCGAGCCTGTGGCGGGCAAGTCGGTGCCGGACGAGGAGGTCATGCGGGGTTTCGCGCATGTGCATCCGCGCGCCCAAGACATCATCCGGCACGGACGGGACTGGAAGCTCTGGGTCCTGTGCGACCGCAACCCGACCGATCGTTGGGTCGATGGGCGCGTCGCGCTGCTCGGCGATGCCGCGCATCCGATGATGCAGTATTTTGCGCAAGGCGCCGCCATGGCGATGGAAGATGCCGTCTGCTTCGCTCATATGGCGGACAGTTATCCGGGCGACGTGGCGGCGGCGCTCGAGGCCTATCGCCAGCGGCGCATGCTGCGCACGGCCCGCGTCCAGCTCCAGTCCCGCGAGATCGGCGATCACATCTACCATCCGGCCGGCGCCCATGCGGCGCTGCGCGATGCCATGCTGACCGCCAAGACGCCCGACGAGATGTACGATACGCTCGCCTGGCTCTACGGCGGCAGCGGCTTGAGCGAGGACGCGATGGCGGCCGCGGGGGTGGTGGGCACGGCACGGCACGGTGCCGCTTGAGCCGAACTATAAGGCAACCAGCACCGGCAAGACCGCCCGAGGCGGCCCGGGCAGGATCGAAGGGACGAACGCCATGCGACGGTTGGTGATTGCCGCTCTCCTCAGCCTCGCGGCACAGGCGTCGGTCGCGGGAGAGCCCGTGAGGATCGGGTTCATCTCCACTTTCTCGGGGCCCTCAGGCGTGCTCGGGCAGGACCTGCTCGACGGCTTCAATCTCGGCCTGAAGAGCAGCGGCGGCACGCTCGGGGGGCGCCCCGTCCAACTGATCCAGGCCGACGATCAGGCCAAACCCGATGCCGGGCGCCAGGCGGCCGACAAGCTCATCGAGAGCGACCGCGTGCAGATCATCACGGGGATCAACTTCTCCAACGTCATGCTGGCGGTCGCCAAGCCCGTGCTCGACGCGGGCGCCTTTATCATCAGCGTCAATGCCGGCCCGTCGCAATATGCTGGAGCGCTCTGCAACCCGCATTTCTTCAACGTGTCGTTCCAGAACGACACCTATTCCGAGGCGATGGGAATCGCCATGACGGGCCGGGGGCTGAAGCGCGTCTACCTGATGGCGCCCAACTATCCCGCCGGCAAGGACTTCCTGGCCGGGTTCAAGCGCACCTTCAAGGGCGAGATCGCGGGTGAAGTCTACACTACGTTCGGCCAGCTCGACTACGCGGCCGAGATCGCGCAGTTGCGCGCCGCCAAGCCCGACGCCGTCTATTTCTTCTATCCCGGCGGCATGGGCATCAACTTCGTCAAGCAATATGCGCAAGCCGGGTTGAAACCCGAGATCCCGCTCTTCGGTCCGGCCCCTTCTCTCGACCAGACGGTGCTGCCCGCCATGGGCGACGCCGCGCTCGGCGCCTTCGCCTCGACCTTCTGGAGCGAAACGCTCGACGACCCGACGAGCCGCAAGTTCGTGGCCGACTTCGAGGCCGCCTACGGCCGCATACCTTCCGAATATGCTGCCACCGCGTTCGACGGTGCCCGCCTGATCGACGCCGCCCTGAACAGCATCGGCGGCCGCGTCGAGGACAAGGACGCGTTCCGCAAGGCGCTGGAGACGGTCAAGTTCGACTCGGTCCGCCCCGGCTTCGGCCTCAACACGAACCACTATCCGATCCAGGATTTCTATCTCACCGAGATCGAGAAGGATGCCAAAGGGCGTGCCGTCGAGGCGATGCGCGGCCCGATCGTACGCCACTATGCCGATTCCTATGCCGGCAAATGCAAGATGCCGCCGTCTTGAGCCCGGCACCATGAACCCGTCGCTCTACGCCGAGCAGACCCTCAACGGCGTCCAGTTCGGGGTGATGCTGTTCCTGATGTCGGCCGGGCTGACGCTCGTGTTCGGCATCATGAACCTGATCAACCTCGCCCATGGTTCGCTCTACATGACGGGCGCCTATCTGGCCGCAACGCTGTATCGGGTCACAGGCCAGTTCGTATTGTCTTTCCTGGGGGCAGCGCTGCTGACCGGCGTTGTCGGCGTCCTGCTGGAGCGCGTCCTGCTGCGGCGCTTCTACAGCCGAACGCATCTCGACCAGGTTCTCGTGACCTTCGGCCTAATCCTCGTGTTCAACGAAACCGCCCGCATGATCTGGGGTCCGGTACCGGTGCCGTTGCCACTCCCGGCGGCCCTGGCCGGCTCGGTGACCCTGCTGCCGGGGCTGGTCTATCCAACGTTCCGGCTCGTCATTCTCGCGGTCGGACTTGTCGTGGCGGCCGGGCTCTATGGGGTCATCGTGCACACGCGGGTCGGCATGTGGGTGCGGGCCGGGGCCAGCAATCGCGCCATGACAGCCGCCATGGGGGTCGACGTCGAACTCGTCTTCGTGCTCGTGTTCGGAGCCGGGGCGGCGCTCGCCGGGCTCGCCGGTATGATGGCGGGGCCGATCTCAGCCGTGCAGGTCGGCATGGGAGACCCTATTCTCGTTCTGGCCCTGGTGGTGACAGTGATCGGGGGCATCGGTTCGGTGCGCGGCGCCCTGGTGGCGGCCCTGATGATCGGCATCGTGGACACGCTCGGCCGCATCGTGCTGCCGCCCGCACTCGGCAGCATGGCGATCTATATCCTCATGGCGGCAATTCTGGCCTGGCGGCCGACAGGGCTGTTCCCCGTCCATGGCTGACGCCACAGCCCTTTCCACGCGCGAGGCCGAACGGCGGACCGTGGGACGCGCGCTCGGCGGCCTCGTTCCGGCCGTCGTGCTCGTGGGCCTGCTGGCCCTGGTACCGCCCGTCGCCCGGGTGCTCGATGACCCCTTCCTGGTGCGCGTGTTCACTCGGGTGGTGGTCTTCGCGGTGGCCGCGGTGGCACTCAACCTCGTGCTCGGCTTCGGCGGCATGGTGAGCCTGCTTCACGCGGGGCTTCTCGGAGTCGGGGGTTACGTGGTCGCCATCCTGGCCTATCACGACGCCAACGCCGAGCCGCTGATGACCTGGCCCGTCACGATCGCGGGCACCTCGGACCTTGCGGTGTCGCTGCCGCTGGCCATGCTGGCCTCGACCGTCGTGGCGGCGCTGACCGGGCTCGTGTCGCTGCGCACGACCGGCCCCTATTTCATCATGATTACGCTCGCCTTCAACCAGATGCTGTACTACGTCTTCGTCGCCCTTCAGACCTACGGCGGCGATGACGGCCTGCAGATCCAGGCGCTGACCCTCCTGGGCCGCGACGTGACCGGACACGTCGCCTTCTACTACATCGCACTGGGCTTCCTCCTGGTCACGCTGGTCCTCGTGACCCGGATTGTCGACAGCCGGTTCGGCGTCGTGCTGCGGGCCGCGGCGCAGAACGAGCGGCGGGTCGTGGCGCTCGGCATCCCGCCGCTGCGCTACAAGCTCGCGGCCTTCGCGATCTCCGGCACGTTGACCGGGATTGCGGGAGCGCTGCTCGCCACCGGGCAGCAATTCGTCAGCCCTGCCGATATGTCCTGGGTAAGCTCGGGCAATCTCGTCGTCATGTGCGTCCTCGGGGGCCTGACCGCCCCCTGGGGTCCGGTCGTCGGCGCGGCCGTGTTCCTCGTGCTCGAACTCCTGCTCGAAACCTGGACCACCCATTGGCAGCTCGCCTTCGGGCTGCTCATCGTTCTGACCGTCACGGTCCTGCGCGGCGGCCTGGCCGACCTCGTCGGCCTCGTCACCGGCCGCCGCGGCGGGGCCGCCCGTGACTGAATCGCTGCTGCGAACCGAGGGACTCGTCAAGCGCTTCGGCGGCGTCACGGCGACGGACCGTTGCGACCTCGACATCCGGCGCGGCGAGACCCACGCGCTCATCGGCCCGAACGGGGCCGGAAAGACCACCCTCATCGCGCAGCTGCAAGGCGATCTCAGTCCCGACGCAGGCCGCATCATCTTCGACGGGCGCGACATCACGACGATGCCGGCCCACCGCCGGGCGCATCTCGGCATCGCGCGGTCGTTCCAGATCACCTCGATCTTTCCGGATTTCACGACGCTCGCCAATGTGGCCGTGGCCGTGCAGGCCCTCGACGGACACGCTTTCCGGTTCTTGCGCAGGGCGTGGAGCCAAGCGCGCCTGATCGACCCCGCCCGATCGACGCTCGACAGCCTTGGGCTGTCGGACCGCGCTCACGTCCTGGCGGCGGATCTGTCGCACGGCGAGCGTCGTCAGCTCGAGCTCGCCATGGCGCTGGCGATGCGGCCCACCCTCCTCTTGCTCGACGAGCCCATGGCCGGGATGGGCCGGGCGGACGGCCTTCGCATGACGCGACTCCTGGCGGAGCTGAAGCGCCATCACACGGTCGTGCTGGTCGAGCACGACATGGACGCCGTTTTCGCGCTCGCGGACCGCATCAGCGTGCTGGTGGCGGGTCGCACGATCGCGACCGGGACGCCGGAGGTGATCCGCGCCGACCCGCGGGTTCGCGCCGCCTATCTTGGCCACCGCGACTGACGGGGAGACGCCATGCTGCTCGATGTGCGCGGGCTCGAAAGCTCCTACGGCCGCGCCCAGGTCTTGTTCGGCGTCTCTTTCGACGTCCGCGAGGGCGAGGTCGTGACCCTGATGGGTCGCAACGGCATGGGCAAGACCACCACGGTGCGCTCGCTTATGGGGCTGGTTCGGCCGCACGGCGGCGAGGTGCGCTTCCGCGGCGAGCGGATCAGCGGGCTCCCGCCTCACCGGGTAGCACGGCTCGGGCTCGGGCTCGTGCCGGAGGGCCGCCACATCTTCCCGAACCTGAGCGTCAGGGAGAACCTGCTGATGGCCGGGGCGAACCGGCGCCGTGTGGCGCATCCCTGGACCCTCGGCCGCGTGCTCGACTTCTTCCCTCGCCTGTCCGAGCGGCTGGACAACGGCGGCGGCCAGCTCTCGGGAGGCGAGCAGCAGATGCTCGCCATCGGCCGCGCCCTGATGACGAACCCCGTCCTGCTCGTTCTCGACGAAGCCACGGAGGGCTTGGCCCCGATCATCCGCGACGACATCTGGTCCCGCCTCCACGCCCTCAAGGCCACGGGACTGTCGATCGTCGTGATCGACAAGGAGGTCGACGCCCTCGCGGGCCTCGCGGACCGGCACTTCGTTCTGGAGCGCGGCGAGGTGGCCTGGACGGGCGATGGCGCGGCGCTCGCCGGGAACCCGCAGCTGCGGGAGAGGTACCTCGGCGTCTGACCGCGGATGGGGCAGCGGCGGACCAGTGCGCGGGCCGTTGTAGGAACGGCGGAAACTCCCACCCTTCCTCATGCTGAGCCGGCCCTCAGGGCCGTGTCCCAGCGCGCACTTCCTCGGCCGGAGCTCCTGGCGTCCCTCGCCACTGCCACGTTCCGCCGCCGGCTCAGGATAAGGCGCAAGAGAAGGGTCATCCCTTTTTGACGTTCGTGTTGAACCCCGTCTGTGACGGCGGCAGTCCCGGTTCAGCTTGAACGGAAAGATGGGCATCCCGGGTCAGGTCAGGGCGGAGCCTCCTACGCCGGCGCGGTTCTCGGCGCCACCGGGTGGGTCCGTGCAACAAAGTCCTGTGGGACTGCCGCCAACCCGGCTGCGGCTTCGACTTCCTCGGCTATCGGTTCGAGGGCGGTCACCGCGTGGTCCCCAAGAAGAGCCTCGACCGGTTCAAGGACCGGGTTCGGGCGATGACGAAACGCCAGCAGGGCAGAAGCCTGCCGCGCATCGTCGCCGACCTCAACCCGGTTCTGCGCGGGTGGTTCGGCTACTTTAAGCATGCACATGGCAGAACCTTCCGCGAATCGGCCCGGCTTCGGACGCTGTGCTGACGACCAACGACGCTGGCCCAACACCGACTCCGCGACCGCCGGGCTGTTCGCCCTGGACACGGCCTGGCGGGCCGCGTGCAACCTCCGATGAGGAAACCGCCAACTGGAGAGCCGTGTGCGGGAAAAACCGCCCGCACGGTTGGGAGGGCGGGGAGGGAGAAAGCCCTTCCCGACCGCTACTGGCGAGTGGAGGGTGATGCTCGGCATCGCGGCGCATCCGGCTCGTCGGTCGACCCCGCCCCGTCCAGGGCTTCGGCGGGAGCGGTCCCTGGCCCGGGAGGCAGACCGTCGTGTGCGGCTGGATGGCTGCCACATAGGTGTGAGGCTGAAGGCCGTGATGTCGGCCCGCAGACGCGTGTCGGCGCCGTAGCCTGCGTCCATCAGCATGACGCCCCGCGGGATGCCGGCCTCAAAGGCCGCTCGGATCTGGTCGAGCGCGATCTCAGGCTTGGTGCGGAACACGAGATCATCCGGAATGCCAGCCTTGCTCCGGCGGATGGGATCGGCTGACCAGTCTTCCGGCATGTAGAGCTTGTAGGCGATCGGCAGGCTGGCCGCGTGGTTGGCGATCGACAAAGACACGGCCACCTGGCAGTTGTCCTGTTTGCCGAATTGACCGCAGTATTGGCGGGCGACGCCCACCGAGGGCTTCCCCTTCTTCGGAAAGCCGGTGTCATCAATGATCCAGGCCTCGATCGCGCCGTTGCGCTCCATCGCGGGCGAGACGAGATCACGCACCTTGGCCAGAACTCGATCGTCCGACCACCCGCCCTGGCCGACGAAATGCAGCAGAGACTGATGCTGAGCAGCCACGCGCGCCGGCGCCGTGACGGCCGCCATCGGCTCGACACTCTTGCGCTCGACCGGCATCAGCAGGCCAAGGTAGTAGTCCCGCAACGGACCTGTCCGATCAGCATGGCCCAGCGCCGTCGACAGATCCTCGACATAAGCTGCGAAGCGCGCTTCACTCCCGGACGTCATCTCAAGCTCCATCTCATCGATCAACTTGAGATGGAGTCCTCTGGCTCGTGGCCAACGCGGCTTTGTGACTCAGTAAGACTAGCAGGCCGCTGAAAAAGGCTCGCCGATTTGGCGGTCCTGTGATTCACTGAGCCCTGGTTCACGGGAGCGAGCTCATTGCGCGGACAGGACAGTCGGAGCAGATCGCTGTTTTCCTACGTGGATCTGGA
>JAABUW010003929.1_pt1 | contig 20625 bp, 20 predicted proteins | sample 5560081 | NCBI WGS metagenome assembly JAABUW01 (sample SAMN10711882, study PRJNA513363) | rock metagenome | isolation source: Antarctica rocks | place: Antarctica: Victoria Land, Knobhead sud
CGTTTCTTGGGGTTGGCATGGCGGAGGTGTCGACGTGTCAGATTACGGTCAAAGCGGGGCAGCATGTTGAGAAAGGGGATCAGATTGGCATGTTTCATTTCGGCGGCTCAACCCATTGTCTCTTGTTCAGGAAGGATGTCGACGTGCAGGGCTTTCCGCAGCCGGGGAGGAAGCACAACGTTCCGGTAAGAAGCGAAGTCGCTCGCGTAAAGTCGGGTAAGTGAGCTCGTTCTAGCAACCAAGGCGGGAAGCGTTGGAGGTCTGTGTTGGAATATGAGGTCATATGGGGGCATATTGATATTTTGGTTGTTGCTGTTAGGAGTCTATCTAGGAGCGAGCAGGTGAAAAGTCTACTAGCGGGTCCCAGCCCTATCAGCCCTATGAAAGGGAAGAGTTTAAATCTCAGTGCTAGGATTATGAAGATAGTTTTTTTTTAGAAAGATTGTAAGAAAAAGGTTTGTTTGTTGGTATATGAGGGTCAGAAGGAGTACCTATGTGCATGTGTATACATAGGTATATTATTGGTTGAACTACTCTGGAAAGTAGGAACGACGGAGGGAGGAAGGAGCAACCACACAGGGGTAACAACAGTACTGTTCTCTGTTTCCAACACGCTGGTCAACGGTCAATGGTCAATGATCAATGGTCAATGGTCAATGGTCAATGGTCAATGGTAAATAGACAAGACTCGGATTGATTGGATTGATAGATTTACGTCGACTTTATGGAATTGGAATTGGATCCAGACTGTCACTCCAACCTCACCCTCGACATGGCAGCATCCTCAAACCAGGGCGAGTAACAACCCAAGGAAGCGGTCGCGCAAGAACTTGTCTGGACACTCGAACAGCAATCAAGTATCAAAGCGTCGAAGAACACTTACTAAATTGAGTGGCAACATCATGGCACCTCAAGAAGAGGACCCAACCGAAAACCCTACGACCAGACGCTCCAACCGACTAAAGAAAGACAACCCGCCATTGTCCACCCCCCGGAAGCTCAAGCAGCCCACTGTTGCTGGCTTCACCCGTATCCAGAGCCACGAAGACAATGACAAGGCTCCCACACCATCATCGTTTCAGGCGCTCGAATTGAATAGCGGGACAACACTAGCCCAGCCGTCATACTCCGACCCTCCATCACCCAATGCGCCCTCCATACCTTCTCGAACTTCCTCACCCTCCCGAGGCTCCATGATTGAGTCCAGCAATAGAGCCAGAAGTCCAGTAAAAACGTTTGTCGATCTTGAATTCGCGGAACGACCGACTATCTACAAGGGCCTGAATGGTAAGTCTATGAAAGAGGCGGGCGGAGGTGTCTCGGAGAAATATGCGCCGCTGCGAAAGATTGGTGAAGGGACAGGCGTCATCCCTATATCTCTCAAGGTAATTTGCACAGAGGGTTTTGCTTTCAGGGCGTGGCTAACATCATGTTATAGCCATTCGTTCAGGGATACCTTGACGAAGCTGACTGGCCAGCAGAGCACGTGTACTCACCATCAGGTACAGTATACCACAATACAATAGAATTTGAGAAAGAGCTAGGCAAACAGGCCTGGAACATATACAATGCTGCGGAAGAGTGCGACAAGATGCGTCAATCGGAAACGACATGGAATGCCAATGTTCTTTTACCACTTCTAGACCAGGTCGTCACCAAGCCCCAATACAAAGGTGCCGTGGGTCGCGTTGATATGTATGCGATGGATCGAATCTTCAAGCTACTCTTGACTAACATGCACACAGCACAAGCGCCAAAACCTCGCCCGTGTCTCTGGGAGCACATCACACTTCTGGTATTCAGATGCAAACCAAGATGGTTGACTGGTGCATTCACCTAAAGCCCGATACTCGCATGAAATCTCAGATCCGTGCGCTCCTTCGTGATCTTCCGAGCGAAAGCCGATCCATCAACCAGACAATGGAGGCCGCTCTTCGCCAACTACCTATTGTCATCAATTTTGAGACAAAGAAACCTTTTTGTGGCGACGACACGGCTGACTTAAATTCGGCTGTTTGGATAGGAGCAAGTTTCGCCAGAATCAGACAGATATTAGACGCACAAAATCGAAAGGACACCAAAATACTGACCGTACCGGTGATACAAATGCATGGGCATGACGTACATCTATTAATCTTTGAGGAGCAGGAAGAAGAGAATGTGAGTAGCTATCCACTACCTGTATTGTTGCTTTTGACGTGTACTGTGTATTGTGTAAAGCTTTGGCTTCGACTCAAGCTGACAGAGTATCTAGGTTATGTATGGTAAGTTGAGACTTGGTGGGACGGATACTCTCCTAGGCGTTTTTCAGGTTATCGAAGGCTTAAGCCTTTTGGTAGAATGGGCGAACACCGACTACCGGCAATGGTACCAGGACAATGTCTTGACCGCTAATTGAGAGGATTGATGGTGGCTTGGAAGCAGATTGCGGAGTCCGAACGCATGCATTAAGATCTGTGCCCATGGACTGAGATCAGATGAATAACCTCTATCGTTTATTCATCAAGTATGAACTATCACTAGAAACTGCAAACCATCAATCTCTAACATACCAAAACCCTGCAACTTCGAAGATATCGAACTTACCTCCCTCAAATACCCAAGACAGAATGCATAATAGTAGCCATGCATGCACAGTAAGGAGCTTGTTGGGGTTGGGGGGGGGTTTCCTTTTTGAAATGTCAAAAGTTGTGCTCGGACGAATGCTAGAAGGTAAAAATCCTCATCAACCGAAAAGCTCTTTCTTTTCCTGATTCAAATATTCGACATTGACATCAATTTTAAATATCGTACTGATGTTGTACTGACAGAATTTCTCGCAATCAGACGAAATCTGGCGTTATCGAATTGCCGAGCCCTGAAGACAGCGAGCTCAACTGTAATGAGTTTAGCTTCACTGACTGCGCTAAAAGAGTCAACCGTATTACGTGCTGAATTGAACATCAATATCTGGAAATATTCGCAGTCTTATGAGTTCACTTCAAAGATGACATTGTTCCTCATGCTGTTGAATCTGTTGTTCGCATCAACGATCTTCATAAGAAAGAAGTCGTTGACGTCGATGATTCATGACTCGTCATCAGATGTCTCTACTTAGAATACATGAATTACAACATTCAAAAACAGCGTAGATGAAAGCTTTTGAATTTGTATCTGATGAACTTATGATGCAAAATTTTCTCTCTTGATTTCTTGTCTTTGTTCATTCAGATTTATCTTTGAATTTGATAGATGAGTCTTGTGAGATTGGTTCTGAGGCCGTGGCCGAATAACGGCAACGGCGACGAGATTCAGTGATGACAGGTTCATCGAAGATGATTCATGAGAGCGTGAAGGGGTTCGGGTCCGGCGATGGCGTGAAGGGGGAGGTCGAGATCGGTCTGACCGGTCTTGTGAGCTCTGAAAGTACACGTTCACCAGTTTGGAATGGGGCCCGGTTCAGTAGGTAGCAACAGGAGTAGTATTCTAATCTGAATCGAGGCTCAACAGAACTAAATAGTATTCTGGTGGGGGGGGGGGAGCTGACTAATTCCCCCCCCACCCGGAAGGAACACCCGAAAGGAACAAGCGACCTCGATCCTCAATCCCCTCGATCCACAGCTCCCTTATTGATAACAAAAAAGCCCCAGCGCCCGCAAGGAACAGAAGAAAAAAAACAAAGAGAAAAAAAAACTAATCCTCCTCTTCTAGTAGTTCCTCCAAACTCCCCCGTAGGAGTGCTTGCTCTTCAACTAGTAGGTTGCCGCCATTCCGGAGTTGGTCATGCTAATGTTCAATCGATCGAGAATATGCTTCGTTCTTTCTTCAAGTATCTGCTGTTTGATTGTTGAAGCTCATGCTGATCTGAAAGATATCATTGATTGAGATTTCTCAACTATCATCATTCAGCGGCACATTCTGTTTCAAGTGATAACGACAAGTCTGTCGCTTTCATCAAAAACCTCTTTGAACTCATGATCAAATCAAATTGTAGGAGTCATCATGACTTTACATCTTGATTCGAATAACTGTTCTCGAAAAACTCAACGTCAGTCGACTGACTGTGATTCTGCTTTGATTGTGATTTCTTTTCTGCGTTGCTCTATTCAATCTAGGCCTGCCGTCGGGTTCGGGTTGACCGAACCCGATTGCTAAAATTAGTATACTTTAACTTAATTAATGAATCGGCTTTATATTCAAGAAAAATCTAAAGTTCTTGACAAAAGCGATAACCTTTACGTTGATATTTGCGCGAAAGCAATAGTATCACTAACAGTGCCAGAATTGTATTAATGCTGCAACATAACTGACTATTTGCCGGCTGCGTAACCATGTTTCTTAGCGGCTGATGGAAATTCAAGTGATTGGTGCTGGTACTGGTTTCCGATGTCATAATGGTAGTGAGTGAGCGCTGAATTAAGGTAAAAAGAACGACTGCAGGAAAAGAAGTAAGGATCTCAGATGCTAATAAGGAGGTTGCTTGTGTGGCCGCGAGGTGTTTTTTCCGAATTAAATCTGCTCTACGCAGTATGGTGTAGTTCAGTAGGTACAATGTGAGCTTGCAGATACCAGGAGGCACCCTCGATTTTCTAAAGTTTTTGCAAGCCTAGGTCGCCGAGCAAGCATCATAAAATCTCGGAATAGGAAAGTCGCAACCTGATAGTTCAGATCATTCAATCCCGGAGTATTTCGTGCACTCTATTTCCCAGCCGTGCATACTGCAAACTCGGTAGATGTAACCATCACCACGTCATCGATGGTAATGCTGGTGTTTGCGTTGCTTTTGAGACTCGGTTCTTGATATGTGGCTCGGCAACGTGCTGTTAAATGTTTCAAGTCAAGTCTCGCGGGTAGATACTTGTTCTTCGCTAGAAATTTAGCCCTTCCCTTCAAGCTATATTATGCTCACAAATTCTTGAGTCTTGGAATTGTAGAAATGTGGTTAACGCATTTAACACGTGTATGGATCTCAAAGATTGTCAGCTTAATGAGACTCATATCATAAAACATTAGAGGTACCAAGACCTTGCCTGCTCTACTCAGAGGTCTTGTCTTCATCCTTTCCCTGCAACAGATAAGTTATCATGATGTTGCCGTAAAGTTCAAAGGAGGTTGGAAAGTTGATACGTAGAACCTGGGTAATTCAACGAATCAGAAGTGCTTCTTCGACGGCATCAACTACGAAGTCCTCTATAATTGACAGAGCTAGTCCATCCTAGAAGCGAATGTCGGAATGCAGTTCAACCCCCCGGAACCTCGACATGTTACGGGGTTCCAGAAAGGCGTTGAAAACCCATAGATGTCCACGCATCTTTCTCGCCTTGTGATTTATACGGGGATGCCGATTTCGCGAAAGTAACGTTTCGAGATAACAGGATTGGATGGGCGGCCGTCCTCAGCATCCGGCCATACCCAAATTTCTCTCCATAAGTAGCTTTCCAATCATGTTTGAAGGCAGACCATGAGACATGATGCAAGCCCTTGGTACTTCCGAACAGTTCAATCCGATACTCGGCAAACGCACTCCGCACCCAGTATTGCTGGATACTGAATTGGCTGCTGTAGCTGCCGTTGTGGCTTCACCGCTCCAAGTCTCGGAACCGCGAGCGAGTGAAGGTATTGTTGCCGATGAGGTCCAAAGGCCACGTTTGTCCATCTAAGCGCGTGATAGTCCATTATGTTCGAGTGAGAGTGTAACGATAGTCTTAGTTGTTATATCAAGCTTTGTAGCTGACAAGATATTTAGCGTAAAATAAATGTGTTTAGACTCGTCATTGCTGAAAGTAATTCGAGGCACGAATGCAAATTATCAGTTCAAGCTATCGAGTTGGTAAGATAACTTCCATGTCGGACCGATGCCTGTTGACTGCAATCGTTCAGCGTTTGGCATCAGCTCTCTGTCCGCAGCGTATGGTCTTGTAACATCTATGATTTGAATCAACCAGGGAAACCTCAGTACCTTCTCATCATCCTCGCCAATATTCTGCTGGGCAGCCTGAAATGTGTTAGTAGATGAAAGAACTGATACACGAAGAGCTCACGAGTTTCGTACGATATGTAAACCACTCGGCTCGCGCCCTTTCATCGATTCGGGGATTTATGGTAGTAAACTCTTACACCTATTAGCCAAATTGTACAAAAAATGCACAGCTACCGTACTGACAAAATGGGGTGGACAAGACACTCATACCAAAATCTACCGCTCTTTCCACCTCCTCACTGGTGGGCTGCGTGACCGCTGGGACCGGCGCCGAAGATGATGGAAGCAGAGGCGAAATTGACCTCACATACGCAGGAGGGGCAGCAGGCAAGGACGGACCGGGCGAAGACGGAGGCAAGGAGACACGCGAAGGAGGGGGGGACAACGACGAGGACGGCACCGCAGCTTCGTAACGCTGATGACGTGTTCTGGCTGCAACAGGGGCATCCCGATCTTCCGAATCTCCTGCTTCATCCCTTGCGAGAAGCGTCAAAGCATCTTGGGCCTGGGCGATGAGCGTAGGCCGAGGGGTGGCAAATTCCTCAACCTGCTTCTGCAGCCTTTCAATGGTTTTATCCTGCTTGATAACCCGACACAACAGGCCATCAATCCGGGCCTCTTGTGCTGCAACAAATTCAGCCACAGCCGTGCCATATATATGACATCATGACTTCCTAATCATATCTGATAGCAGCGCAGCTCGTATAGTTCAAATAGTCTAGAGCACAATCATCACACCATGTCTCGGCCTTGTGAATCTAAGAACTTCTCAGCAATTGATCCAAGACCAGTGTTTGCCGCACTCACGTTTCACGGAAACAACCACAGATCTGCTTTGGCTATGGCGGCCGAAAACTAATATATTTGTACTTTGCAACTAATGCTTCGTACTATGCTTCATTCTTTAAAACAAGATATTAATTATCGTCTTCGTGATATTCGAACTTCGCTTCATTAAACCTTGTGTAACATTTCTTGGTTTGTCATTGTAATTAAATTTAGACATCTCGTGTTTGTTCATCATGTTTTAAAATTTTAAGAAAAGCCGACTTAAATAGTTTATATGAAAGAGAAAATCAACGAAGAAACTTAGATGCATTGTCAGATAAATAAGGTGCAGCGAGCTGACCACCCTGTCGTATACGCGTTTTAGGAAAGGTCTGTCGACTCGCGAGTATAAATGCTGAGTCGCAGCTGAGATGAGGTTTTGTAGCGTTTTGAGCGATCAGTCAAGAATTGCAAAGACATCATGCATCTTGATACTAACTCGTTGGTTCCGACATTGAGAGGTGAGAGCTGTTGCCCGACGCTTGAAATAGTGTGACTCGTTTTTCTTATGTTGCCTGGCGAACACTTTCTTGAACACAATTCCACCCAGTATTGGTGTGTAGTCAGCGGTTGTCTTCTTCGTGGTGATTGTCATCTTCGTGGTAATAATGATCTTCTTGTTTGTCTGTAAATGACTCGTATCCACAGTCTTCTGGATAGGGGACTGCGCGATGGTGAATGCCTTTGCCGCAGCGTTGACAATCTTGGAAAGAACACTTTCTGGGGGAATTGGAATCGCAATTCGCTTGTAGCATTAGGTCTGCGAAGAATTTGAGAAAGTCAAGGGAGCTGGACAAGTGAAGCGGCTGTGTATAGATTGGATTAGATAGCTAAGGACCGATGGAATGCCTTCTTTCATAGCTGAGAGGCCATACGTGGTTGAGGTTGGGCATATCATATGGTTAAATGGTTGGTGACGATGAAGGCACACTCCAGGCTTCCGGTGGATCCTTCAGGTAAGACTTCATCAATTGGTGTCTTTCTTTTTTTGCCTTGACAATAGATCACCATAGATTTGCATGCCCCAAATATTGCGAAGTCCTTGAATCTGTTTTGCTGAGACGGTGACAAGTCGTTACCCTCTGCACCAGACCATTCAACATTTCTTCTTCTTATTAGTCAGAGATTCATCACTCTCGAGACCGATGAATCTGATATTTGAGGTATTCCTGTGTGCCAAATCCTCAAATTTCCCCCCAGCTAGCGGTCTTGTTTGTTCTGCACCTTTGACGGGCGAAGTGCCGGAAGGATAGCTCATAAGAAGAAGAGGGAGAGTCTCGGTAAAGGAAGGGAATGAGCCGATCTTTAACGCTATCAACGCTGATAACAAGACTGTCTTGCGTTGACAACACTCCCCAATTACTTGGAAAAGACAATTGATCTTCGCACCGTTCTAAGGATCGATGATGGTTCCAGATTCGGAGATTCTTGAGTTTTCCGTAACACAATCTGGGTGAAAACGGCTGATAGGAAAGCCGTGCCAAAGTATTATCATATTGGTTTTGTATTGATGTGTTCATCATAGCGAGTCTTTGGTTGACATTATACAGGCGGAATATGGGCAGCAGAGCGAGAGAGCGAAGCTTTCGCATCAAAGGGGAAGGTTTCCATCCTGCGTGTCACTTCGAGTTCTCCAATACGGAAGCCATACTTCCCCGTCGTCGGATCTAAGGTATCAGCTTCTCGGTCTGGTCTTGCATCGCAAGAATCTCATCTCGCAATAGGCAATAACCTCGTCCTTCTCATCAAGGTCGAAATAGGGTAGACTGTCAGTCCTGTTCGTACCTCAGATAACACTTCATGTTCTAGACAGTGCCATTTTTAAAAAGCTCAAGTCTAGATACTCGAAAACCGCATGGTGATGTTTGGGGTTAGCGTGGAGCCGCCGTACTTGAGGATCAGACAGTGCGTCGCCTGATGCAGAGGCTTGACTTTCCGAGATAATTCATTTCATCCTTAGTTCGAACCAGAGGCCCTGCAGGAGATCCAGGAGTAGAACCGCCAAGTTTTGACAAATCTCGAGATCTGCAATCTCATCAATGCCGCCCAACACCAACCCTAGAGTATCGAGCATACCTGATCCTAAAACCCAGCATAATTTGTTCTATCGGACAGTCTGAGAAACCTCTGGCTAAGATTCAACCGCGTAACGGATGTGGTCTCCAACGCCGTACTATACTATAGAATATATATAAATATTGTTACCTCTTCAAACTTAATACCAGCAATGATATCGTAGCAAAACTGAGGTAAGATAATGTAGTCCTGAAAATAGCGCCTAAATAATCTTCGTAGTTGCGGTAGTGTTTTTGTCGACGGTTTTTATTCGCCTCCCAAGAGCTTTAGCCTGGTCCGTTGTTGCAATTCCTGGTGTGAGGCAGCGGATATTGTGCTTCGAAATTGAGGGCCTCGATTATAGTGAAAGCTAGGGTGCAAAGAGTAGAGAAGTTTCCTTTGTGGGCCCGTCCGAGTGGTCAATAATTTTTATCCACCCGTCTCAAAATCTCGCTCTGAACCAACACTAGCTCGCCACGGTGACAAAGAATAGGTTGTATTCCATGATTAAGTAAATAAGCCTCACCCGCGTCCCAACGGAACCCCCAATGACAGATTGGCTAGATGCCCGTACATAGTATTTAGTTGTATCGCAATTGGTTAAAGCTTCTAGCAATTCTAGCGCCGCATCTGCCCCAAACCTCGCCTGACAGAGTAGAATCAGCGCTCGAGTCCTGGTCTAGAAATAGAAATTCTTATTCCAGCGAACCGTAGCGCCTGGGTCGTCAAACCGAGAATTTGTGTGTCGTTCCATTGGCGGCGTTCTAGGAGTGTGACTTCTGATGCTTCCTTGCTGTCAATTCCTCTAGAGTAGCAACTAAAAGATCATGTCCGCTTGCTCGTCAAAGCATTGGCCGCCTAAGAATTGCATCGAGCATGAGATATGAGATAACGCAAGGTCAACGTAATATGAGGACGTAGCTCATCAAAAAAGCAAAATTAATTGGCATATTGCGACCGTCCGGTTTCTAAAGAGATTACCGTTGATACCTTCAATGCCATAGGCACATTTCAGATCCTTCTCTTCGCCGCTTTCTCTCATCTGCCGAACTCATAGATTTGGCGTCGAAAGGTTCCTCGTTGTCTAAGGTAAGCTCAAGGCCTTGGATGTAGTCTTGTGCAGCTTGCAAACCTCGCTGCTGTCGGGGCTCGGTGTTACCAGTCGCTAGTGCCATGAGAGCGACTTCGGCTGTAATCAATGGAAGGATGATGTGTTTTCTGTGGCAGGGATATATATTAATTAATAAATTGTTCGTGCTGGGTCTGGATATAGAAGAAAACGTCGAAGAAAACGTAGCAGTGTTGCAGGATTTGGGCTTGAAGATAGAATGTACACGAGTTGTACCTGGAAAGGTGGATGTGTGGGGATTTTGAGGGCCCTTATAGCCAACTGGGAACAAAATTGCACGCTAGCGGAGATGGATCGATGAATAAGACTCAATTTTAGGGAATGGCTAATGAATAGGGTGAAGAAAGTGGGAAATCGGGTAAGGAAACGAGGTGAGGTAAGAGAATGGATGTTAGCTGATAGCGCCCAATGATGTACGTCTCACTGTGTTATTGCTCCTAGAAGCAGCCCAAAGCAAGAGGAAGCTCAAAGCGCCTTGCTTACACCAGCAAAGACCCTATATCATCTCATCCGACAGCGTTCAAGCCTGATATCGCCAAATGTAAAGAATAATCATAATCCAACCTGTACACCATCGTGGTTATGCAATCACCCCAGACCTATCGCCTGCTCCAAATGCTCCAGCATATCGTAAAATCATGAGCTCTCAGAAGAATTCCTAGCAGAGAGCGCAGCAATGTCATCATACCATTTCCCATGCGCCGCGCGATCTACATCCGCAACCTTTGTCAACTCCTCCACCAAAGCTCCAATCTGCACCACAAACTCCGGTAGCCCGCTCGAGGCAAGAACTTCGCTGGCGGTAGTGGTTGCTCTAATCCGCTCGTCGGCGCTCGCGGCCGACAACCGGGTGAACACATGGGTCTTGATTTTCTGTAAGAGCACCTTCATGACCGGATGAGTTGCTTGGCTATTTCGGGCGTCAACTAAGACGCGCTCAATCGTGCCCGAAAGTTGGCTTTTAGTGCTTGGAGGCATAGCGTAGCGATTGTCGAGGATGGAGAAGAAAACTTGGGAGTCCTCGTACGGATGATCCCACATTCTTTGGGCTTCGGCCTTCCATTGCGAGCGGACGTCACGCTTCAACAAATTTTTGGCCGTCAGAAGAATGGAGCCAATAGTGATCATACGAAGGGTGTCAGATCTGATGCGTAGGATACGCTCTCGATCCAGTTCCAAAGTTTCGGGTAGGCCATTATCCTCTAGCGTAATGACTGCGATGGCAAGGTCCACAAGGCCTTGCATGTAGATCTTATCAGGAGTCGCTCTACTGGTTGGATTAGAGGACCTTTCAGCAGCACGCCTAATGGAGTTCTCCCTGGTCTTCTCCGAGGCACGAATCCACCACCCTATAGTCTTCGTTGGCGGGCGACCACCGAGGCTTTCCCGGAAACAAATCTGCTCATACATAGGGGCCTTCTCCAGGAGTGTAGGAGCGTGTCTCTGCAAGGTGAAGTTCGCATTGTCGACAGAGAGTAGATCAATGACGTAGTGAAGCCTTGCTAGACGCTCAACTGGATCATCACTCCGGTCTTCAGCTACGGCTTTTACGTCTGCATCTCGAACGGGTGCGCAAAGCTTCGGTAAAATAGTATTCATGAATGAAAAGAATTTATCGTACGAGAAGGCTCCTATTCTGACCTGATTGGCGATCATTGCAGGATCAAGAGTTTCAGATATAAGGATGTGGAGTGACTTCCCGGGTGCCACCAAGCTTAATAGTTTATCACGAGTACCTTTGGCCATAGTGACGATCAAGTTCTCACTACTTTGGCTCTCCAGTCCGGCCCTAATACTCGTAGAAATAGCACGCATAAAAGCGTCACGGTTTTCTAGTCTTGGCTTGGGGTCAATCCTATACTCCTTGTTGATCGCAAGCTCGTGGACCATCATCCGGTTATTAGGCAGAGCGCTTGCGGTTTTCCTTCTCTGCTTCACTGGTATACCCAGATTTGGAATCGAGGATGCTGTAATCTCCGTTTGGTTGTGAGCTAATGCCGGCGATGAGGCCAACGTCGATGGAGCGTCCATTACATTCATTACATTGGAAGTTGCTCGTGGTCTGACATCGCCTGCAGGCTTTTTTCTAGAGTTTAATAGTCGTCTTGACTTGATAGCAGCTCTAATCATTTCCATTGCCTTCTCTGGACCTGCAAGCCTTTTAAGCCTGGCGAGAAGCAGAATCTGGTTGTGCTTGATCCCTTCCCGATAGTCCGCAGTAACTTCACCTCTTGTATCGTTCTTGACAGACTGCCAGATAGCATCTAGTTCGGCGAATTGTGCAAGCATCGTGTTGATGAGAATCGAAGAGTCGTGGTCTTTCCAAGCACTAAAAGCAGTCTGAAACGAAGAGTATGCTTCCGAAAGGGTTGCGAGCTGTGCGGAAAGGGGTGAAAATTGTGAATTTGGTGGCATTGATATGAGTTGTCCAAATGCTAATAAAAGATCCCTCGCTTTTATGCTAAGATCCTGCTCCTGAACACCATCTTGACTCAGTACATACGATGGATGGCCTAAGATGAGGAAACTGCTGAGAAATGCTCGTGTCGCTGTATTCTCACCAACGCTGCCACCTTCGCCGTCTTGTAGACCGCAAAGTTTTAGCATTCTCGAAGTACAGGCGAGGACTCTTTCTTGGCTCAATAGGGCTCCGACATTTTCAAAGCTCGTGTTCCGAATATTCTCAACAGTCAATCCGAGCTGCATGAAGTCGGACACTATCCGTCTTCGCCGTTGATTACGCCAAGCTTTTTGGATAAGTCTTGCGGCCTCTTCGTCATTCCTTGGTTTCCAAGGATTCGTTATGATCTTCTTCTCTTCTACTGACTGGAGACTTGAGACTTTGGCACGGCGTTGGCTTTGTAGATGGTTATGAAGGTGCCTCCTTCTCTCAGCTTCGGCAGCCCTTTCCTCCATATCTTCCTTTAGCTTGAGGTGTTCAGCCGCTTTCTTTTCCCTCGTGTCTTCGGCCACCCTTTTTGCCCGCTTGACTTCCTCAGCGCAATTTGCGGCAACCTGTGCGAGAAACCTCTCCCTTGCCTGCTTAGCAGCTATGGCACGTTCTTCGCTGATGGGAGAAATACGCGGTGCTGCCTTCGCCATCGCAGCTCGTAGTCTGACTTTCTCCGCATGTGCAGCTTTCTCCGCCAACCTAGCCTTTCTAGTCTCGATAATTGAGGCCCGACGAAGATGCTGAGCAACATGGGTGCTAAAAGGTCCGCCATGCGCAGAGCGGGTGGATCTGCTGGAATGATGGGAGGACATCGAGTTACGACGTGATGAAGCCGCTGACTTTCGGCGGACGTTTGTAGATCGGTAGAAGCGTGCTGCAATGCGGGGTGGTGGAAGATAGCTGCTAGGCCCGTCGCCATCAGAACATATCATCATTTCATGGGTCTCCTCTGAGATGCTGGTTTCGCCGAGGTCGGACGAATCCGAATGTAGGTGCATGATGTCGCCGGTCTGGTGGGTCATCTGGAATGTTCGATGCTGCAACAAAGAGAGGCAACTGATCAACCGGCTGAGGCGTTCGACGCGCTCACTGGAGGTCAGTGGAGGTGGGTTGGGCCGTTTGCGGCAGGACGAGATCTCCAACAAGCAAAACAAAGCGAATGTCTGAAATCAGTCAATGGGCATACACAGCCTATCAATAGAGTAGAAGTGAACAAATGATGCAAAAGTAAGAAGATAGTAGGTCACCTCAGATGGTCAGACTTGCTGATCAAGAAATCAAGAGGCTGGTGAGCGGGTTGGATAACGGTCATGACTAGCGCCCTGTGACAGGGAAGTCGCAATGCTGCACTGGACGCTAACCGTAATTATTCAGCACCCCATCACGCTTTCCATGTGCTTCGATGACCACCACGAACTCTCCTCCAGGTAGTCTTCATACGAATTATGTTACTTCGGAGTACAGCCTTGGTAATTTCACATTCACATATTGAGTGCCACTCTTGTGGTCTCACGAGATGTTTCAAATCAATTGATGCTAACGCTAAGGTAAAGTACCATGCTTCTGGGACTGCAGGCAGGGTAGACTGCATATGTATAGGAAGGTTGTGAGAGATAGGGAGATCCCTTTGACAAAGTAGAATAGGTTGCAGGGTGGGTTGGATATCGGTAGGACAGTAAGGTCATGGTGTTGGTGGCCAGGCAAGGCAAACTTTCGTCTTGAAATGTTTCTGCTTTTGATGCAGGTGACTGGGCAGTGAAAATGGGGAAGTGAATGTTCAGATTCTACCAGCGAATCAAAAGCCGCGAAGACAAGCTCGAAGCAGTCTCGTCTGTCGGGCACAGTGCATCACCTAGGTTGACAGCTTTCTAATTCATAACCTGGTCATTTCGATCCATGACACAGATAGTACAATCTCCAAAAACGTCTCTCAAGGGTATTGCCATCGCTCGCTATACAACTGATGCCAGACAGACAAAAACAAACTCCGCTCCATGCCTGATGGTCAACCTTCGTCGTTCGCGTCGAGGTTTAGAAAAACCACATTCCTCTGGGAGTTTCTGATGTTTCTAAGTTTTGAAGGTTCAAGAAGAAGAGTATAAATACACAAAAATGGATGGATTGATCTCAAAGTAACCAACCTACCGCGGCGGTCTAGAAGGATGCCGGCTCCCCTGTCTATCCAGCACGCCCAGCAATATTTGAAGACTCAGCGCCGTCCAACTAGTAGCCGGTGGGCTTTGGGTGCTTCTTGCCGGTGCCTACTGGCAAGTAGCTTCCTGATGGCCGAGTCAGGAATCCGGATGAGGAGCACTTCTTCTTGGTCGTCGTTGCGCTTGTGTCCGTACCATTACCAAAGGGGGCATTGCTCATTGTAGGTGCAGCAGTGGTAAGTGCGTTGTTGCCATTGGTGGAAGCAGCTGCTTCGGTAGACGAAGCTGATGCAGTCTATCATGATTTAGTACGTATCCCATGATCCCTCATGATTGAAGCACTTACAACAGTGACGGTCTGCGCCGGGCCAGATACGGTGACGGTGACTTGAGCAGCACAGGCAGAGCCTCCAGCGCCTCCTGCACCACCAGTGCTAAGAGGGCTGTCGTTCTTCGCAGAGCCACTGCTGGCGGTTGCCGAGATTGTGACGAAGTGCGTCGACGTGGAGGTAGACGAAATGGTCGTAGTCCTGGAGCTGGCGCCAGCGCCGCCCTGGTTGACAGCGTTGTTGCTAGTGGCGGCGCTATTGACGGCAGAGTTGTAGCCGGAGTTTGCACTACTCTCGGCGGCTGGGGCAGATTGGGTTGCGTAAAGGGTCTGTAGAACGGTATGTCAGATACAAGCGAAATATGTACCAAGAATGAAAACTTACCGAGAATTGGGTCTTGGTAGAGGTGTGCCTGACCGTGGTTGTTACGACGGTCTTCGATGAGCCGGAACCAACGGTGTAGGTAAGAGTGGTGTCGGAAGTGACGGTGGTGTCAATAGTCTGGGTTGTGTATGCGGTGGAAGCGCCAGTGCCAGTTCCAATGGGGCCGCTACCAATTGGCCCCGTACCAATGGGGCCAAATCCGCTGACTGGAGATCCAGTGCTCATGGGATACGGGCCGTGGGTTGGGCTCGTGGCAGGTGAACCACTGCCAACGGGAGCAGAACCACTGGGAGATCCAGTACCAGATAATGGGCTGTTGCTCGACGTCGGTGAGACTCCAGTGCTGATGGGTCCAACAGGAGTAGGTGCTGTACCGCTTGAGGCGGAGGAGGTGACCGGGATCGGAGATACCACGACAGTCGAAGTCAAATTACTCCCACTTTTGTATCCGTATTGACCGCCAATGTTAGGAAGGGTAGCCTGAGCGACCGCAGCCAAAGCCACCAGGCAGGATACGGAAACCTTGGTCAACATCTTGTATAATGGGCTTCTTGATTCTTCGGTTTTTGTTTTTCGATATCTATGTTGCGCTTGTACTCGTGGACGTGATGATTCTTGACTGCGTGTGGAGAAGATCGAGGCTAACAGATGTTCTTATGCTGCGATCGTGAGGGCTTAATGAGCGTGGGCGAAATCTATTCGCGAAAGAGTGACTGGTCAATGAGAGAAAGTCCCAACACGAACGAAATGCAAAAAGAGAGTGTGCAAAAACTTGAAGTCTTTGGGAAGGGGGACAAGAGGTTAAGATGGAGGAGAATCAGGAGGGAAATTGGAGGGAGCGGGCTTGATAGTGGGTGAACCGGGGTACGATAATAGTGTTGGTGAACTAGTGGTGGGTGCGTGAATGGTGATACATGGGACAGGGGTCCGTAGTGCTTTTTGGCTCTAGCAAACGCAGGAACGAGATTAAACAGAATTGGCAGATCAGGGGCGCGTGCATGGCAACCAATGACACGCTGACATCTGACGTCTGATTGGATCATAGCCCCGGCCCAAAGCGATCATTCACAATGATCGTTCCAGCCCGTCACTTTATTCCGAAAGCGCTTCAATTAGACCATTTCCGTTGTCTCTCTTTGCGAAAAGCCTCAAGACCAACAACAACGTTTAATAAACAATGATACAAACACTCAAAGGGGACCAACAGACTCGGTGAAAGTAAGAAAGAGCGACTTCCGAAATGGTGAGAATCCTTTGTGCGAATAACGCCTTGGCTGTCCATGGATCGCTTTAAACGGTCCATGGAGTAGACACCATCGGAGCCTCAGAGAGCTTTGCCGGAGTCGGTTTCAGCCGGGTTCGAGATACCAAGGTATGAAGGTACTAAGGTAAGGTAAGGTAAAGTGGCAACTAAGTTTTCACCAGGTAAATTATGTACAGCGCCTCGCACCGTCGCAGGTCTTACAGTAGTCGCTGTCAAACTGTTCTCTAGCAGTCTCGTAAAGCTTGAGAAGGACATTGCCCTTGGGTTTCCTCATTCTTGAATATCCCCCCATACTGGAGTCGCCGAGTTTTGCATTAATGTCGAGGCCATTCTTATCCGACTCGAATCGATTCCGTCATGGATGATGGATGATGGATGATGGATGACGGATGGCACTTTGTGGGGAGCGGGGGCGGAGATGACTGGCTTGTTGGCGAGACGCTCTGTTGCGTTTCAGACTTCCATTTGATTGTGGGTCGAAAAGTACCTACCTACTCCGTAAGGTACCTAGAAAGATTGATTACCTTATTTGCCCGTGCCGTCTTGCCTCAGCCTCTCAGGACCTCAGACGCGTACAGTAGATGGAGGATGCAACTATTCTAAGCCCTTCGGAGTAATTGCGCTAGACCCTTTCTGGTAAGCGGCGTCGTCTAAGCCCCTTTGGGTTAGCCATCATGCTTACTACAGGTAAGGTACTACGTACGTCATCCAGAGGGTCGCTAACCCAAAAGGGCTTAAGGAAAGAGGTTAACCCGAAGGGGCTTAGATACGGAAACACGTCTGAGGTCCTGAGGCAAAGGGTGGGATTTTTGTTTGGTGGGGTCTTTGCTTTGTCCAACCAAACATCAAGACTTGACCTCTTGTTTCGTCGTGTCTTTACTTGCTCGGTCAACGCTGGTCCTCAATTGATTGTCTGAACCTATCAGGTGCTACACTGCTGAACGTAGAGTGATGGCTGACCGTTCTGGCTTGTCAAACAACTGGCGTGTGAGGTCTGATGTTTTACCACAAGTCGACAACCCTACAGGTAAAAGCCCAGTATGTCAGCGACGTTGGGGCCCTCAGCGAGACGCAACATCCAGCTCGGGAGAGAGACAAGGTCAAAATAAAGAGGCAGAGTCAAGCAAGATTAGAGGAGAGGATGATCCTCGTACCCTGCAGGCCATTGCTGAGGGTAGGAGGCTCTATGTGGGGAACATGCCTTACATGGCTAAGACGAGAGACGTTGAGGCCTTATTTGCGGACGTCTCCTACCAGGTGTATGCTTGTTCTAGGTGGTCGGTCCATTATACTGACGCAGATCATGAAGGGAGCACATTAACATGTCCACTGATCCTTTTACCGGACGGAATCCTTCATACTGTACGTAGACAGGCTAACAGAGGCCGAAGGGCTGTCGATGGGTAAAACTTACTGATTGAAGGCTTTGTCGAACTTGAAACCAAGGAGCAGGCGGATAAGGCTATGCTAGAGCTCAATGGCACGGACTTGCTTGGGCGTCCAGTCAAAATCGGGCCCGGCGTTGCCAAAGGGAGAGGCAAACGCGTAATCGAAAGAGATGCATTATCCTTCAGCAAGAGACAAGGGCCTTCTGCACCTGTTTTCGATCGATGGACAAGAACAGATGCACCAGATCACTGGAAAGAATATGACAAGGAGAACCGTCGATTGATCGTCTCGGGCTTGCCAAGAATGCTTGATCATTACAGTGTCAATGAAGGGGTTCGCGAACTATTCAAAGGGTTCACAATGCACGTCCTGTCGTTTGCCGTTATTGTAGCCACCGGCAACTAACCTTCCTTAGCAACGCTGTCAGCAAGGTCGTCGTTCCGAGCAAAGGTGACCTAATAAGTCCACAACCTCGCGACAACCGGTATCTGTTCGTGGATTTTCAAAGTGCTGAAGAAGCGAAACGAGCAGTAAAAGCAACTGATGGTCGATTTGCATGGGATGTTAAGATTCGAGTCGGTCATGCCAGCCCTCCCGGCTCCCGCAAGGTTGGTGAAAGAGCTGAGTGGGAGACAGAGCAAGAGCTGAACGGATAGTAATACTCCTGATCGTCGAAAACTTGCAGAGCTATTACTAAGTGAAAACAGCATGGCATGATGTTTCAGTCTTTCATACTACTTCTCGAGAGATGATTTTGACAGACAGGATTGGAAAGGAAGCCGAGGCTGGTAGTACTAGGCAAGTACTAAAAGATTACAGATGACCCCCTTCGTCTGAGACGTAAGTACTACTAAGACTAGATAGGATTCGAGGTAGATAGACTATAGTGCTTTTGTTACTTACGGATTGAGTGCCGGTGCTTTGACATGGGATCACCACGTCTTGCCCGTTGAAATTACTGCAATCCAGGACTTCTTTGTTCCCTCAACACAGACTGTGCATGAGAATCTGTCTAGTCCTTCCATAGTTAAACTGCGCGGCATCCCAGATGCCATCGGCTTATTTTCTTTACCGCTAATAGAAGGAATTCCTTAAATGCCTAGTACCATAAAATCATCCCCAGCGCTGCCTAGTCTATAGGGCTCCGCCTTGTCGCCATCATCCGACTCTCTCCGGACATCCTCTTACCACGGTGGAACTCCGCGTCCCATATCGAGTATCTTGGTACTTGACGACGTCTTGAAAGTTGAGGTACTGTAGGTAGTCGGGACCCATCTGACCCACTCCAGTTATTGGGAATCACCAGCTCCGTCCTACTAACCTTCCAAAACAAGAAACGCCATTTTCTTCCGATGTTAACTTAGTGGGGTATCAGATCTACATACATTCAAATCTACAACCAGCACTGTTTCGTTATTCAAACACAATCTTTAACCTTGCAAAGCTACCAAGAGAGAGAGAGACCCATGGTCACACGAAGCTGTGATATCAAAAGTCAACCGAACCGCGATTCACCACCTCAAACACGCAACAATATATATCCCGTATAAAAACACATTTCCCAATCTCTCCCAGACGTACTCCGATTACAGAAAGTTTCAATCAACAAAATCTACACGGAACAATGTTTGAAAAAGATCTTCAAGCCCAAACCGAAAGCCGGGATTTAGATTGCGGAGATCTGAAACTCGAGATTAGAATCCCCAAACGAAAACATGGGCGTCAGTGTTTTCGACTTTATATAATACACAATTCCCCCCTAGGTAGCTCATAGCTATTACGGGTGAGTCCCGTGGCTTTGAGAATTCCATACGTATTGTCAATGAACCCTCAGGAGTATTTAATTCTCTTTTCTGAATCGGATGCTGCGACGAATCTGAGAGATGGAAAAGAAGAAAAAAACCGGGAACGTTTTTTTTTTCGACGCAGAGAATTTTACGCAACCAAGAACCTACCTTAGACAGCACGCTGGGGAAGGGGTTACCCTTTGTTCAACACACCTATATCTATCAAAGCAACGGCGTTACCTATGGTCAAATCAGCAAGCCCGCCTCCACACCATTCAGAAAACCACCCTCATGGTCATCCTGGTAGACTTTGTGGAAGTTCTATCTACCAGATCACTTGTCCCCCCACCGCCAGGGAAATGCGATAGATACATTTATCCTTGACCGCAGAATAGAGTACTTTTGCAACATGTTTTTTTTTATATAAGTCGCGGGCTAGCTGGCTTGTCTTATGGCACATTACCTCGATTTTCGCGAATAAACCCCCCCGTCTCAATGTTGATCTTTCCTGCACCATCACAACCCCCCCCCATCAACCCTCAACTCACGTGGGCTGTCCGAGTCTCATCGAGCAGCCGCGCAGATCCTACCGGGGGGTGCGAACAATGCTATATCTTGAGGTTCTATTTCGACCTTGAAGTGCTTGGGCGCGGGTATCTACGTAGCCACCTACCCAACCGCAAACCCAACCACCTCCCCACCAATTCCCACGCGCTCACCCACCCCACCCTCACCCCCTATACAACCCCTCCTCCTCAATCCACCCCGCCACCCCTCCCGTAACCATCCCCCTCCACCCCTTCCCCCCACCCCTCACCTCCTCCCTAACCCCCGAACTACTAACCCCCTCCACCCCCTCCACCCCCTCAATCCTCCCCGCCCACTCCCTCCTCCCC
>JAABUW010003930.1_pt1 | contig 20623 bp, 27 predicted proteins | sample 5560081 | NCBI WGS metagenome assembly JAABUW01 (sample SAMN10711882, study PRJNA513363) | rock metagenome | isolation source: Antarctica rocks | place: Antarctica: Victoria Land, Knobhead sud
CCGCCGATGGCTCGAAAGAGCACCGCGGCGCAGGCCCAGACGGGTCCCCCCTCAACGGTAGGTTCAAACCTAACGAAGCAGGGTACCGTCGTGGGCAAGCAAATAGCTTTAAAGGCCGCCCTCCCTCTGGGAGGCCCGCTGCGAGGAACACAGGCCCCCCAAATTGGGCGCCCTGTCGATAGGCATAAGCCTAACGATCAGGGGAACGTCATGGGGGGCGAAGGAATCAATCAAAAGCGCAGGGCACCCACACGAATCGTGTGCTGGCCTTGTAGCTGTAAGGCTGGCCCTCCGGGCAACCCTTGTCAATCGGTAGGTTCAAACCTACCGGGACAGGGAACAACCGTGGGCACAGCGCACCCGATCAGCACCCATTACACCCAACAGGAACAGCCGTCCGTCGCGGACGGGATTTTTGCGTGCGCGAGCACGAGAAAGGAACACGTCATGGTGACGGAATCTCCGGAACGGCTGCGGCCACCAGATCGTCCGGTCGCGGTCACGCTGCGGCTGTCGTTAACCGAATTGGCTCGGTTGGAGACGTTCGCGCGACGCGAGGATTTGCGACTCGGACAGGCCGCGCGGCGGATCGTGAATGCAGCCCTCGACACCGAGGCAGACGCGCCGCGTGATGGACACGCGGCGCGTTGAACGCCAAAACCGACCCTGCGAAGGTCGGTCGAGGCACAGAATCTTGAAAGGCTTGGTTCCAATGATCGCACGAAACGCCGAAATGTCAATCTCCACCCTCCTCCAGCGGCGGAAGCATCGCGATATCCGCTCGTTAAACGTCGGCGCGGCGCAGACGGGCGGTGCGTCGTGAGTGAGCGCGTTGCGACGCTGATCCGCCAGACCGATGGCTCGGGCAGGCTGTTCACCCCGTTTGATGCTGGGTTCGTCGAGCAATTGAAGGCGCGCATCCCGGCACCGCTGCGGCGCTGGGACAAGCTCGACAAGTGCTGGGTCATCGAGTCGGCGGGCATCTTCCGCGCCGTCAGTCTCGCCGAGCAATACTACGGCGAGGTTGAGGACATCGCGGCGACGACGCCCACCAGGGCGGTCACGGCGACGCCGCACGCCGTCCTCCATCTCCTGCCCGATGCGCCCGCCGATCTCGTGCCCGTCGTCTATCGCCACCTCGCGAAGGTGAAACACCCCGATCGGGGCGGCGATACGCGGGAGATGCAGCGGCTCAACGAGGCGTACGAGACGATCTGCAAGGCGGTGCAGCGATGAGCGCGCACGACACCCAGGCCATTCGCGATGCCCTCGCGCTCCTCACCGAGCCGGGGCAGATACTTGAACTCCGTGTGCCGAGTGTCGGCGGCCGAAGTAACAATACCGCGAGCGGCTACTTCGACGATCTGGAAAAGGCGGCACAGGCGGCGGCCCGCTACAATGGACGTGACACCGTCTACATGACGCTTCACAAGGTCGACCCCGCCCTCTTCGCTCGCGCCGCCAATCGTATGAAAGAGTACGCAAAGGCGACCACCGCCGATGCCAACATCCTTGCACGCCACTGGCTGCTGATCGACGCCGATGCGACGCGTCCCGCCGATATCTCTGCCACCGACGAGGAGCACGAGCTGGCGCTAGCCCGTACCCAGTTGATTCGCGACTTCTTCCGCCAGCGGGGGTGGCCCGAGCCGATCTATGCCGACAGCGGCAACGGCGGGCATTTGCTCTACCCCGTTGACCTCCCCGCCGATGACGGGGGACTGACGCAGCGCGTGCTCGCGGCCGTGGCGGCGCTCTTCGACGACCGGCTCGTGAAGGTGGATCGGACGGTCTACAACCCGGCGCGCATCTCGAAGGTGTACGGGACATTCGCCTGCAAGGGCGACAACATCCCCGACCGACCGCATCGGCTCGCCCGCATCATCGACGCGCCCGCCGATCTGCGACCGGTCCCGCTGGAACTCTTGGAGCAACTCGCGATGCCGGCGGAGCCCGTCGCCGGGCCAAAGCCCGCCAGTGGGCAGCCACGCAGTGGTTCGCGGATCGCCCAGGCATTCGACGTGGAAGCCTATCTGCGCGAACACGGCGTCGGCTTCACCGGCCCGCGCCCATACCAGGGCGGCGAGAAGTGGATGCTCGATGCGTGCGTCTGGAACGGACACACCGACAAGGCGGCCATCGTCATCCGACGCGCGGACGGTAAACTCGCGGCCAATTGCTCGCACAGCAGTTGCGAGGGCAAGAGCTGGCTCGACCTCCGCGAAGCCCTCGAACCCGGCTACAAGGCAGCGAAGGAAGAGCGGGAGCGCGCCTACCAAGCACGGCAGCAGCAGACGCGCCCTGACGTTGACCCTGAGACTGGCGAGATCCGTCAGGATCGCCCGCGCATCAACGCAGGAAATAGCGATATCCCCGCCGTCGCCGATCTCGCTTGGGCTGCTTTGCTCGCCGCGAACGAGCCTCCCTCGCTCTTCCGCTATGCCAGTGGCATGGCACGAATGGAGATGGAGGAGGGCCGGGCGGTGATGCGGCCGCTCACCGAGCACCGGCTACGCCATGAACTCGGGCGGGACGCGAATTGGTACAAGGAGACGAAGACCGGGGCGGTGCCGGCCGACGTGCCGCTGCGGGTCGTAGAGGATATGCTCGCGCATCCAAACCCGCCCCTACCCATCCTGGAGCGGATCGTCCACGCGCCCTTCTTCGCTCTCGATGGCAGTCTCATCATCGCGCCGGGTTACGATAAGGGGAGCAGGACACTACTCCTTCTCGACAATGGCCTGAACATCCCGCCGGTTCCCGACGCGCCGACCGCAAAGGATGTGCAACGGGCGCGTGACCTGATCCTCGATAATCTGCTCGGTGATTTTCCCTTTGTTGACCAGGCCGACCGCGCGAACGCTATCGCCGCGATGCTCCTCTCACCCGCGCGCCTGATGATCACCGGCCCCACGCCGATCCATCTCTTCGAGGCGGCGTCAGCCGGGAGCGGTAAGGGACTCTGTGTTGACGTGGTGACGCGGCCGTTCGTCGGCGCGCATGTTGGCGTCATCAGCGGGGCGAGTCAAGACGACGAATGGCGCAAGCGGATCACCGCGAAACTGCGCGAGGGCGCGGCGGTGATCCTGGCTGACAACATCACGACGACGATTGATTCGGGCGCGCTCGCGTCTGCTGTCACTGCTGACGTGTGGACGGATCGCCTGCTCGGCGCGAACGAGACGATCTCCGTACCCGTTCGGTGCCTCTGGATGGTGACCGCGAACAATCCGACGATGACGACGGAGATCGCACGGCGAACGATCCGCATTCGGATTGATCCCAAGCAGGACCGACCCTGGCAGCGAACCGGTTTTCGCCACGAGAATCTCATCGCGTGGACGGAAGAGCATCGCGCCGACCTGGTCCACGCCGCGCTCGTCCTCATCCAGTCGTGGATCGCGGCCGGCAAGCCGAGAGGAACCGTAACACTCGGTTCCTTCGAGCGGTGGGCAACGGTGATGGGCGGCATCCTCGACAACGCTGGCATTGCCGGTTTCCTCGACAACCTCAATGAGTTCTACGAGGCGGCCGACACCGAGGGCGCAGTGTGGCGTCAGTTTGTCGCGGTTTGGTGGGCGCAACACCGAGACGCTGAGGTGGGTGTCAAGGGCCTGTTCGACCTCACTGACCAGGTCGAGGGTTTCGACCTCGGGAAGGGTACAGACAAGGCCCTGCGGACGACGTTCGGAAAACAACTCGGGAAGCAGCGCGATCGTGTCATTGGCGAATATCGGATCGTCTTCGCACGCGTTGCGCACAAGACAAATATGTGGCGACTGCTCCCGACGACCATCAAGCCGCTTTTTTCGCCTGCTGAGTCCGACGAAGACGCTACCGACGAAAAACGTCCCCCTCCCGTTTTCCCTTGCCACACAAACGGGGACGAAGAGGGTGGGGGACATCGGGGGACGTTTAAGCCCTCCTCACACATAGAAAAAGAGAACTCTCTTAATACGTCTGTGGGATACGAACGGCAAAACGTCCCCCGATGTCCCCCATGTCCCCCGGATGCTTCTCCAAGCGGCCTTGTACCGATGTCGCGCCTCGAAACGGAGGCGTGGGCGAAGGACATCGCGAGCGGCTGGGGATCATCGCCGGAGGACATCGCCCGCGCGAAGGCGGCCGCGAAGGCGCATCTCAACCTCACTATCCCGGACGACGCGACGGAGATGATGACGGCGACATTGATCGTCGCCGCGCTGGAGGACAGGCCGCGATGAGCGTCATATCCCCGGCGCGTCCTCCCGCCTGGCACCATCGGCCCCCCGGCGAGCAGTCCGGGCACCGCGATCGCGGGCGCGGCCCGCCCATCCATGTGACGACCAAGGGCTTCACGAAACGACAAAGGATTCGATGGGACGAACGAAAGGAACACACCGATGGCACACCGACCGGGTTACAGCGACGAGTACCGCGCGCGGCACGAGCAGGCACAACGCGACGAGGAAGCGGCGCTACGGCAGCGCGCGCAGGCGAACGAAGGCATCCGCAAGGAGCGTCGCGCCGCGCTGGACGCGCAGAAGCGGGCCGTGCAACGGGAACGGGAGACGGCAATCGACGCGGCCCTCGCACCGCGCATGGCGACGATTGAGCGCGAGTGGCGGATTGACCATCCGGGGCGCGACTTCGAGCAGGTGCGCCCCCTCGTGCGGGAGCAACTGCTCGAAGAGGACGCCGCCGCGACGCGCGAAGGGGCGAAGCGGGAACTGCTGGCGACGGGGAAGTATTCCCTCTAGGGGATCAGCGGGTCGCGTGCGATGCGGCCCCTGCCGAGGAGTAACACATTGGGTCGAGTTTGCACCGTGTGCGCATTGCCGCAGGAGCAACGCGAAGAGATCAACATGGCGCTCGTGGGCGGCGAGGCCGTGGCATCGATTGCTGCACGATATTGCACGATTGATGGTCGCCCGCTCGGTCGGATGTCCGTGCAGCGCCACCGTGACGAGCACATCGCGAAGACGGTGCGGCAAGCGCAAGAGGCGACGCAAATCGCGCACGGGCTCGATGTCGTCGAGCAGTTGCGGGCGATCAACTCCGTGACGATGAAGATCCTCTCCGAGGCGCGGCAGCAGCGGAACCCGGAGGTCGCGCTGAAGGCGATCGACCGCATCCAGCGGCAGATCGAGTTGCAGGCGAAGCTGCTCGGCGACCTGGACGAGCGACCGGTGATCAACCTGCTGCTCGCGCCTGAGTGGCTCGAGACGCGCGCGACGATCATCCGGTCGCTCGATGGGCATCCTGAAGCCAGACGGGCCGTCGTGGGGGCGCTGAGCGCGTCCGTGGAGGCGCCGCGATGAATCTCGGGGATGATTTGCTCATGGCCCTCGACCCGGTGCGCTTCGCGAAGCGTGCGGGCATCGAGGCGGACGGGTGGCAAGTGGACCTCCTGCATTCGTCCGCGCGGGAAATTTTGCTGAACGTCCACAGACAGGGTGGAAAATCGTCGATTGCCGCCGTGCTGGGCGTGCATCAGGCGATCTATGTGCCGCGCAGCCTGGTGCTGCTCGTGAGCCCATCGCAGCGGCAGTCCGCAGAGTTGGGTCGGAAGTGCCGCGATATCTTTCACGCCGTCGGCGAGCAGATCGCGCCTGAGGCGGAGAGCGTGACGCGGCTGGAACTGCCGAACGGTTCTCGTATCCTGTCGTTGCCGGGGAGTGAGCAGACGATCCGGGGGTTCAGCCGGCCCGACCTGATCATCGAGGATGAGGCGGCGCGCTGCGAGGACGCTCTGTACCGCGCGCTCCGGCCGATGAGGGCGACCTCGCAGGGACGGTTGATCCTGATGTCCACTCCGTGGGGCCGCAGAGGACATTTCTTCGAGGAGTGGGAAAACGGCGGGCGCGGTTGGCTGCGGGTCCGGGCCACCGCCGATCAATGTTCCCGGATCACCCCGGAGTTCCTTGACGCCGAGCGGCGCTCGCTCGGTGCGTGGCACTTCGAGCAGGAATACATGGCCACGTTCGGCGATTCGACGACGAGCGCGTTCTCGTATGCGGATATTCATGCGGCGGTCACACCCGGCTTACGATCCCTTTGGAGGGAACAATGATGGAATCCTTCGTGCCGTCCTATTACGTGTCGGTGGACTTGGGGAAGCGACAGGACTTCACCGCTATTAGTATCTTGGAGGAACCGATCTGGTTGCCGGACGAGGAGACGCGGTGGCGGGGGCAACTGCCGGACACCGTCGGCACGGGCTGGGTCGCGCCCGCGATGCTGCCGACGGCGGTCGCCCAGACGATCCGCCGCCGCAACGTCGCCGAAGGCCGCCCGGCGCAACCGCCGCTGCGCGTGCTGTACCTGGAAAGGGTGCCACTAGGCGTGAGCTACCCGCAGATCGTCGCGCGGGTCCACGCGCTGCTCACGCGCCCCCCGGTGGCCGACGACTGCGTGCTGCTCGTCGATGCGAGCGGCGTCGGCCAGCCGGTCGTGGACGAATTCGAACTGCGCGGCCTGCAACCGCACGCGATCACGATCACCGGCGGCAACGAAGTGACCCAGCCCGGCGTGCGGCGATTCAACACGCCGAAAAGCCTCCTCGTCAGCGCGCTGCAAGCGGCGCTCGGCGGGCGGCGCTTGCAGTTCGCCGACGACCTGCCCGACCTCGCGACCCTGCTGCGCGAATTGGAGGCCTTCGACCTCTCCGTGACGGAGAAAATGCACGACACCTACGAAGGTCGGGCCGGCGAACACGACGATCTGGTGCTGAGCGTCGCCCAGGCGGTGTGGTTCCGGGGCTGGTTCTGCAAGCTGCTCGACGACGCGGTCGTCGGATACGCGGGGGGTGTCGCATGACCAAGCGCCGACCAGCGGCGGTTGTGGCGGCGACACGGCGGGGTTACTCGGGGGTGTCGGGATCGTCCTTCTTGCGCCGATGGTCCATGTAGGGTCTACCCTAACCTGATGTCAGGGATACCCGGCTACGAACGTCAGAGTAGCGTCCCACTCGCGCTTTGCTGACAGCTCACACGATGGGGTCACAGGCTCTTTCTTGACAGGGCAAGGAAATACCAGGAGGGAAGGGCAGTCGCTCTCTCTCCCGGTCACGATCGGTGTCAGCGTTCGCCCCGTCGGTAGGCCCAACGCGCGACCGCATTGCCCGCCAGGAGGCTGAGGAGGCCGGCCAGGAGACTGCTGACCCGATAGCCGTGCGCGGGCATGACGGCTACTCCTCGGCGTCGCGGGTGAAGTGGACGGACTGGTTCCGGCGGTCGTAGCGCGCCCGCCAGCCGATCTCCCGCCAGCGACGCACATGCGGCTCCGTGGTCGCGTGCCACACGGCGGCGTCAATCAATGCCGACACCGAGAGCGGCCTGCCGATGATCGCCTCGATTTCCACGAACGAGAGCGACACGTCCCGCTCGCTCTGGATAGCGAGATACTCGACCAGCGGTTGGTACATCGTCCGGCGGACCATGTGTGCTACTCCATACCGAACAGCCGACGCCACCACGATGGCCGAATTTCGCGCTGTACGCCCCCAGGAGCGACGGGAGCGCTTTGCATGGGCGATTCCTGCTCGTTGGCGGGTTTGCGCGCCGTGGACGGCACGACGGGTAGCAACTGGCGCTGAGACGCCTGCAAGAGGACGTGTAGTTCGCCGATTTGCCGATCCTTGATGTCTACTTGTTGCCGGAGAAATGCGACCTCATCTCGCAACTGGGAGACGAGGGGTAGCACGATCGGATCATCCTCAACCGGCCGCGTATCATCTGGCGTATCATCTGGTTCGGGAATCGTATCATCCGGCGTACTATCCGCAGATTGGGTTTCCCTCTCTTCCGGCAGCAGGATGAACACGCGCCCGTTCTGTCGGGTGGATGTCAGGGTGCGGCGAAGAAGCCGCTGCCGGACGGCCGCTTCCGAGATACCAAGGAGTTGCGCCGCTTCTTTGATCGTGACGCCGGATTGATGAATCGTCATCGTCTCTCCGTGTACTACGGCGTATCACACGCGGATGATATGGCGGATCGTACGGATAGTCTCCCATATCACCCGTGGGTGAAACAAGTCTGTCACCTGACTGCGCGGCGAGAAAGCCATCGAGTATCCTATCGTATGACTTTTCGCCGCGATCCCCCGCCCCCGCCGAATGCCGATCCGCCCGCCGTCCTGCTCATACGCGCCCTCGGCGACTTGCAGGCGATGGAGGGCGGCGAGTTCATCACGGACACGGATGCGGTTGCACTGATGTGCGGCCTCGTCTACGTGGACCTGCCCGCGCTGATCGAGGTCGGCATCGTCGCCGGTTACCTCGAGGACGATGACGTCGGCGGGATCGGGCTGTCCGTCAAAGGGCAGCGCTGGTACGAGCGCGATCTGCTTAGGCGCGAATAAAGCCAACAAGCGGACTGCCCGACGTATTGCTGAGCGGTCCGGTAGGGGCGTTACTTGTGCGATATGTCGCTGCGGGCGGGGTATGCCGACGCGATGGAACGTCACCGTCCCGGCGGCGAAGTCGGGGCGAGCCGCGATGTATCCCATGTCCTGCCAGTAGAGCGCGTGATGGAACTGCGCACCAGGTCTTGCTTCCCACCAACTCGGAAGATGGCGTGCCACCTTCGGGAGAGGGCCGATGATGGACTCGACTTCGGCGAAGGTCAGCGTGATTGTCTCCACTCCGAGGGCGGCGAGGTGATCGCCCAGCCGGTCGTCCTTGCTCGTCATCCGCCTTCCTCGCGGTCGGGCAACCGGGGCCGCGTACGGGGTGCCGCGTTCCCGCCTTCCGCCTCCTGCAACTGCGTGAACGCCGCCTGCACCGCCTGCACCTCGTCGGCGGGCAGCCGGGCGATGATCGCTGCCAGCACCCCCTGCTCCGCGAAGGCGCGCGTCGAGCCGCCCCACGTCGTCGCGATGGAGCGCGCGCTCGTCGGCCTGCCGGGTCGGAGTTTCTCGACCGCCTTCGCCCCCCCGCCCGCGCCGAAACCGAGCACCGCGACGAGCGCGGCGGGATACTCCGGCTCGCCGGGGCGGGGGTCGATGACCAGGGCGCGCTGGAGGTGGGGGAAGGCGATGTAAAGCACCTCGGCGGCGCGGACGGCGCGGAGGACGGCGCGAGCGGTCGGTCCGGGCACGTCGCCAGTCGGGTCGACCGCGTTGGCACCCGGCCCGAAACGGTTCACCGTCATCGCGGCTCCTCCGCCCCGTCGCGGGTGAAGTGCACGCACCGGTTGCGCCGGTCGAGCCGGGCGCGCCAGCCCAAATCCTGTAGGCGCCACACCACTGCTTGATCCGCTTTGTTCCAGCGGGAGGTATCGACCTGCATCGTCTCCGGGAGCGGGCGGCCGACAATCGCCTCGATCGCGGTGAAGGAGAGCGTCACCGCCCCCTCGGCCTGCGCTGCGACGTGATCGACGAGCGGCTGGTACTTGGTCGCCATCGCCTAGGCCCGCCGCTTCTTCTCGGCCAGCTTCCGGCGCGCGAACTCGACCGTCTGGATCGGGTCGTCGAAAGGGGCGCGGCCGACGAGACGGATGTAGGACGGCCGGTCAGGGATGCCGAGAAGTGCGAGTTGTTGCCACATCTCTTTATCTTTTACGTCTTTCTCTTGCTCAGTCTTTAATTGCTTCAATGAGTGAAGTGGGGTGTCTTCACTCATTGAAGCGGGGTAACTTTCATGAGTGAAGTCACCTGTTGAGGTTACTTCACTGATTGAAGTCACCGGGATCGGTAGCAGGACGTAGGTATTCACATCGACACCGCGCTCACTGGTGAAGTGCTCCACACGGACCAGCCGCTCAGCCGCGAGTGTCTCAAGCGCGCGGGCGACCGTAGCGCTCGACATGTCCAATTTCGCGCAGAGAGTCTTATACGCGACGGTGGCATCGCTACCGACCGCGTAGCGGTGGAGCGCGAGATATACCTTGAACGTCGCGTGACTGAGGCGCGACGCCCATTCGTCAATCACTGAGTTGGACACTTGAAAGTATTCGACGTTGCGCTCGTCTTTGACTTTCAGGTGCGACTTCGGGGTTCGTCGTGTTACCATTGACATTGCCGTCGCCTCCGCAGAAGGTTGATGGTCACCGCCCCCGGAGTGCGCTAACACTCGGCTGGGGGCTTCTTTCTACGCGATAACCTCTTCCAGTTCCAACGCGAACGCCACGATATCCAGGTCGAGACGTTCCGCGCTACAGAAATCCGCGAACGAGTGATGCCCTGCCGCTACGTACCCTTTCCGGTCACGAAACTCCTTCAACGAAGTTGCGACCTCCGTAAAGGTTTGCCTGCCACGCTCGATGATTGCCTCAGCCTCTTCATGCAATATGCGCTGAGCGCGGCGCTCGACAATCGCCCGCACCTGATCGTGCGTCGGTTGCGGTCCATATGTGCGGACGGCCTCTTCCCACGCGTCCCGTCGTTCTTCCGCTTCCGGGATCGTCGCCAGCGGGCGGAGTTGTCGCTCACTTGTCGGGGCAGCATTGTTACCCGCGGGTAACGCGAGGGCAATCTCCGCGCCAACGATCAGCCGATGACCATGAACCCGGCTGAACCCCCATCGCTCGCGGCAGTAGTCCTCGAACGTCCCGTACTGCCCGCCGTTCTCCGGCTTGTAGAGGCGGTTATCGCGCACGTCCTTCAAGTCCTCCCCGATCTTCATGAAGGACTCTTTCGCCGCTCCAATGTGCTGCTCGATACTTTCCTCGACTTCCGCCAATGTCCGGCCAGTCGTTGTCAATTCGTTCATGCTGTGTCCTTCTTCGCGCGGCGATTCCCGCCGCGCTTGCCGAGGCGCTCGCGACGATAGCGCTCCATCTCGGAACGTCGGATGAGCAACATCCCGGCCTTCTTCGCGGTGCCCCCCAGTCGATCTGCGTGCATGGCACCACGTGCAATGGCGTCCCGGATTGCCCCTGGTTGTATGCCGAGGCTTGCCGCTACTTCGATTACTGTGAGTTGTGCATCGCTATCCATGCTTGCATCATAGCATGGCAGATTGTTAACCGCAACCCCTTGACAACACGGATCAAACATGCTATATTATAAGTATCAGATGGAACGGTCCACTGATGAAGATGCCCCGCCGGTGCGACTAACACCAACGGGGCGGGCAACCGAAGGAAGAGGGTTCCAATGGTCACCACTGCACAGTCTACCGCACCCCGCTACATCGCCGCGAACGACGGCTACCTTGTCCCGGCCACCGCCGACACAAGCACCGACCTCAATCTTCTCCCGATCTGCGAGGCCGTGTTCCACCGCATGAATGGTGGCAAGGTGAGCCGCGCAACCCTCGCACTCGTGATGGGCGCGATGGCCGATTCCTCCGCCGTCGTGACGCTCTACATCGGCGCGGACGGCAAGCAGGACGCGCGGGTGCTCTGGCCGAACAGCATCACCCTGACGAAGGAGCATCAGATCATCGCCCGCTGCTACTGCACGATGCGCCGCGAGTGGAAGACCTTCCGCCTCGACCGGATGCTGACGTGTCACGCGTTGACGACGCCGGACGACATCGAGGCGGCGGCATAGATCAGTTCCGATGGGGCCGTCGCGGTGGCGGCCCCGGTAGCATAAAGGAGCGAGGCAATGACAAGGCGCATCGCTGAGAGCGCGATCATTGACGAGGGTCGGATCATCGTCACGAAGCACGCAGCCGGGCGGATGTGGCCGTATTTCGTCGCCACGACGCGCGCACTGGACGCCGCGCCGACGGCCGAGGCGCACACGGCGATCTGCGACCGGGCACTCGACTATCTCGGCCGCAGCATGGCGACGGGCCGGTATTTCGCCGCCGGGCAATAAGCGGATCGTAATCGTGGGTGTCGGGCTGACCGGCCCCTTCACACGAGAAGGCAGCATGAACACCCGTGAGCGGTTCACGATCATCCGAGGCAGCGCGGATACGAAGGAGCGAACCGACAACGACGATACGGAAGACCACACGGCGGCGCTCGCGCTGATCGCGGCCGTTAGCCGCTCGCCGCGTTTCCGCCAAGTTGATCCGCATCCGCATCTGTCGCTCGTCCGGCGCGATGACGGCTGAGGCACTCTGGCGAAAGAAGGAGCGTGGGGGCCGGTCGCCCGACCCCTTTCCGCTATGAGGGCGACCGCACCGGCCAGCGCGTCGCCTCGATCTCCGCGAGCTTGTCTGCGACCCACGCCGGCACGGGATGTCGGCCCGCTTCCCAGGAGTGGACATTCGCCGGGCTGACGCCCAGCAGGAGGCCAAAGCGTGCCTGCGGGAGGCCGAGGGCGAGCCTGCGTTTTCGGAGTTCTTGGCCGGTCATGCAATGATTGTCGCGCATCGCGCCGAAGCTGGCAGTGCGCGACATGTCGCACAAGCAACGAAAGGGAGCCAGCCGCGTAGCGACAAAGAGGGACGGGGGCGGGCAGCGGGTTCGCTCCTCGTCGCATAGAGCGGAAAGCGAGGCCAAACAATGACTAATGAGCCGAGTGAGAAACAAAGAAAAGCCCGTGACTTGGGAATTCCCCTGGAACTTCAAGGGCGCATAGTGATTATTGACCGGCCAATTGTCGCATTGCCAGGCGATGGACAAAGGGTCATCTTCCTGAACAACCCCACTGATCCTGAAGGGGCTGTGCGCCCGGACTTATACGGGCCAACGTTTCGGCTTGTCGGACTGCTTTATGACGAAGCACCGGCGGAGGGACTGAATATCCCGCTGATTTCTGGGGAACTTGAAGCGATCCGTACTCATGATCCCGCACGGTTTCGATCCATGCTGCAAAAAGCACAGACGTTGCAGATTTGGGAAGCCGAGGTCGATCCGCCCGGCGGTCGCCTTCGCGGAACGATGCGGTGGCGACCGGACACCGGGGAAGAATTCTCGGTTCTATGGAAGGCGGGGACAATCGGTCGCAATGACTTCGTTAAGGTTCTCCGGGCCTTCGAGGCCCTCGAACATTTCCTCATTCGTGCGCAGAAGCCGCGAAAGTTCACCGTGGCGGATCTTGAGGCGGCTGCAATCCGAGTCCGCGCACAGGGAACAATGCGATCCCTATCGGCTTTCAAGGCACTGAAGCAGAAAGATGTTGCGCAGGTCCTGGACGAGCAGGCCACCCCAAGCGCACGTGAACGGGCGGTCCGCAGAATCCTTCGGGATGATCTCGGCATGACTTGGCAAGAGTGGACGCAGAGTATGGATGATCGTCCATCTGTCCGGATTGTCCGTTAATACACCCCTTATCTGTCCGGATTGTCCGCTTCTGTCGCGCTATCTGTCCGGACTGTCCGTTAGCGTGTCATTCATCTGTCCGGATTGTCCTTTATTTCGCCTATTGACATATAATTCATAAATGATAGTATTTCATCGAGACGATGCGCAGTGCATTTTCTCGTCAGGTAAGGAGGCAGCCAATGGTCCTACAGACGCCCGAGCGCACCGAGGCGGTCACCGTCCGACTGACCCCGGCGGAGAAAAACCGGTTGGCGGAAGTCGCACTGGCGCGCGATGTCCGCGTCGGCCAGTTGGTGCGGCAGATCGTCAATCAGCAGCTCGCACCATCCGGTGTGACGGAAATAGCAACGCGCGATGCGGCGTGACAAGGAAAACCCGCCGGGCAAGGGCGGGCTTCGACACAGAGGCTTGAAAGGGACTTCACTATGATTCTAACACGGTCCACAACCACCGTACAGTTTTACCTCGAACGGCGGCGCGCGAAACGACGGGGCACCCGACGCCTGCACTTCATGGGCGAGGGGGCGATGGTATGAGCGCACAGCCCCTGTCCGCCGAGCAAACGACCGACATCCCCGCCGCCGTGGACTTTCTCCGGCGTCGGTTCGACGACACCCACGCTGGATTCGCGGTGCTCGCCTTCATCAAGGACGGCAACACGCAACATGGCTACGTCAACCTGCAAGCGCCCGACCGCTGGGAGCGCGCACGGCTGATTATCGGGCGATACGCCGGCACGCACGATTCCTACGTCGCGGCAGCGGTGTTCAGCGACACCGTACGGAAGAACGCCACGACCGGGAAGAACGAGTACCGCACGACGGACATGATCGCCTTCGTCACCGCGCTCTACATTGAGCGCGACGATCATGCCTACCCCGATACGATGCCGCCATCGTCCTACACGGTGGAGACGAGCAAGGGGAACTACCAGGACTACCTCACCCTTGATAAGCCGACCGATGCGGAGACGGCCGCGCGATATCTCCGGCGCATCGCGGCGGCCTGTGGACTCGGTAATCAGGCTGTTGACGCCGCGCGGTTGCTCAGGCTCCCCGGCACGATCAATCGCAAGCCAGACCGCGCCGGTGAGATGGTACGCGTGGTGGACGAGACCGAGATTGTCTATTCGCTGGGCGACTTCGACCATCTCCCCGACATTGCACCGATGCCGATGAAGAACGGGACCGCAGCGACGGGCGACAAGGTGCGGTTCGTGCCGGGCGAGCGGCGACCGGCCTTGCTGCGGATCGCGGGGGCGATGCGGCGCGTCGGTGCGGACGAAGACGCGATTCACGCGGCACTTGAGCACGCGAACGAGAACCAATGCGACCCGCCCCTGGACGATGAAGAGGTGCAGGCGCTCGCACGAGACATTCCTGCCCGTTACGCTCCCGCGCCGCCGGACCCTGTGCGGAAGAACGGCCACCGAGAAGAGCCGATCCCACTCCGCAGCGTCGATCCGGAAACCGGCGAGATCATCGAAAGTCGCGCGTTGACCGACTACGGGAACGCTGAGCGCCTTGTCCAGTATCACGGCGAGGATCTCCGCTTCTGCCACCCATTTGGCAAGTGGCTCGCATGGGACGGTGGCCGATGGCAGATTGACAACACGGCCGAGGTGATGCGGCGCGCGAAGCAGACCGCCCGCCGTGTCTACCAGGAAGCGGCGGACGCCACCGATCCCGCGAAGGCGAAGGAACTCGCCAAGCACGCGATCCGGTCCGAGAGTGATGCGCGGCTCCGGGCAATGATCGGCCTCGCCGAATCCGAACCCGGCGTACCGATCTTGCCGGAGCAACTCGACGCCGATCTCTGGATCTTCAATGTCGAGAACGGCACGATTGATCTGAAAACCGGCAGCGTCCGCCCGCACGACCGGGGCGATCTCGTCACGAAGATTGCCCCCGTCACCTACGACCCCGATGTCGCTTGCCCGACCTTCGACGCGTTCCTTGCGCGCATCCTGCCGAGCAAGCCGTTGCGGCGGTTTGTGCAGCGGGTCGTTGGGTACGCGTTGACGGGTGACACCCGCGAGGACGCGATCTTCATCAACTACGGCGATGGCAACAATGGCAAGTCAACGCTCATCGAGACGGTGCAAGCGCTGATGGGCGACTACGCGATGCAGACGCCAGTGGAGACGTTGCTCGTCAAACGCGGCGAGGGTATCCCGAATGATGTCGCCCGGCTCCGTGGGGCGCGATTCGTTGCCGCCGCCGAGGGCGACGAGGGGCGCAGGCTCGCCGAGGGGTTGATCAAACAATTGACGGGTGGCGATAAAGTCACCGCGCGGTTCCTGCATGGGGAATTCTTCGAGTTCCCGCCGACCTTCAAAATCGCGCTCTCAACCAACCACAAGCCGATCATTCGCGGCACCGACGAGGGTATCTGGCGGCGCATCCGACTTACCCCCTTCGGGGTCACGATCCCAAAAGAGGAGCGCGACCCCGATCTGCCAAAGAAACTGCACGACGAATTACCGGGCATCCTCAATTGGGCGATCGCGGGATGCCTTGCGTGGCAGCAAGATGGTCTTGGAATGCCGGAAGAAATCGAGCAGGCCGTCAAATCATACCGCGAGGAAATGAGTCCACTTCAGGAGTTTGTCGAGGATCGCTGCATCATCGAGCCCGATCTGTGGCAATCCTCCGCCGACCTGTGGGATGCCTATCAGCGATGGAGCGCGCAGGCGGAAGGCCGCCGCTCCGTGCAGAAGAAGGACTTCCCAGGTCATCTCCGCGCGTTCGGTTGCCTCCCCGATAAGGTGCGTCGTGTCGCTGGAAGGAACGTGCGGGGCTGGCAGGGGATCGGCCTGCGCGCGCCCGACGGCACCCAGCCACCCGCACAGCAAAACTTCGACACCGATGATCCGGGCGACACTCCGGGCGACGATGCTACGGCTGCTACGGCTGTAACGGCATTTCCAGGTTATTTGTCCGTGAAGAATTTACAAGGAGAAAAAGCTGGAAATGCCGTTACGAGCCGTAGCAGCCGTAGCGGTGAGTCAGAAAGCGGGGTGATCTGATGCACGCGGATGCCCTGCTCCTCGCCCTCCGTGATCTCGGCATCGTCATCGAGCCGGATGGGAATGCCCTCCGCTGGCACGGCCCGAAGGACGCGATGACCACGCCGCTCGCCGCCGCGCTGAGGCAGCACAAGCCGCTTCTGCTGACGGTGTTCCGCACCGCCGATGATCGCGGCCACGATGCCGACTGGGACGTTGTGCGCACCTGGCTAATCGACGACACGGCGACGACCTTCACCAAGCCGATGATGGCGACGGCGCGGCGCATCCATCTGCCCGTACACGAGGACGAGTGGCCGGAGGCGTACGCGCGCCGCTTCCGTGCCGCCCTGCGGGTGCGCGGGCTGCTGCGCGTCTTCGATCACACGATGGTCACACCGATCACACCGAGTGCGCTGAAGGAGGCGCGGTGATGTCATATCCCCCGGCTTGCATGACCCTCCCGCCTCCCGTCGCCATGGCCGCGCAGGCCGCCGAGGTACAACGCGATGAGTAGAGTTTGCACCATTTGCGCCCATCCCGACCGCGCGGCGATCGACACGGCGCTCGTCGCCGGAGAGCCGGTGCGATCCGTGGCGTCACGCTATGTCACGATTGGGCGCATGGCGGTGCAACGCCACAAGGACGACCATCTCCCGGCGATGCTCGCGAAGGCGCACGAGGCGGGGGAAGTCGCGCACGCCGATGACCTCTTGGGGCAGGTCCGGCAGTTGCGCGGCAAAGCCATTTCGATCCTGCTGCAAGCCGAGCGTGCGGGCGATCTGCGGACCGCCCTGATGGGCGTCAGGGAGGCGCGGGCGTGCGTCGAATTGCTCGCCGAGATGGAGGGCGAACTGAATCGCTCACAGACCGTCAACGTCCTGATTGCCTCGCCACACTGGCTCGAAACGCGAAACTCATTGATCGCGGCACTGCGGCCATTCCCCGAGGCCCGTGCGGCGGTCGTCGCCGCCCTGCTGAAGTTGGAGTCGGCCAATGAATAGTCTCGCGGCTGATCTCCTCGAAGCGCTCGGCCCCGCATACGATTGGGAACGCATCGCGCGTCCGAACCAGCTCCCCCCGTCGGGTAACTGGCGCACCTGGCTCATCCAGGCCGGACGCGGTTTCGGCAAGACGAGGATCGGTGCGGAGTGGACGCGTGAGAGCGTGCGCCATTTCCCGCTGGTCAACATCATCGGCGCGACGGCGGACGATGCGCGCGACATCATGATCGAGGGCGAATCGGGCATCCTCGCCTGTTGTCCCGAGCACGAGCGACCGATCTATCTGCCGTCAAAACGTCGCCTCGAATGGCCCAACGGCGCACGCACGCTGATCTTCACCGCCGACGAACCGGAGCGGTTGCGCGGCAAGCAGCACATGCGCCTCTGGTGTGATGAGGTGGCGGCGTGGCGGCATCCCGAAGCCTGGGATCAGGCGATGCTCGGTCTGCGACTCGGGAGCGACCCGCGCGCCGTGGCGACGACCACGCCGAGACCGACGAGGATGATCCGCGACCTGATCGCCGATCCGACGACCGTCGTGACGCGCGGTAGTACCTACGACAATCGCGCCAATCTCGCGCCGCAGTTCCTCGACCAGATCGTCCGGCGTTACGAGGGCACGCGCCTCGGTCGCCAAGAACTCGGCGGCGAACTGTTGCTGGACGTGCCGGGTGCCTTGTGGACGCTCGCGATGTTCGATGAGCGGCGGTCTGCGCCCGATCTGAAGCGCGTCGTCGTCGCTATCGACCCGGCCGCCTCCTCCAAAGAGGATAGCGACGAGACGGGCATCATCGTGGCGGGGCACGGTGTGGATGGCGACTGGTATGTACTTGCCGACCGCTCCGGCATTTTCTCCCCCAACGAATGGGCGAAGCGCGCCGTCGCCGCATTCGAGGAGTTCCGCGCCGACCGCATCGTCGCCGAGGTGAACAATGGCGGTGAGATGGTCGGGGCGACGGTGCGCACCGTGCGCAGCACGGTCCCGTTCAAAGCCGTCCACGCCTCGCGCGGCAAAGCGATTCGCGCCGAACCCATCGCCAGCCTCTATACCGATCGGCACGTCTGGCACACGCAGCCCTTCGACAGGCTCGAAGAGCAATTGGTCAACTGGACTCCCGACAGCGGCGAATCCCCCGACCGCATGGATGCTCTGGTATGGGCGCTGACTGAACTGAGCGAAGGGAAGCGCGAGGTGACGTTTTTTCGGGGGTAGGGCAGCGACCTGGCGACGGGGCACGAGAGTTTCGAGGCGGTGGCGCGAGTCGATCCACGACGACCTGGTGCTCGCGGCGGCGATGGGGGTCTGGTTCCTGGAGAATCAGCGTGCCCGCCCGGTCGAGATCATCACCGGCCCGCCACGCCCCGTCATCAATATCCGGCAGTGACGACGATACCCCCGCGCACGTCGGGGCTGTCCGGTTGGGGTGTACTTTGATTGACGTTTCGCCAAACGACCCCTAGAACTGCTAAGTGACGGACGCGGTATCGCAGAGCTTCATCGAACCTTGTGGTTCGCTAACTGCTGGCTCGAGAAGTACCCAATTATGCGATACGGATGGTTCGCTACAGAGATTGCGGTTAAAACAGCACGGTCGTTTCATTCCTTTGTTGAGTTTGTCGAGCGCAATTTCTATGTGCTTTTGACGCGTTTCCGGAGTTTTGACAGCGCGTACCCAGCGAATCCAATCCCAACGAGCAAGTGGGGTAATATCCTTCCATAAAGCCTCGGCTTTGGGAGAAGTAGACAGCGCTTTTTTAACATCTTTAGGCACTTCCGGCTCTATCCATTCCTTTGTCGGTTCAAGGGAGACTTGTACAGTGTCACCTGGCTTTGCAGAAGTGTCATCAAGCAACTTTTTCTCAGGTCTAAACCAATGGCTCGGTTTTTTTTCTGGTGCGTATCTCCCATCCGGTTCGAGCACGGCTTTAAAAGGAACGCCATTGAGAGTCCCTGAAACCATTGTCATACCTCTTGACGGAAGCTTTGCAGAGGCACTCTCAGGTAGTCTGAGAATGGTCCAGGAGTTGATTTCAAAGAGTTTTGTTTCGAAATGGATTGTCGACATATTTCTTGTTCCTTAGCTAAAAATCGGGGGTCATTTCCCGAATGATGTTCCCACCGATCATAGCACGCTGCCGACTGTCCGGCACATCTGACAAAACTACTTCACCTGCTTAGAGGTAACGGGATTCGACTGGGCCTCGGCCTTCTTCTGGCATGTCGCGAGCTGACAGCGGATGTCTTCCACCTGCCGCTGCGCTTCCTCCATCTGAGGCTTGTAGAAATCTCGTTTGTTCTTGTATGACCGTCTCATATGTCTAAATAGAGTCTACCCCAGCCTGATGTCAGGGATACCCGGCTACGAACGTCAGAGTAGCGTCCCACTCGCGCTTTGCTGACAGCTCACACGATGGGGTCACAGGCTCTTTCTTGACAGGGCAAGGAAATACCAGGAGGGAAGGGCAGTCGCTCTCTCTCCCGGTCACGATCGGTGTCAGCGTTCGCCCCGTCGGTAGGCCCAACGCGCGACCGCATTGCCCGCCAGGAGGCTGAGGAGGCCGGCCAGGAGACTGCTGACCCGATAGCCGTGCGCGGGCATGACGGCTACTCCTCGGCGTCGCGGGTGAAGTGGACGGACTGGTTCCGGCGGTCGTAGCGCGCCCGCCAGCCGATCTCCCGCCAGCGACGCACATGCGGCTCCGTGGTCGCGTGCCACACGGCGGCGTCAATCAATGCCGACACCGAGAGCGGCCTGCCGATGATCGCCTCGATTTCCACGAACGAGAGCGACACGTCCCGCTCGCTCTGGATAGCGAGGTACTCGACCAGCGGTTGGTACATCGTCCGGCGGACCATGTGTGCTACTCCATACCGAACAGCCGACGCCACCACGATGGCCGGATTTCGCGTTGTACGCCCCCAGGAGCGACGGGAGTGTGTTGCCGGGGCGATCCCTGCTCGTCGGCCCGCGCGGCGTCTGACGTAGTCGGCACGTTCGCCGGGATCAGGCGCTGCGCCGTCTGCAACATCACATGCAATTCCTGCACCTCGCGTGTCCGATCGGCGAGTTCGCGATTACGGACCTCCATCTCGCCACGCAGGAAGGCATTCTCGCTTCGCAGGGTGTCGAGGAGTGCGCTCGTCAAGTCATCGGCAGGGGATACGCCGTCCGGTACGCCGTCCGGTACGGCGTTCGGTACGATGGGGATACGGACGTACCATCGACCATCCTCACCTTTGAATGATTCGAGCGTGCCGCGTCGGATACGCTGCCGTACCGCAGCAACGGAAATACCGAGCCGGTCAGCCGCCTCGCGCATCGGTACGCCGTCTGTCACTCGTCTCCCTTCCCGTACGGAATGTCGTACCGTACGGTTCGTGTACGGCCCGTACATCGTACTGTATCCGGCTTCAACGCTCCTTCGCACAAAGGACGACGTCGATCAGGGCTTCCCCCCACGAGTGT
>JAABUW010003931.1_pt1 | contig 20620 bp, 17 predicted proteins | sample 5560081 | NCBI WGS metagenome assembly JAABUW01 (sample SAMN10711882, study PRJNA513363) | rock metagenome | isolation source: Antarctica rocks | place: Antarctica: Victoria Land, Knobhead sud
GTACTAAGCCTTCTTCTTAGCGCGCTTAGTAGCCTAGCGAAGAATCTTCTTATTCCGTATTAACTACGCTATAACCTCTACTAGTAGATCTTTATTATTATCTACCTTCTTCTAATAATCTTCCCGAGTCTTATTAAGGGAACTCTAGGAAAGGTTTACGTAGGGTTTCCTAACGCGTATATACTTAGAGTACTTTACTCTTAAAGAACTATCTATAATAGTATAGTAGTAACTAAATAGGAAGTAACGGTTGTAGGAAGATTTAGAGGAACGTCTAAGTCGTTATATTTTAGATGTAAGACGAAGACGATTTATTAAGGACTAAGATATAACGGATAGTAGGGAAGGAAGGGTATACGCTTACCTTTTGTAATCTAGCTTAGCTAAGACGGCTAAGCTAGAAGGGGGATAGTATTATAGGTAGATACTAGAATATAGGTAATTAGAGGAAAGGCGTATAAGTATATATATATCTCGACGCTAAGCGAGTAAGATAGTATAGGAGCTACGTAACACTACTCGACTACTCGATAGCGAGATAGTAAGCACTACTCGACTAGCTCGTCGCGAGCCTAGTAAGCTAGTAACACTTATTTAGTATATAGGAACTAAGGATGTCTTTAATATACTTATATTTAACTTATATTACAATCTTACTAAAAGGTCTATAACTATTTATAGTATATTCGAGTTATCTTACCTAAACACCTACTACTACCTACTCTTTAAAGAAGTACTTACGTAATACTACTTATAGGATCGCAATAATAAGGTCTAAATTTAGCTTAGCTAGTATATAACTTAGCTTATTTAGGTAGTTATAATAGACGAGTCTTAAATATTACTAGTTATAGAGAATAATTTCTTAATTACTATTAAAAGTCGAGATTTCTTACTAAAAGTAGCTAGATTATTATTATTCTAGCTATATTCTCTACTAACTTTAATAATTATACCTCTTCTTTTACGCTTTAAAGCTAGAATTTTAAATATAGAAAAGCTAAGGATAAGGTCTTAGTAAAGCCTTACTTAGAGACGTTTTTTATAATAGGTTATATTAAATAATAACTACTAAATAGAAAGAGCTAATTATAATACGTAATAATAGCTACGACTATAAGTAATTACCTTTATATTTTAAAATATCTATAGTATAGCTAGTTAAAACGTTCTACTACTATAAAGTATTCGACTCTCTATACCCTCTCTCTACTAGCGCTAAGACCTACTATAAGTATTATTTTAATCGCTACTTCTTTAAACTATCTATTAACCTTCTATATATACTATATCGTAATTTAAGCTCGTCTATCTACTCTTTAGTATTAATAGCCTCGATATACTTTATATTAAACCCCTCCTCTATTAATACCTTCTTTATATAAGCTAGGTCGCTAGTATAGTCCTTTTATATAGTCTACTTACTAGCTTATTAAAAGAATTACTCTATAAGCTTAAGCGTACTAGTCTCTATTAGCTATAATAAGGGTAGCTCTAAAGAGGCCTTAAAAGTAGTAACGATAGGTTTACTAGTCTACTATAGTATTCTAAGTATACTAAGTATTATACTAAAGAACTACTAGATAGTATATAATAGTTAATAGCTATATAGACTACTCTTTAACTACTTACTAACTACTATACTAGTAGTAGGTCTCTAGTTATCCTTTTGCTTTTTCTACTTAATCTACGACTTATAGAGTATTACGTAGATAAATAATAGTAGCTTACTAGCCTTAGCCTTACCTTCCTTAATATCCTTAAACTACTAATAGACGATATAACGCTCGATTAGTATATAGTCGGCCGTAGTATTACTATAGAGCTAGTAATAGTAGCCTCTAGCCTATCTATTTAGATAATTAAGCTAACTATAGGTCTAGATATTATATATCTCGCTAGTATAATCGCTATAACGGTAGTTAGCCTCTATAAATTCCGTAGTATTCTATAGCTAACGTTATATAGTACTTCTACGTAGAGCTAGTATTAGAGCTAGCTTATTAATAACTATTTCCTCCTTTAAGTAGGCTATTACGTTAGCTTATAGCTCTTACTTACTATTCTTAAACTACTTTAGTAACTTTAACTTAACTAATATTAAGCTAGCTTTATCCTCTACGTTATTAGAATACTACTATTCCTTCTTATAATAGTTAAATAAGGCCGTAACGTTAAGATACTTTAAGGTATACGATCTATTCTTTATATTTATAAAGAGCTCTACCTTCTTAAAGGTTCTATTAAAGAAGCTTAGTATCCTTGAAATAATACTAACTTTATATTTTTCTCTTTTATAAAGGAGCTTAATTATAAAGTAATACTAGAGGTCCTATTTAGCTTAGTACTTATTATATACTCTTAATAACAATAAGGCCTTAAAGTTAATAGGTAGTAAGTAACGTAGTACCTCCCTATCCTCCTTTTACTAACAACGTCTATTAGCTCTAGCCTTACGTATAAGCTATCGAAAATATTTACGGCGTTAAGTAGCTTTATCTACTATCTCTTTAGTACTATCCTTCTCTTTAGTACTACCTCTCTTTATAGTACTACCTCCCTTTTTAGTACTATTCCTTCCTTCTTAATAAGCTAGTAAAGGTTAAGAGGGCGCTACTTTAGAGGCCTTACGCTTATATCTAGTTACTATAGGTATAAAGAGGGCCTAATTAGAACTTACCTTATAAGAGAGCGTCTTAGTATAACTAGAGGCTCGTTAGGAGGATATATTAGCTAACTATACCTTTTAGTAACTACTAGTAACGATAGATAACCTAATCTAGTAACGACGATAAGCTATATTAACTATAATTACTTAATTTACCTTTAAGTAGGAGGTACCTATACTAAATTTATAGGTAGGCTCCTAGCTTAGTATATAATATATAACCTATTACGCGTTCTAGAGGCGGGAATACCTAGGAAAACCGACGTACTACTATTTCCTTTTTTTACTAGCCGCCTAGGAGTCCTAAGTATAGAAATTAAAGGCGCTTTAAGTCGTCGCGTTCGGTGAAAACGAAGGCAGTCCGTAATAATTATTGTAGAACTGTACGAAGACAGCGTCGAGGTATATATCGCTGCGCAAGAGGCTTTCGCCCGCGAGGTCAGGATACGGGCACTGCGGTGCGGCTGTGAGATAGTATCGCTTCGAGGCGTCTTGATCCATTAGAGAGCGAAGAGTGCGGGCAAAAGGGACGAGATTCTGCGTCGTGCTCTCGAAGTCGAAGTCGAATCCGTCAACACTTGCATTACCGAAAGGCCGGAGAACCTGCGCTTGACACGAGTGATTAGATCCACTGGTGCCGTTGCACACGTTTGAGACAGAGCCTTGTGTAGGCCCAAATGTGTCCCACACGAGTTGGGCGCCCGAGTTAGCAGCGTCTGGGCTCTCAAACCCGCCCTCCGTATACGTGGCCCCCCCAATACTCAAGAACACTTTCTTGCCATATTTTTCCTGGCATTGTCGAATGTCATCGCCAACGGATGGGCAATCTAAGAGCGAGGTACCGTCGAAGAGTGTGCAATTGTTCTGCGAGTTAGCAAGATTGAACACGGGCTGGCCGCCGGTACCTGTTGATAGTTGCACCAATAATGCTATTATCACAATGTCGATGTCGGTGTCTGATGCAATATCAGCGTCTGCTATATACGGCCTGTTTGGACAACGTACCTGCGCAATAGTCAACAAGATCCTGCTCTGCCAAGCTTCCATCACTGGCTCCCTTGGAATTTTGACCTGAAGTTACCATGTCAGTAGGACGGACTCCATGCGGTGGAAAACAAGGTTAGCGTACCCCAGCACATCGCAATATCGCGAGAAGTCGTAAAAGGCCCGGAGTTAGCGAGTGGAAGTAGACAATTGCCGAGAAGAGCGAGCAAGAGGATCGAGCCTGCAGAAAAATTCCCTGATGATTGCATTACGAAGCCATAGAGCTTTCGATAAATAAACTAAACGCTGAAAGTTGTAGCCATCCTCCGCCGGTCTTCAACATATATATAGTTTTTTAGGCCTTTTGCTCTCCATGGCGATTGCTCGAGCAACGATTTCTGCGCTCTCGTCGCAGCAATATCATACTATATTCTATCACGGCTGCAGAGCGGACCTGTTCCGACTCACGTTGTCATAGTGACCAAGCGGCGTGAGGAATTAAACTTGTTGCTTCTGAAAGGTATACACTGCCACCTCCAAAGGCTTTTGCTAGAACAGGGAATAGCGCTAACACATCGCACGCAACAGTGGTTCGCAAGGATGATTCTGCGTGGCGGATCGAAACGCGTAGGCGCTTCGCTCAATCTGTTGCGTAGACATTGGTATCACTGTGAAAGGCTCATAGTACTTGGACACCGAAAGGTGATTTGCAAGGCCGCGTCGGCGCAATGATCTACCTTCAAATGCATGTGCGGCTCGCTCCATGCGCACGGTCGATCGGAATATGTGTTAGGAATGAGCCTAGGACAGCGTCTCATATTAGCGCGGTGAAGGCCGTCATGATCTCGCGGCTGTGGTGTCTTGAACCGTAGTACGACACAACATGTGCGACGCTGGCAGTTCTTGGCGTCGAGAGTTGTCAGTAGTCTTTTGCAGCCAGCATAGGATTCAAGTGACCGCGGTACAACTCGAGAGTCAAGAACATGGGTTATTAATACATTATACATTTGGTATCTTAACCTCGCTTAAACGCCGTCTTCGTCCCCGTGTAGCTTGTTGCCAAGCGACATGCTGCTTTGTTTGTGAAATACCAAATAGCTGAACATTACAATGATGTGTGTAACGCTGATCACGACACCAAAGAGGCGAGCGCGTAGGCCGCCAACGCTCAGTAGCGTGATATTCTGTGCCGACCCATTGGAGGTCCTCTCCGGACTGGCGTAACCGGGGCCTGGTCGGCCTTTGGTAGGAAGTAGAAAGACGGCCCGGAGCTGAGGCTAGAATTGGTCGTGCGTCCGGTTAGAGCTCTGGAGCGCGGGTGTGCAGATGAGAGGATCGAAGACCTCGAGCGCTGCGCTCTCCAGTGTGCATGCGTTGCTGCGGTCTTGCTAAATGTCAAGCCTGCTGCATCGTGCATGCTGTTGCGAATGCGCCTCGTGGGTGACGGTGCCGCACTTGCAGACGGATTTCGACGGTCAGAGATCTTGGTCAGCTCGCCGAGAAGGGCCTCGTCGAACGGTAACGTCGAGCCCCGGCGTGTTGGCAGTCGTGGAGGTGTCACGCATCGCTGCTCCAGAGTGGCGGCAGAATGAATAGATGGCATCGATCCTGCGGGCATTGAATGCCGCGCCTTGCCTAAGGCTGGGGTGAATCGCCGAAGGAAGGTGCGAAGCTTCTTTCGTGGGCGTTGAGAGAGGGCAGGGCTGGAGCCCATGTCCCGCGATTGACGCCTGACGCCAAGGCTGAGAATCTCACGCAGAGGACGATTCTTCCGTCGTGGTCGATCGACGGCCCCGACAGCAGGCTCTTCGACGGACGGACTTTTGACAGATGGCGCATCGGTAGTTTCACTCGTTTGACCACGAGCGGGGTGGGGCGACGTTGTCCATTCGCTACAGTCAATCTGGTCTTGACTGACAGAGTAGAACGGATCCTCTCCATACCTCGAATAGTACCGCTGCCTCAGTGACTCCTGGCTTGACTGCTGAATCTTTGGGAAGAGATTTAAACGAGCTGACGTGTTCGGGGGAGATGATGCCGGTGTTGGTGGGTCTGTGATCGAGGTGCAGCTGGAGTCCAGCCGCGGCTCCTCGCTTGGTGGTGGACTGGAGTGCAGCCATTGTGGTGGTTTCAAGGAGATGGGCGTCGAGGATTGCTCCTGTGTGCAAGCCACGGATGAGCTCGGCCGGGCACTTGCAGGTAACGAGTCTTTAGAGCAGAGTGTGCCGTCCGAAAGAAGACTTTCGGTTACCCACGCACTGGAAGGAGTGGGAGAAGGCGAAACTTGTCTATCGTGTCGAACTATCGTCGCTCCCGACGATGGTCTCCATTTCCCGCTTTCCGTCAGACAGGGATCTTGAGCCAACCACGACCCTGGCTGGGAGTGCCGCAATTGTCCGAGATCGTGGCAAAAAGCTAAGCTTGAACGCGGTTGAGGGGTCGATGGGGTTCGTCGAGGGCGCCCATCAGGCTTCTGCTTCGAGAACAAAGGTGGCGGATAAAGACGCATCGGAGGTTGGTTCTCCTTCTCGTCATCTGTAGACTGCCGGGCGTACAAACTTTCGGGAGCAGCCTCTTCCTGTGTAGAAGAGCGTGTAGCGTAGGTAGTTGCAATTTCTTTTACGCGCGGACGAATTATTGCCGTGGTCGAGGCTTCGCACACGTTGACGGCCTCGGTGTTGTACGAATCGAACGAGTCTACCGTGGTCGTAGACGCGTCCCGATGGTGCGACATGCGGTGTGCATCAGCAAGCTCCGCCGACGCCTCATTGACCGGTCGAACCAGTGGTGAGGACTGCTCTTCCACATCCTCTGTCGGAGGCAGCGGGAGGGTGCCAGACGTAGGTGCCGCGAGAGGCGATGCGTGCAACCATTCGTCGAGGTGCGAACAGAAAGAGTCGGTGGCGGGGCCAAGGCCCAGCTCTGGCAGACGGTAGGGGGTAGATGGCGTCCGCGAGCGCGAAGCCGAAGGGATAGAGTCCTCTAGGACATGCTGGCTAGGATGGCGTGGGTACTGGACCGTCTCGAGCTGCTGAATGCGCTGCTGGATGTCGGCGAGGTTCTGGGTCAGGTCATGTAGCTCCGCATGCCAATGTCGGACCTGGGCATGGCGAGTTACCACGCTCGCAGGAGGTCGATAGAGGTTGCGCCGGCGGGCAGGGGTCTGCGGGTCGGACGGCGGCGGGGCCACCCTGCGTTGACTCGAGCCTCGGCGGGCGTGCCGACGAGGAGGGCGCGATGGCGACGGCATGATGGGCGCCTTTCGTAGTGACGCTGTTGCAAGAGGAAAGCTGCGTGCGCTGAGGGTGCGCGACGCTGCGACGCCTTTATGTCAACGCAGCCCGCCCATTGCGGCCTTGGTGGCAGAGTAACTCCTCTGCCATAAGGTAAGGCGGCGCATCTCATTTCGGGGGCGCGGTGTTGCGCTGCTGATCGATGTATGGTATATTTGCTAGCCGCTGTAGCACTGCGTTGGACGGCTTGCGCAAGCGCCAGCGGCGATTTGCGCAGATGAGGTCTTGCAATATATCTCGTAGAGTTGCGTTGCGCTGCGTTGCGCTGCGTTGCGTTGTGCTGTGCTGCGCAGCCAATTTCCCTACCCCAATGCAGGAGGTGGAAAACCGGCTGTTGCGATGCCAACGGCACAGGGTCGTAGCTACAGTAGATTCCATGAGAACTACCTCGCTTTCCGGTGCCTCATCAGATATCAGCAGGAAGACCAGACTAGCGTGGGTTTGCTTCTTTTTTTCTTTCCTGCTCAGTCTTGACTACAGTCGCTTGGTTGGCGTAGAATCGAGACCATGCTCTTGTACACTAGACTGGACTATCTCTCTTGCATTGGCAGCAATTCCCAAGGCTACTGTATGTCAACGCGGCGGTTACATAGCAGAGAATACATTGGTGTCCGAAATTGCGGAGCCATGATAGCTAGCTCATGCCCACACAGAAAGTCATCGCGAGGTTGCTTCCTCGTAGGTTCCCGCGAGAAGGGAAACCGAGCGGCTGAAGTAAGCTACAGACGCGAGAGGACGATCTCGACTGTGGCGACCAGGCAGGCTCGAGGGAGACTGCTGTTTCCGCCAAGATGGAAGGGCTGACAACGCGTCTGGCTTGACACGACATAGCTAACTTATCTACATACACCGGCCCCACATGCCCGACCACGGGCGCTTTGTTACGTTCACGACAGTGTACAGAACGCCACGCAACGCCCAACGCCGTCGCCTTGCCCCAGACAATCAGCCTCCGGTCTCACCCATACGCGCCGCGCATTCATGTCGTGAACATGGCCGGCCCCAACAGATCGCGGGCTTGCTCGAGACTGCGGGCCACCAGTTGCCGCACGAGGGACTCTGCTAACAGGGCCTGCAGCGGCGCGCCCATAACGCGTTCGAACTGCCTCCACCATCCATCAACTGCCCCATCGCATGCCGAATCCGCCGCGTGCACGCGTGTCTCCAGCCCGTGCATCAGCATGACGCAGCATTGTCCCGCCGTCTTCACGTGCGCGCCTCGCCCAGCCAGCTCCGCTTCGCACTGCAGTCGGGCCGCAACTGTGGCCATGGCGGCGTCGCTGCAGCCTGGCGAGAAGTCCGGCTGCGACATCCGCGTATGCACCGCCTGCCCCGCCGCCCGCAGCTGGCTCCAAGCTTCCTCGCCGATCATGTCGGCCATGGCGACCGTCACGCGGCGCTCGCTGCTGTCGGCGGCGTCCGTAACCTGAGCTTGCAGCAACAGCGCCAACTGTTCCAGATCAGCGACGCCCGACAGTCCGGCCAGCCTCTGGTGGACGAGGGCGTGCTCGTGTCCGCTCAGGATAGGTTGCACTGCATTTGCCCCAGTGTCCACGACGCGATGCAGGAATGGCTGGCAGTTGCGAGCCACCATCATCGCTTGCAAGGCGGTCCGCAACACCGGCTCCTGCCTTGCAAGCGATTCAAGAACCGCCTGATCTTCGATGCTCAATGCTCGCTCCTACTGCGTCGTTAGCTCACATTCCAACCAAGCATTCCGCACGGTATGCCCACATACGTAAGGCGGCAGCAACAGTATAACCCAGTTGGGTCGCAGTATCGCCGGCGGGCTAGCAGGACTGTTCACCGTCGAGATACTTGGCGATGAGCGTCTTCTGCGGCAAGATGGTCGAGGAGACAATCGCGTTGGTGATCGAGTACGCTTGAGTCCCTTGTCGTTTCTGAATTTGCGATGCTGCTCCTTGGTGACGCTGCTCCGGACGAACCTCCGGTAGTTCTTCTGCTGCGCGTCGGTCGGATGGTGGACATTCACCCACACTAACGCTGGAGGCTCAACTTCTGCCCATTTGGTGTGTCAGCCTCTGCTTGCTCTCACGATTCAACCTGCCATCGTGGCTTACCGGTACATGTCGTCGGCGAGCTGCCTTCACTGGACATAGCTGCAGCTTCCACGCTGGTCCAAAGCACTTGCAGGAGCTTTCCCTTCGCTTCGAATGCAATGCAGCAAGGATTCTGCAGGCATTCAGAGGTGTGAGGGCCCGACCATTCAAAAAGATGCGATAGGATCCGACCGGGTGGTGTCGATGCTCCAACGTCCTGCAGCACCCCTGTCTTTCAACACGATCCAAGCTCTCTACAGCAATGCGAGCATGCGCGATGGCCAATACAACCCGCAATTTCCCTTTAGGGAAGGTGCCCTTTTCGGATAGGACCCTGCCCAAGAGGTGGAGTATCAATCGGTTTCCCATGACTACCCCGGATCTTGGCGATGCTGCCGGAGGGGATCAAAGAGAGCGCGGAAAGCTCCGTCTTTCGCCAATCGTGAATGCTGAAGATGCTTTCGCCAATACGAAACGCTAATATCAAGGTTTGCAGATCATGCGCCACCCGAGACTTCCGTGAAACCGTCCAGCAGAGTCTTATCAAACATTTTCTTTGCGCCTTGAACACCCTTGCCCAGCGCTGCTCGATCATGTCGACATGCCACCCACAAAGACGGTCATTAAGCGAGGGTCGCCGAGGCCACGGCTCCCGAAACATCCTCCTGCACGGTGGGTGCCACATCGTTTTATGCGAAAGCATATCCTCTCCCGTCCAGCTCTACCTCGTGCACAAACGCACTATACCAATTGCTCGGCCGGGCTCTGTAGTAACTAGATAGCCGAAATTTCGGTTGCTCATGGCCTCCCCGCACCAGCTGAGTTCCGCGGTGGAAGGCCGCGCACAGTCTAGGTACGGCGGCCTTGTGTACCTAGTTGTCAGATTGTCGGATTGCGAACGGACCAGTGTTGCAGCCAAAAATGTTGCTAGCTAATGGCTTAGAAAACCCTTGATTGTCGCCGTTGCACTTTAGCAATCCTCCACCGTCTATGGTACATGACACTTTCCCCGCCGGGCTTTGACTATGAATCGTTAGCGGTGACGACGCGTACCGCTCCCAGACTCGCTCGATGTATCGACTAAAGAAGCTGCCGAATGCGGCAGGCTGCTGAGACAGCAGAGCAGACAGGGAGGTTACTCGCAGCACTTCGCCGTTGGAGCCAGGGACGCAGATGTCCGCCCACGACTTCCGATCCACACCTGAGTGCTGCTTTAGCTTGTTGCACACCTGCTGTGCTGCATCTCTTGGGATTCCTTTGACGAGCTGCGGGTCGCTCGAATGGGTTTCAAGTCTCATGCCCAGTGACATGCCGAGGAAGTCCACGAAGCTCAGATTCGCGAAAAGCCCGTACCCGGCGATATACGTAAGCTCCACGAAATCCCAGTTGATGTCGGCACTTGCGTCGTCTGGATTTCTCGCTGTAGGCTGAACCAACGCAGGTCCATCCGGAGTGCTCACGACCGAGAAATCCAGCTTTCCATCCGCGAACCAAACTCTTGCCCCTTCCACATAGCCCGGAATCGCAATTTTCAGAGACTCGCCTAGGGCGGGAAGTGGGAGAGCAATATTAGCCGATATTGCTTGCGGCGTCTGACTGCTTGGATCCGACGGGTAATAAAAGCTGCCCTTGACATCACCACTTTGCCGTCGACATCCAAGGCTGAGACATAGGCGTGAGCTTTGTCGCTGTCGAGGTTGTGGACGAGTGAGAGGTGAAGGGGATTTGCTGCTGCTGCCGTGGGAGGCTGCGTTGGCTGTCCAGGGCCAGGGCCTGTCCAAGATGCTGTTGCGGTCCCCACTAACTGCGTGCTATTGGAGTGTGGAGCTCCATGCGTCGGTGGTCGAGGGGAAAGTGTGTTTCGCGCGCTCAATGGTAACATTGCATTCCCAGGGTAGTCTTAGGCAACTGCGTTGGCGATTGGGAAGGTTGGCTTGCTATCTCGGGCGTCGATGCGTGTCGGAGCTCCCATCGCGCAGCAAGCTAGGGCAAAAAACATGGACTTGGTTCGAAAACGCTTTGACAAATTCGCGTTCATCATGCTGACAATGCAAATCAGACGCTGGCTATCTCAATGCCCTAACGAGCCGTAGCTCCCACGCTTAAGTAAAAGTCGTCCATTGTCGAGTCTGGAGTGGCAGGCCCGCTGAGACAGTGTCTGCCACCCTATAGCGCCTTGTCACCGCACCCGGCCCATGTCACCAGCCTTGGCGACCGCCCAAGGAGTCCTGCAGTAGGGTCGGCAACGGCGAAGTGACCTCACCTTCCAGCGCAATGGGTTTGTCGGAGGCCCTAGGTTGACTGTTGAGCACCGCCACCGTCTTTCTGGCCTCGTGGTCTGTCGTCACCAGATGGCCTGATATCCTTTTGCGCTTGTCAAGCTCCATTTTATACGCTGTACTACCTCTAAAATGAGCCGGACCGGACCCTCACGATTACCGCAGGTTTAAATAACTCCCGATGTTGCTTGAAAATTGTTCTACCCTTCTTGCAGGAACTGTAGTCAGCAGTCCACGGTGTATCAAGGCTTCCTGCTGTGGCTGAGTGCTGCCGTGAATAGCGACGCGATTGCGCCAAGGGATGGCAGGCATCAAATTTCGATCGATACGTTCGCCCGTGTCCAGCCTACTGCATTTCCAACGTCGTGAATGTTCCTCTGTGGCTGGTAGTGTGCTCACTGGGTATAAGTGCCGCACAGGAATGTGCGATTAGTCCGCTGGTTACTATCACCGTCCAATCTCTCAAAAATGGATCCACTCATCAGCCTTTTCGCTCTCTTTGTCATTGCCACCTTGGCCGCTGCTCGTCCATTGTCTCTTATTGATTCGTACGGAGGTAATCCACAGCCTTTACATCAAGTCAACGAAGATGGTCAGGTCGTTGCGAGAGATCACTATCCACTATGGCTTGGCGACGAACAAGACACAGCACCATGGGAGCTGTCAACCCTCCACGGCGATGGCAGCCGTGCTATCCCCAGTCCTGGCATCACTCGACGCTATGACTTCACCATCACTCGCGACCGCCTCGCTCCGGACGGCGTTTTTCGGGACATGTTCACAATCAATGGCCAGTTCCCTGGTCCGCTTATTGAGGCCAACTGGGGCGATATGATCGAGGTCACTGTTCACAACAACATCACCGGCCCCGAAGAGCCCACGTCAATGCACTGGCACGGTATCTTACAACGAGAGTCTCCTTGGGCTGACGGCGCGATTGGAGTAAGCCAGAAGTCTGTCGTTCTTCCATCTGACTGCGCTGACTTCGGTAATTCCAGGTCTCTCAGTGTCCCATTGCGCCAGGGAACTCGTTCACCTATCGTTTCCGAGCTGACAGCTACGGCACCTCTTTCTACCATGCACATTACAGCGCTCAATATACGGCAGGTATTGCTGGGCCCATGCAAATCTATGGGCCATCGCAACGATATTACGATGTTGATCTTGGTCCCGTTATGCTTTCGGATTGGGTGAGCACTCGCCGTCACATGGCATGGGTCGTTGAAACCAGAGCAAGCTGACGCTGAGGTGCAGTACCACGCGCAGTATACCGAGATTGTTGAAAGCGTTCTTGGGACCGACTATTCGAAGCTCCCTCCCATTAGTGACTCCGGACTCATCAATGGCCGCGGGCGATTCGACTGCTTACTGCTTGCACCGGGCACTCCATGCAACGTAGCCAGCGAATACGCTACCTTCAATTTCCAGAGCAAGAAGCTCCACCGCCTTCGCCTGATCAACCATGGTGCGGACGGTAAGCTCGCGAGGGATTATCCATCAGCGACCAGCGGAAGCTGACTGAAAGTTAGGCATCCAAAACTTTGCGATCGACGAGCATGTAATGACCGTCATTGCCATTGATTTCACTCCGGTGCGACCATACGACACCACCATAGTGACGCTTGGAGTTGGTCAGCGCGCGGACGTCCTGGTCATGGGTAAAACCGATCCTACTGCAAGTTACTGGATGCGCTCACAGATGCCCGGTGGACTTTTCTGTGCTGGAAACAACAATACACAAGCTATTCGCGCTGCAGTGGTCTACGAAGCGGCTGATACCACGGTAGAACCCTCGTCTATCTCGTCCGACAACGATGCAGCTTGCGCCAATGCGCCAATTTACACCATCGAGCCAGAGCAACCCATGCCGATGGCCGCCGAACCTCTCCAATTGGATCTGACCATGACTCTGGCGATCAATGACACTGGAAGCTTTGTTTGGAGAGTGAACGATAAGACCTTCAATGCAGACCTCTCGAGTCCTCTTCTCTTCCAGGACAAGTTGCAGGAAGTCGCAAGTGGTACCACGTACAATACGGGAGACGCAAGAAGCGTGCGTTTGAATGTCACAAACGCAACGCCATTTCAACATCCGTTCCACTTACATGGCTACCATTTCCAGGTACTTGCTAGCGGTCCGGATAGCTCCGCGAGTCGGTTCCCGGCCACAAACTCGAATCCACTCGCACCTCCGCCGCCGTCGACCTGGAACGGCACGTTTGCAGTCTCAACTACAAACCCCCCTAGACGGGACACGCACATTGTTCCCGCACTGGGCTATGCAGTCTTCCAGTTCCACACGGACAACCCTGGCGTCTGGCCGTTTCATTGCCACACCGCGTGGCATCAGTCCGGTGGCATGAGCATTAACCTGATCGTACGGCCGGAGGAAATACTGCAAGCTTCCCAGGATACAAAGGAGGCTACATGCCTTCCTTGGTCGCAGTGGCAAGCAGCAACCTCGTACGGGCCGATAGACGCTGCGGGCTGAAGTCAAATGGCCGCCATTGCCCTCTACGAATTTGGATGGTAAGCGCAATACACCCTTAAACGAGGAGCAAGACCGCCAGAAGTAAAGCAAAGCGCACGGGAAATCCCACAAGACCTGTGATTTCGATCAGTATTTCGCTGGTTTGCCTTCGTCACGGACGTTCGCAAAGCCCCAACAGCAGGGCGAGGAGAAGGCAGAGGGAACATTCAAGCCAGGGAAGAAGAAGGGGAGAAGGGGAGAGAGGAAAGAGGGTCCCGGGTCAGGAGGGCTGGCAGAGTGTGGGCGTGGAGACGGTAGGAAGAAAGTGGGCCCGTCTGTTCCCGTCTGGCAGGGCAGACGCATACGACGCGAGAGATGGGATTTTAGTGTGGCGTCAGGAAATGGTATCTCGGATGTATTGGTACTACAACTTAACGAAGTCATTCTTGTTGTCGAAAGAGTTTCTCAAGCAATGCTTCGTGCGTGGAAGATTCGTCTGAATATAAACGTTCCCTCTGTTTCGGGCACCTTCCATGCACTGCCCAGGAGCGTCCTTCACACGCGTATTCAGTCCTCATTTTCGTTGTAAGCCTCGGCGACAACTCAAGTCCAGTGTTTCATTGCTAGGGCTACAATGGCGGCTGAGCAGTACTGTAAGACAGATTTGGCAATGCTGCAGCCTGCGTTTTCTGCGATAGGCGCCGCAGTTTGCAGAGGTAAGATACTTTGCTGATTTAACGTTGTTGTCGACGAAGCATCCTCGGCGCAACCGCTCATGGAAAGTTGTGGGGTGGTCATCGACGCCGTTGGCTGTCCCACTATCCGGGAGATGCTCGTTGTGCCGTCAGAAGAAGTTTGCGACGCGGTTTGGGTTTTTATCGCAGAGTACGTGCCATCCGGCCGAGAGGGGTCGTTGGGTGGCGGAACCAAAATTGCGGGAGGTACCCTCGTCGTTACTTGCGGAGCGGTCGTCGATGTATGGTTGCTAGTAGTGGCGTGAAGCGCGGCGCTGACAACGCAACAGGAAAACTGCAGGGCGAGGAAAATGAGACCACAATACATTGTGATGAGATTGTCACGATTGAACGTGAGCGGGAGATGTTTGATGCAGACACAACACAGGTCACACCGTCAGCCTAACATTTTCATCAAATCCGCCATGGTCTTTGAAATAAGCTCAAGAGGCAAGCGGTGCGCGATGTTGGGTCATTGGGTCCACTAGCATAGTCTTTTGCGCCTTCTCTTTGCAGCCAATGCGTTGTAGCTCCAGCGCTAAGTCGCCCGGCACCTTGTGCCAGATCAAGCAGCCGCCATTGTTCAGCATGCAAATATGCGAGGGACGGTCTTTTCCTCTAGCCATTTCGTGGCAGAGAAGACGCAGATTTCCTTCAAGCGGAGGCGAAGCGCCTATCTTCCGCGACAGCGTTTTGGATGTTTGCTGGCCTTTCTGCAATGCCCATGGAGGTTGATAGGAAAGGAGTGCCGCGCTCTACAAGCCTGCGCGTTGTGATTGAAATGGTGCTTCTCGCTGCCCTGCGCAACGGTCCCGCCGCAACGACTCTACTCCAGACCGAACGCCATGCCCTCGCCGTTGTTTCGCAAGCGAGGGAAGGGCGCGGAAATTGACACCAAAGTGCGAAAGGCTTCTCTACGGTAAATATCCTTGGCGTTCAGTATCCATGGTGCAACAGCCAACAATCATGCCAGAGAACACGAAGCGCTCCTGCGAAGTTTCCCCTCGCCACCATCAGTTGCACGGCCGCGCTTGCCGTCCTCGCGTCCGCTCGGCAGACCCGTGGATGCATACTGTTCCGCCACAGAGCATGTTGCCCGATAGTATGAGGGAGTCTCCAGAAACCTCGTATGCGTCTTGAAACTGACCGTATCAAGCTATGAGGCACCCTCAGATCCTATGTCTCCTTCACCTGACAAAGAAGTCCGCAGTTTCTCGTTACCAGGCCAAGGCGGGACGCAATCACGTTGCGGAAGATTGATCAATCACCAACCTGCTGATGGAGCATAAGCGTCGGAGCAGCGACGCATGGGGAGCACGTCATCCCAGCTCTCGCCTTCGGAAAGTCTTGCTTACCCGGTAGAGATTCCCAACCTGAGGGGAAGGGCAACGGCAACGCACGGCCACCTATCGCCAGTACGATCAAGAGCTGCAGATGAATTTGCGGTTCGTGGAACTACGCCACCGGCGATTATACATGCGAGTCCGTTTCGAAAGGCTCAAAACCCGCCGAAGGTGACTTCGCGGACTGCAGCAGCGGAAAGTCCAACGAGCGATCACGACACGTACCCATTCGATAGGTCAGCATTACAGGGTACCAGCGCGACTGCGACTATCAGTCTTGGTATCATGGAAGTCTGCGAGGACAATGATGCGGACTGTGTGGAAAGAGGCTCTCAAAACGCGGTTTGCACCAGTCCAGCCTCTGCTGAAGATGCTTTGCTGCAGGTCGTTGCAACGATATTGCAGCTACTCGAGTCCGGCAAGGAGTCGGATTTATTTCGTTCATGTGCATCATTCGTCAAATCGGCTCAAAGTCAAGCGTGACGCGATGAGTCCTGGATAGATTTGCGAAATGTAATGTACACTTTCCCATCGCATCAGGCAACAGGGTCCACGCAGAGAATGGAGCAGATTTCTGTCGCTTGCCGTATGTGAATCTTGCTTCTCCAATGTTCTCAAATTCTAGAAGATCTCGGGCTCAACGTAGTCCCACGAAGAGCCTCAGCACGTTGAAGGCCCTGTGAGCAGCGAAAGGAGTGTCCGGGCCGGTGTCGGAACTACTCGCATTACATATATAGGCTTTACAACGTCAAACATTACTAACAGTGCATCTCAAATTTGTGAAGCCAATAATGGCTCGACTGGCTCACTGCAGATCAGTCATCTTCGGTCATGTAGAAAGAGTATGTCAAGTACCGTGATGAGATGCGCGAGGGTCCAATGCGGCGGACGACTGTAAGTTATACACTACCAATTAACTACTTTGACAGGATATCCCAAAATCGTGCAGGTGACTAATTACAGAAGATGTTAAGGCCTGGAAAAAGACCGCTTGAATGCCAAAATTAAAGTGAGCCAGTCAGTTGCTATACTGATGGCCGGCGAAAGTCATCATCAAGCTTCGATCTTGGCGGAATCAAAAAGTCTCCGTGTCTTCTGTAGCCAGCGTTGTGGTATGCCGCGGCGTTCGGTCGTTCCCTTAATTGGGGCAAGGGTGCAGGACTGCGAGCCGGCTCGCTCTAGAAGTACCATCAGCCAGCGTGACTCAAACCATTGTAAGGCAGCAATACTTGGCAGCAGAATACCTTTGACTCGTCTGGGCCGCACGGGTTCCTCTTTCTCTGGTGTCGCTGCATGTCCGATCTGCGGCGAAAGTATCTACCGCACTTCGGGCAGGGAAATGGACCGGCTCCACCCTTATATCGCTTGCGTAACGGTTGACGATGGAACACAGGCTGCTGTCCTTCGCTCATATGTGATGGCTTGTGAGCGAACGAAGGCATGGCCTGCTGATGAGGATAGAAGGCGACTGGGCGCGACGGCATGAACGAGCTGAAGCAAATTAGTGAGATGATGACCTTCCCCACTCGACATGTGCGTCCATGACTTACGGGGGCATCATGGATGGATTTGCTATCATGAAGCTGTTTGATGAAGTATCTTCCATGGCTGAGAAGCTCGAGAATGCGGCGGGCTCGGCAGTGCTCTGATGGATGGTGGGTGGACCCGTAGGTACGTCGGGATAGGGCTCTGGGAAGCTGTTTGACCGGAGAATGTGCGATGCCGGCACGCTGAAAGGCCGAGAGCCAAATGGATCCTCGTATTCCCCATAGTGTGAAGGATACTGGTAAGGACGAAGCGGTCGTGGTTGCGCGAACGCTGGGTGGACTTGCATCGGCGTGTAGTCCATTGCGAGTTCTGCGAGAAATCGAGGAAGCAACAGCGCGTTCTACAACGCAACTTTGACTGCTCGGCCGTTGCCTTGCCACTTTCCTTCCTCCTTATTCATGAGCGCTTCGTTTGATTGCTGCGACATGAACCAACGATCGAGTGCTGAATCGAAATTTCTTGAGCAGTTGCGTTGTGCTGTCTGCGGAGCACAGACCAAAGCTCTCGGTTGGTAGGCCGAGCATGCCGCTTATGGAATAAAGACGCCGAAACTGTTCATCGCAAGAGCCGCTCTGAGAGCTGGTGCTCTCTCTCCGGGACATAGCAGTGGAGAAAGAAAAAGTATCTTCTGTGGAGACGGTAGGCAATGGCCACAGATAATGCTCCTGGTTTCGCCTTTGCGATCTTGCAACACTCAAGCTCACCATGGCCCGGCTGCAAGACGTTGCGAAAGGCCGCCTCTAGCTTCGCTATGAATGCACCGATACTCACACCTGGGCATATCTCACATTGTTTACTGCATTGCTTATAAGCCTACGCGTATGCTCACCGCAATAGAGGCCACGGTTCGGGTCATTTCCAAAATCGGCGCGTACACTGATGACCAAAGCCAAACATGACCAAAGGCCAACCTTGCGTAGCCCAAGCTCTTGAGCTTCTCATGTGATTGTCGCGCCTTGTATAACCTAGCTGACAATTACTGCTTGTCTTACGGCATGGATTCAGCAGCTGGGACTTGCAATCAGATTCCTATGGAGTCGCTCCCGAGACACGGAAAGAGGTCACAGGTAGAGAGGCGTGCTCTGACGCTTCGGATAAAGCGCGCGCGCGACATGTATAAGCAATCGAATGCGTCCTTTTGCGCGTCGTCGTGGGCGCTATAGATGGCGCACTGCTCACCCGCCTAAGGAAGAAGAAGGGTCTTCATGGCGTCAGCGGGCGCATCTCGGCTCGATTGATCTAGGTTAAGCTCGCGGGGAAGCTTTGCCATTCGCCTCCTAACTCGCCTCGACGCTTGGCCGCCGGATGACGCGATTCGGGGGACGCACTGCAACGGGCCGCTGGCTCCCCGTACGCGACGCGGCGGGCACCAAGAGCCTCTTTTGGACGACCGAGCAGGCGCTTTCCGGTCCTTGCGCCTTCCAGCATTCGACATATCACCCGCCTCTGCTCAACATTCAAGCCCATCCTCCTCACTGAGACCTTCGAAACTCCTGCCGAGCCATTTTCGCCCACCATGCCCGCTATGGCGACCCGACTCAGGCGGGTGTACTCGAATTGGACGCTGAACAGATCGAGTAGCGAAAGTACAGACAGGTATGATTTCCGTGATGGGTCAGCTCGCAATCCTAACAATCGTAGCCTCACCAGTCTCGATCCGCCTCCGCCCACTCCGGATTCGTCCTACACGGAAAACTCGGAGGACTACAGTCCGCATCCTGGCATTCCAGTGTGTTTCGGGTGTGTAGCCTTTGAGTACTTTGCACGGACGCATGTATGGCTGATGCGGTCGACAGCACCAATCCCTTCACGAATCCAAGGCACGAGCCGAAAACATTATGCAAATCACCAGGCTCCAACCTTGATAACACGCGCGAAAGGCAAGACTCCGGATTCAGGGCGTCGGAAAGCCCGAAGAGTCTTCCCGTCGACGATCGCTTCCTTCCTCCAGTTCCCAACTTGCGCCGGGACGACGCTGCGTACCGCCCCAACGAGACGTCGCAAGATTCTCTGAATGCCTCGGCCCTTCCATCGATCGTGCCACCAGGTCTGGTCGGATCTCGCCCGCTTTTATCCGAGATGCCTGTCGGAAAACTGGCTGGCGGCAGGACCGCCTCTTCACCAATCATTCCGGCTCGACCAGAGTCTGCTGAACGCAGCACGACGTCTCGTAAAGCCTCTGCAGATGGCGCCATGCTGCCGTCCCGCAGGCCCCCCCCTGTCCCATTGGTTCATTCGAATAACGTTGCGGGGTCCAAATGCGGACACATTCAGCATCTCAGTCAATCACAGAAGGAACTTGTCGATGTTCTGAAAGAACTCTGCTCAAAGATTGACGATATGGACAAACGACTTGACGGAATCACAATTCGAACATGATTTGATTGACAAACTCTCCCAAGACAGCGGAAAAGTGGACACGGCGACGATGCATTCAACGCGCCATTTACAACGACCAATTTGGGTGAGGAGCGCGATGATGGTTGGCTCGGTAGCAGAGTACGGCGTACGATGCGGAGCAACAGCAGCAGGCCTGCCTTCTCCTAGTTTAAATCCGTAGGGTTTTCTCCAAAACACTTAGCTTTGTCTTGAAGCACAGAATAATGAAGAATACAACGCTACCACACATCTTGGGATACAACTTCATAAGCGGCCGGCGACCCTGAACAATTGTGACGCGGAACAATAGCATCCCAACCCCAGACCCCAACTCTCTGGCTGTTCTGCCTTCTTGGCTCCGGTCTTGGGTCGCTGTCGTCTTGTGACAGCTCCTGCCACACGTCATCTTGCGCTTTGCATGCCTCTAGCGACAGGGCCGACTGTTGAGACGGTCGTCTAACAGATTGACGCCTAAATTCTTTGGCATGCGTTGTGTCTGAATCCGTACTCGATACTTGCATGGGCTGTATCGACCCTGGCACATCGACGGGCTTTGGCTTGGTGCTGCGTTGTTGCTGTTGTTGTGGCATATGTCGCCGTCCGCGGCTGTTGACCGGATGCCGTGACCGACCGTACGCAGTGCGATACTTGGGCGTGCGATGGCGTTTACAGTCTATTGGTTATAAGCGCGACGGCCTCGAGAAAGCAAATGCGCCTTACACAGAGTAAGATGGGTATGCCGACTTACATGCAATATGCGCAAATTCCGACGCTTGCTCAAGATGTGCGGATCGGGCAGTCGTGCTGCTAGCGTCCATACCAGACAGCTCAGAGCTGGAACTGATCGCTTGGCAAGACATCT
>JAABUW010003932.1_pt1 | contig 20617 bp, 22 predicted proteins | sample 5560081 | NCBI WGS metagenome assembly JAABUW01 (sample SAMN10711882, study PRJNA513363) | rock metagenome | isolation source: Antarctica rocks | place: Antarctica: Victoria Land, Knobhead sud
GTATAGCGATAACTCGTGTCTATTCCATAAGAGGTAGCTATATACGTCGTCGCAATCTGCAATCCCTATAGTGCGGAACGGGTAAGCTAGGCCCAATTTAAATTAAGGTTACGGCTAATCACGGGTAGCGGACGCTAGACAAGCAAACCCTAGTCGCGGATTAGCTAACTTGTAACTTTGTACGTAATTCGCTAACGCGACTAGGGTTTGCTTGTCTAGCGTCCGCCACCCGTGACTAGCCGTAACCTTAATTTAAATTGGGCCTAGCTTACCCGTTCTAGAAGATGAGATGGAATTTGTACGTACGTATTTACCTCTCCTTACTTCGCCTACATTACTATATCTAGACTAGTCAGTAACGACTAAGGGAGCGTTGTACAGACTATTCGCATTACGTAGTTACAAAAAAAAGAGCTCTAACTAGCGTTGTCGACGCCACCGTGCTAGTCAAGCTATTTTAATTCCATGTCCTTCTAGGTCGACTCAGTCCGCCGTACAGCGCGCGCCGAAGCGCCACGAATTTGGAGGGACAGGTACGCGGCAGCGGTTTCCTATGGTAGCATGGTGTACGGAGTAAAGAGCTCTTAATACACAGATCTATAGATCAGGATACCAGATATGATTCCCGCCTACGCTGTACCTCCACGTCACGTAAAGGAAAAAACAAGTCGGATGTCCGTCACAAGCATCTTGGTCTTTTACAGTCCTAAGTGACACTCACTTCTTCGATCTTCTCAACGGATGGAATACTGCTATGAGACAGTGACGATCTTCGGTCTCGATGAGAAGTCGGAGATCCGCTTGGCGGAGCTGCTTCACATAGTTTCGGGTCAGTGGATGGTCGCAAGATTTGACCTCAGGGCAACGTACAATGAGTATGGCCTAGTTCCCAGGTAGTCGGCACAATATCGTGGAAGTAAGACTCTTCCTTCTTGAGTCTCTCAACTGGAGAGATGGCGTCAAGCTTCTCTGGCGAGTGCTCGTGTTGCTTGGAGCTCGCTTCCGTCGTCAATTGAGCAAGCCCAATTTCCAAAGCGTCACGGGATGGAACATGTGTCTTCTGAGCTACAGGACTTCTGCTGACCAGAGATTCGGAAGTAGTACTGGCTGTCGTAGGATCGCTGTATGCGTCGTAGATCATGGTGTCGATAAGGCCTAGATAAGATATACACTTCCACGAAGGTGTCTCTTGTGGTGTAGTAAAGTGGAGTATAGCTGTGTATAGGTTGATGATGTTTGGCACAACAGATGACGGAGTTGATCAAAGGGTAAAGACAATAGCTAGTCTGTACAAGCAAGAGAGCATATATATAGGACTTACCTCGTGGTGCCTTGGTCATTGCGTGCCGTAGCAAGTAACCTACGGCGCATGATCCGGTAATTAGACTTGACACGTGAAGCTCGACCTACCAGTGGTATGACGGATCATGCCACCCCTTGTCACGATCCAGGAGGGTAAGGGCAATCCATGAACAATTGGACCCGGGGACTTCCAGGGCGCGAGCAAGAGGTAGACTGTGAGTGTCTTCCATGAGATCCAAAGTAGCAAGTTCCACAAGCACGGCCAGAAGGCGAAGTAGTACTGAGGACAGGTCCACCGGTGGGAGCTCGATCTGGCTGTCACGACATCGTTGCGGACGAGTGGACGGTCCGCGAACCGCCGTGCGTTCTCGTTCTTCACGTGTCCCGGACGGTCGCTTGGAAGCCTGGACATACAAGAATAAACAGCCGTGTCTTTCACGTAGCAAACCGCCGATGTTCCAGAATCATACGGTAGGAGTTCTCCCGAGCGAGAGGGCCTCGACGAGTACTGTATAAACGGGTATTGCGGTGGCCACGTGGTTGCTTCGGTCTCGGACTCCGGTGGCGTGATGATGGATGAGCACCAATCTGTACCTCGCCGATGCCGCTTTGGTTGAGAGGTGATGACAACGGTACGGACGAGGCTCCTTCTTCAACGTTCCGGGTCGGATCGGCGTTGGAGCAGCAACCTGCCAAGGTGTCTAGATCGAAGCAAGGGTGGATTCAAGCACGACCTCAGTTGTTTTCGACATATACAATTTTGACATTGATGATCAATATCGATTTCATATCGAAGAGCAGTCGACGGTGGCCTATCAAAACTGGAATTGATGGATTCGGTCGTAGATTGATGGAATGATCGACTGTCAAAATTACAGGTGTTACACGGGATGGACCGCGACGAAGACGTCCGTTACTTGGGGCGTCGTCTCGAACCAGCTACACGGTCGAGGCTGCTCGAAGATGCCCGACAACGCCGCCAAGGCTGATCAATCTGGCGATTTGTGCAAGGTGCTGCGCACGCGGAGACGGGCATCGCGTGAGGTTATAGTAGCTTGCTGCCACGGAGCTCCTGATACCTCACACTCTCCTCCGATCGCAAGGACACTCCACTAAAGCTTCGGATCGCAGCCCCTTCACCGTCCATACAGCAGCATGTCAACTTACGAGGCCATGACGGCATGGCAGCCGCAGCAGCATGACTTCTCCCAAGCCACCTCGGAGGACTGCTCCGACGTCTGGTCTTTCCCAGGGACGACGAACCTCCAAGCAGGTCTAGCGGCCAACCGTAATCAGCAAACCGCTACCCGGCCTCAGCCATCGCGGGATTACCAGCAGCACACGTGTCCGATCGCGCCACCCCAGCCGCTGAATCAAATCCCCGTGCAATGCTGGGCATCAGCTTGTTGTACGAAAGTTGGGACCGCCGACGAACCCTGCGATGCTCTTGGAACACTCCAGGACGGGGGCAACATGTCTTCTCCCATTGAAGAAATACCACCAATGCTCGAAAAACAGATGACCGATGCAAAGCCTTACGCCCCAGCTCCGAAGGAACCCAAAGGACGTCACCGGCTGCCGCACAACTTAGTTGAACGACGCTATCGCAACCATCTCAACGGCCAGATCGATGCTCTTCGACTCGTTGTCCCGTCCGTCAGAGAAGATGTCGACGAAGCCGACGTGGAAGACAGCTCCGTGCCACTGCGACCGCCGTCGAAAGCCGACATAATCTGCGCAGGCACCGCTCATATCAAGGCCTTGGAGTCGGAGAAAGCACGCATGCTCAGACACAACGCCAAACTGCAGGAGCAAGTTGCCGGTCTGCAAAAACTCGTCAAGTGCGACGACTGCTCCATCCTCCAGTATCTCAGCTCCTTGCAGCTCAATATCACTCCCGACGAGCGACCACAGGCTTGACGAGGAACCGGACCGCGACTGTACTGTAATGTGGAGTGGATGATTGATGTTCTTGCTGAGGTTCCGCGCCGGAGTCCACGGGTTGGGAAAGGATAGAATGGTCCACACGCTACGGGTTGGCAAGGCCATCAAGGTGTAATAGACAACAGGGTTGCAGGATTACTTGTGGGGTCTGCAATTTATGAGTGACGTAGTCAACAGTATACTGGTCTATCATTCAATGCTCCGCAGAGTCAAAGCCAAATGTCAAAATCCCTCCCCCTCGAGAGTTACCCACCAGCAGAGTCAGAGTGGTTCCGGCAATGGTTGGTCACATCACAGCATACGCTTCCTGCGACGTCAACAGAAACGTGACTGTGCCGACCATGCGTCCAACCATGGATCGGCACTCGAAAGCCAGTCGTCGATAACTGCCCCTCCCATCTCGAGCCGGCCATTTCGTGTACCGTAGAATGGCAGTGCCACTGATGAGTCCGTCGTGCCAATAGCGTGCCACTGGTCATTGTTTGGATACGAGACTTCCGCTGCCTGGGCAGCATGCCTTGGTGTTCCCATGGACCATGGAGGCGTCTGTACTGATACGCAAGTGCGCACCGGCGAAGGTCCGAGATACTGTGCGGGCATCGGTGGTGTGTGCCATACCTGTGTTGGCGTGCGTGGTTGTGAGTCTGTCATGGTCTCGCTGAAGTCATCCCACAACGCCGTTCCCGGGAATGAAGACTCATCTTCCGTGTCTTCTGGGCTCTCAGGGTAGTTGCTCGCATTGTGAGTGCTACGAGGCTGAGTATTGGCGGGCATGGGGTTTTCCACCGAGTCGAGGCATCGGGATCGTTCGTCCGGCAGCTTAAGAGAAGTTACAATATCGTGGATCGACCGTCGGCCCTCAGGGTTTTGCGACTGTACATCATACGTTTCGTCGGCGAGGCTCAGGCGGCAGTGTAGCTCGTGTACGGCGGGTACGAGGAGCGCCAGTTGCGACTCAAGTAGCTCGACATGCTGCTGGCTGATTACTCGTTTCGTGGTAGGCTTTCTCTTGCTGTTAGATGCATCAGCTTCACGTTCATGCTCAACTAGGTCGTGCCTGGGTAACTCACCCATATCGACACACTGCATCCATTCTGACGCACAATAGACATGGGCTGCCCCCATCGCACCTCGATTTGCGAAAGCGACAGCGCTCGCAAGCATGTGCTGTATGGATGCGATGAGGCTTGGCGTCGATTGGCTTCATCGTGGTTGCGTGAAATGGTTGTGGGAGTGTTTATGATGTTGCGAGCAAGCTTTCTTAGGCACTCCGAGTGTTTTGATTGATATGCTGTTATCTTCGACTCGTGCTGCGTCTCGGAGTGCTGACTGGGCCACGTTGCCAATGCCAACGCCATTGTCTGATGGTGGCGAGCCTGGTGCAACGATTCCTGGTGGAGTGACTAGTCACGCACTGGAGCTTATTCCCCGAGACTGCTCACTCCACGCGACATGCCTTCGCAAGGACAGCCGTAAATTACATTCATGACATCGCAATGCTGACCTTTGAGATGACATTCGAGTCTAGCGGTCCACAAGCACACGCTCAACCTAGAGATCTCTGCATCCATAGCTGGTTATGGACATGGCTGTTTCTCGGCAATATCCTGTACGCGGAGATGCGATGTCTCAATTGGACATGCTTTCGACTACCGCCTGTGTACAAAAGGCCGCTGATCTGCAATGAGCTCCATCCTTTGTGATGAAGTTCAACCGCCGATCACTCATGACATGTAAACAGAAAAAGATCTGGAAGCTGTTTAATGCTTTGCATCACATAATGGCGCCAGCAGCCCGCTGATCCGCATTCATTTCTCGTCGACCACCCCTAACAATGTTCCTCCACCTGCTCGATAGGGCTGCGCTGATACTTTTGCGCCCTTGCACGGACACAGCACACGCTGCATGTGCATAACATGCTCTCCGTGATCTACCGCATCGATAAAAACCCAGCCGGGCTCATCATGACATCTTGGACAAACAGTCTTAGCCCGGGGGCTGGCTTTGACAAAGCAGTCACTTGCAGTGCGCTCGTCGCCCGGTGTCTCTGCCTCCGAGACGGCGCCCTCAGAATCGTCATCGTGTGCCAGTCCTGGGACACTAGCTACCCCACCAGTAATGTCGATGTGCATTGGGCCGTGGATATCGATAGACAGTGATTGTGGCTGCGATCGTCGCCAGCTTCTGAGGCTCGCATAAGGTTCGTTGTGACTCCGCATTGTTGGTGGGAAGATAGTCGGATACTCGCGCCATTGTTGAGTGGTCGTCGGATCGGCGGATTTGTTGTGGAGGGTGCTGCCGATAACAGGGCTCGGCAACCTGTCGTAGACATTGTGGGTAGGATGAGGGACTCGGAGACCACACACTGCCGGGTCCAGTGTTCTTCCGGCTCCTTCATAGGCGTAGGGAGGCTGGGTGACGAACATTGTGCTGAACTGACGGCGGACGTTCTCAGGGATTGACATAATGGCGGTTTCTTGAATTCTCTTTGGTGTAGTAAGTGGTTGCTCAAGGGTTTAGAGTGGTGGGGAATGCAATATGGTGTTATGACTTATATGCGGCCTTTCATATAACAAGAGGCACAACCGAAGCCAATGGTGGCGAGAGACATCACCTGTCCCATACGCGGCATCGCCAGTGCAACCACGCAATGGCAGTCGTGCTCAGTCTTTTAAGCGCCAGTGCTATCGCGCAGGGAATCAGGGAATGGAGACATCGTTTCCGCAAGCTGCACCTGCGAGAACGGCGTTCAAGAAGTGGTGTGATGCAGGAAGATCTTGCCTGGTTGTATTCCCGCAACAAGGGCTGCCCCTAGTGCCACGCTAGCCACATGTGTAAGCCGGCCGCCGGCCCGCGCCTAGACTTCCGGCGGCGTCAGCATCGAACCCGACCTCACACGAAACCTCCTGATACATCAAGAGATCCATCTACAATGATTAGAGCATGAACGCTACTGGTATACAAATCACTCTCGCGATGGACTTCGCCGCGGCGGCCATGGTGCGGCTAAGTGTGCTTCCATATAAAGCTGGACATCGTAGTACAGAGTTTCTTTCTTCGTACCTAAACATCACCTGAACGACAACATCTTCTGCCGTCATCACTAGACCTCAAGACTACACAACAAGTCACCAAGCAGCAGGCCCATCGCAATGACCACGACCACTCACCACGCATCACAGCCACTGGAGGTAAGCAGCGTCGCCTGCCAGAGCATTGTTCACGCACTGGACGTGTTCGATCAGAACGACAAGATTGTTACTGAGCACTTACTAAATACTCACATAGCTACCCGAAGCAATATGGGCACGAAAATCGCTCAACAACATCCGCGAAGCCTTCAGGGAGCCGCATCCCTTTGAACGCAAATCGGCCATCTACAAACCGCACAGTGTACCCTGGACTGTCTATGGACGGCGTAACCTTCGAACGGCGGTCCTGTTCTTTCCAGCGATGGCTCTGTTCTTCGGCTGGCCGTTTGCGGTCGAGGCACTGTCAGACTACAGGAATGGAGTGTACGTGAAATCCGAGGTCGCCAGGCTACCAGCTGGAGCAGACATCAAGAGCCAGAAACCGAAGCAGCTCGTCTCACTACGGCAAAAGCTACATGTGCAGCAACAAGCAATTCCACTGCAGCTCCTGGCAGCAGGGCCGGTGTAATCTTCTTCTCGATCGACGGAAGCGACAGAAGGTTTTCAATTCGCGCCTGGAGGAGCTACACTGCGTAGATGCGGCGCAGGATGAGTATCAATGTCTTGGAGCATTTCAATCACCCGATAGCTCTTATCAAAGAATATGTCCGCATTCAAGCTCATGTCTACCTCCTTGCGATCGCATTCTTTGCGCCCACACTTAGTGAAGGAATGGTACCAAGCCGGTAACTACTCAGTGCCTAAGTCTCGTGCGAGGTAGGTGGAAGATGGTGTCCCTTACCTCGCCACTAGACACGCCACCTCTCAGGCCATCGAAGACGGCAGACGAACAACTGCTTGAAGTGTCATATTGAAATTCTATATAGGCGATGGCTGAGCCCATGCTGGCTCTGTCGACATCCGAGCACTATACGCTTACTTTGACCCGAGTCATGGTTCTCGAGAATCCGTTACGCATCATTGTCGTGGGCGGCGTCGCCGGTGGCATGTCGGCTGCCACTCGTGCACGCCGTCTTAGCGAGCATGCTCAAATCACCGTGTTCGAACAAGGCCCATTCGTCAGCTACGCCAGCTGCGGAGTACCATACGCCCTTGGCCATATCATCAAGGACGACTTAGCCCTGGTCGTGCAGACACCGCAAAGCTTCAAGCAGCGTTTCAATATCGATGTATACGTCAATTCCGAGGTCGTCACCGTGGACAGAGCGACGAAAGATGTTACTGTCCGCGTCGAAGGCCAACACGAACTCCAGGTCTTTAGCTAGGACACTTGTCCTCGCTCAAGGCGCTGAGGCACTTCGAGTGCCCGTTGAAGGGATACACTTGCATCAGGTCTTTACACTGCGAACGATCGACGACATGAAGGCTATCAGGCAATTCATCAAAGTCAACGAGTGCCAGAAGGCGGCCGTGATCGGGGGCGGATTCATTGGATTCGAAGCCGCTGAGAACTTACAATGCCTTGGATTGCAGGCTACTGTTATTGAACAACTACCGCATGTGTTCGCGCCTATGGACGCCGACATCGCGCAGGCGATCCACGATGAGCTGCAGCGACACAATGTGAAATTACTACTGGGCTCTAAAGTTACTCGCATTCACCAGAATGACAAGAAGCATCTGGAGACAGTCTCGAAGGTGGCCGTCGATACAACCAACGGCGGCAGCGTGCACGTTGATTTCGTGGTATTGTGTGTGGGCGCACAACCGAGGACATCTTTGGCAGCAGCAGTGGGACTGGAGTTAGGAACGAAGGGCGTAACGATCAACGAGTACATGCAAATATCCGATCCGGACATCTACGCTGTTGGCGATATGGTCGAGACTATGAACATCGTCAGCCTTGACACCACCGTGATGGCCCACGCCGGACCCGCGAGCCGACAGGGACGTTGCGCAGCGAACCATATGCTGGGCCAGTCGCATCGATATCGAGGCAGTATCGGAACGTGGGTCTGCAAAGTCTTCGATCTGACCATCGCGTCCACAGGTCTGTCCGTGACCGAGCTCCAGAGACTAGGCAGTCCAGTGCAGTGGATTACCATCCATCCTTATGACCACGCATCATACTATCCTGGAGCAGCACCAATGACTTTGAGAGTCACCTTCACTCCGGATCAAGGGCAGCTGCTTGGTGCGCAGATCGTAGGCAAGTCTGGCGTTGACAAGCGCATCGATGTCCTTTTGACCGCGATACTAGCATGTATGAGGGTCCACGATCTGGAACATCTGGAGCTGGCGTACGCCCCACCCTACAGCTCTGCCAAAGATCCTGTCAATATGGCTGGATTCGTTGGTAGTAACGTCGTCCGTGGAGACGTCAAGATTATGCACGCTAGAGACGTAGCTGGGTTGCTGGACACTCATCAAGTGGTAGATGTTCGCAATCCGGCTGAGCATCTCCATGGACATCTTCCCGGCGCAATGAATTACCCACTTACGGAACTGCGACAGAAGCATCATCACCTTGACTTCGACCGTGGCATTCTGGTGTACTGCCAGGATGGGTACCGCGGCTACCTGGCGTACAGGATCTTGACCCAGCTTGGCTTCATGGTGGCTAACCTGGATGGTGGCTATGAATCGTACAGGGCACATCGAGGAAATGACTGATGAGCATCGGGATGGATGTATGTCTGTACCTTGTACAATTCGCAATGTCGTTGCTGCTGTCGGTTATTTGTGAAGAATAGCGTTCGCGATAAGTGGTGCATCACATGTCTCGACCGGTGCGAAATTTTCAATTGTTACTGTCAATGTACTGCTGTCATCTACCCGAGACACATTAACTTCAGAATATTGCTAGATTCTACGCCCTTCACCACGATCCGCGATTGACCTTATAAGTCTTTCCTTCGCTGTGGACCCCATTATCTGGCTCGTTGTGACAGCCACAGTCCCGTTGATACTCGGTCAACAGTCGATGGCCGTTACGATGCAGGGGCTGGTACTCCCACTTGAGCGTTTGTTGGCACGACGAACACTGACCTACCACTGGACAGTGCACACTTGCTAGCGATGGGTGCACGCCGGGCAAGATCGATTCCCACTGCTCCTCGATGCTTTCTGGAAGCGCAGGTAGGTGGTCGAGAACAACTCGTGCTGGTTTGTCGCAGTCGCTTGGTTGAGATTCCATCCCTGAAGGATGGACTACATTCGTTGGTCAGCTGGTTTGCAACGCTTAGCATGACGGGAGTAAACATACCACTCGCATGTTCCGAGCCCCATAGTGCCGGGACAACCTCTCTGATATCTTCTACCACGCCATTGACCTGATCCGTGGTATTCAATGCCGTGCGGGCGTGTGCAGATTCAAGATTCGATGTGTTCGGAAGAGTTGGAGTAGTGTCCAGGCGGTCAACCTCAGAATCGACAGGTGCATCGAACGCCGCGAGAGACTTGTGGAGGTCAAACTTGCTTGGCTCGCCGCAGGTCAAGGGCGTGCCCGACCGAGTGTGTAGCAAGGACGACATGTTGGGTTTTGAGTCAGGTGATGCGTGGGCTTGTTATGGCAAAGAACATGACGGTCATTCCGCGCCTTTAGTACCCAGTCCAGGAGTCCGGTCTGCGGCCGCAAATGCTGTGGGTGCCATCAGTCAAGCTGTGATCGTTTTCTTGTCTGACTGCTCGATTGAGTGATCTCGAGACTGATCTCATGGTCGGACATGGTCACCCTGCGTACATGGATCTGTTGTGTCCTCAAGGACTCCATGACTTTCGCATCAGCTTAGGGTCACGCCACTGGTCATGTCTGGTCTAAGCGCAGTAAAAGGAGCCTCAAGAATTTGCCCGGTTGTTGGGCTGAAGCTCGCCGATCTCGCAGACAGGGGATGCGAGTAGTCAGTACATGGTACTGTACAACGTAGTAAGCAAAGAAGCTCCGGGACCACGGGAATCGATCGTTGGTGTTCGTTGTCACGGTACAATGACTCAAGAGATGCAGAGTAAGGTACCGAACATGGTGCAGTTGAGTAATCATGCCAACCTTGACTGGAGTGCAAATAAGAAGTGGTGTATAGAGTTTTTCCTAGCTTCTACTCGGGCCCAGGGATTGATGGAGACCAAGGAATTGTTCTGGAAGACTCTGTGGTAAGGAGATGCATAACCTTCATGAGAGGTTTGTGTGATAAACATAAGATTCAGCATATAAACGCCGGCCGAGACATTAAGTACTGGCAACACAACCATCAACAAGCCCTACTCGAACTCTCTCCACTTCCTCGTTCAATCAACTTGCTCGATCTTGACCGTGCCGTTACCCTTCGGGATATGATGCGACCTCTTCGGGACGACGAGCGAGAGCAGTCCCCCCTCAAGCTTCGCGGTCATCTTCTCGATATCAACGGTGTCCGGAGCGAACGAAAAGTCACGTCTGAACATGCCCATCCTCCTCTCCGCGATGATGGAGCGTGGTGCGAATTCCAAAAGCCCATGATTGCCCGAGTGATACCAGAGATCCTTGGTACTTTTGTCCTCCTTTGTTGCGTTACCACTAGTGCCTTCAGTCTTCTCCGGCGGCGTATTGTCGCCAGTGACAATGAGCTGGGTCGAGCTGGTCCACTGGCATTTGATGTTGTTGACGTCTTTGATGCCGGGCACCTCCACTTGGATGACATAGCCAGTGACCTCGTCGATCAAATCGACATCAGGATGGTTGGGTATCTTCCTCTGGTCCGCCTGTTTGGCTGCCATGTATCGCCATAGCGAGTGATGCTATGGACAAACAACCCAAGCGTCAGTTGTGCCGTGAGTAAGAGTAAGACTTCATACTTGACGTACCTGGTGCAGCCGTTCATGGATATGATCAGCCCTTGGATACGGGGCCTCCGGCAGGTCACACGGGAAGTAGGAGAGTCCAGCCATGGGTGGAATCTGGTAGATTGCGAGGTTTTGGGACTCGGAAAGTTCTTGTTGATGGTTGAGTAGATAGCCTTGATTGGATGCTTTGAGTGTGAAGTGAAGAATATTGAGAGACGTTGCGCACTGCTCTTATAGCCGCATTATCGATTCTCTGCCCTTCCTTCTGATCGACCACCTGATGATCGGGAGACATACAGGCCTGTCACATGTTGCAGCCACAATGTACTCGGATCCCAGTCTTTTGCGAAGGATAGGAAAACGTGTCACCAGATATGTGGCACCAGAATATGTAGCGAGACGGACTGCGGCGGTCGAAGAGGCTCTGGCCGAGCTATTGTAGTTACACGCCTGGGAAGTACATGGTATCGCTGTACCTGCTTACCCAGAGCCAGTGGTTCGAACACGCAGGCGGCTCGGATGTCTGCTTACAGAAACTATCGTCACGTCGCTTTCGGGGGATGAGGAAGAAGAGAAGCGGCGGGGATAAGTGTGGGATTGATGACGAGACAAGTGGCGTGACAGCGGAACCGGCCGGTCTCACCGATGTTGACATCGCTACGGAGCATACATGTACGTAGTATAGTGCTCCATCCGAAATAGCGGTCCGGGTAGGACTCTTTCCCTGAGTAGACAACCATTGCGGTCACCTATTGCGTGCACAAGTGGCACTATGGAAGAGCCTAGCACAGTACTTGTCACGAACCATGCCACCTCTCACACCACATTCTCGCGAGGTGTCATGCTGTGCGGTCGGAGCACAAGACGTAGAGCGTATACATATATATGATGTTGTTCGACCAACAGAGATGATGTGATACATCACCTACATTCAGCTACCAAAATACACAAACCCACTCAACTCGACATGGAACAAATCAAAGACTTCAGCCAGTACAAGCAGGCCATCAGTTGCGATGGTATCGCTGTGCTGGAAGGCTACGCTACTTGGTGCACCCATTGTAAATCCATGGAGCCTGTTGTTGACGAGGTAAGAGACAGAATCACCGTCCGGTGGTTGGCAGGATCCTGTTACTGACGACTCGGTAGATGAATCAACGATATCCCGATGTCCGGTTCTACGCGTACAATACGGATGAAGCGGACGAAGTTGTCAACGAACTGGGCATTCATCAGATGCCTGCGTTTCACATCTTCAAGGATGGCAACATGGTGGATACCATTACCGGCGAACGAAGCGCTGGTCTTGAGAAGGCTATCCAGGATTGTCGTGGTGAAGGGACTGGCTCTGAGGTTAGCAGTTGAATCCTCTCGAATCGGTCTCGAGAGGTCCGTTGGCTCGATACAAATTCTGAAGCAAAGCGCCGCTCATAGGATTAGATTGATATTGGTACACATCGCTGACGTGCCGGTCAGTGTGGGCCATTGCAACCATTTGTCCGCATCCACCTCGCTCTTCTCCATGCTCTGGGTACAAATCTTCCTGCACACGTTCGCTTGTGCCCGAAGATCCATGTGTAAGGTACAGACGCACATGCTTTGACCTCGTGTTTGGACTTGCAGGGGTTGAGGAGAATCACCTTTCATTTCAAAGCCGTATTTCCAACATTGCGTCTATGTACAAGACGAATCCTTTGTACCGAGCGAGCATGCTCCTGCGCGCTTCTATGTAGTGTGTCGAGCACTGACAAGACTTTGCAGCAAGCCAATGGCGGGGAAAGCAACACGTTTACGCCAAAGGGAGCGACTTTGTACGTCGACTATGCTTGGATTAGACAATTCAACGACCCCAAACGATTCCTGCTTCACGATCCTGCCGTCGCCCAGATACCACATGCTGTCAATGCCATCAGCGAAGCACCGACACGATGACCCAGAGCGCCCTCCCCTCCCGCCAGCCTCACAATCACACTATCCCCAAGCCCAACACACGCGCCTGCCGCTATTACGATCGATGCAGCGCGACCGCCATCAGCCGGAATGATGCCTCCATATTCAGCGGCCAGGAGTGCGACAATGCCAGCACCGAAGCCGAGATCTCGAATGCCGAATACTGGGATGTAGTTCAGAGTCTCTGACGCTTGAGCTGGCAAGCCGAAATTAGCCGTGGATGTCGCCGATGTAAGCGAGTCTATGCCGATTTTCATGAGAGCGCTGGCGAAGGCTACGGCGCCAGCCTTGAAGATTGCGTTTGCTGTGGTAATGTTCATGGTATAGGTGAGTGGGTCGCTGGAAGCTGAGCTTTCCGTGTTCGTTTTCGTGTTCGTGTTCGTCTCACGTTGGGGTGTGTGTGTTGGTGCGTTGCTTTGTTGCGTTGCGGACCAGAGGAGAACAGCAGCTGTAGTTTCCTATATATGGCTTGAAACGCAGGACCACCACCTATCGGTGTTGCTGAACCTGGGTCCGATAGCGACATGACTGGACTGGTCCATTCCTGTTGCGAACGGACGGCTTTCCTACGACGCCACTCGCGCGCTGGAGATATTGCGACAATTTGAGTTTACTGTGGAAGGTATGAACGACTCGGACGGCTCACTGTCGGCTTCACATTGAGCGTTTCGGGTCCGAAAATCTGGCTCCGAAAGGCAAATGTCATCACTCTGGGCCTTGCCAGGAAGAGATCAGCGCCAACAGTCACGATACATCGTGAATCAGGCATTGCGTTTTTCATCCGTTGCGGATGAATTTGACTTGCTGGATTTGAAAAAGCTGTTCATAGCAACGGACTCTCGTCGACTCATTATTCCCGCCCAATGCTAGGTCTAACTGATCAGTCCGATCGGGTCTTCACAGTTTGCCAGCTAAAGCTAAGTATATATTGACTGAAAACAGTCCAACATATATCTCTTCATCTCCCGTTCAGATATTTGTATGAGACATAGCAAAAGTCGCTCTGCGAAGACCATACAGCTGAGGACATCGACCTAACCATGGCCACAGCAGCAATCATCGGAGGAGGCTTCGCGGTATGTTCCTAGTCGTTAAGCTCGAATGGTGCTGATGATTCCAGGGTATGGCTGTAGCGCTCAGCCTGCAAACACGCGGTATTGCACCAACCATCTACGGAACAAGGACAGAGGAGTACACATCAGGCGGCAACATCGCGTTGGCGCCTAATGCTCTTCGAGTACTGGATCGTGACGTTGGAATTTATGAGATGATCCGGACCAAAGGCAACAACTACGAAGAGCTGAACTTCACCAACGGCGCTGGCCATACCCTCGGAGCATTTCTGAACGGATCGCAGAAGGTCTACCACTACCAGGCGCTTCGCATCCATCGTACCATTGTACGCGATGCACTGAGGCAACAGTGCAAGGAGAGTGGTGTACCGATTCACTACGGAAAGAAATGCACTTGGGTGAGTGAGGAAGGGCGAGGAGTTATAGCTACCTTCTCGGACGGCGAGACGGCGACAGCAGACTTCCTGGTCGGAGCTGATGGGATTCATTCCAAGATACGCAACTATCTTGCACAGAAGCCGAAGCACCTGCATTCTCGGGTCTGATGGGTGTCATGGGTACCGTCATGGCTACAGAGCTTGGAGAGATCGATCATGCTTTCGGCCTTCCTGCGATACTATTCGGTCACTCTGGCTCTTTTGCAGTCATGCCAGCCAGCTACAGCGGAGACGAAGTCGGATACTTCGCTACTATCGAAGAAAAAGACCGGACCCAGGAGCAATGGGCTGCCCTCGGCGAGAACAAGGACGAGCTGAAGAAGATGCTCACAGATCGCTTTGTGAAGAAGGACAGCGTGTGGCCGGCGTTCGTACAGGCACTCTGCGATCAGACGCCACCCGAGAGCCTGACAAGCTGGCCGTGAGTACCATCGTAACAAGCTTCTGTAATCCGCACTCACAATACAGCCAGCTCCTTCTCCGCGCCACACCTTCACCAGTGGGCATCCAAGTCGAGTCGTGTATTCTTGATTGGCGACGCAGCTCATGCAATCCCTCCTACCGGCGGCCAAGGTGCGGCCATGGCTCTCGAAGACGCCGAAACACTCGCCTACACCATCGCAGAAGCGCTCGTGCCACTACCAAATGGCGATCCCGCACCCTTATCAACATTGACAGCGCGATGGAATAGCCATCGTCAAGCACGGGTGGCCAAAGTCATCGACTTCACATCGAAGAACGGTACATTGCGGAAGTCCAGTCCGCACTTCTACGAGCAAGCAGCCAAAGAGTGGCTCATGTGGGCTATGTTCAAGTGGGCGGGGCCGGAAGCTGGTATGCAGTGGATGTATGAGTATAACGGTGAGATTGTGAGAGCTGAGTTTGTTTTACCGGTCACTCGAGGGCGTTATATCTGGTTCAGCATGATCGGATTACTATGAACATAACAGTCCTCAGCTAAGGTGTAGCAAGAAACAAGAACGATGGAGAGGTCTACCTTGGAGCTCGATTGCTTGGCGTCAGATGTTCTCCACTTGCCGGAAAGGTGAGTTGTACATGTACGTCGTTTACACGGTCTGCGACCTACGATAGTGCGGCGATTGCAGACTATAGGAACGCCTGCCACATCAACTCAAACTGTCTTGATAATCCGCGTTCAAATTGCAGATTCAACCCTTTATCGGAACGCAAAGCTCGCTGGAGATTCTGTTTCCCAGGGGAGTCAAGAAACATCAGCTTGCTCGAGCATATATGCCTGCCTCAAAAATGCTTTACGATGACGTTGATACGGAACAGCTTCACCGTCAAGCAGAAGCATCTCTCCTGCATTACGGTACACAATGGTTCTCCGAAATCATCGTCCATGCCAAAGGACAGACAATCACGACAGCATCTGGACATCGAATGCTCGACTGGACTTCGGGACAGATGTCATGCCTCATCGGTCACGGCCACCCCGAGATCGTGCAGACGATCAGTGAACACGCTGCGGGCTGTGATCACTTATTCTCTGGTATGCTCAGTCCACCGGTTGTGAGACTCGCCACCCGCCTGACCTCGTTGACACCGCCGGGGCTCGACAAGGCATTCTTCCTGAGCACTGGTGGAGAAAGCAATGAGGCTGCCATCCGACTCGCCAAGTTCTATACTGGCAAGTTCGAGATCGTGGGTCTAGCTGCCAGCTGGCATGGTATGACCGGCACTGCTATCGCGGCTCAGTATCATGCTGGTCGTAGTGGGTATGGCCCCAATGCCGTAGGAAACTTTGCACTCCCGACCCCTAACACCTATCGCTCGATCTTTCGGCATGCGGATTGCTCGTACGACTGGCGTACAGAACTCGATTACGGCTTCGACATGATCGATCGACAGTCGTGCGGCTCGTTAGCAGCAGTTATCCTAGAGCCGATTCTATCTTCTGGTGGCATGCTCGTCCTTCCGCCTGGGTACATCAAGGCTATCAAGCAGCACTGCGAGAAGCGTGGCATGCTTCTCGTCATTGACGAGGCTCAAACTGGTATCGGACGAGCTGGCGACATGTTCGCCTTCCAGCATTTCGCGGAGGACGAGGGCACGGTACCTGACATCTTGACCTTGTCGAAAACGCTCGGCAATGGCATCCCTCTAAGTGCGGTCGTGACGAGTAATGACATCGCGGAGTTCAGCAAGGCTAACGGCTTCCTGTTCTACACCACACACGTCAACGATCCACTGCCGGCGGCGGTGGGAGATAAAGTGCTTGAGATCGTCGTCCGAGAGGGCCTCGTTGAACGGTCTCGAGTGCTCGGCGACAAGCTGCAAGCAGGTCTCCAACAGTTGAAAGCTCGTTACGGCTGCATAGGTGATGTCCGGGGCAGAGGACTCATGGCTGGAGTCGAGATTGTCGCAGACCGCTCAACCAAAGAAGGCGCACCTGAACTAGGCAATGCGATCGGTCAGAAGATGACTGAGCTGGGTGTTTGGGCGCAATTGGCGACGATAGCATCTTTCGGCGGTGTCTTCCGCATTGCGCCACCTTTGACCACAACGGATGAAGAGCTCGACGCGGGCTTGAAGATCATCGAAGAAGCTTTCGCAACGACACCTGGATCGATGCCTCTGTACGGGTCGGTTGATAGCACGGTTGCACCTCGTCGACTGCTTAAATCGAGGTTGTAGTCTGGCTAATACAACACCTGGACCTGTAATCTGGCAGCTGAGAGTGTGTCGCATCCGGCGACGGGCGGTCTCATCATTGCTTGTCGAAGTTCATATCGTCCTTAACGTTGATGGGCTCGAGATGGGCTGAGTTCAATCGCTTCAAAGTACCAACCAACGCTCGCAAGTATGTAAGACCTCGGTACGTTCGTTATCAATGTCGTAAACTACATGTAGAAGCACGTCGTCAAAGCGGTCAAGATCGGCGGTCGAGAGCCGAAATGTTGGGCAGCAACCACAACCACTGCCGATCTACAACCCACCTCCAACGCTCCTGCGTCCCAGGAACCAGTTTACGTTCGATCTTGCATATTTGGGCCTTCTTGCATCGAATCTTCTCCTGACTAAAGAAGAGACTTATCGGTAGACAGCTGCCATGAATCTTATGTTCCGGCCGAGGCTGCCTTACGAGTCGTGCGCCTCGGACACCTGTCGCACTCTGGAGATGGATCGACACAACCACCTCACGCGTCGGCACTGAAGATTTCGCCGTGATTCTGATCGTCTCCGGGGGCATCTCATCTTGCTCATCTTGCTCGACTACTTGCCTTTTCGACGCTTGCGCGACTCAATTGACTTTTCTGAGTCGGGCTGCGCGGTCGAAGATGGAATCTAGGAGGTATTGTCTGTGTGCCCAAGGGACTTGTTATTCGGTCGCCATGTAGGTCTATCGTGAACATCCTTTCGCGAGTTTTCCAAACCCTTAGTCTGTCTTTTCTGTCTTTTCTCGATACACGATACACTAGATCCGATGGCCTCTTGAGATAATGCCAGATGCAAGGCCAAGACAACGGCAAGTCGCCAAATCATTAGTATCTGGTGCTTCGAACGCATTACTGATTATTACACAGATCATAGCGAGCCAAACCAAAGACAAGCATTCCGCAAGATGCGAGATGCCATGTCACGTCTGCTCAGAAGAAAACGGCAACCAGTCAGTCCTGCTATTCGATTCGCAGCTACGCGAGAGGCCTGAGTATTGACAACCCTCAACAGTCCGAAAAGCCGCTCATAGCCAGAAAATCTCGCAACGTCTTTCATGACCAAGCACTCGCCCAGCTCGTCTCCACCTACGAGTCTCTACAATGGGGTGACTCGCTCCAGGCTCGTGCACAGGTATGTAAAGGCTTCAATTTTGTGTCCAGGGTACGTAGGCTGACAACAAGACTCTCAGGTATACGAGCTGGGACAGCGAATCTTTGGAGCTGAGAGATTTGATCGTGCCGTGAAGCATATTACGACGAGTGCTGGGGATGCTTGAGAGTGCGAATATACCGACAGAACTTTAGAGAGGAACCAGACCTTTCATGACGACACGACCGCTTGGAGGGTATGTACTATTTGGTTGGAGTTGTGTACGAGACTGTTGGTTGCTGCGATGCCTTGAGCTCTATGTGCTTTCGATTTAGTATTCGATAGCTTTCGAGACAGGTGAGCTATTATCAAACAGAAAGCTCAAGCTGGGTTTGGCTTCAGACCGATTTGGACTCGCAGCCTCTCTCGTTTCATTGCCTCGCTGCCAGTGCGGTCTGCCTCCAGATTGTTGAGAATGGTGTCGATGAGTGTCACTGCTACCGTTAGCCGATGAAGGACGGAATCGCACATCCGAGAACGTACAAGTCAACTTCTCAATGTCCTTCGATGTTCCTGGAAACTTCTCAATCGCTTTCCCAGTCTTTAGTGAGACCAGCGGATGCAACTTCTCGTCGTTCGAAGTGAGCTGGCTGTTCGCCACACGGGCCACGTTGTTGGCATTGACGGCCTTCGTCTTGATTTCTAGCTTCTCGAGTGCTTTGGAGGCATCGTCGCCTTTCGTTGAGCCAGCTGTGGATGGTGCCGCTGAGCTCGCCGTCGACTTGGCTGCTTGACCAGCTTGCTTCTGTGGAGTCTTTGCTGGAGTGTTGGATGCAGACATTTTGACGAAGTGGTTGTAGGGAGTAGAGAAATGCTAGGAGATGGAAGAGTCAAGAGGCCTTACCATTCAATCCTGAGGACTTCTACTCCTTATCCTGCCGCATCCTCTCCGCGTCTGGACGAGGATTCGACATACTGACGCAAGCCTTGCAAGGACTCACAACCTGTTTCTCCAGAGTGCTGCTCCACATATCGACGCCACTGCCGGGTTGGCCGTTGTTGTTGAAAGTTCCAGCCCCACAGGGAGAGATCCGTGCATGTGAAAGTGTGGCCCGTGCCACAACTGCTTCTTTGAGCCATCACCAACTACAATGGCAATGACTTCCTTCTGACATCTCCATGACCAGGACAAACAACCCGAACGCCAGATCGCCCATACGTACACCCAAACCTCTTCGACATCTACACACCAACGCAATGGTTCGCAATGCAATCTCGATGCAGAACCTCAGGGGCAGCATGTCTAACCTGAACTTCGCCTCACCTCACCCTCAGCACCAGTATGCCCCGTCAGCTATACCAGAAGCTCAGGATAATCTCCAGAACGCGTCAGATCTTCCGGAGATACCTGGGGCGGATAAAACGCAGATGCAGGCTTGGAGGGAAGCATTCGAGCGTGACATCGCATCTCGACAAGCAACGAAGGACGATGTAGCTGTGTGTACCCAACGTACCAGTGAGGTGGTACGCAGAGAGAAGAAGCAACTCGGAGCACGTGTCGATTCAGAAGGGACCGCAACCGAGGATATCATGAAGCAACCTCGGAAAGAGTCAAGTGAGGCATCTCGGACCACTCCAGAACCATGCTGGGCCACTTCTCCTCGTTGGCAATATCCTGGTGGAACGTACTGGGACGATGTGGAGGATATGCGATTCCCCAAAGCAACAAGCATCAACGCAGCGCGATTCTCGGATCCTTTCTGTGATTTTCTGACGAACAACCCGACTGTTTTCCACGCAGTCGCTTCCCAAAAGAATGATCTCCACGAGATGGGCTGGGCGAAGCTAGACGAGCGCGACGCGTGGGACATCAAGCCATCTGGACGCTACTACGTCGAGCGCAATGGGTCGGCTCTCATCGCATTCGTGGTCGGAGCGGACTACAAGCCAGGCAATGGATGTGCAATTCTAGCGGGACATGCTGATGCTTTGACTGCCAAATTAAAGCCAACCTCTGAGGTGCCGAACAAGGCTGGCTATCTACAGCTAGGTGTTGCACCATACGCTGGTGGCATGAACTCTACTTGGTGGGATCGTGACCTCGGTATTGCTGGTCGTGTGCTGGTAAAGGAAGGCGACAAGATCGTCTCCAAGCTGGTGAACCTCAACTGGCCAATTGCACGCATACCTACCCTTGCTCCTCACTTTGGCCAAGCAGCTGCAGGACCAT
>JAABUW010003933.1_pt1 | contig 20615 bp, 18 predicted proteins | sample 5560081 | NCBI WGS metagenome assembly JAABUW01 (sample SAMN10711882, study PRJNA513363) | rock metagenome | isolation source: Antarctica rocks | place: Antarctica: Victoria Land, Knobhead sud
CCACGGGGTGCTCACCATATATCCTCCCCAGCCAAACCAAAATAAGCCTAACGCGAAGATGACACCTCCGACCATTGGTAATGGGAGGCGCCATTCGGGGACTGGTATGTTGTTGTTAGCTTCGAGTTTCTTGACGTAGTCTTTGTTCAGAAATACGACACAAACGAAGCCGATCATCACGCCGACAATGAGGGCCATGTACCTAAAATGATAGAGATAAGAGTTAGCAAGTGTCTCGGAGCTGCGGATAGGGGGTAGAAGGTCTCAAAGCGCCGCACGGTGCGTGATGCTGTCTCGGAGAGTCCCTTCCACCCATCATCTTAACGTACGGAAGACCCTGCACGCCGAGACTGAAACCATAGATCTCCCCGAAGACAATGGCGTAGGCAGTCAAATTCAGGTAGAGAAGACCGTAGATGAACGACATGTAGATAGTAATGACCAGCACTATCGGTTCCGTGAACAGAATGCGAAGAGGTCGGCTGACGTTCTTGATCACTAGTTCCTTCAGGTCGACTTCAACTTCTTCTTGCTTGGCATGGATACCCCAATTCCGTGTGCGGCGACGTAGCTCCGATGCCTTCGAGACCAAGATGACAGGCCCGTATGTTTCTTCTTGGTAAAGCACTGCGAGTACCAGGGCCGAGTATCCCATGAAGGCTGGAATCCAGGCAACCCAGCGCCAGCCTAGGTAAGACTTTGTCAGAAAACCACCAACCATGGGCCCGCAGAAAGGACCGTTCATGAGCGTGGCACTGAAGGCTGCGATCGCCAGGCCGCGCTCTTTGTTGTTGAACATATCCGCAAACACAGCTCCCGTTAGGGCTAGGGGAGCAGATCCAAATAGTCCAGAGAAGAATCGCGAGATTACCAGAGTTTGGTAGTCCTTGGAAACGGCAACAGCGGTGTTGAAGATCGAGAACCCGAATGCACCTACGATAACCGGCAGTCTCCTCCCGTAAAGCTCAGACAACGGAGCAAAGACCATTGGCCCGACAGCATAGCCCAGCACGAACAGCGATGTACCCAGAGTGACCACCTCTCGCCCGACCTTGAACTCCTCCCCGACTGCGGTTGAGGCGGCAGAGAAGATAGAGCTGGCGAACGTTGCGGCGAGCGAGTCCCACACCAGGATAGTAGCGATGATGAGTTTCTTCTTGAGCGTGAAGTTCTGTGCATGTCGTGGATCGTCGAAGCCACTGAACTCGACAACATACTCCTCTCGGGCTGGTAGTGGTGGAGGATACGGCTTGCCGCTTCCAAAGTCAGGTAGTTCAGCGCCTTCACCAGTGAACACCCTCCTGCTTCCCACGGTCTGGCTGTGCTGTAGTTTGTGGGCTTCAATGCGTTCAATGGCTGTTGGGTGGCGATCTATATATTCCATGATATCCCGCTCCATCCGGGTGGAAGCCTTCGAGATGGTGCTCATGTGCCTTTGCTGCTGCCGGCTGCGGGGGTTTCGGGCGGCACTGATACCCTCAGTATCTACGCTGGATACCTACAGTCACGGGTAGTAATGGTCAGCAAGTGTCGCCGACCTAGATCAAGGTCGCAGCTTTGGAGAGCGACGGGTGGAGCTAGATGCTTTCTCCAAGCTAACATTGAACTGGAGATGGCTTCAAGGCAACGCGGCTTCAAGGCAACGCGGCTTCAAGGCAACGCATGGTTCCTGATACTGTCTCGGAGACCCGTACTACCCATCATTTAGACTTACCGATGAGACGGAGGAGGCCCGAGGCTCGGCCTCATGGGGTTTGCCAGGTCCATCACGCTTCGAGGGAGACTCGACCTCTTCTACTTCCTCGATGGGTTCCTCGTGTGCTTCCGGTGGTACATGAGAGCCTTGACGGCTCCGAGAACGCGCTTCACGCTCCGTATGAATGCGGTTGTAGGTCTCAGGTAAACGGTCCTAAAGTGGGTGATTAGCAAGTGTCTCAAACTTTTGATCGAGCTTGATATTATCACAGAGTATCGCATCGTGCTTGATTGTATCTCGGAGACATACCGTAGTGTCGTATGAGCGCATCCGAGTAGGCGAAGCGTCGCGCTCCGCCCACGCAACGCTGGCGTCCTCGACGTTCATCGTTCCAAGTGTTGTCCTGGCGTAGACCCAACGGCACCCTTCTCCACGCTCCTGGAAATCCTTGAGCCGGGCTACCCGCTGAAGGCCTCAGATGACGTTGTTTTCTTGATGGAGATCTCTTGTATCGCACAGCCAGCTTGGATCAATTGCCTCACCTATCTACCTGGATGTGAGGATATGTTTACCTGGATCCTTCCACCAGTTGAAGGAAGCAGCACGTGCAGGACGCCCGATGTCCTAATAAGAGCGCCACCGCTGACTGATGATGAGCACGCTAAACTCTATCATATATTGGCTTTCTCCTAAGCAATATGTGGTTGAGTTTACGAGCTGTAGCCTATTAGCCTGTCGAGCCTGTGCGAGCATGTGTTGTCGCGAACGCGAAACGAGTTGTTTGTCTGTTCTCCAGATGTGTTTCTCTACTCTATGACTTGATGGATGGTCAGGCAGGCTGAGCACCGTGTCCTGAAACTGGAGAGTACAAAATCTGCAGTGCCCAGACGAAAATCACGGAGCTAATATGACGCACGTGGCGTTCGCGTGGTCCTGAATCTTCTACCCCGACTGACGCCGTGGACGCGTCTCATCAACCCTAATAGCAGCCTGGGTAGGATACGGTACTACTAAAAGTACGCGCTCATTTCTTCACACTGGAATCTCTTTGGTAGGTGTACATTGGTGATGTGCGCGGATGGAACATCTGCTTTCAAGACTGTCTTGTTCTCACTTCCTTCCAGTCGCCACAAGAGCCACTCCCTCGAGCGATCCAGGTTCATCCGGACACATCTTCTTCATATCCTCATCCATCATATCCTTGTACCTTTGGACCTCCTCGTCAGACATTTCTTTGATGATAGGCACCAAATGCGGCATCTTGGTGCTGATCAACTCAATCAAGGATGACCTCTTCTCGTAAGTCATGGTGGTCTTGACTTGCTGTACCTGCACATCTCTGAAGCCGGCCTTCTCCAGCTCGCCCTTCAGTTTATCTGCATTTGTCCACTCTGGCAGCATATGCGGCATCTTCTTGTCCGGACGCACTTTTGGGAGCAAGAACATCAAGTCCGACCACTGCGAGCCTTGCCATGAGCTCAAAGACAATACGCCACCATCTTTCAGCACTCGCCTCGACTCTGTCAAGGCTTTCTGTGGGTCCGATGTCATGAAGTACACCTACCTGGGTTAGCCAGAACGATATCATACCAGCAGTGAAAGTACGTACGAATCCGGCAGTCACATGGCTTTGACTGTCGTCCGCGATATCTTTCAAGTTCGTTGCATCCTGAACGATGCTTTCCACTCGACTCCACGGCGAGTTCGAGTCGGCCTTGACAGTCTCTTCTTTGTGCTGACGGACCTGGCTGATCATGCCTTCACTGAAGTCGGAGCAGGTAAGCTGGCAGGACTGCGGAATCTTGTATCCATCCAGGATTCGAGTCATGATCGGGCCAGGACCGCAGCCATTATCAAGGATGCCAGTCGCTTCCGAGAAAGGCAGGAAGGTATCCGCGGCTTTCAGGAGTGCAGCTGATGGTTTCTCGCTCGTGCCATATGCCATTGACTTGTACAGCTTGGCCATCTCGTTCCAGTCGTCGCCTTGAGCTATTCGTGCGTTAGTACTTGTTCGTTGTGGGGCGCATGAGAGTTGTTTACTATCTCCAAGGGCCTTTGCCTGGGCCATGGTGGGCAGTGAAGTCGGAAGTTTTGACGCTGTGAGGTGGGAAGTTGTTGACGTGAATCGTCGCAAGAAGGTGGAACTTTGGAGTAATTTCGCAATGGTGTCTTTCAGGTTGGTAAAGTGTACAGAGTGTTACTGCGTATCAATATTGCTGATGGTGTGCATGCAGATATTATATGTGCTTACCCGGAAACATTCACGAATCCTGATCGGATTCCGGAGAGTTTTCGTCATGGAATCCGCGTATTCGACCGAAAACCCTACCTAAGGCGTCCTGTCCCATGGGGTCACGAACAGGCAACAACCCCAGCAACTGTGTTGCCGGTGAAACGATTAGATACGGTGCGTCCTGCGCGTGTGCCGTCGCTGGAAGGTGCCTTCAGCCGACCATAGTAAGCGTGGCCCCATGCCTGCTGCAGCTGTCGATCTTGGAAGAACAGAGCTGTGAATTAACGATGGAGCACGAGTCGAAGGCAATGAAGGCAGCGTTTCCTAGCCAAGTGACGATGTTGGATTAAGTCTATAATACTCCATGGCAGTCAACGCTCAATTGCTATGAAATGGGTATCTTTGAACGCACACATAGTCAGTAACGGCAACGCTCGCCTCCTTACTCCGACCTGCTCTCGGTCTGCCACCTCCTCATCCTGCTCAAACTCTTCTCGACCTCTCGATCAGCCTCCATACTGGCAATTCGTGCCTGCAGTTCCGTGATCTTGGCATCCTTCGCTTTGATCGCCAGTCGAGAAATGTCACGCCCTTTAATTACGCCTTGGTAACGCAGATCGTGCTTGGTGCATATACTCCGCAAACTCTCACGAACATCCAGCGGTACCTTGACGGACGAGAGTGTTGCCAGTACTTCGCCGGTCAGAGAGCTAGCAGAGTCCGCCGGGTTGTGCAGCGCGTCCCTGTACCGAGTAGGCGGTGAGGGGTCCGCCGCGGTGGCTGCTGTTGGTGGTGCAGCTGGAGTCTCAGGGTGCGTGGTCGTGCTCGAAGTCTGTGTGGCCCGCTTAGATGGGGTACCGAAGTAGTCTGCAGCTGGTCTTGTCGTAGTCGCGGGTGTACTGGGCTCTTCCCATGGCAATTTCCGCTTGCCTGTAGTCGCGGGCGTGGCATAGACTCCGGTCTTTTGAGCCTTGTGAGGGGTCGTGAAATCTTGCTGCCCAAGATCTAGATCAAAGTCATCGTCTAGCTCGGCATCCCTTGCAGTTCTCTTGTACACGTTCGATGCGTCCGCATGGCGCGAAGATGGTGGTGTTGGACTTGCCGTAGAAGCATCTCTATCGTATCTCGAGGCCTCAGTACCATTGCCTGCGAACAGCCCTCCGCCTTGTGGCTGTTGGTTGGGTTCCTCCTTGATCCTGCCCCCGGTCCAGCCTTCTTGCGCACCACCCTCTCCAGGTTCCGACCGCTTCCCACTGAGCACAGCAGCTTCCTCCCTGGGCTTAGCATCGTCTTCCCAGAGAAAGAAGCTGCAGCCGTTGTCCTTGCCTTGCTGACATGTGTAGAACCATCTTCCGTGGTTTGGGCCGTCCTTCTTCACCTTAAACCGCTCGGCGGGCAGTCTTGGGGTGCAATCGCAGTGCCATGTGCTGTCCGCAAATAGCCCTCGTTGACGGGTAGCCTGCCTCCCAGTCCCGCGCCCTCTTCCAGAGTAGTTGCCTCGACCACTGTAGCGATTGTTGCCGTTGCTACCTCGGTACATTGTAGCGTTGGTCGACGTGAAAATGTCGTCGAGCTCACGCTCAGCCAGCAGCAAAGCTACATTCTGCTGCAAAGCGGAAGTGGCAAGTGACTTTCCATTGTCAAAAGATGGCTGGGATTGGACGTCATAAATGCCAAGCATACCAGCCCACGTGTGCGGCCCGATACTTGGTATCCTGGTATTACGGCGGACTAAGTCGACCCAAAAGGACATGGAATTAAAATAGCTTGACTAGCACGGTGGCGTCAACGGCGCTAGTTAGAGCTCTTTTTTTTTGTAACTACGTAATGCGAATAGTCTGTACAACGCTCCCTTAGTCGTTATTAACCAGTCTGGATATAGTAATGTAGGCGAAGTAAGGAGAGGTGAATACTTACGTACAAATTCCATCTCATCTTTTGGAACGGGTAAGCTAGGCCTAATTTAAATTAAGGTTACGGCTAATTACGGGTAGCGGACGCTAGACAAGCAAACCCTAGTAACGTTAGCTAATTACGTGTAAAGCTACGAGTCGCGACCGCTTACCCGTTCCGTATTATAGGGATTGTAGTCTTTTTATTACTACCCTATAGATTACGACGGCGTATATAGCTACCTCTTATGGAATAGACACGAGTTATCGCTATACAATAGGCACCCTACTACTCCTTTTGATCTAGTATCACGCCGGTAACTTATAGTATAAGATCCTTACATTGTGGAGCCAATTACATTCACTTTTAATTCCATGTCCTTTTGGGTCGACTCAGTCCGCCGTAGGTATCCGCAACCTTAGCTGCCGTCGATCTACTGGCTGTAATAAATCTTTCAAAATATCAACAACCGGTCTAAAAACCCTCGGCCTTCAACTTCGAAAGGAGAGATTCGAGTGTGACTGGCCACTATTCTAGTCCGCTGCCTGGTTGGGGACTCTGGGTTCTCTATCTAATCATCTGCATGATAACGAATTGTCATTGCCCTGAAGACATTTCCACCCTTGATATGGGTAAGTGGTTCAGTCTAGGCACGAGCCTTGTACGCCACCGAACAGCAGATGCCTGCAACAGCTCACGGGGGCCCATACTCTGCCTGCTTGATGGTATGCCAACGGTAAGCAGCCGGCGAGCCCAGCGGTCGCTGAGCAAAGTGGTACTGTATTGGTTTCCGCACCTCTGGCCCCCTTCGCTCCAAGGTCTGGCCGCCTCTCGACCCCCCAAGCACTGGAAACTTGGACTTCATTCCATCGAAGTACACCAGGCTGGGCTCCCACATATCATCGAAGCTGACATGCTCTAGTCCCGCTTCGTCGCTGGTGCAGTATTCGAGAATCGAAGTAAAGCGTTCGTCGATTATATGAAATTCTGCCAAGCTTACGCTCTTCGCTGGCACGCTCTGGAGAAAGCGCAACAACGATTGCCCAGTGGCGGCGGCACCACGGAGAACCAGGGTGTTGAGAGACTTGAGATTGACTTCTTGCTTGGTGCAGTATTCCAAAAGGTCCGGCCGTCCGCTTGCCAGTTCTGCGAGTCTGTAGCTGCGGGCGTTGTACCAGTGCATTTCCAACGTCTGAAGGTTCGGGAAGAGCTCCAGCAGGCGTAATATGGCATCGTAGTCCTTCGTTCGCATGTTGCGGGGATGATCGACATCTTCTGACTTATCGTCCGGCCGCTCGGAGAGGCTGATGCGAAGCACCTTCACCGCTTCGAGAATTTCGTTAAGGCTCTGTCTCGACTTTAAGAGATCATCAACCGAGTCAAGAGCCATGCTGCAGCGCAAGGTCGAATTGAAAACATCCAGTTCGTCGACCGGAAGGTGACTCTTACCAATCGCCTGCATGGTAGACTGGAAGCAGTCTGCTGCTGCCTGCCAGATGGCCACCTCATCACTCTTCTCTTTTGGCTGCTGCTCCTGCTCTGCATCCTTGCGAAACACGACAACAGTAAGTGTCAAGGATAGCAGCCGCCCATGTTTTCTGTGGCCCCGGATGTTCTGGAATGCTCGTGCCAGTAGTTCGGCGGCAGTATTGTCTCGCCGCATCGTACCTTGCTCGCTCTTCAGAGCACGAAGAGCAGCAAGGTTGTTCTCAGCTTCGGCCACTCCGTCCTCTGTCAATTTCGTCTGTATGCTCGAAAAAATTGGACCGTTGTTTGTGGTATCCCAGCGTACCTTGTCCTTGACCATGGACTTCTGCAGTTCCACATCTACAGCGACTCCAGCTATGGTGAGCTTCTCTACTAGACATGCCAGAGAGCTTGCTGTCGTTATGTGGATGAACCTTTCAAGACATCCTCGGGTCAAGTTGACCTTCTTCGCCAAGAAGAACGACTTGAATGTTTCTTGAGTGCTCAAGGCTGCCATTGAGCGGCTGCACAGTCTGACATTCGCGATATCTTCCAGCGGCAGGTTTTGAACTATGTTCTCCACGACCTCAGGCGGGTATATTTCGATTGCCGCAGACATGCTGAGGCAGAGGTGGGAAGCGTTCCGGTCTTTGGTGGTCCTCGAACAAGTCAGACTGATGGGAAAAAGCGGTCTCCGCGACACAATTAAGCACAATGGCGGTGACCACGTCCGGGCCGATGAAATGTCCGAGATGCTTGCTAACCTCTTTGCACGTCACACCAACTCCGGGCGAAAGTAAGGGAAAAGGGAGAAAAGAAGCAACAGAGACTGAAGGCGGACAGCGACTTTTATATCTCCGGAAGGCGGCTGACTGCCTGATGTCTTGGCATCTCGATTCGACTCATCTACAGAAATCCTGCCAGAGCCTCCGTAAAAGCTTCATGGTTTTCCAGCATCGGTAGGTGTCCGGCACTTGGAATAGATGTGAACTTGGTGTTGGGTATGCCGAACTTCTGCATCACTTCCGGCAATTTGCCATCACCTTCACCAGCGATGAGCAAGCCAGGCGCCTTGATGCTGGACAGCTGGTCCTTGAGGTCGTAGTCACACAAAGCGCCCGCACTCTCCGCAAAGCCTCCAATACGGGCGTTGGTCACCATGTCGACAGTCTTCCTGGCGTTCGCTGACTCGTGGTTCGAATCGGTGAACCACCTCTTGACCGTCACATCCGCAAGTGCGGCCATCCCCTCCGACTTTCCCAACTGTATTCGCTCGTCCCAAGCACTATTGTTGGCAGGGCTGGACGCTACGTTGCAATCACAGGCAACAAATTTCTCGAGCATGTCCGGGTGTCTGATGGCGAAGTTGATGCTAGTCACACCACCCATGCTCACGCCAATCACGGCATGGACCTTCTCGATGTCAAGCCGTTGCAACAGATACTCGAGGTCGTCGGCCAGTAAGTCGAAGCGAGTGGGATTGCTCTTTGCGTCCTGCTGTGAGTAGCCTCGGGAGTTGTACCTCAGGACACGGTAGGTCTTGCCATTGACACCAGTGCTCATCAATGCTTTGGCCACATCATCCCAGATATGTAGTGTTGTCAATATCGAGTTGACGAACACAATAACCGGATCTTGTGGTTTGCCTTCCAGCTGATATTGAAGTTGTGCGCCATCAGTCGTTATGACAGATGACGGTGGTTCCTCCAGTGCATCAAAGGTGAGGTGGTGCTGCCAGACTCGAACCGTCGAAGATACCAGCTTCTGCATAAGCTTCCCTTGCCAGGGTGTGCTTATTGCAGCTTGATGCTCGGGTCCTCGTAGACCATTCTTCGCCTCAAAGTCATGCACAGCGAGGCACTCAACTTGGCCTTGCGGTGGCATGCCTTGAAGTCCTCCTACCATCATTCTGAACCTCCGCGTCCGCAGCCAACCCGGGATCTTCGAGAGCATATCGGTGTGCTCCTGCTCATGCCAGTCGTCAAGGTCTTGCAAATCAGCTTCATTGACCCGAATCGACACAGCGACTTGCACTGGAGCAGGCTGAGGATTACTACCTCGTTCTGAGTACAGGCTGTAGATTTTTCTATCAAGAGATTCAAATGTGCTCATCACAGCTTTCTCGCGCTTTGAGCGTTCCTCGCGCAGGCGAGTGTAGATGCGCTTTTCGCACCATGAGAGGTCGGATACATCGTAGACCGCGCTCCATTCAGGTCGCTCGCCGTCGGCAGCTTTGTACCTGCTGCCGTTCAAGACGAAAGGAAGCCGAAGGCGGAGAGGACCATGCTCAGTGTTGTACCATTCGTGGAAGGCTTTTTCTTCTGTCTCAGAGCCGGGTTGAATTGCTACCGCGAGATATCCTGGACCGTTCATTGTTCGTGGTTTTGCCTCAAGATCATGAGTCTGGCCGTTGTTTATGGAGTTCTTATGCTACAAAGAAGCGGCCGCGATGCAATACCTACCTCAAGAGACCCGGGAGAATGTTCGGCAAGTAGAGCTAGGAAACAGAGCTGTTTGGAAGAACCTTCCAAAGCCAGCCTTCCGACACCGGGGCTCGTATGGATTTTCTGGCCGCTCGCTCTGTGACGATAGTCGAGCAGCAACGTAGTAATCGAGTAATGGATGTACATGTAGTAGCTGCGAGTCTGTTACGAAGTGTGAGAACTTCTACGCCCATGCCGTGGTACGGCAGAAGGAATCATCACACAAGACAAGGGAGGCAGTCGAGATTTGGGAACCGCCCGTTCTCGAGACGCCTGCTCTTCGCAATCTCATTCTGCGGTTGTCTGCACATGAGCTAGTGCCGGGCCTGCCCGAACCATTCACCTCCTGACGGTAACGCCTCTTTCCTCCCTCCTCCTCCTCCCCCGATCCCTCCTCCTCCTGCCTGCTCGTCTGACATACCTCGACGGACTACCTCCCACCCCGATGCGACACAGTTGTGCGTGACTTGCAAAGCCCAAGAGCAGCATTGTCAGTGCTCTTGAAGATGTCTGTCTCCCACTCCTGCAGCTCCGCAATCAGTAACCAGCACACTGGGCGATGACTCGTACCAACGTCAAAAGCTGTAGTGAGACTCACCACCACGTACTTGCATATTCTTTCATTCTTTCCATTGCATCACGTTCCGACAGTTCAAACAAGTCACTTGGTCCTTGGCCAGCGGAGATCCAAAACCGCGCGATGCATCGAACTTTGCCGATAGCCTGACCGGTCGTTGTCTCTGTGGCAGCATCATGGTCACGGTGAACAAGCCAGGACTTCTGAATCAACCAAATGGGCATCTTTGTCACTGCTCGGTTAGTTGAACATATGGTGAGCACCAAGGCCAGCCTGGTGTTAATACTTCTTCCACGCCAAAGAACTGTCGGAAATCCTCGGGTTGTGTCGCAGCCAACAATCTTGTGATGGATCGTGGTCTGGTCCAGATCGACGATCCGAAAGGCTTCCTGAAGGCCTACGAGGACAGCAATACTGGTAGTGGTGGAACCACACAGCGGTCATGCTGCTTGCGGGAGGTAAGTTGCCGCCAATAACGTCTATCACACGATATGCCAGTTCTAAAATTGCCCAGCCCCATTGCTGCCATTCCGACAGATACTGATACGCAGTACGTGGTCTCGCTTGGGATATTTCCACGTCTACCACAGCCTGCATTTGAACTCTTTGCTGGCCATCGGCACCAGTGGCTACCAGCTATCCCGGGTGCGAAACAGTATAAGCTCATGGCGAGTGGTGGCGAGCTTGAAGGTTGAGATTTCTAGCAGGTGTCCTTCATTCAACACATACGAAGCTCGACTCAGCTTCGGACGGCTCGCGCAACACAGGATGGCAGAGAAACGATCAATCCTTCCCAACCTTGATGACGACCTTTCCTTTCGCACGCTTGGTTCCGATATGCGCATACGCCTTGATAAGATCCTCCATCTCCCACACCGAGTCGACCAGGACGCGGACTTTTCCTTCCTCCATCAGTCTCAATATATATGTAACAGCGTCTGTGGATGGCGGAGTGCTGAACATAACGTAGCGACGTGGCACTCCTCCAAGCCAGGTCGGGCACCAAGCGTTGATGAACCAATTCGAAACCGTGGCCCAAAGTCCTTCGAAGGAGCCGACATTGATGACCAGTCCACTCGGTTTGAGATAGCCCGGAGAGTTGGTGTACAGAGCCTGTGTGCCAGTACAGTCAAGAATAGCGTCAAACTGCTTGTGGCCCTTGGATGATCTCTCCTTCAGGCATCCCGGCACATTCTTGGAGGTGTAGTCGATGAACTGGCAGAACCGAGGTTCGTTAGCACTCAGCTAAGAGGTCTTGCAAACAACGATACTGCCTACCTCGTCCGCGCCCAGTCCGCGCACCAACTGCTCATTCCTGCCACTCGCAACTGCAACCACCGTGGCTCCCTTCAACTTGCAGATCTGAACCAGGACTGACCCTACCGACGAGCTGGCACCATTGACCAGGACAGTGTCGCCTTGACCCACCGCCGCAGTCCGCATCATCTTCAGCGCTGTGCTCCCGCACCCATTTATGCCGCTCGCAGTCGTCATATCGACACTGTCCGGCAGGCGGACCACCTGGTTTGCTCTCAGCTTCACGTACTCGGCTAGCGCCCCTTTGCCCCAAAGCGCTAAGTCAGGTATGCTCTGGAATGCCACCACTCGGACTCCGAGCTCACGCAGCTCCGGCGGTGCTCGCGAACCAGCCGCAACCACAACGCCAGAGAACTCCAGCTCGGGTATCCTAGGTGGTAGGCCGGGCAGCGCTGGTAGAATTTGCAACATCGATTCGCTCGAGAACTGCAGCGCCGTGTAGGAAACTCGTATGAGCAAGTCTGCAGAGTCCGGCTTCACGGTCGGCGTCGGAAGTGTGGTGGATAGCTTCAGCGATGTAGCGGCTGGTCCTCGACTCGGCCTGATCCAAGCCCGCATGGTTGCTGGTATTGAGGGTTGGGGTGAGGATGCCATGGTCGGAAGGATTTCCAACGCAGTAATGATTGCAGGTGATTCGGTAAGGTCAGTTTGTCCTAATCCAAGGATACCATCATGCGCGTTCAGGGCATATTATATACCATAGATATCCCTATGGCTCAGAACACTCAGCGCGCTCACGCACGCGTTGCCTCTTCCGAGACGGCCGCGATGTTTGTTTCTTCTTCCTTGCCCGCTTTCCAACTCCAAAGTACCATAGGTACGTTGTGGCTGCAGCTAGTGACCGAGTAAGCTTTGCTAAGGCCCTTTCGAAGAACGACCGCTTGCAACCTCGTTCCGTCCTCCGTCTCATCTAAAACCTGCAGACAGCCTTTTGATAGTGAAGTTGTTATGTCCGGTAACGCGGCCGTAGTAAGAGTTTGTACAATGGATGTTGCACCGACGCATCATTGTCACAACAGTTGATCGATGCGAAAGCGACGAGCCTCGGCTGAGCAAGCGTATATATCATTATATGGACGTGTGGATAGTAACGAAAAGACCGCGAGTCGCAGACACAAAAAGGTGACCTACCGCAGTGAAATCATATGTCGAAGCACACCATCTTACCTCCCAAGATCAAGACCCCATACACTCTGCAAATTACTGCCAGCACCGCAAGAACCGACCGCTGATTGAAAAGAATGGCAACAGACCTCAGCAACTGGCGAGTGCCCGAACACAACCAATGGAGCTTCCAGAACGTCGATGAAATCATTGAGACCGATGCGATCCGGGAGGGCACGAAAAAGTCGCCTCTAAACTCCAAGCCGATCAGCCTCGACGACTTCAAGATACAGCTCCAGACAAGCCCGTGATCGATCTGCACACCTTTCTTGCAGCAACAGATACTGATGGTCTTGTGGTTCTAAAAGATGGCGATATTGCGTATGAGTACTGTGGCTGTACTAACACCGAGTCGTCAAAGCATATTATGATGTCAATGACCAAGTCAATCACCGGACGTAAGTTGTTCGATTTCTGCAGCTCAGTCCTGGTTCACTGCTGGTCGGTATTCGGAGATGGCCATTGCTGGTATACCGCTCTGCAGTCGTCTGCGGAATCCTTACTCAACAAGGGGTGCTAGATGTCGAGAAGTTTGTCACTGCATACGTCCCAGGAATGGAAGGCACGCAGTACGAGAAGGTGACTGTTCGAGAATGTCTGGACATGCGTTCTGGTAATGCGGTTAGCAGTTGGCGTACGTTGCGATGATACCTGCCTTGCTAATCCTTCGAACAGTTCGACGACAGTTCGCCAGCGTATCGCAAAGCCTGGGCATGGATTCCTCTGAATTCGGATGACAAGCCAACTGATCTGCACCAGTTCATTTCCACGTTCGAATGGGTACCAGCGCCCAAGGCGGACGGTCTTGAAGGCGCAGCGTTCGACTACAACTCCGCGAATACAGATCTCGTCGGATGGGTCGTCGAGCGAGCAACCGGTAAGAAGTTTGCCGACCTCGTCAGCGAGCTGATCTGGCAGCCCATGGGCGCAGAAAGCGATGCGTACGTCACTGTCGATAGAGCAGGCAGCGCTAGAGCTGCCGGCGGTATGTGCGCCACGGTCAGAGACATAGCTCGTCTTGGTCAGCTGGTCCTTCACGACGACAACGGCGTTGTTCCCATAGGCTGGATCAACAATATGCTGAACAATGGCCCAAAATAAGCATTTGCCGTTGGCTCGTGGAAGCAAGGCTTCGCACGGCTTTTTGCTGATATCACGTATCGGTCTTGCTGGTTGGGAGATGGCGGTAGTGACATCTTGATCGCGCTGGGGATCCACGGGCAGATGTTGTTCGTCGGCCGCAAGAACAAGATCGTTCTGGCCAAAGCGAGCTCTAAGCCCGAGCGCATGGACGTCAAGAAGTTGGGCTTGACAATGATGTCGTTCAAAGGAGGTGCAGCGGATATTGGCTTGAGGCACGTCTGAAGTGGTCACACTCATCTGATCGATTAAATTGAGGTGCTCAGTCCCTAGCCATGGATTGACGTGGCCGATTACTCCTCGCTGGTACAGAGAGGGATATTATGCTTCATCGAGAACGCGTTGGGTACCCGTCTCCCGCTCGTGATGCTGCGAAACTGTATCAACTGTCGTGTGCAAGATCGTGGCAACCACGCCCAATCTTCGCGGCGAGCAAGAACTTCTGGGGGTTCCGCTGTGCATGTGTTCCACGAGCGACTCGCCAGCACCAACATTCTTCGAGTTGGGAACGTCGTGGAGAACTTTATTAGACGTCCTCAACGCTGAAGGCAGAGGCAGGCCTTGGCGTCGCCGTTGCGCCGTCTCGGGTGGCGTTCAATTCTCCGCCGTGCAGCTTCTGAGACGGCGGCTTCCTCTTCATCCCGCGGGGGTGAAATTCGGGATCTTCGTTGCTCGGCTTCTGACATCTGATCGACGCAGCGATGCGGATTCCTCACTCTCTCAGTCAGCGTTGTGCAGAGTCGGTTGCATCCAGCAGACGACACGGACGACATCTCACAAGCTGAGTGTTTTTCTGCGAGTGGTGTGTATTATGCACAAAGAGCTAAAAGCAGCCAGCAATAATTTGCCATCGCTCGGCAGTCAGAACCACGCGTCGACGCTTGGCATCCCAACCGCTGCAAAGTTTCGATTCGCCTTGTCTTCGGATCGTTATCTTCTTGTTGAGGGCAACAGTCCATACACGCTCCTTCGCGGAGGTTTCGGTGGTCCTGGGTGGGCCCCCTAACGTTTGACCATTTCGTGTTCCTGCATCCAGCGCCGCGGGTTTTCTGTCTTCTCACGAGCGCGTCGATCGCTGTCCCCAACTTTTCTGTTGTGTCAGCGGTCACCCTCATCTGTCTTTTCGTTTTTCGAAGTCCTTTTGCTTGTCTTCAATCTCATTTCCAAACACCCCGTCACTCGTTTCGGTGTTCTTTTCGTACTGTTGTTGAAGCATTGCATACACCACAACGCGTTCGCCACGAGCCGAGACGTCAAAACTTAAATCCCAAATCGAGCTCGAACGTCATACTACTCCACCGCGGACGACCAAGTGCTGGAAGTCTTCTTTTAGAGCACACGACACTCGGCTGGCCGAGCTATAGCACTCCGCGTGCTCCTATCCCTCGACCATCCCAGTACACGCTTCCTCGTACCAACCATGTCAACACCGGTTGACGAGAAGGGAGAGCCCTCCTATAGACGGCCCTCGTACAGTGCAAGCAACCATCGGGCAAGCCTTGAGGGACGACCAAGCCAGGACCAATCACGATCGCTACCCGCATACAATGTCAACAGCCAGCGGAACCACAGCCACGACAAATCATCGGATGAAGAGGGCACCATTGTTGGCGAGACAGAACACGTTCATTATCCCACGAACGAGAAAGAGAACGTACAAGCGCAGCGTGCTCGTGCGAACAGTCACTTGACTGTGCAAACGGAGTACGATGGCGATGGGTTCCGAGGGCTTTCGTCTGTGGCATCACCGTCGCAGACGCGCGAGCAAGCGTCCCGCCTCGACGATGACCTGGAGATGCTCAAGATCGAACGGCAGGTGTCTCGGCTGAACGACAGTGATGATCTGTCTCGGTCAAAGAGCGGAGAAGGCGAGATCTATAGATCAAGATCACGAAAGCGCGATGAGCATGTAGACGAGTTCGACATCGCTACGAATCCGGTGCACGAGAAGACACAAGTTTACAAACCTGTTGAGCACCCAAGCTCGCGTTTCGGCCAGTTCGTAAAACGTGTGCACGGCAGCAATTGGATCATTCGGTGGTTTACATATGTCACACCGCTCACGTTGATTCTCCTGATTCCACTGCTTCTGGGAGCACTCCTCTTCACGAGGTCAGTGGTGGGTGGTGTCTACTTAAGCTGGTTCATGATCTGGCTGGAAATCGTCTGGTTGTCACTCTGGGCTGGACGCATACTTGCCAAATGTTTACCATGGCCCATCGGACTGGTTTCTAGCCTGTTCACCAACAATAGCAAGAAGTGGCGGGACATGGGAAAGCAGTTGGAACTCCCAGCGACTCTGTTCTTCTGGTGGCTGGCGATTGAAGTCTCCTTCTTGCCGACTATGCTACACCACCAGCGAGACCATGGCCCCGGAACGACACAGGACTGGATGGGGACCATGAACAAGGTACTGGTCTCGCTTCTCGTGGCTGCAGTCCTCAACTTTGTCGAAAAGATCATCATCCAGCTCATCGCCATCTCATTCCATCTGCGGACGTACGCCGATCGCATTGAGCTGAACAAATTTCAAATCGGCTCCCTTACCAAGCTGTACCGATTCTCCAAGGAGAAGATTGCAATGGAAGACTCTGAATTCGAAATGCCGTTTGGTGATCAACCTGGTTCCGGCGCGATCACACCTGGCCAAATCGTGACAGGAGCAGCAAAGACGACGAAAGCGGCGTTCAACAAGTTTGGTGATGTTGCTGGTAAGGTGGCTGGCGACTTTACTGGCAAACAGACGATGAAAAGCACTCACCCCCATCAAGTCATTCTCACTCTTCTGCACTCCACTGGCGGTGCACAAGTCCTCGCCCGAAGACTGTACCGGACTTTTGCTCGTGAAGAGTCAGAGACGGTGTTCTCGGACGACCTGCGTGCCGCTTTCGAGAACAACGAGGAAGCCGATGCAGCATTTGGGATGTTCGACAAGGACATGAACGGCGACATCAGCATGGAGGAACTGGAAGCTGTCTGTGTCGAGATTGGTCGAGAGCGAAAATCGATCACCGCCAGTTTGAAAGATCTGGATTCCGTTGTCGCGAAGCTGGACGACGTCTTCATGTTCATCGTTTTCATCATCACGGTTCTGGTGTTTATCTCGCTCATTTCGACCTCTGCCGCTGGTGTCTTGACATCGGCCGGCTCGGCGGTACTTGCACTCTCCTGGCTCTTCTCGGCCACTGCTCAGGAGTTCCTGCAGTCCGTCATCTTTGTGTTTGTCAAGCACCCTTTCGACGTTGGCGATCGTGTTGCGGTATACGGCAACACTGGCGCAGCTGGCCTCGGCGACGACTATTTTGTCAAGGAGATCTCGCTTCTTTATACCGAGTTCAAGAAGATGGAAGGACATGTGGTGCAGGCACCTAACAGCTACCTGAACACACTGTTCATCATGAATCAACGCCGCTCTGGTGGTCTCGCAGAAGCTGTACCGATCAACATCAAGTTCGGCACCACGTTGGACCAGATCGGCAACCTTCGACAGAAATTGCTAGACTTTGTGCTGGCGGAGAAGCGAGAGTACCAGGGCAATATTCTCACGGAGCTGCGCGACGTCAAAGAGGTGCACGCGTTGACTCTGAATGTTGTGTTCTTCTACAAGTCCAACTGGCAGAACGAGGGTCTGCGTCTCGCCCGTCGCAACAAGTTTATCTGCGCGCTCATGGTCAGCATGCAAGAACTCGGCATCGAAGGACCACGCATGCGCTACCCAGGCCAGAAGCAGTCGTTCCCAGTCTACCTGCAGAATGTGCCACACATGCAAGTGCCAGGTTCTGGCCACAGTGGCCACCCTGACCAGCCAGACGGTATGGTTCACGACGAAGTGCAGGAAGAGTCGCGAGACATGCCGTTCGTTGCTCCCCTTTCGGCTCGGGACCACTCACCAGGCGGTCAGCCGCCGTCTAGATACAGAAGTGGCAGCATCTTGAAAGGATCTGGCCGTGCCCGAGGCGAGAGCGTTTCTCAGATGAGCCGCCGTGTGGACTTTAGCCTGGGTGCCAGTGGGACTGCAAGTGGAAACTTTTCGGGTGACGTATATGAAGATCGCGAGCGCCCGAAGATTCCTATCGAGGTACAGGAGGCTTCGCGGGAACGGGATCGAGAAATGAATGAGCTCAGAAGGTCATTGGAGAAGTCACTACGGCACAGTCACGACTCAGCACGCGCAACTTCGCGAGAGGAACACCTAGGACCAGGTCACCTCAACCGCGTGTCTACCGAAGGCGGCAGTCGATGGCCACACGCTAGTTCAGTGCACCGCAACCGCTTCCTGGCACGCGGGAGAGCTGGAACCCACGATGAGCATGGTCTGATGGAGAATGGCATGGCCGATATTCCCGAGAATCCCTCTACGGGACCGAGCCAGGTGCCGAGCACAGAACGCCTGGACCCGAGGAGTGGTATCGTCAGTCCGCGAGCGTGGAGGACGACCACGAACGAGAGCAACATCCACCCGCCGCAGATCCAGCTGGGCAGAGGATCACATGAGATCTCGAACATGTCAATTGCGCCGGAGGGTCATAGGCCTGTTGGCAGAAGCCAGACGGAAGATTTCGAGATGAGAAGATTTCGTTCGTGACGGACGGAACGTTTATGACTGCTAGACTGATACAAGATAGATAAAGATACCCCGGCGATTTCGCCATGTTAAATAAAGCTCATAAAGGGAATTGAATGCTTTGAGATCGAGGAAGCTGCTCAAAGTATGGCGCTTAACTCAAGCCAATGATCAAGAGCTCATCGTTGTGTCTATCATGTATCCATGACCTTTTAATATTTAACCCTAAGCTGAACAGCATGATATTTTGGACTATCTCCTGAGGCACCTACATTGACTTAACCCCTGTCCCGTCCACAATGCACGGTGCCCGCTCGTACAGAAGTACCGATTTGGGGGCCATCTGCGCAAGACAGAGTTCGTCACCTCATCACAAGGCTCGACCTCACCATGACTCTCTCCTCTGCGATATCAAACGAGCTATGGCGACATACACGACCAACGGACTGCGGAAGTCACTGGGCCCGTTGACCACGGTCTTCACACCACTGCCTTCCTGCTCAGTAGCTCTCGTGCAATGCCCCGAGACGTGCACAATCGCCTGGAGAGTAAGTCTCTCATAGCAATGACGCGACCCACAAAGCTGATTTAGGCACAGGCACAAGGTTGTTCCGATAACACTGTCTTCGACACGACCGACTGCTGGCCTGAAGCCGCACCTGGCCTTCCCACGCCGACTCCGCCATTCAACGGCCGCGGCTTCTACAGCCCGGGACTAGAATGCCCATCTGGCTATTCCAGCGCCTGCTCGGCGACTGGCGGAGGATCGAGCAATTGGCCCGTCGAGTACTCGCTTCTGCAGAGCGAGACGGCCGTGGGCTGTTGTCCTAAGTAAGTCTAAGAGCATTTATCCAACGATGTGCAGTCGCCCGAGATGCATCTTTGGCTGACGTATCTGGCCACTCAGCGGCTTTAACTGTGCCTGGGCGAACGGGCAAACTTGCCTGAGCGTCGCGAACAACTACGCCACGGTCGCGGTGGCGACGTGTTCGCGCGGCGCCTCGGTATCGGCTTCGGATCTGGTGATGCCGTACACAATTACTGGACTGGCGTCTTCTGCTAGTTACAATGGTGCTGTTATTGGACAGTACCAAGTCCTGGCGCCGTTGATAGACATCCGATGGCAGTCCTCCGACCGAACTGGATCAAGTTCTGACGCAGCATCGCCAGCAGCTGGTACTCAGACCGGTCTAGGTGGCGACGCCCTCCGATCTTCCGGCAACTCTGGGCTTTCAACAGGAGCCAAAGCAGCTATCGGCGTGGCCATCCCAGTGGTCCTCATTGCAATGATGGCTGGTGCGTTCTTCTTATGGCGCAAACGACGGAAGACGAAGACTGCTCCTTCTCGCGGCATAGAACTACCTCCAAATGAGCGTCCGAAACCGGAGCTCCAGGGCAATCCCGTCTACGAGCTGGAAGAGCCGCCGTTTCGGGAGATAGGGAACAAGGAGACCCCGTGGCACGAGAGACACGAAATGCACGGCAGCGATCCGCAGCTGCCTCACTTGCCGGGTTGATTGCATCCGAGCCTCAGTTATTCGACGACACCTGCAAAGGTAGTTGAGGTAGCACAGCTCTACGAGTCCGTTTTAAGCTGCTGTCTCTAGAACTCTTCCTTGTGTTCAGATTACGTGCTGCGTCAAAGCAGACTCGGCACACAGTTCGTTTCGCTTCGACTCGTTCCACCACTAATCCGACAACAAGTCAAGAGGGCATACCCTCTTCACTCTCAGATCTGGTACCTTATTGAACAAACGGTCAAAGCCTATGGCTGTAAGTGGGAAGGAGTATCAATCTTCGCATCATCCGTGGAGTCAGTCTATAAACAGCTAATTACAGCCAGGTTACATGTGGTCCACCTTCCACGTCTCATCCAAGTTCAGCTAGTAATGCAAATGGTATCATTTCTCTATCGTCCTCGCCCCCTGACCAAGTATTACACAAAGAAGTTTACCTATACCTAAGTGGCAACACCATCATCACTGTCCTTCTCCTTCTCGTTCACAACGCCATTACCACCCTGCTGCTGCGCGAAAGGAGACCGTATGGAGCCATTGCCCTTTCCGCGAGTACGCTCGAAG
>JAABUW010003934.1_pt1 | contig 20610 bp, 16 predicted proteins | sample 5560081 | NCBI WGS metagenome assembly JAABUW01 (sample SAMN10711882, study PRJNA513363) | rock metagenome | isolation source: Antarctica rocks | place: Antarctica: Victoria Land, Knobhead sud
TAAAACTAGACTAGCTGTAATATTCTAAAATCTACGCCTCAAAAAAAAAAGACCTACTAACTTCTCTCAAGGCGTAGTTTTTAGAATATTACAGCTAGTCCAGTTTAAGTTCGTTTTAGCTGTAATTTTAATATAGTATAAAAAAATTAGTATAAGTTTATAATACCGCGCTAAAATATATCAATTTCCTATTAGGGCTAGCCCGATAACCCCCCGGGCCTATGTAAGCCCGTACGGGCCTCCCGAGCTGCTAGGGCGGGGGTCTCCGAATTACTAATGATTATATAGGCCTTTTTCTTATTATACTTGGAGATTATAACTTTAAGTTTAGTGATAACCCCTTATATAAAGCCCTTTTTATCTATATTATAGATATCCTATTCGTCTACTTCATATATTATTTTAGTTTATAGATAGAGGTTAAACTAGCCTAATAAGATCTTAGGATCTTAAGCTATTACTTATTCTTTATTTAATAGCGGGATATAGGCTATCTTTACCTCTAGGTACTAGGTTATAAACTTTTAAAGTTAATTAGGCCTAATAGGCTTCTTATTACCCTTTATTAGGAGTAGCTTATTCGCTATAAACTATACTTACTATACCCTTAGTAATTAATCCTATACTTAGAGACGGAGAACCTAGGCTAAAATAGCTACTTCTTCTCTAAGACTAAGTCTTTATCAATCCTCCTAAGCTACTAAATATAATTAGCGACTATTAATTTAATTAATTAGAGTACTTTTTAGTATTCTATACTAGATTACTACCTTCCTGATGGATAAAATTCTATTACGTAGGCCTTCAACATCTAGCCAGGCTATATAAGCTAGCTTAAGGCGATCCTCCCTAGATAATTCGGTCTCCCATGAATAAGGAAGTGATATCGGAAGCTTAGTAGACATACTGAATAGATATGACGATTTATATCATAGAAAACATGTCATGGATTGGTTTTCCAGGTAGCCCCGGAGCTCTAGGGTACTAACCCTATAGGGCTGGACGATAAGTAGGTGTGGCCGATAAGTAGGTGAACCCTTCTATACCTTATTGGTCAGATTGGATGCGCGTCATAGCTCGTACTATGATGTCTGTCAAATGCAAGGTATTGGCGCCCCTTGTTTGCACATTATTACATGCAGAAAAATATGAGCTTTGGGGACTTGGAAAGTATCAGCGGCGTCGACTTCGGAGGTGATCAGTGATCTACCGTACGCAAGGGTGGCCGGAGAAATTGTTTGCCTCGGTTCTCCACATCCCACCAGCAACCCCAGCTATGGGAGACATAAATCGCATGGATTTACCATACACGATTCAAAACAATCAACGGCAGCATGGCCGGTGCTGTGCGACAACCCATTGATATTGATTCGCTATCAACCTTTCTGGAGAAAGCGGTTCCCGAGATTCAACTTCCAATCAGCATCAAGCAGGTACATGAACATTGGCATTGCCAGATTTTCCATTGTTAACTGACATTCGGCGCAGTTTGGCTACGGACAGTCCAACCCTACCTACCAACTCACGGCAGACGATGGCCAAAAATATGTACTGCGAAAGAAGCCTCCGGGTAAACTGCTCTCGAAAACGGCACACCAGGTCGATCGCGAGTTTCGGATCATCCACGCCCTAGAGAAAACCGATGTCCCCGTACCCAAAGCCTTCTGCTTATGCGAAGATGCCTCTGTGATAGAGACGTCGTTCTACATCATGGAATACCTGGATGGGCGAATATTCGAAGACGCAGCTTTTCCCGACGTCACGGTAGATGAAAGGAATAAGATGTGAGCGGAAACATTTTTCACCACCAAGACCACAAATCCTGACAATACGTAGGTGGCACGATGCTGTTCAAACACTCGCGAAACTCCACCGCATCGCCCCTAGCTCAATTGGCCTCACTAACTTTGGCAAGCCAAGGGGCTTCTACAACCGCCAAATCAAGACCTTTAGCACAATCTCTTCGTCGCAGGCCCACGCGGTCGATGTTGATACGAAAGTTGCTGTTGGAAAGATTCCGCACTACGATGATACGGTTGCGTTTCTCCGGAATCCAAGCACGCAGCCGCAAGACCGGGGAACACTGATCCATGGCGACTACAAGATCGATAACCTCGTCTATCACAAGACCAAGCCGAAAGTAATTGGCATCCTTGAGTAAGTCATTCTTGGGTCTCTACAAAGCTTCCCAAACAGGAAGACTCTTGTCTCGTTTGACTGAACCGGGTCGCAGCTGGGAAATGTCCACCATCGGCCATCCTTTGTCCGATCTCTCGAACCTGCTGTCTCCACATTGTTTCGCGGAAGCAGCCCCTAATACTGCCCTTTCACATCGTACCAATCCCGCGTTTAGTCCCTCCGCACAGACTCCTGGCCTCCCCTCGCGCTCTCAATGCGTCAGGTGGTACGCTGAAGTCGCAGGCTGGGACCCCAGGGGCGAAGTCGACTGGGGCGATGCGTTCGCATTTTTCCGCAATGGAGTGATTATGCAGGGTATTGCGGCAAGATACGCACTGCGGCAGGCAAGTAGTGAAAACGCGAAAGAAATTGGGGATCTTATGAGACCATATGGCGAATTTACCTGGGGCTTAATTGAAAGATGGAAGGAGAGACAGGCTGACAAGATGAGGGCGAAACTGTAAGAGGGTATTCATGCGCTGGGTCCGACCCGTTTGTAGACATTATTGGCGAGCTACGCGTGTTTTGGACTTTGGCGAGGAGTTATGCAAGAAGGATTACCTTACAAGCCACATTGTTGTTCCGCTTGGTGTCGCCAAGCAGTCCTAGAGTAGGCTGCAGGTGCTACGATAACGAGTGGTGGAGGGCGTTGGTCGACAGTGCACCCTGCAGGACAGCGACTGGTGCCTTTGTCAGTCAGCAGCATTGCAAGTGCAAGGATAATGTAGGAGTGAAGAGATTGAAGTTGGCGAGCCAAGTGTAACGATTGGACCGGATATTGCAATGCGTAGAGCAGGTGTAGTTGTCGCTTGTCGCGACACTGATGACGAGCGAAGATGTTGACGGGTCCTATCGGCTTTTACACCTCCTTCTCCATAATCTCCTAATCTCGCACGGTCGGTTGACTAATTCCATTTGCAAATCGTAGCCAGCTGGTTGACGGCACCAGTGCCAAATCAGACGGATGGACGCTGCGGCGTTTGTCCCTAAGAGTGATAGCGAGATGCGCACCCCACCTACGCCCACCATCTTCTTCTCTAGGTTGCAGAAAAGCGTTGGGCGAGGGAAGATGAGAGGAGGATACGGAGTAGGGGAGTCAGGCAAGCAGATGGTGCAAGCTGGATCTTCCACTTGCTGTGAGTTCGAAGGCTTCCTTCTGCTCATGTCATACACCGGGCAATCCTTGCGAGCTAAGTAAGTTACTCGTACCAGCGAGGCACCGGTTCCAGAGTGACTTGCTACCACCAATCTGGTCCTTCATCACCCTCTCAGACTGGGACACATCGGGACACACCAATCCAATCCAATCCAACCACAATCCTGCTCCACTCCACTTCCAGGCATCATCGACAGATGCCGCACACACAACAATGAGACACTGAGACTTCTTCTCACGAGCCCGAATCAGCGCTGGACGCCCAAAGGGAACGTCTTACATCCTTCTCCTACGAGGCTCCCGGTACTGTACTGTGGACTACCTTCCTTCTTGCTTCAGCCGCACGGGATCGAGGGGCCCTTTCCGTCGGCCATTCCTGTCTCGCCTGTCAACTGCACCGCCCCTCTCCATACCTGTTCCACATCATCGCAACCTACAGCCGACTGTTTCGGCCAGCCTACTACTACATTCTCTGGCCATTCATTTGCCCTTGCTGCGCTCTTGATCCATTCAATTCACTTCACCTTGAAAACGTTATTTCCCTGGCTTCGATTACCTGTAGATCTGCTGGCTCTTTGCATTTTAACGTTCTCAGCCTCATCCCGAGTGGAGGCTCCCCGTTAAACCTATAGTTTTCGAGGAACACCACAATCACAATCTGAAGGTATGTTAAGCAGTTGTTTGCGAGTCTTTGGCAATTACACACTCTTCTTCCTTGTAATCGCCTGTCTTGTCTGAGTCTCAAAAAAATTCACCAGCATGCTCAAAGAAGTCACCATCACTCTCCCAGACAGACCTTTCCCTCACAAGATGACCGCTCATCCTTCGAAGGATCTCAAAAGATTTCTTCGCATCTCCTCGTCTTGGCGTATCTTGCTGTTGCAACCTTCCCTTTGGCACAAGGACTCCACCGGGCTGTCTACTTTCGTCTGATCAAAACAAAAGTCGTACTCCCGATCGTCGAGGTTCCTGTGCGGTGAAGAAGATGACCGGCTAAGCTTAGAGGCAGGTCCAAAACCCCACCGCAGACCTAGATGGTCGCCAGCGTAACATTCCCATGGAAGTCGCAGATCGCAGCGATCGTTCTCATTCCATCATATAGAAGCTGGGGGAGGACTTTGTCTTCTCCGCTCCAAAGGCTTCAAACTGGCGGCAGAAGCGTACGACCTTGATGACGGCCTGACTCGACTATCTCCACCTCTTGAACGCCAGATTGTCAATTGGCGGCCTTCGCCATCGCCTGATTATTTGCCTCCGCCGGAGAGGTCTCCGACTCCTGAACGTCCAAGTAGGTCGTCAAATTCCAAGAAGAAGCGCCGTCCAAAAGCCCAAGCCTCACAAGGGGACGCGGTACTTATTAGTTTTATGGGAGGGCTGAATCATCCAGATCTAGCAACAAAAGCTGGCGAAGAGCCGTTGCCTCAATCGGACGACAGCGACCTTGACGAGCAAATGGATGTGGATGGTGGGGTAAACCAAGATAGCTCTACCCTAGTCCATCTCGCCGAAAATGCATTGCCTCTCGTCGAGAGCACGATTGGGCGGAATGAGGACCAGCCTAGCAGCCCAAAGAATGAGAGCATACGGCCGCCGCGTCCGAAAATTGATACGCAGGGTCAATCGTCAAATTCTAAAGATGACATTCGCACCGATTTGGACGCTCAAAACAAATCACAGAACACCCCAAAGCACTCATCAAATCGAGATACCAGATCGACCGAAAACGGATCGAAATCAAGCCATTCGCCATCTAGAAGCATGCCCCCCCGTAAGGAGGATGATTCAGACTCCGTCGCAATATCACCAATGCTACGTAGATTCACCATTCCCAACTCAGAACGATCGCCAACCGAAACTCTTCCAGCTATGCATAATTCTCCGCCATCTACATCCTCAAAGTCGCCCAGTGGTCAGCAAAGCCTCCCCTCTCTGCGTGCAATAGCCCTTGAGCCTTTGCTTGACAGCCGGGCACCCAGCGAAATTGCCTCTCATGGGATAAGTAGACCGCCATTCTCAATGAGTAATGGGGCCCTCAATTCGCCTCCTGTCAGCTCAATAACACCTAGGCCAGGCCAATATCCTAGTCCACAATCCCGAATGAACGGTCATTTCAATTCACCTTATCCCCACGGCGTTCCTTCCCCTGCGTACAGCGACGCCTCACCGAGGGATTCTACGAACATGTCACCACCGACTGGGAAGCCTGCTTCTCAAGCATTCTTCCCCAGTGGCAGGACTCCGCAAAGTGAAGAATTGACACCACAATCGGCAGAGAGCCACCATAGCAGCAGCAGCTTCAGCACAGCTCCCTCGCCCCATCCGCATCAGATAGACATAGATCGCACCAGGCCGACTCTACCGCCGCTGGCAGGCTTGCAAAGTGGGCCACTGATGACTGGATCATTCCAATGTGATCATGCCGGGTGTACGGCGGCGCCTTTCCAGACCCAGTACCTTTTGAAGTGAGTCTTACTATGGAAAGGGACTATAATGATGCCCACTGACATTGCCCGAAGCTCTCATGCCAACGTTCATTCTCAGAATCGACCGCACTATTGCCCTGTTCCAGGATGCACCAGATCAGAAGGCGGCAAGGGATTTAAAAGAAAGAATGAGATGATTCGCCATGGCTTGGTCCACGACTCACCAGGCTACATCTGTCCTTTCTGTCCTGAACGGGAACATAGATACCCGCGGCCAGATAATTTGCAGAGGTAGGTTCTTTGCGACCTCCAATCTGCTGCGAACGAGGTTAAAGTCGTTGGTCAGGCATGTCCGTGTCAATCACGTAGACAAAGATACTCGCGACCCCAAATTGCGCGAAGTGCTCGCCCAAAGGTGCGAAGGCGGCAACCGAGGCAGGCGAAGACGACTTGGAACTTGAAGGATTTTATACAGCATATGAGTTCGGCATCTTGGCTGGGTGCTCGGCGCTCTCGGAGATGAAGGTTAGCCGTGGTTGGCATAAAGGTATACAGGACGATACCCGAGCGAAGGAGCTATGGGATCGAGGCGCCAACGGAGTGTATACGACTGCTCAAATATTGATGAGATGATGTTATGGGGCATGTATGATCTGCTGTTGATGTGGCACAATTTCTCAATCTCAGGCATTGGTTCGACATGGAATACTGCTATATATGGGTGCCAGGTCCCACAATTATCAGATCCAAAAATGGTGAGCAGCATCTTGCTCCTGACTCTGATCTGTAGGCCTTGAGTGCCCGAAATGGTACGCCAAAGACTCGTTTGCTTCAATGTACCATTTGGTCCCAGCTTCGTAGTGTCAATTTTTCCCGAGGAACACCCAGTGCGTGGGTAAGAACAGCCCACAGATGTCCGTGTTGAGTCCGTATTTTTAGGCACAGTCCAAATTGCATTGCCAAGGGTTTCTTCCATCGTCGAAGAACCATCTCTCGCTGGCGATGCGAGTTGTCTGCGCATGCGCTTTAAAATTCGAGGAGGTGCAATTGAGATGTCTCGAATGCGCAACTATTGTCTAAAGATCGTAAGTTGATTGTCTCAGGCGGAACCGACGCGCCTTAGTTCTATGCATTAGCTAATGCAGAAAACTTCGGAATCCTTGGCGCGTAGCAAGTTGCTCCTCCGCAGGTATAATAGTATTCCATTAACTTTTGATATATATATATGGCATGAGAGTGATAGTCTAGGTAGTACGACTCTTTTACCCCTATAGTTATTGAAATCTATTAGATATTCGTTGAATTATTAGGGTAGAAATTATTGAGGTGTTCTAAGGGTCTAGGCGTAGGCTTAGTGTCTTATACTCTTACCTCTATGATAATCCTAGTTCTAATAGAATTTTATTAACTGATATAGTATACTATTTATAAGATATATGTCTGTTTCTAAACCTTGTAGCTTGTAATTATACGGTTTATACCTAGGGAGGAGCAATTTTCCACGCGCCAAGGATTCCGAAGTCTTCCGCATAAGCTAATAGTAGTGGTTTTGTGACAAGATTACTAATGGATATACGCTGAATAGCTGATTTAGGATAGATATATAAAAATAAGACGCATAAGCTCGATGAATTCCCTGGCTCAGTGGTATGTTTCATTGAAAATATTCTCACGAGTTATGTTTAAGTGATTGTTTAGGTCTAGTCGTATGATTGTCGCTTCGGGTTGTGACCTGGATGTCCGTAGATGTCCCTGATTTGTGACAGGTCCCGGGTGTAAGCCTTCTCTCGATCTACATACATCATACAATAGACTTATTCTCATTCAGTCAAATCCCGGCTGAGCCCTACATTTTTGTGTTCTAATCAGGAAATTTTTGGGTCGAGTCTCAGTATGCGACACGATAGCAATCCTCCTGTAACACGTCTCCTGTTGTGTACCTAGCTCCGTCTTCTTTCTCAACAGCGAAAGGGGAAGTCTCGGCGCATCTGTGGTTTTCGCGAAGCCGCGCAAGCCGGTGTTAGAAGGAAGGCAGTGCACGTCCTCTGAAACGAAACATACATAGTGAGGCATGAAACATTGTTTGGGGCGCAGAGACCGGTCACAGCAGACTTCCGTCGTTCATCCGGGCTCTTCCCGCCACCTACGGCAATTTGCTACACCAATCTTGCATTGCATCAGCATACTCTAGATATGATCCTGCCGTCTTCGCGACCGTCTTCCCGTCGCGCCAGACGTCACAATTCGTACATTCCCGGAACGAAACGCTGGCCTTGCTGCGGCAGCGTTTGGCTTTGTCTCTTGCCAAAACGGATCCTTGCGCAACGACTGTGCGGCCGATCCCTAGAATGTCGGATCTGGACACATGTCTGAGATGGGAGCGATTCAGATCGCGAGGACGAAGAAGTTCAGGAGATTTCTCCCAATTTCCTTTCCCTGAGCCTTCCCTTTCCTTGTTCGCCTTGCGAGTCAGGGTTTCGTGATTTGGGCACAAAATCAACTCCTTCCAGGCTCGCTATCTCAGGACGCGCCATAGTGCTGCCGGCACAGACGCGGCAGACTCTTGGGGTGTTATTGGGGCCCTCGGGCGATGGGATTTGAAACCTTCGAAGATCAGCCCAAAGCTTAGCAGTGATATACACAACAAAACATTGTCATCGCCTCTGATATCTCATACCCGTCACGATGACGATACACAACCTGTAGGTCACCGGGCCCAGATCTGCCCTTTGCAAAGAAGATTCGACTGAAAGTGTAGATGCTTTACAAGGGTGACGGTCTCAGAGCATTGCCCACTTGTTCTCCGTCTAATTCGTCACACCAGGCCGGAATGAGCTTCTCAGGGCGCCTTTATCTTCTGACCGTCTGAGAGGCCAAGTTCCTGGTCCACGTCTGCATTCTCATTCGCAGAGTTTCGACAAGTCGAGAGAGCCCCGAGTCTCTTCAGCTCCTAGTCGCTGTCATTATATTCTCTTTAGCCTCCTTTTGCTGTTTAGCCGCGATGTAGGTTCTTCCACACTACAATCCTCGAGCTCGGCTCTCAGCCAGAGACTTCAGCGAGAATGCTACTGCGTATGGTGGTGATCGAAGTACCGGGAGCTGGTCGAGTCCTCTCCTGAGCCTTCCGGATTAATTAACGATCTTGAAAACTTCGCACAGGTCCAGAATGGCATGTTTCTCTGCCATTTATGTATGAGCGCGTACGCCAAAGGGATTAGGCAACACTGTTTAGTATTTACGAGGTGGTAGGTCTCAGACCACTGCAATTGTGGCGATGAGCCGAACCCTCTGACCCTACTATTTCAAATCTTTTGAAGTGAAGTAGACGGGCTCAGGCTCTTACAAGGTCGGCAAGAGCTGCAAAGACGGGAGAGCAATCTTCCAAGCTAAACAGAGTGATTCCTGTCGATGGCGTAAGGACCTGGGCAGGACTCAAGAGAATCACGAGAGGAAAGACAGCCAAAGACGTTGAAAGGGGGAATCCAATCAGAGTATGCTTTTTCATGTATGCAGAGAGAGAGATGTTGACTTCTGATAGGCTTCCTCTTATTCCGCAAACTAAAGCAAGCGAACGAGAGTCAGTTTTGTGGCGAGAATCATTCTAATGCAGACTGCCGCAATCAAGCATGTCGACGAGAAGATCCAGCATCGTGTGGGAATCTGCCTGGGGTAGCTGCTCGTGCATGTTGGCAACCTGGAGTGGAATTCTCCCATCCTCTGATGTAGACGAAGGAGGAGAATTTCAATGTTCGTTGCAACAGACGGCAGTCTTGGCCGCGTTGGACTTGGCTAAGGTGGCCTCATCGTCATCCCCTCTCAAGGCTCCATATCCAACTTGGGTAGTCTGCTTGAGGATGATAACAATCATCGTGGCGGAAATGACCCAGGCGCCCTTAAGCTTTCGAAGGGATAATCTCAGGTCAGCTTTGACCCGCTTGGATTCAGTCGGCTTGAGCTTCTGGACTACAAGATAGAATACTCGCCGGCTGCGATACTGGACCTGCCATAACGGTAGCAGCAGTCAGCCTCAAGACGGTACCAGCAGAGTACTGCAACGTCGGCTTGGAGTGATGATCATACGCGTGCAGAAAGGAGATCACATAGGAAAGGAGAGAATTAGTCGATATCGCCACTCAAGGGATGGTACTCTACATGCAAGATGAAGCAAATTGCTTGCTCGAATACCCAGTCTTCCAATAGCTTCATGAAGTATGCTCGAATCCCAGTGTTTTCGATGCCTCCAAGAATCCCTCCTCTCCGATATGCCCTGCGCAATACTACTCCCTTGCGCCTGTTCTTCAGAACCCCATTTTCCTACAAGCCCTTGAAAATATAAAAACGATGGTCAAATTCAAGCGTCCTTTCTGTGGATCCTTCGAACGTGATCCTTCATGTTATCGACTCGACTGAACTCACGATCACAGCCACGGTGTGTGCAACGGATTTGTGGGGCTGCATGGCGCGACTCATGCCGGTCGCGATCCTTCTTTGAAGAGAAGCCTCCTTCCCTGGACTGAGGGCAGCCTTCATGGCGACAAAAGAGCGATTTGGTATGTCGTCGGAAATGCTTGCGAAGGTCGCAACCTCTAGTGAAGGTAGCTTGGGATGAGCAGTGTGGGTAGCCGCAACGCCAGCTTCGGCCGTCTGGAAGAGGGATTCCAAAATTGTGCAGGTCTGCTGGACTTGGCGAAACCGAGCGAGAAACATCCGAAGGAGCCTCTGACTCATCAGGATGAAGGGTCGGCCAAGGTGCGTTGCCAAATTGCTGTTCGCTGGAGTAAGGTGAAGACGGGAGGACTGGGGTGGCGGCAGAGGGGGGATACTGTCCGTGTCCGTAGTCGGTGGGACCGAGTGAAGGCCAGTTGGAGGATGGCCAGGACATGTACTGAGTGGGTGCGGCGTAAGCTTGCTGTGGTTGGGCCCTCGTTGAAGTCATAGTGGGAGGAGCTGTCCAATGCGGCTGTTGGTATGTCGATCTGCTGGACTGGCCCGGATAACGAGCACTCTGAGCTTGGCTCTGGTAGAAGACACGACGAGCTTGTTCCTCCTCGCCCAGTAGAGCCGCTTCAGCTTCCGAGGATAGAAAGCCTGACATGTTGAGAAGCGTCAGTGCTGGGTTTTGCGAGCAGCAGCGCCACGAGGACGAAATTCTAGATGACAATGATAGGAGTGATGGGAAATCGGCGGAGGTGCGAGTGGGAAAGATAAGAAGGAGAGAATGCCGACTTTCTATATGGAAGGACATTCACCAAGTCTAGGCTAAGTCCGATGAGGCTGTGTCACAGCTTCAATCAATATAAGAAAGGAGGTTACAGTTCTCTGGCATGTGAAAATTGTAGGCGAGGTTGCTCACACGGGTCAGGCCGAGGGGAGGAGGCGTCAGAGGTCACATCGAAAGGGCTCTTCCCACAGCCGCCATCCGAATTGGAGGGAAATCCACCAACACTTTTCTCTGCTTGGAACTTTCTATGCCTGGGACCTGTTCTAAGGCTTGAATGGAGCCAAGGGCTGGCATACATCAAGTCAGCAGTCAAAGTACCATTGGATTCCCAGCTCCATACTCGCTTCAACAATTTGTGACTCAATACAACGGATGAAGCCACCAAGGGAGTCCTGACGGTAGCTAAGGTTGGTAAGAATGGAACAGGTGGGAGCAGAAGGGCCAGGAGCCTGATAACGAAGGTTTAGATGTGCTCTCTGTTAAATGGACAACAGAAGATGGCGATTGATTCGTGGGACACGATCTTCTAAAATCGTGGAAAGTACTAACGGTAGTACAGTAAGGTTTAGTCCCCTTCTCGTTGGCCAAATGTTGAAACATGGGAAAGCTATCAGATCTCCGCTACCTATCAGGCAGATCAGGGGGGTAGACATATCAAGCCAGGGGGCGTGTACCGACTCCTTTTGGCCTTGCTCGGGGCTGAAAGTAAGCTTCCCTCGTCCCAACATTATTCTTGGATGCTTATGGAGAGAATCGACGTCCTCTTGTGGAAAGATCGGTGGTCGATACTAGGATAGGTTAAGCTTGACGATCGCTTGATGAAACACGATCGGTCACCCTTTGGATGGATATCTTCCTGAGGAACAGACTCAAAGGCTGGCCTGGGCTGACAGCATTCGCCTTCCCCTGCGTTGACTCGATGGATATGTGAGGATGACAGTGGTGGTTCAGAGTATGGTACTATCGTTTTAGAGCACATGGTGAAATGATTCCTGGCCGGGAGGATGATCTTGCTGTCAGGGAAAGCATCGCACCAACCAAGTCCACGCGACCAGGCAAAGGTGGTCCGCACCCCGCGACCAGTCTGTTGTTCATCGGCGAGCACTCTCGGACGAACTTGGCATCATGGCTGAGTATCGAGCCCAGGCAGGCCTTTCCACGCGCAAGTCTGCCCTGCGCCTACGGATTTAGGCCACTTTGATGCCCCTCCCATTTGATTGTTTTTGAGGTTGACTATTAGGCGACCAATGATGCGACAGGAACGACTCGAAAGCCATTGTGTCAAAACTCAGAACTGCTACCTCACGCCTTAGGCCGCTCAGGCATCCCATGCGAGCAGGGCTGTTGTACATTGTAAGCATGCTACCTTCTCAGCTGACCGATAGGCTTTGTAGAATGTAGACAACGTTGCAGAAAGAAGAGAGTAGTTAGTTCTACATACAATTCCAAGCCCACAGGCCACAGCTTGGCACACTTTCATGGGCTGATTGGAGACAACCGTCACCCCCGTTAACGTTGGCGATAAATCCAATCGCGCTTATCTTATCGCCGACGCGACTTCGGTCGCGTCTCTCGTGAAATCTCTCAGTACAGTTACCAATAATACCCGTTTCTTATAATTTCAAAAGCTACAATGTGCGTCTACATCGCGCAGATTCGCCCTTGTACGGTTGGTGTTGTAATGCATGGTAGGTAGTCTAGATAGGCGTATAGGTCCTTACAACTCAGTGCCAGACCCTTTCAGCCCGACCTGGTGGGTGTGGCTTAGGTGTGGCGTGGGCCTGTCCGTAGGGCAGCACGGGCATTAGTGACTGGCCCCCCAACAAGAGCGTCGCTCGTTAGGGGCCAGTCAGTCACCGGAAATTTGGTTTGGGATTGGTACGGAGTACATAGTCGTTCGCCTTGGCCAGATACAGCCCTGTAGATGTTCAAGCAGGCGGCACCAAGCTCTTGAACATGGTCTTCCCCAATCCCGAGCTTACTCCCCCAGTCAAATTGCAAACGGTCTCTTCACTATGCTGCTACTGCAGGGACAATGGCCAGATCTGGTGGTTCCAAGCAACCCTACTTCTTCCCCAAAGACTGTTGCAAGAAAGCGATCGTTTCGCCACTGACTTCGGAGGGGCTTGGAAAATCGTAGAGGTGACAATTTGATTCTCCGCCCGCGCAACATGGAGGAATCCCTAGAGAGGAAGCGTAAGCGTCAGCTGTCTGACGTGGTATGAATGCGTCTCATCATCCTTGCCCTAGCCCCCATTCCCCAACCTCGATTGGTCCGTCACTAAGGATCTCTACATGCACGCACTCGTCCCTTTGTAGGCCTGAACATGCTAGTCGCTGAATGACGACCCACACCCCTTGGCATGCACACATGTTCCGGTGGATGTTGACATCGGGAGTGCGGACTCCCAAGTAACCATCGAGGTATACATCTTCGCCACTAATTGCAAGGGTCTCTTTAGATGGGCCCTGTCCATTTTCCAGTGAGAGCTTCAGAGGCGAACAGGTACTCCTGTCAGATCCTGAACTGTCTTCGGAAGAGCGTGCGCTCAGGCACAACCTGTTGAGACGTTGGGAAGTCAACGGTAAAAGCATTCGAGAGGTTTCGGGCGTGAACACGGCCAACGGAACCTTCGTGACGAAGCGCCCAGCAGCTTCCACTACTGCCCTTTCAACTCTGCAAACTGACGTGCTGTTCACGCGTAAAGTAAAATCGCCGAGCTGACCTCTCTCGAAGGTAGAACAGACGATGGTATAGATACCCGCTTGGACGTTTTGAAACTTGGCAAACGCAAAACCCTTCCTGTGATCGCCACTATCCCCAACGACATCCCGATTCGCGACAGAATGAATCTGCCTTCCTTTTCCCCACACAAGCTTTACGTGGACTGGTAGACGCTCCCCAGGATTTTCCAAAAGAAGAGAGATGTCGGAGGCTTGAGCTAAATGAAGACTGAATTGTGGATTAGTATGGTACGACGAGCTGCTAGCATTTCCTCCAGCCGTCGAAGCCGTCCATGTACCACGCTGGCAAGTGCTATGGTCGTATTTCTCCCGAGCTTCGGAGATACTTATGGGTGCCATAGAAAACGCCGAAAGCGTAAACGTATTACATGACGGAGGAAGCGCTTGCTCAGAAACCACAATGGTAAACAATTGTTTACTTGAAGGCTCTAGCTTCAGTAAGGTGTTGGGCGAATCAACGTACGGCCCACGGACAGTGGCTCCATCGCTGAGGAACACCCTTTCTCCATCGTTGTGGAAGGCATACAAGCTGATGAATCCAAGCTCGGACTCATTTGAAGAAGAGCCCTTAGGTTCGCTGCTAGACGATAGGCCCTTTGATATGAAATGCCTGTTCAGGAGAAGCCAAACAGTACCACCCACACTGCTGCGTACTGCGTACTGAGGGTTGGACGCAAAGGAGCCTTCGGGGCTACGGTAAGCGGAAAGATCCCATTTGAAATGGATGTCTTCTCTGCAAGAGAACAGTGAAGGATTCCAGTTGAGATATATGGATTCAAAGCTCTGGAAGACGTCACTGAGACTCATCCAGAATGTTCCTGCTGGAAGACGGTTATACTTGACTTCGCCGGAATCCACTGTGCCCACAACATCAACATTTCCCAGAAGTTTGCTGCTTTTGGTCACTGTGCTGCTGCGGAAAGCATGGTCTTTCCAGAGTGTCCCTTCCGACCACGGATTTTTGACGAGGAACAACTGCTGACCCTCACACTCTCTCACATCGACGACAGCGTAATCATGCTCGCCCACTAGGCCCGAGCCCTCTTCTTCGATCTGCGTCATCTTCCCCGTACCCATGCTGATGAGAACATCGCCATAGTCAAACGCATTGTGAAGACGCCGCCACAGAGTATTTTGCACGATATCGTCACTATAGTCGCAACACACTAAAATCAAAACTTTGCTGGTGAGAATTGATCTCCGTGACCATACCTCTGAATGAACAATTGCTCCGGAATCCATCCTGTCAAGACCCATAAATCCGTACCTGAATTGCTTCCTGGAAAATCGTAGCCACCCCTGATTTTGAGATATGCCTTTTCGACGAGCGCAGGCCACAGTAAGCCTGGGTTATTTCGGTCTACGACATGCAACGTCTGTGAAGTACGAGAGGCAGGAAGTCGATCGTCTATAATGACCTTTCGCGGGCAGCCGTTAAAGTGCAATCGAATGATGTACTTACCACTTGGAGATACCACAGGCTGCTTTAAGCTGGCATCGCGAGGATAGATGTTGCGGCTGATGAGCTAGACTACCATTAACCGGTCTGAAGTAATGCTTAGGGATGGTGGAATACTACATCGCATTTGCCGCGGGCAAGTCTTGCGCTAGCTGCGCAAAGGCTTGCGACGACAGAGCAGTCTGTTGTCACGTCTTGTACAAGATCATGTGTATTATCAGCCGACATGGTTGGGTTCCGATCAAGGCTAGACTGCGTTGTCCTGAATATGTCGGTAGGTCGTTGCCAGTCATCAAATACTTCCAGTTGAAGGGTTGATAACGAGAGCTCTTCAACGTCTATGAAATTGGTATTGCCGAAGTCGGACGCTTTCGGAGATATCCATGGTGGATAAATATCTCCATTTAGCTTTGAAGATTCCAGAAGTATTATCCTCTCCCGAGTAGTCATCTCACGTCTTGAAGGAGGCCCCTCGATTCTTTCTCCTTTCACAGGAGGTACGTAATCGAATGGGTTCCTTACATTGTCTACCCCCTTTGCGGCCTGGTCTGGCTGACCAGTCATGGCTGATGTAACGATCCCCTCATGCGCCTCGACGCTCTATCGAAATCAAGGTGCAAAGGGTCCGTACACCAGCAGCATCAGCCTGTCATTAATCGTGTGAATGAAAAGGGTCCTGGTTGATAGGAACAGATCTTTTAGCGATTGATCACATCATATGGAGCAACTCTACCGCTTCCTGAGGATTGATTGGTAAGTTCTGCGACCTGAAGATGTGTCAAAAAGTACAGTCAAGAGCACTCGGTGCTTGAGCAAGCCCGCCGAAGAAGATGACAATTTGGGAGTAGAAGTGATCCAAGCCCACAGTACCCAAAGTAAGACCTTTTAGACACCCTGAGAGCCCCGCGGAATAAACGTGGTCCGACTCGTGTGTACAAGCCCCACGGTTTGATATGCAGGAGTCAGTGATTGAAGCACCAAAATATGAGTTGCAGTCCTGCGATTACAGGATATCGTCCTTACATGAATTTCACGCTAGCTGTTTGCCTCGGTCCATCGGAATTACGGAATTACCTCAAACCCCGCCGCTCTCCACTTCACCTGGTCTTCTTCGTCTACATTGAGAGTCCGCTCATTTGATCAAGTTCAGGAGACTCCTCGAGTTGCCTTATCAGAAGCGTCCTCATATTCTTCAGCTTTGAGACACTCTCTCGAAAATTGACCACGGAGTGTAGCGTGGGAGGAGCTTCATGCTCGGATCTGTTCAGGGTCACCCACATTCGGAATGAATGGCAAAGCTGGCCAACCACCGTTACCTCCATGGGGTAATGCTCTAGCAGGAGCTACTGGTGCTGTGCTAGCGAACGCAATCGTTTATCCATTAGACATGTGAGTCAAATTTCCTTCCATTGAGGGAGTACGGGATTGTGCTACCGAAGATTGACCTCTGCAGAGTCAAGACGCGCCTACAAGTCCAAGTCAAACGCAAATCGACCGATGCTGCCCCTCTGGCTACCAATGAGGTACATTATACCTCAGCTCTGGATGCTATCCGCAAGATCATGGAGGACGAGGGATTACTTGGATTGTACTCTGGCATCAATGGGTCCCTGATAGGTGTTGCATCAACCAACTTTGCCTACTTCTATTGGTATTCCGTCGTTCGTACCTTGTACATATCGTATCAAAATCTACCGAAGCTCCCCAACACCGCGACAGAGCTCTCTTTAGGTGCTGTGGCCGGAGCTATTGCCCAAGTCTTCACAATACCGGTATCAGTGGTCACCACGCGTCAGCAAACGCAGCCGAAAGGAGACAGGAAGGGCCTTGTTGAGACTGGGCGAGAGGTGGTAAACAGTGAAGATGGCTACAGCGGCCTGTGGCGAGGCTTGAAGGCAAGCCTGGTTTTAGTCGTGAACCCTGCCATCACGTACGGCGCATATCAGAGGCTGAGAGAGCTTTTTTATCCTGGAAAGGCCAATCTGAGACCATGGGAATCATTCTGTAATACTGGTGCCAAGATCCACTCCCAGGAACAAAGCTGACAACGTCGCAGTCCTTGGCGCCGCATCAAAGGCACTGGCTACCATAGCGACCCAACCACTAATTGTTGCAAAAGTAGGTCTCCAATCACGACCACCACCAGCTAGAGAGGGCAAACCGTTCAAAAGCTTTATTGAAGTAATGTTATACATTATTGAACATGAAGGACCCTTGGCATTGTTCAAAGGCATTGCTCCTCAAATCACCAAGGGTATCTTGGTTCAAGGCGTGCTCATGATGATTAAAGAGAGGTCAGTAGGCCGAAGCCCCCTATACGAAAAGACTGTGCTGACAGCCGAGCAGAATGGAGATCCTTTTCATTGTCCTCTTTGCTTATATGCGCAAGATCAGATCGGAAAAGCTGCAGAGAGGGGCTGAAGCTGTGGCATCTCGGGCCAAAGAGGTGCTGGCCGTTGATTCGATAAAGCAAGCCCTGCCGACCCTTGTAAAATGATGGCCGACAGCTAGTCTTTGTGATGGATGAAGGTACACATGGTTCGTCCGAGCGATGATTATCAGATTTCTGATCTCATCCTCAACGATGCCAGCTAGCCTGCTTCTTACTAGCTTTATGATGTATATAGTTGCCAACGCAAAGAATTCTCAATCAGTCGCAAACATCCGTAGGTGTTGTGTAGTTGTATCTACGAGCGATGCAGCCCTAGCCTACTAGCCACACTAAACTAAGCGAGGTCTGCCAAGCAATACTCGTCCAGCTTCGAAATTCACACTCATACTTGCATTCTCATCACATCTCATATACCGACGTTCTCCTGCCAAAATGGCCAGTAAGTGATCCAAAGGCTTAACAGCTCAGGTGCTGCCTTGGGAGCTGATTTTCCGATTCACACAGAATCCAAGAATTCCTCGCAGCATAATCAAAGCAAGAAAGCCCACCGAAACGGGTAAGCTCCCACAATCTCTCCCCTCGCATCGCAATCAAGCCTGCTCCATCCCCCTTCAAACGCTCTCTATGTTTGCCTGGAAAGAGATCCTGACACCTTTGCTCCACCAACAGTATCAAGAAGCCCAAAACCAACCGCTACCCTTCCTTGGCCGGAACCGATCCCAAATTTCGACGGAACCACAGGCATGCCCTGCACGGGACAATGAAGGCCCTGGTATGTTGCACGTCCGTTTGAAGCGAATGGGGAGAATTAATGGCAGTCACAGAAAGAGGTGAAGGAGGGAAAGAGGGAGACGGCATGACGAAGCGAAGAGACTTCTTGACAGAGTGGAGGGTGAAGAATGGGATCGTGGCTTCGTACGTGGTGATAGGCCATCTACGGAGCGATATCGAACAAGCAAGTCGTGCATATCCAAGCTCAGCCATGAACGCTTGTTGCTATTGCTTTGTGTTCATCCATCCGCGATTTTGCACAACATGAATCGGAAAGACCAAGAAGAATCTGCGAAATTTGCTACATCATTCACATATTTGGTTTGTATTTGCGAAATTCCGGTTCAAGGCATATGTGTGTACAGCCCCGCGCTTCCCCATGCGCGGTAGCTGAAGGATTATCATCTTTGACGTGCCAATATCGAGTCCCTTTCATTACCAATCACCCTCCTTCTTTCTCACTGTGGCGAGAGAGTGCATGGAGAAAGGGCAACATCACCCATTGAATTTCATATGTGGTGACAGCAGCATCTGCTGATTAAATATCATTCATAGACACTACAGATCTGAACTTTGGCAAAAACTACGTCTCCTTTCCAGGTTTCCAGACCACCAATCTCCGGTCAAACCCTCCACTCACAACCCATTCCTCTTGCTTTCCACCGACATCAACCATCCCGCACCAGATACTCCTGATCTTACTGCCCATTTCATGTCCTTCCTTCAGAGTAGCAACTATTCTTCCTGTCTTCGCCTCTAAACCTCGCAATACCCCATCGTCACCATTGACCCATACGCCCGATCCATCGGGACGCCACACGACCTGGGGTGTCGAATATGGTGTTTGCGGTGCCAGAGTACTCACATGGACCAAGATCGCTGCATCCTCTTCATCTTGTGCAGCAAGATTTGCGCGAGTCTGTACTGCTTGAGTTGCAGGGCCCCCATCGGCCGCCGTTGAAGATGGACCCGACGATGGTATCAGGAGTCGGACAATGATTAGCTTCATGTGGGGGACAGCTGAGGTGGCTACAGCCAAGAGCGTTGGATCAGTGGGGGAAACGGCCACGGAGGATGGCGAGAACGCAATCCAGGCATTAGAGTGTGGAGCTAGATTCTGTGATCCCAGCAATCCCATCTTCATTGGCAATGAATTTTCCGAGCTGGGTGCATCAGCCTTGGGTAAAGAATAATAGAGCAACGAGGTAGAGTCTCGACGCGTGACCACAAGTATCGGTCGATTTATATCTGGATGCTTTACGAATGTTATCGATTCAGGATTTGTAGCAATGTTGATTGATGCCACAGGCTCTCCCAGCTTCAAGTCGTTTCCGCTTCTAATCTGGTAAAGGAAGACTTTGCCATCCCACCCTGCAGTAGCGACAAATGTAGTATGACCCTCATCGCAGGTTGCTATCTTGACGATATACTTTTTATGGTCCCGTCTTTCGTCGAGGACTCGGTCCTGTTTGTGGTCGTAAAGCACGGTCTGGCCGGACATTCCAGACGAAATCGTTCTTATAGATCCTTTACCAAAGGCAACACATGCGAGGATGGGGCAATCTTGAAGGTGGCTCATGGATTTGATGAGGGTGAAGCTGCTGTCCGGAGCAAGGAAATGGAGACGACGGTCTGCAGTGGTGGCGAACAGCAACTGAAGCGGACCTTGTGACGTGTCGCCCTCAAACCGTTCAATAGAGACATGTAGAAGATTTGCTGTAGAAGACAAAGTAGAGACATGAGATGGCACTGAGGGAGCTGAAGGAATATTATCAGAAATACGAAAGAAGTACAAGAACAGACGAAGGAAGACAAAATTACCTGGAAGACTCCATTCTCTATCTTCATCACTTACACCTACCTTTTCAAATCTCAAGCTGAGATCGAAGATCTTCTTTTCTTCTAGGAGCTTCTCAATTGTCAAGTCTCCTTTGAAGACCGTGCCTGAATCAGGTGGTAGCCCAGCTTCTCTAATAAAAGTGTTCAGTGTCTGTCAAGAGCGTCAGATTGCTCACGACATGATGATGGAGTGGAAGAGATCGAAGATCGTACGTCTTTGTAATCATTGGCTTTGAGAAATCTGGCGACAATGATAGCTGGAGAATCAGTGGCCGGCATGGTTGTGATGCGCAAATATTGATCGGAGTGACAAATCGCGCATCTATATACTCTCTACACTTCTAGCCAATAGAAGAACGTTCCACTTCACCTATCAAGCATACGACACGCAGCTACAAGGGTACAAAAGAGTCCATGGCTAAAAAC
>JAABUW010003936.1_pt1 | contig 20607 bp, 11 predicted proteins | sample 5560081 | NCBI WGS metagenome assembly JAABUW01 (sample SAMN10711882, study PRJNA513363) | rock metagenome | isolation source: Antarctica rocks | place: Antarctica: Victoria Land, Knobhead sud
TTTGCAAGTTTGTTTATCTTTTGTAAATTTAATTTATTAAATTTCGAATAATAAAATATTAATTATATTAATAAAGATAAAGAAGTAATAGCAATTAAATTGTCTAATTCTAAAGATAAAAAAAAAAGATTTTAATTTTGTTAAAGATTTTTTTGTTTAATATTAATAACAATATTATCTAAAACAATTAAACTAATTGTTCGATTCTAATAGTTGAAATCGAATTGTATAAATTATAAAAATACTAATTATATTAGATTAAAACTTAATCTAATTAGATATAATTTTCAAATCGAATTATAGATTTTAGAAAAAAATTAATTCGAACAATTAATCTAAAGATAATAGACAAATAATTAATATAAATTTTATATTTATTAAGATAAGATTTTATTTTAGATATATTAATTGTTGTCTTTTCTTTATTGTATTATTTGTATTAAATAAGATTAAATAAATTGTCTAACTATCTAAAATAAATAGTAAAAACTATCTAGAATATTATATCTATTTTAGATAATATATTATTAATAATTAAGATATAAAATTAAGATAAAGTAATATAGTTAAAATAAAAAAATAGTTATTTTTGCAAAGATAAAACAATAAATATATTTGCGCTAACAATAATAAAAAGATGTTAAATTTAATATAATATTATTTAAGATTTACTTAAGTAGCGCGTTATTTATATATATAGATTAGATTTCTTCTTATTTACAATTATTACAATTAAAGATTGTAACTTATTTGTAAACAACTAATATTAACAAGTATTTATAAATAGCAAATACAATTTATATCTAAAGTTATAATTAAAATTATATATTAACATTTTTGTATATTTTATATTTTTATATTTTAATAATATTTTAAGATTTATACAATTTTTTTAAAACAATATTTTTTTAATTGCAAATTGCTATTATTTGTATTATTGTTATAACAAAATACTATTAATAGCTTTTGCTTATACTAGATATATCTATGTTAATTTTAATATACTAAATTCTAATTACAATAATCTAAGTATATATAATTTTTACTATAATAAATATATTTAATCTTTTTATTTTATATATACTAATTCTACAATAAATTTATATAATTAATATTAATTTTTAGCAATATATATTAATATTTAGACAATATAGTAACAAGATTTGAATTATATCTATTAAGTTATATATATAATAAAATGTAAATACAAATTTATTTGACAATCTAAATATTGTTAATTAATATTTGTTAATTGCAATATATATGTTAGCTTCTCTCTCGAATATAAATATATATATAACAACAAAACAACAATAAGTTTAATAAACTACTCAAAACAATTTAGTACTTATAGTTGATTGTACAATTTCGAGTTTATCTACAATCTAAATATTCTAATCTTAATAATAAATTTTCTATATTTAAAATCTTTTGCGTTTGCTAAATAATTATAATTAAATTTATATATATTGTCGAATTTAACAATAATAAAATTGAAACAAATCGATAGTATAGAAATACAATTTAACAAAATATATTTTATACTAATCTATATAGCAATCTTTTAAAGTATTATATTTTGTTTAAAGATTAAAAAGTAGTTAATTTTAAGTATAAATTAAAGTAAATGTTTAAACTTTAACTATAGAAATAGTTATAACAATTCTAACAACTAATAAAATTAAACTTATTAACAATTAAATATAATAATTTTGCAATAATATAGAATATATTGTATATATTTATATATTTGTTGTTAATATTTGCAAAACTTATTGTAATAGTCTATACAATATAGAGTTTTATTTTGTTTTTAACAACAAGTTTTATAAATATATAAGTATATACTTAAATTTTTTGCAATATTTTGACAACAATATCTCTATATATAATTCGATATATTTAAGTTGCGTAACGTATATTTATATTGTAGCAATTAACAAAGTTTGTCGATTGCTATTATTAAATACTCAATTTTCGCATTTATTGTAATTATATTTACTAAAAATATTATTGTAGTCTATTTGTTTAAATACACTTAATATATTTGCTATATTTAAGACTATAGATAAAAATAATAATAAAACAAATTAGAGTAGAAGAATTAAGAAAGATAATGCAAATATAAATTAATTAATATTGCTATAAATTTAATATATATCTCTAACAATAATTGCACGCAGCAATTAACAAAAGTATATAAATCGATTAAACTATATTAGATTTGCACAATATTCGATTTCTTTGCAATTAAGATATTAAAGTCTCTAATAATAATTTTACGTTAAATATAACTATTTTTATTAAGTAAGATGTAGTTAATCGACGCAACGCAATTTGATAAAACTAACTAGAATTAGACTAGTATTGTCGAACAAGAGTTAAAATCGAAATTATAAAATTATTTGTATTATATTATTTAGCAAGATTTGACACTTTTATTACTTAATAGTAACAATACTATTTTGCTTTATATTAATACGTATTATAATTCTCGAACGTAATTTGTGCTTATACAATATATAATATCGAGTTACAATAAAGTTGAGCAATATATAATTGTATTGCTATTATATTGTGTCTTATAATATAATTGAACAAAGTATTAGAGACAAGATTGTATCAAATTGCAAAAATAGTATTTATTTAGATTTAATATTAGAAAATTAAATTATTAATATTAAAAGACAATTAATACTATCTAATAAACTATTTGTATTTTGCAAATCGATTACTTAAACAATATAATTGTATTATTTATTTAAATTTGCTTCTATCTAATATATTCTATATAGTAGTTGCTCTTTGTAACAAAAGATTAAAAACATATTTATCTACTTGCTATAAATTAATTGCAATTAACTATATAAATATTATTTTGCAACAATATTGCAAAAGAGCAAAACTTATATATTAATTAATAGTTTTATTTAGACAAATATTCTTTTAATTGTATTAAAGAGATAACAACAAATTAATTCTAAAAAATAAATTTACTTTACTTATTTTGTTTATCGATATAATCTAATATTTTAATATATTATTAATTACTATCTTGTATATTGTATTTCTTCTATAAATTTAATCTCTTAAATAGATATTAACAATCTTGTTATTATTTTTGTTAAAAATCGAAATACGCACACAAATATAGTTAAGATATATAATAATAGAAATTGATATATTGTTTGCATTATAGTTGCGAGAAAAGATAGTACTATTATTATTAGCTAAGATTGACAAAACTTAATATATATAAATATAACAAGAAAATTGATTTACTTGTTTTATAAAACAAGTTTTTGTTAATTTTAATTATATATTAATTTGTTTTAAGCTTTCTATATTTGTTTCTTTTTTATTCAAATTTTTTTCTACAATTCTTTGTATTTTTATATAATAATAGAGATAATTTTTGCAATTTTGTAGTAGACTTTATCGAGATTAAACAATTAATTAAAATTTAAATAGATATTAAATATTTTAAATAAGTTGTTTTTAAATTTAGATTCAAGTATATAATATATTTAAGTATTAATATAACAACAAACTATTTTATTATTTTTATTTAGCAATAAATTTGTTATATTGCTATCTTTGCAAGCAATAACAAGAAAATATATGTTAAATAATTAGTTATAATAACAAAATTAAATACTTAAATACAACACAAATTTTAGTATCTTTATCTTTAACATTTTAGTATAAACAAAATAATATAAGATTTGCGAGATAGAGAGTACAAATTAAATATTGCAAATTAGATACTATAATATAAAAATTGTATTTAAAGTTTAGAAAATAAAGATTGCAAGATACTAATAAATATAAATTTAATTACTTTAAAAAAATATATTGAACGCAATATAGTTTGTATTTTACTTATTTTCTATCTATAATATAGAATATATTTCGATCGATAGTTTGTATTAACAACAAAATAGATATATAAAGATAAATATTTGTCTAGTTGTACTACAATTAATATATTGTAACAACAAAAGTATTGCAATTACTCTATTAATATAATAATTATAATCTAACAATACTATTGCTATAAATTGTATATTGTAAAATTTATTTATTTGTATAGATAAACTAGAAATTAGAACAAATAAAATATAGCTATTAATATATATTATTGTTTGCAATAGATATAGAAGATACTATTGAAATATTTATTGCGCAATAAGTAATTTTATTCGCAATATAATAGTTAGCTATATTTTATATTAATATTAATTTACAATATATAAAACAAAAACAATTATAATAATATACAATTACAATATATAGTACGCAATTAAGATTAATTGTTGTCTACAATATTAAATTTTTTTTTAGAGATTTATTTGTTTCTAAGTTTTTTTTTTAATTAGTATTGAATTGCTAGATATTTAGAATTCGAATAAAATATTAATATAGAATTAAGTATACTTAATTTCTTGTATATTAATTATTATTTAATTTTAATTTAAGCAACAATCTTAATTATATAGAAAGTTTAAAATAATATTTTTATTGTTTTTATTTTTATCTTAAACTAATTAAAATTTATTAAAAACTTTCTCTTTCTATACAATATTATTATTAGTCTTAATTTTATTTTTGTTTAATTTAGAGCGCAATTTTGCTATATTTTTTTTTTTGTTTTTTTGTTTTTTGTTTGCAAGCAATTCTATTTTTATATTTAAACTATTCTCGATATTATATATTATTATTTATTATAATAAATACAATATACTTATATTATAAATTTGCGTCTTTATTTCTATCTTTATTTTAATAGTATTATTGCTCTTTTTAATTATAAGTTTATTTTATATTTATTTTGTTTAATAGTTAAGAGTATTTTGTTTATATTTATTACTTTGTAACTTCGAAAATCGATTAAAATACAATAATAAAGAAAAGATAATAATAGTATTAAAATTAATAAAATTGCTTAAACTAAATTTAAGATTTTTTTTAACAATATTATACAAATAAATTTAAGATTAATTAAATAGAAAGATACAAAGAGCGTATAGTATATTTGTAAAATTTGTATACAATAATTATTTTGCTTAAATTGATTTTACAATATATATTAAAAAAAAGCAATAAAACTATTTATTGCAACAATATTGCTAGAACTAAATAGTACAAATCTTACGCAATAAGATTAATATACTATATAAAGAGTTTGTGTATATTATATATATACTCTTAATTAAAACTAGTAAGCAAAATATAATAGCAACAATTAATAAAACTTATTTAGCAATTAAAAGATTTGCTCTAACATAATTAAAAATAATAGAAGTTACAAATATAGAAGCAAAGTTGTTAATTATATTTAATATTAATAATATACTGTTTATTAATATATATATTATACTTATAAATTTACTATATTACAAAAAACAATTTAAAAAGACAAACAATTTACAAAATCTATTTAAAATATATATATACAAAAATAGAATTTAACAACAAATAATTAATATTTTTAACAAATATAAAATAGTTTTGTTATATAATATTTTAATATAATAAACAAATATTTTTGCAAAGAAAATACAATAAAGAACTCGAACAATAGATTAAAAATTCGACAAAATTAGTATATATAATAACTTTAAATATATAGAAAAGAGAAGAAACAAATATATAAGCAAAAAAATTAAATTAAGATTAATAACAATATCTTTAATATTTAAAGAACTTAATTTTAAGAAAAGACTATTAATATAAGATTTGTAACAATTTAATATAAATTAATTCTTTGCAATTAAGATTGCAAAGAAGCTAGAATTAAATTAAATAAATATAGAAATATATTAAAAGTTAATATAATAAGATCTATTAATTATACTAATTTAAATTAGATCGAATACATATATTTGAAATTAATTATTAAATACTTGTTTGCTAGCAAACAATAGAAAGATTGTTGCTTTTTATAATTAACAAATATATTGTTGCTTATAAAGTTCGAATTGAAAAAAACAATAATATAATTACTTAAATTTATATTTAAGAACAAGAGTACTATAACAAACAATATTTAAATTTTGAAAAATATCTTCTTAAAGCAATTTTATATTAAAAAGAATAATTCTTGTTATTAAATTTATTTGCGTTTTGTGTTTAACAATCTTAAAATCTAATTATATATATAATTTGTCAAAATATTGCAATATATAATTTTAGATTATTTGTTCGATTGCTTTAATTAAGTTTTGTTTAAACTAAATTTGTAATATCTACAATTAAATATATTTTAACTTATATATAAAATTTATTAAGATAGTATAGATATATTTAATCTATTAATACTTTAATATATTGCTAATAAATAAAACTATTAACAAAAAGTAACGCAATTAAAGAACTTTTAGATACTAAAAGAACTAATTATTTATAACTATTAATCTTGTATTGTAAGATTTCTAATTTATTAATTGCAAAAATAGAATATATTTCTAAATTGAATTAAGAATCTATAGAATTAACTTAATTATTAAATTGTCGACAAACAAAATAGCTAAATACAAGTACTAAAAAGAATAAGTAGCAAGCTCTATATTTTTTTAATATTAATTATATTAAAAATGCAATTATCTACGCGCAACAAAAAGTAAGAGAACTATTGCAACTTCTATACTTATATAGAGATTTATCTTATATTGCAATATATTATTAAATACGCAAATATTAAGTTGTTACAATATATATTTCGATAAATTACAATTATTTTTCAATCGAATGCAATTAGTATCTCTAAATATATATAAATACTATTATATATACTTTATATTGTTAATATATCGACAATCTTAATAAGATTGTAGCAAATTATACTACAAAACAATTTTGTAAACTTGCGCAATAAAAAAAATATTAATTTCGAAACAAATTGTTTGTTAAAATTATTAAACAATAGTTTAAAGATATTTTAATACAATTGTACTTATTTTTTTAAAAATAACAATATTTTTCTCGAAAATTAAGCTTTTAACAATCTATATTTTATAAACTTGAAAAACTTTATTAAGTTTATATTTAAAAAATCAAATTTAAATAAATATTTATTAAAATTTTTTGCAAAGAAGATCTAAAATATAATTAAAAATTTAATACAAAAATCTCTTATATAATTTTATACAAATTAAGATTGTTTTTCTTTTAATTTTGTATTTAATCTATATAACAAGAGTTTTGTATTACTAAGCAAAAATATATTTAAATATAACAAAAAATAAATTGCAAATACAACAACAATTAATTCTATATAAAACAAAATTAATAATATTTTGCTATCTTTTATTTTAAATATTAATAAGTTTAATATAATACAAATATTAAACAACTCTACTTTGTTTGCAAAAATAACAAATAATTAATTAAATATATTTGTTAATTAATAAATACAAATAATATATAATAAGTCGAATACAAAAAATTCATTTTTATAAATAGTTATTTTTAAGATTTAATATATCGAAGTAAGAATATTAATATGTTTTGCAATATTGTAGAAGTATATATATTACAATTTATACAATAATAAATGTTAAAAAATAAGTATATATTTTAAAAACAATTATATAATATTATAAATTCTAGTTTCGAAGTTATTGTAATAAGACAAATTGCGTTGCGCAATTTTATACAATAGCTATTCGAGAAATTGCTTTAATATTCTTTTCTTTATCTAAAAGTGCATTTTTGATAGCACAAATAATACAATAATTATGTTTGAAGATATCTTTTTTAATATTTTATATCTTTTGTTTTTTGCTATTTTATTTTGCTTGTTGTTGATTTTGAATATTTTAACTTAATTTGACAATCTAATTATTTTAATTTAATTAAATAACTTTCGATATTTATTTAACAATACTATTATTTTAGTTTTGTTTATTATTTTTAATATATAAATATTAATTGCAATTGCGCTTTTTTAAATCTAAGCAATATTGTTAGATACAACAATAGATTTATTAATAGTTGCGTTTATTAATATAATTTGCAATAATAAAAATATACTTGCGACAATTATATAAATATTAAATATTGCAATTCTTAAACTAAAATTAGTCAAGCAATATATAGTAATAACAACAATATTTTTGTTTGCGTCGAAATTAAGTTGCAAAATCTAATAGAATTGCAGCGTTAAATATTGCAAAATAGTTAAATACTATAAATATCTCGACAATATTATAGTATATTCTAAGTAATATAAATTTTTTTAAAATTTTTAAACAATTTCTAGTTTCTATTAAGTTTTTTAATTGTTTTAGACTAACTATTTTTAAACTTTCGAAACAATTATTTTTTTTTATTAATTTTTTTTGTTCTAGACTTTGATACTTTAAAAATCTTGTTATATCTTTTTATTTATTTTTTTTGTTATATATTAAAGATTTTGCAATCTAGATTTACAATTAATATTTTAATCTAATTACTAACAATATTTTGACAACAATTTTAAATCTCGAATATTTTGTTTTTATTGTTATTTATACTTTGACTCTTTTTTATAATAGATATAATTTTATTGCAAAATCTATATATTTTAATTTATTTTGTATTAACAAATTGCTATAGCAAGATTTTATTTTTAATATAATTCTTAAATTCGATTAAGTTTTCGAGTATATTGTTCGATATAATTAATAAAGAAAAGTAACAAATATATAATACAAAAAACAACTTATATATTTTGTTCTATCTTTATTGTAGCAACTTTTTTCGAAATTAATAAATCTTAAACTTGTTTCTCTTTGTATTGTTATTTAATGTTATATATAATTCTATTTCTATACTATAATTAAGATTATATACAATATAGCAATAGACAAATTTTTAATAATTCGATATCTTATAATTCTTATTATCGAAAAAATCTAATAGATGCTTGCAAAGATATTTGTCTAAATCGAGATTTATTAAATTTTATATATTGCAATTAAAATTTTAATATCTTTCTAGATCTATTTGTTTTTTGCTTAATATTTAAAAATTGTCTATTGTATTATTCTATACTATATATTTTTAAATTTTAAATAAAACTTTTATTTCTTTGTATTAATTAAGATAAAAAAAAATAAAATAGATTTATAAAAGTTTGTATTGTATAATGCGCTCTAGATATTGTATTATTTAAGATAACAAATCTAAAAATAATTATTGAAAAACTCTTCTAATATTAGAATTGTTTATTTCAAGCTTATAAATCTCTATTATTATTAATATTAAAAAATTAATACAATTATTGTTTAAGATTTTAAATCAATTAAAAAGTCTTATTTTGTTACTTTTTGTTATAAAGTTAAAAAAAAGTATTATTTACAATATAGATTTCGACAAATAATCTAATATAATTATTTAGAATCTAATTAATTTTACAATTTGCAAAATCTCTATAATAGTATTTATAAAAATAATAGTTTTAAAAACGTTATAAGAATTGCTAATATTATATAATAGAATATATTAAAGATTTGCTATATCTTTTTTTGCAATTTAAAGTCTAGCAATTTAAATATAGATCTCTAATTAATTTAATAAGATTTTTACAATATATATATTTTTTAAGAAATAATATTAATCTATAATATTTGCAAGTATTATTAAATTTAAAATAATTAAATCTATATTAAAAGACAATTTGATTAACAATTTTGTATATAGTATCTCGAGATTATAATATTTAGATCGAAATTTTTGTTATTTGCTATATAGATACAACTTGTCGATATTTACTATATATAATCGATTAATATAATTAAGATTATTTAGTATATTATTTTTGAAATTTTTAAATAGTACTATTTCTAAATTAATAAATATTGCAATTATATATAAGTAAATTTTTTTCTTGTTTTTTAATTTATATAAATATATATATTGTGTATAAATTTATTTTGTTCTATATATTTTTAACTTTCTTTATTGTTGCTATTATTGTTTAATATAAAAAGACAACAATTTTAAATTTATATTAGTGTCTAATATTGCTATATCTTTAAAATCTTAAGTAGTATAATAATTAATATTGCTCTTAGTAAATTATATATTAATAGTATTGTTTAAAAAATTAAACTCTTGTTAAAACTAATTTTAATATATAAAATTATATTGATCTAATCTATTAATAGAGTTTAAATATATTAAATTTGTTGCAATCTAAATACAAAATTAAATTAATCTTAAATTTCTTTAATTACAAAGTTATTTGTAATATATTTGTTGTTATATATATATTTAACGTTGTAAACAAATATTGCGTTTTTTTTTTTTTTAATATTATTAAAATTGTAAATATTGTTAAGATTGTTAAGAAATTTAAACTTGCTATTATATTTAAACTTGTTACTTTGTTCGAACTAATTATTTTGTATATTTGTATTTTTATTAATAAAGAAGATATCTTTGTTATTATTGTTATTTAAGAATATTGCAAAGACAAACTTTGTTATTAATATAAATATGCATTATTATTAATACAACTATTGTTATCTTTAATTAAGATTAATTTTAATAGAAGTTATAAAATTACAAGTTGTATTATTAGACAAGCAAGAACGTTAATTTATTGCAAAAAATTAACAATTTTCTATTGTTTTTATTTCTATATTAAAATTGCATTTTTACAAGTTTATTACAATTAATATATCTAGAATATATTAAATTGTATTCGAAGATTTGTTTATCTATATAAACTTACATCGGCAAATCGGGGTAACCCTCCCCGGGAGCTCTTAGCGGTTAGGGGCTCCCGGGGCCGTTGTGCGCATATCCCGGTCCTCGGGCCCCATTAGCAAGATACGGTTGGCTTGGGGTCGCCTCTAGCCAACCAAAAAATTTGGGGGGTAGTAAAGGGTTCTCCGGACATTACTCGTGCGTTGCCAAGATCTATGGACGCAATCTATCGCGAGCGCAATCTACAAGCGCAATCTATCGCACAACACAACACAATTACGCAATAGAGATGTCTCTGCCGTCGCATAACTCGCGCGTAGAAATCTCACGAATTGTTCGATTCTGCTATACAAATTACTATGGTGTGAATAAGTAGCAAATAGAGAGTTAATCGAAGTGCTGCGGGAGTCCGTGCGCATCTCGAACATCAATAATTATACTTTTTGTCAAGCTTTATTTGGCCCCCTAAATGCAAGCTTCCGGGGGTCCCCCGGGCGCGCCCCGGGCTAACCCCGGGCTACCTGGGCCAGATCTGCATTTTGAACCTGGCGAGCCGCCTCCCCGATTTGCCGATGTATCGATTAAAAATAGACAATAAAAACAATTGCTAAATTAACTAAATAATAGTTGAATTTTAATATTAAAAACAAGTTAAGAAAGAATAACAAATTAAAGAAATATTGTTTCTAAAATTATATATATACAATATAGTATAGCAAATAGAGCAAAAGCAAATATATTGTCGAATTGGGCGCTTTAATTGACAACAATAATAATAGAATAATAATTGCGTCGCAAAGATAAATATAGAAAAGAGAAAATTGTAACGCGTCGAAAATATATAGACGACTCGCAAAATAATGCGATTTGACTAAAAATACAGAGTTTTGGGCTTAGACGTATCGCTAGAAGGCTGCTTGTCAGCCGCCAATTCGAAGAGGCTTGGCGCGACACGTCTGAGAACTGAGGCAATACATGCTGAATACATCGTAAATTGACCTGTCGCAAATATCCACATCATTCGACTAAAGAGCCTGTTCGACTTGGGAACCTTCTTGAGTTCCGCAATGATGTGAGGATTAGCAGTGTATTCCCTTTTTTTTAATGGATGATTAGAGAAGCACAAGTGCCGCTTCCTTTCCTGAAATGAAATCCCACGAGCAGCTGCACCACCGATACCCGCGCGCCAGATTACTCAAGGTGGGTCTCGATGCAGCAAGCAGGCGAGCGGGCCAAGCAACAATTTTGAATGTGTGACGGCTGTAGATCCGCAAATGGACACGAAGATGCCAATGGCATTGTGAGAGAAAGTTGGCAAGGAGGGTGGTTTGCATCGGGCACCCATTACCCAGATAAACGGTGCGGGGTGGCAGGGGCAGGCTGAGTCGTTTGCAATTTGGTCGGTTTTGAAGACAAAGGCTATTGGCGAAGGAGCTGTGAGGAAAAATCGAAGGATGAAGGTCTAAGTGATCGGCATAAGGGGTTATCGCTTCAGCTGGCGAAGATGAATACCGGCAATATGGCGATGAAGTAAGTTCCATGAAGTAAATTCCGAGTTGCTGACTTGTTATCATTCTCCTCAAAACTCCTTTACGCATCAGAGGGCTGACTTCATGGTGTCTAGTCCCCATTTCAAAGGCCCTTATAAGATTCAACCTATATGAATATTCTTCAACACTTTCGCATGGAATCGTCCACTAAAGTCCCAAGGGTTCAAGCAAGTAAGAGGCTTTGCAGGCACAATTTGCTGGCTTAGATCTGTGTAACCTCCTTGTCCATTACCCATTTCGTAAACGCGCGCACCTGGGCCATGACCGTACAGTTCTGATCACAAGACAGGTGCCAGGTCATTCCCTGCAAATTAATCAAGCATGCATTCAAAGCAAGGTCTGTAACGACGCCGCCATATGATCTCGCTGGGTGACCGTCATTGGGCGATCATTGACCCGCAGTTCAAAGATTTTAATGATGGCCAGCGCTTCAGCTAGTTGACTTTCCCACTGCGAAGAAGGCTATAAAGCAAGGTCTGGGTCCTCCTCTTTTTCCATAAATCCAACAGTACAACTCCAATACAACGAATATCCGGGAAATCTCGTAATAGCACTTGCGATGAGGGCGTTACAAAAAAAGGGCAGATCCTATCGGAATGATTGTGAGATTACTTGGAACTTATTCGTTCATTATAATCAGTAACCGCGCGCAACCATTATAGTAGTACAATGGTCTCTACGAAGAATTTTCAACAGTACCAATGAATTAGTCCAGGTGAATATGCATAAACGTAGAAGAGCGTGATCGTGTCATTTGCCTAGGTTATGAGAACCGAATCATTGGAACCCATAAATGAAGAAGTCTCAACCAACGGCCACTGATGGAACTCTGAACCTGCTGCTGACGTATACAATATACCAGATACTAGTATACGTACCAGTGAAGTCTCCTTGCTGTCAATGATACGCGTCTCGGAGGGGACATTCTGGTAAGGCCATCTTCAAGTGAAGGGGCTATTCGGAATCTCTTGATGAACAGCACTGGCCGGAGACCATGTACCACATCACGTACCTGTTTCACCTTTTAACGCGAAAGCGACTATGTGAATCGCCGCTGTTCCTTCTTTTCCTCTTCCTCATACACAATGACACAACCGGGTTCAAATCACAAATTAGTAAACTCGTTAATCCTTACCCTAGTTCATACTCAATTCCTCCGTTGATTTGCGGAGACGTTACAAGATATGTGAGAATTTGACTTGAAGACCAGCCCTCTTCGAGTGGGAGCCGACGTATAAAAGCAAGGTCAGCCCCCTCATCCAATTCTATATTTCTCCAGTACCTCCAATACTTCCAATCCACGACCAGCATAGCCTTAGTTCGAGACCACCACCACCACCGAACGAGCATTTACAGTTCAAACGAAATACACAACAAACGCGCCGAGCGATGCCCTACTCAAGGACCGAGCTCAACGCGTTAGAGCGACATTATAGACCTGAAGGCCAGGCAGGGCCATGTCAGCCAGTATCCTCTTCCTCACGGCATGCTTCCCCCCCCAGAGAGACAACTGTCAGAACCAGCGGACCCCGTCCTCATCAACAGCCACGGCAGGCCGCATCCTCCACCATACCCAGGTCTTCTAATGCGAGAGGATCCTCAAGTTCCCGATCTTATCCCGCACCTAGGATCACGACAGGAGACTCCATCAGGAGAAGCGCTGCTGATAAACGCTTCGACATGGAGCACGCCAAGCGTTTGGATAGATTGCAGGAGCGTTACAATCAGACCCACAACAGCTTCAGAGATATCCAGCGCCAATTCTACCATGAACAAAACACATTTCTCAACACGTGGTTGCTGAAAGGGAGACTTGCAGTAACGAGGGCCGAGTTGTCGGCTTTGAATGATGTTTTGGAGACCGCAGAGAGACTTCTGGATAGGCTGCTCGAGTACGAGAAGCTTGATTCTTTTCGAGCTCCAGACCGTGAGCTATACTTTAGAGAGAAGGAGAGAGAAGAAAGGGAAAATATTGCGGATATGGAGAAGTACATGCGGGCGGCGATGTTTCTTACGAGGCATTATAGGTAATGACGAGAAGAGCCTGTCAGCTCACGGCGATGCGTAGCAGGATGAAGATGAGATATGACGTGGTAACGTAGCGGAAGAGGGAGGAAACAGAGGGTACTCATTAAGTAAAGTAGGAAATCCTGGAAAACACAGAGAAGGTTGAGAGATGCATGCGGATCGATTAGAGGCAATAGTAGAATAATAATAGACTTACAAATTTCTAAGACTGCTGTGACTCGGCGACCTATCTCGTACAGTAAGGCATATGGCCGGACCCAGAGTTCGGGACCAACGTTGGCTTGTTTGTGCAGTTGCCATTGCTTAGAAGCGATTCGTAAGCAATCTTATCTCACAACGCTGCCGAAGTGTTGGATGACATCACCCTTACGGGTCGCTTGAGAAAAGTAGTCTCTGAAACGGAGTTTCTTGCCCTGAGGCATCAACGCAAGTTTGCTGCTTCTGCGAGAGCTGAGCCCGTATCTCATCCTAGGATCGATGAATGATGTGGAGCGTTCTGTCCAATTTCTCTTACAATGCATGAAAGTACAGCGAGATCGGATTTTGAAGCGGTAGAAAATGAATGCTGTCAGGGAAGTAAATCGAAGATCCATCTTGCATTGCGCAGGTTCGCCTGCATTTGGTTGCGGTCAAGAGTTCTAGTCGTTTCCCCTTATGCTCCAAGCCCGAATCGAGTCCATTCAATATACTTCCATCACAGGAATGAGTTTCCGATGTGATCATTGTACCCAGGGGCTCCACAGCCTCAAGGTGAACAGCCCGAATTTTCGTTCGTTGTTCACCAGGGCGACTTGTGCCACCAAAGAAAATCTATAAAAGCCTCGCCAATACTCCCTCCACCTCTGTGTTTCTTCCACACTCCACGTTCAAAGCACATCCGGAACACACTTTATTGATCAACATAATCGAAAGCTCGTCCAAGCAGCCAAGTTCGTGCATCCCCAATTGGACCCTCATCGATACGCTCGACCACTCGCACCCAGCAAAGCCTTAAGTCTACTGTCGCTACCATGCCTGCGTCATTCTACAAAAACAACAAAACCCGGCGTGATCGACTGCCACCTCTAGCCACGGCCACACCTTCATCCAGATCATCTCCTACGGGAAGACCCTCGGATCCCCAATCTAAAGCCAGGTTCAGGATCACGGCAGAGCAGGCATGGCACGCTGAAAACGCAAGAGACGACGAGGACCGTGTCCTACTCAAACGTGTGCGGGATAAGAGGCACCGGGTATGCAAAGAGGGAAATCGTCTCAAACGAAGGCCAGGTTCTTGGAGGAAAGCCCAAGAGAACTTCTCTGACAGACTCGGGACATACGTGGATAACAAGGGGAGCTGGAGAATGCGTCCGTGGGGAGTGGCCCAGGTGAATGATGAGGCTGCGGTTTTGATAGCGGGGAAATGCATTGAGAAGAGGCAGAAAGAGATGGAGTACGCTTTGAAGACAGTGGAGACAATATTGGAGGATGACATCGAAGACATGAAAGCGGCTACGCCGGCGATGACTCGTCTAACGAGCGGACAATGCTTCTGATGAAAAGAGACTTGACATCTCCACGACGAGAGTGAGGACGAGTGGCCAATTACGAAGTGGTAATGGGCGGAAGAGGAAAGACTTTAGATGCTAGCGATGGCATTCAACTAATGTAGCATTAATTCTGGGGAACATAGAGTGCGGAGAGATGCATGCAAACCCATTAGCGAGCACAGACTATCGTTAACAATTCTACGTGTCTCTAAGGAGTGCTGACGCACCACATCGAACCTGGCTATAGACTTTTACCCCCTATTTGACATTATTGTGCCTGATGAAATCGTCGGACATAAGTGCCCCTTCGTGGTGATAGCATTTCTTGTTGTTTGAATATAAAGCAGAACTAGATTCGGTAAGAAAATGACGCTTGAGGTCCCCGCGAGCAGAAAGTATCGGGCCTGAAACTCATTTTTATCGATAGTCAGCAATGCAATGATACAATCACAGAACGAGTAATCCAACAGCCGACAAGCAAGTACCGTGATAAGAATAGAAGGCGCGACAAGCATCTTGATTACATTCAGCGAGTTCCCGGATCAAAGGCGCAGCGAAGGAACGAGACCAGATCGTTGAGAGATAGGAAAGGCAGTCGAGAGCAACGAGAGAAAACGCTGTTGTACATATTGTCCATTTGACTACTGATTTTTTTGATGCTAATTAAAGTATGGAGCTGTGGTGCTCTGAAAGATGTCGCGCCAAACGTTGTACGGCTGGCTAGGGCTATTTCTACTTCCCGATCTGGATCTCGGCCCGATGCTCCGAGAGGGCCGGAAAGACCATGAAGCCGAGCTCGCCAAGACCAAAAAGCCGCGCTAGCCGCGGGCGTTTTTCCAGTAGGACATTAGGATCGTGTTCCAGGCTAAGTGATTTGGGCTCATAGCTCTGTCCGTACTGAGCTGAGGGAGCTACCATCCTTGGCGCAGTATATGACAGGAAATGAATACCCAAATCCAGATGAGGAGTCAAGCGTCAATAGATTATATGACGGATATCAGACAAAGAGCCCCAAAACAAGCCCCGAGAGCGCAAGGATTGCGCTGACATCGGCGCGTCATCGACCACTACGATGATCCTCGCAGGATAGATGGTGACTCGTCGACTCTTGAGGATGGGAAGGATTTGACTCAAATTTACACTGATTGACGTTACTTCGAGACAAGTACAATCGTGAGAAGACCCTCGGGCAGAGGCGAGCAGAGTGGACTCGAGAGTGAGTGCATGAAGGGTTCGCAGATCTCGCAACTAAGGAACCGCAAATTGGTGAACGAAAATCAACAGAGCAATGTCATCCAAATTCGGGATTGCAGTGCAAGGGCCTAACCATTTAGCCGCTCCTTGGTAGCTGCCGAATGCAGAAGCGGTTCGGGAACCTGTGTCACTGGAGTCAACTAGATGAACAATAAGAAGGGACCCCAGACAGGTCAATTCTGATTGGCTTCTTGATCCTTGACCTTGGCCCTGATGAGCGCTAGGTTTTGCAATCACCAGCCTCTTCGGTAAGCTGCTCTGGCATCCAAACATGGCAAGGTAGGCCCACTATCCCTCTGAACCTTATGCTGCGCAAAGGGTTGTGACCTTAGATTACTGTTTGTGACATTCTTGCTCTTGGAGTCCACCTACGGTTTCTCCTGCGGAAGTTTCCCAAGGCTTCCAGTTGCCACTTTGGAAGACAATCTCAAAATCTGAGTCTTCGAAATCGGGGACTTCACACTGTACTGCACAATCTTCAGTCCAGGTTCAACACAAGATGATCTCTTGATCTACGCATTTACTATTTTCTGACGCCTGATCTAACCAGTCCCTGATAGTAAACCTCGGTCAGAGCAGAACTATAACACACCAAGCCGTCCTCGAGACCCGATCCTAGTTCATGGTCTTCATGCCCCTGACTGCCTCCAGGATCAGCGCTGATCAACTTTCCCGAACCTTTAACACTCTCTAGCAGCGCCGCACGAACATCCGCAGGAGTTCCGGGGTCAGGTGAGTGCACTTGAGCAATGTAATTCGAGGTCTTCAGCCCGCTAATCTTACGAGACTTGCCGCCCTTCAGGGGTTGGAAATGGATACGGTGGGTACTATCCTTGTTCATCTATGTCACATTCTGGATCAGTACCATGACCTGCTCCGGGCTCTCTTGATATACTTGCGCCTTGGGTGGTCGAGCCGCATACCAAGCTTGTAGTCCTCTTTGATGGTATACTGCTTTGTAGCCCAGTTGCAGAACTTGTCGTCAGGAATACCGTCGAGAAATTCCTGGACATCATCTTCGTTGCGACCCATTATGTGATACAGTGCGGCCTTCAAGGCAGAAAAACCTCAGAGTGCAAGGCCGATTAGCTGTCTGCTGGTACCTAAACCTGGAATGTGTATAGAGAAGGTTAGTGACATTGTAATCGGAAATAAATTAGTCTCAGGGGCTGCATGGACAGTCATCTAGAACACATATTAAAGTATTGCATGACTCCGTAGTCTTTTCGAGCTGCTATGAAAGACTTGGGTCACTGACGAACGGGGCCAAAAGAGCTCTTCTGAAACATTATCTGCAGTCACGCGATCACGATATGTTCAGGCACGATGCAGACTTGGAACGACGGCTCTTTCTCCGTGAACCTTCGAAGAAGTAGAAAAAGAATTCGACACACCGAAGGTTCTCGGGGAGATTGTAGCTTCGAGACTTCGGGTCAACATCGCCCATAAGTCCAAGCTTCTTGTTGATTGTGTTACACTGACTGACCTCTGTGTCACTCTTTGGCGAAAGATTGCAACAGTACCTAGCCACTGTTCGTAGGAAGAGTTGATCACAAGGGTGATAGCGTGCCTGTTGCGCATGAAGGTCTTGGCAAAATAAATTGTTTGTGCTTTACAATCATGTTTGTTCCCTTTTCTCTTATCAAGAAAGCGAACGGCTTGCTTACAGTATCAAAAGCTGGCTTGTTGAGCTCCACAAAGTATACTGAATCTCTCACAGATCGACGATTCCTTCGCTCATATGGCTGAAGACGACCGTCGAAATCCTTTGCAATGGGAAGGGGGCTACTGGAATAGTACGCCTGCTTGGCCTCGCGAGCCTGATCTCGCCGTCATCCGACTCTTAGCACATCGTCATCTAGCTGAACATGTTCAGATGGCTCTGAAAGACGCTGCGTTAACACTTAGTTTCTTTGCAGGAGGTACCTTGAACAAGCTTTACCTCGTCTCTCATGCGGGGTTGAACACGAGCTACATATTTCGCGTGTCCTTACCCGTCTGTCCATATTTCACGACAGAGAGCAAGGCTGCTACCTTGGTTCATTTACGTGTCAACACTTCCATGCCAGTGCCGCGTGTCTTCGCATGGGACTCTAGCCCAGACAACGAACCAGGTTTCGAGTGGATTCTTATGGAGAAAATTGCCGGTGTACCGCTTGTGGATGTCTGGCGAAACATTGAGTGGGAGCGTAAGCTCGTCTTGATTGAGAGCCTTGCGGGACTGGTCAACAGCTCGGTAACTACAAATTCGACTGCATCGGAAGCTTGTACTTCAAATCTGTGTTAACAGGCTGTGACGACGACCTTGAAGAAGAGAGAGCTGGCGAAGGTACACCCGAAAAGCAGGGCCCCAAATCTGTGGCAGAGGAGCGAGTTCGAGCTACTACCGCCAACGCTAGTCCGATGGATTTTGCTATCGGACCAATATGTTCTCCTATCTTCTACCTCGACAATCGGTTATACCTTCCCGGAAACAGAGGGTCCTATCGTTATGCGTCCGAATGGGTCAGATCCGAAATGGAGATGCAATTGCGATGGGTAAAGCGAGGCAGCATCGAAGGTGACCGCTGATACGCCAAGGACTTCGAGAAAGAAGCCCCAGAGATGGAGACCGAATGCCATCGATACCTGCAAATCTTACCATCGGGTTTCTCTGACGAAGAATGCTCTACAGACTCCACCACGGAGATCTCAATCTTGCGAATATTCTAGTCAGCCCCGGCAGCTTCGAAATTACTGGTATCATGGACTGGGAGATGATCAATATCGTTCCATTATGGAAAGCCTCATACTATCCTGTTTTTCTACAGGATATTGAACCTCTGGATGAGGAGGAACCGCCGATTCCCTCGTATGAGGACGTAAGAGGATCTGGCCGTGTATACGCGGGATCAGTGGGATCACAGGATCCTTCGACACCACTACGACACCACTACGGAGCGATTGCAAGTTGCGGAGGAGATTTCGAACAAAGCCGCCACTGCGAAGAAGAAGCGGGAGTATCAGTCTGAGATACAAGATTCAGCGACAATATCAGCTGGGCGCAGGACTGGCTGAAGGATTATGTGAGAAGTCTACAGGAAGTACTGGAAAAAGACAGAGATATAGATGGAGTAGTCCATTGAAAGCCTCTTGTCGGATTCAAAATCCGAATGAGTCGACTTCCGACCCTCACCAAGCCAGAACAGATCTCGACTTGCTGAACAGTACATGCGCAATGATCATTCAACAACTTTTCATATAGGATGTGGATCATGTCTTATCCCGAGCTATGACTACGTCTTTTAGCATCAGTCTTCATTGGTTGATGTTAGATGTCCTAAGATGTGAGGAGAAGACTCTTGCTGTGAGTGTTGAATATATAGAACTACCAGCTGATATGCCAGCCTTGACAAGGATTCAGAACACGCTAATAGGTTATTTCTAACCTCGGTTGATTATTCGCTTGTCGTCGATTCACTCAAACGCGTACATTAACCTTTTCTTCAACACTTGTCGGTATAAATGACGCGATTGGTTGCAATATTCTGTACGTCGATACTAGAGTTACT
>JAABUW010003938.1_pt1 | contig 20588 bp, 19 predicted proteins | sample 5560081 | NCBI WGS metagenome assembly JAABUW01 (sample SAMN10711882, study PRJNA513363) | rock metagenome | isolation source: Antarctica rocks | place: Antarctica: Victoria Land, Knobhead sud
TCCTTGTCCCCCTCCTTGGCCTCCACCTTGACCGCTACCTTGACCACTTCCTTGTCCCCCTCCTTGGCCTCCACCTTGACCGCTACCTTGACCACTTCCTTGTCCCCCTCCTTGGCCTCCACCTTGGCCTCCTCCTTGACCGCTACCTTGACCACTACCTTGACCACTACCTTGCCCACTGCTTTGGGCGTTTACCGCAGCGCTTACAGAGGTTGCGGCGGCGGAAGCCGAAGCTTGGCTTCCTCCTTGGGCGCTGCCTTGGCCACTGCCTTGGTCACTGCCTTGTGCGCTCACATCAGCGCTCGTGGAAGCTTTGGGGGCTGCAGTCGAAGCTGAGACCGGTCAGCGGCGTTTCCTTTTGTGGAGGCATTGCCAAGCAGCGAAGATGACTTACAATTGGAAAACCCTGGTGTACCACTGGCAGCTGCAGAAGAAGCAACAGCGGAGCCGGCAGGGTTTCCTCCTTTGTTCGGGATACCCCACCCTTTACCACCTGCAATTGGTTCCCAAGCGGGAGTCGCGTCTCCAGGGGCCCAATCAGTAATGGGGGGCGACGTGGTGTCATCTCTTTTAGGATCGTATGCACCATTTGGGTATGGGATCCAGCCTTTGGAGGCATATCTGGCATGGTTGTTCAACCATTGCTGTGTGCCGGTTTCCAGGGACCAATTAAGGTAGTTGGGAAGAGCTGGTGTGGTGAACCAGTTGTTGCCTTGGTATGCTGGTTGAGGGAGTCCCTGACGTGGCATTAGTCTAACGCAATTCTGGAATAACTATGCTGTACAATGAGCTAAAGTGAAAAGAGACGTACATCAGCCCAGCACTTTGTAAAAAACCACCAGATCTTCTCCGGAAATTGGTCACCCATTAATTGAGGGTAAGATTCTATGGGCTTATCTGTAAGCTTCTCCATAATCTGTGCCTTGGTGCGATCAATCTTAATGTCGGCAGGGGTCGCGCAGTGTGTCGGATCATTGGGATCGGTGCTGCAGATATCCGTGACTTTGAGCATCATATCGGATAAGCCATCTTCTTTCCAGAAAGAGATACAGACGTCCTGCATGCAGTAGCCTACACAAAACAGGTTAGCTGTCAAGCCTCTATGTTGAAGGCATGACTGCGCGCGGCTTACGGCTGAGGTCTGCATATTTGAGGAAGTATGGATGTATAGCAACCTTGCTTATGGAATAGGCATTATCGGGGATTCCACAGGCGCTTTGGTTTGCCGAGTCCAGGCCATCAGGTACCCATTTGTCTGACTTGCCGGTAGGCGTGTTCAGCTGACCTGCGGAGAAAAATTTCGCATTGCCATGGTATAGACGGTTGAATGGAAGATCGATTTCGCGTGCACCATAAACAGCTGGTGGAACCACGTCAGTTCCGTCTGGCTCTGCAGCCAGCAATGGAGCGCCGTTGTTGAAAGTGTTATCCGCTTTGCCTGTGGAAGGGATGGATTGCATCCCGGGATCTGGAGGATTCGAAGCAGCGGTGGGAAAAACTAATGGCGTGTCACGGCGCATCACCACGCCATTGGCAAGGGAGGGCACGGATGGCGTGTCACGGCGCACCACCAAGCCACTGGCAAGGGAGGCCACGGAGAGCGAGAGTACCAAAGAGAAAAGCATTTTGCCTCGAGCTCAGTGACAGTGAAAGAAACGAAGGGCAAGGCAGAAGAGACTGGATTGAAAGAGTGTAGGGACAACCGGACGCTGGCTGGCAGCGTTGCAAAAAGAATGTGAGAAGTCAAGAAGACTTCGAGCAGAAAAGAGTGTGGATGAAACAAAATGCGTAAAGCAAGTGACGGGTACTGAACGAGGAGAAAGTGCTCTCACATTGTATATATCCTGAGGGGAAGATTGAGCTTCATCTCCCGTCTCACCAGGGGAGCTCGAGTAGGGGGGAAGGGTAAGATTGAGAACGTTTGAACATTTGTCGTAAAAGCACCAATCACGCGCCTAGAAAGAACACGACGGACATGGTTTTACTATCTGCGGAAGAAGAGTGGAAGAAAAAGTCCGAAACATGCAATCTTCAGGAGGTGATCCCACTCCGTGAGAAGGCTTCAAGGCGGGGTTTTGGTGTTTGAGATGCACGGGCGGCGGCGGCTGGAGCGATCTTAAGCCGCTCCATTGAACATGCCCGCTCCCTTGGCCAGCAGGAAAAGCAAGAGGAACGGGATGGTTTTGAATCTCGGACGATGGAGGTGGAGATATGAGAGCAAGACACTCGTATCCTTCCCAGTCTGACTCACGCTGTTACAATGTCACCTCTATCATCCCGTCCTGTACCACCACTTCTTCGGGAGGGCCTGAAGGGTTGGTTTTCATGACCGAAAGCCCAATGCAGGTTATGCTATAGACGATGAGTTGCCGAGAGATTCCGAGCAGGAGCGAAGCTGCGACTCATATGTTGTCTTGCGTCCTGCATGCGGGCCTGGAGTCCAAATCTATCAATGCCCGGCGTGACTCTGCAGCCGATCAAATGGAAGCTTGGCAGGATCGACGCGAGATGCTTGAATAACCGGATGCTGGGAAACAGTGCTTCACAAACACCGGATGGAATTGCGCTGGAAGCGTACAGGCAAGCAACGAACGTCGTTGGATCATAACAGAAGTGCAGACGCTGCTCCCGCGGTGCAATACGAAGGGCCTCTTCAAATCGAGATTCTCTCGGGAAGAGCTTCCTCGATGGCAATCTCGTGCTCGTAATAAAGCATAGTGAGCCCACGGAGGTCTAGGTGGTAGAGAGGTAAGGTCTGTATGTTGTACCAACGGCCGGCAAATTGAGGCTCTCCATAACAAAGTTATTCTTCATCACGCTAAACTCCAAAGGGCAGCCCTTTCACAACTCAGCCTATCATGGTGCGGCCTGGACTGATTACTAACACATTCGTTCCACGGCTATGTTGCCCCACTGTGATTAATTTCTGATTCCTCCAAACATACCTTCACACATTGCCCGTGATCTCTCACCGACCCATCCATCACCCGCCGACACATTATCACATCGTTGAGGCTCAGAAAAGGGCCGTAAAGTACAGCACATATCACACAACTGCATAGCTTGGTATCTTTCAAGAACGAGCACAGTCTGTGGACAGTGAGATTCATACATCTCCTGAAGAAAATGCTATTGACACATCCTGCAAGAACCCTTCCCAACCCGGAAAAGTTCCCCACTCTTCAGCTTTTCATACTAGGTGTGCCCATCCACTGTGCCTCGCTCCACGGAAATTCCCAAACTGATAACGCTCACAGCAATATGTCGAGTCGCAGAACCAATCGCCCTAGCCTCATGGTATGCACGCAGCCCAACCTTCCCTCGGAACCCTTTGCTCACCGTGTCCGCAATAGCTTTCCTTATGCGTGGAAGATGGTGCTCGACTTCGGCATCGGGGATAGATCCACCGCTTCCTTCTGGGCCGGCGTCTTCATCTCCTCCTTCGCCCTCGCCGAGTCTTTCACTGGCTTTGCATGGGGAGGCGTCTCTGATCGTATCGGCCGGAAGCCAGTCCTGCTGATAGGATGTGCGGGTACCCTCATATCGCTACTCATCGTGGGCTTCTCGACAAATTTCTGGGTTGCCTTGGTTGGTAGAGCCTTGGGTGGACTTTTGAGTGGGTGATATGTCTTCATCCCGAGAAGCATAGTCTAACCTCTGGCAGATGGAAATATCGGAGTCATCCAGACCATGGTGGGCGAATTGGTTCAGAAGCCGGAATACGAACGTATGTGTCGTTCCCAGCACGGTCCTTGCGCACCTATGCTAAACATCCGCTAGCAAGGGCATATGCTGTGATGCCGTTTGTGTGGTCTATTGGTACGATCATTGGCCCAGCGATTGGGGGCTTCTTTGCCCGCCCCTCCGTCTCTATGCCTGCCTTCTTTCCTGCTACTAGCATCTTCGCCAAATTTCCCTACCTCCTTCCCAACCTCATCTGCGCTGCCCTCCTTCTAATCAGTATCCTGTTTGGCTACTTCTTCCTTGTGGAGACACATCCCGATATGCAGCCGCACAGCACACAAGAAGAGCTGGACAATACTACAGCGGAGACACCTCTAATCCTCACAGCTGGGGCTACCGCGGATGCGGGCGTTGATCTGAGAGCAGATACCTATGGCACCTTCAATACAATCAACATCCACGAGGATAAGGAATGGCTCCTTAACGCCGATGGTTCCCTTCGCCCTGCTACTATCGACTCATTGGACCGTCCCGAGATCTTCACCCGAAAAGTCATCATGCTGGTCATTGCCCTCGGCGTATTCACATATCATAGCATGACCTATGACCACCTCCTACCCATCTTCCTCCAGGATCAGCGGATCACGGACCATGCCGCCCACTCTCCCTTCCACATCCCCGGCGGCCTTGGCCTTGCCACACAATCCGTGGGTGTCATTATGTCCCTCAATGGAGTGATTGCCTTATTTATTCAAGCCATCGTCTTCCCACTCCTCGCATCCTGGCTCGGCATTTGGAAGACTTTCGTCATGGTCACTATCATTGCTCCAATCGCCTACTTCATCGTCCCATATCTCGCAATCCTGCCAGAGAATCTTCTGTATCCAGGCATTTGGGTATGCCTGACGATCCGCAACTTCACCTCTATCCTTGCGTATCCCGTCCTTCTGATCCTCCTCAAAGAAGCCGCACCGTCCCCGGGCGTACTAGGGAAGATCAACGGGCTGGCTGCCTCGGCGGGCGCTGCATGCCGTACCATTGCCCCGCCGCTTGCAGGTTACCTATATGGTGTTGGCTACAACGTTGGATTCACGGGGCTTGCTTGGTGGGGAAGCGGTATCGTTGCTATCGCTGGAGCCGTCCAGATTTTATCGATCCAGAGGACTAAAAACAAGACTGCTACGATCAGGCCCATGGCGAGCTTTGTTCGCAACGCTATGCCTGAGGAGAGGCGGGGCGATACCGTGCATATTGTCGTCAACGACATAGAACAAGCTTGACGGAGTAGCCTCTGGAAATCAACGAGACTTAGGTGCTTCGTCGGACAAGGAGATTTGGCTTTGGGGGAGGCCAGTGAGAGAGAGCAGTGGATTGAAAGTTGGAATCTTCTCACCTTCACATTACATCACCGTGGACACCAATACTGATGGCGTTCACGAGGCTAGGGTCTGTGATCGCGACGGCGTTTTAAAGGAAGACATGCTGCATCTAGATGGGCGTTTAGACGTATGGTCACTAAGATTGGTGCGCACCCTACACCTTAAGTACCTTAGTATACGGATTCTCACTTATATTACCCGCAAGTTAGGTAGTATAGCTTCACTCTTAGCTCTTTTATGTCTAATCCACGCTACCCGAGTCCTTCATCTTATCTGTAATTGGTACGCTTTCTCAGCCGCTGCTCAGCCTTGCACTACGGCAGCCTACCACCATCTCAGGCAGGATCTCTAAGCCGCAAAGGTGCTTGGGTAGCACCGATTGGCTCCTAGCGAGGATAGATCTGACCAACTGCTAATCCCGTTGTTCAATTGAAGATCCTTCAATGCAGGAACGGAGAAGGCATCACTAGGGCGAATGGGTGAGTACGATTGCTGAAGTGGCCGGCTATGCTGGACATTCTTGCCTCGCACTTTTGTGAACTTCACTTGCTTTCCATCACGCGTGCTCTGCTTGACTTCCACATCTTTCGTTGTCCTCGGGGTGGTTATTTTTCATTATGTTCACTCGCTTGGTGCTAGCATTGCTGTTATCATGTATATACGTTCTCGCTGCTTCTGGTACGTACGTTTTATGAATTCGAGTGCGCCGCATCTCCTGCGACTCGGAATACGGATTCTGGGACAAATAGAATATGTGCTTGGCAATATTCCAATCAGACTATGCGATTCTGCGTTGGTGGCTAATCAACCAACAGCCGTATCTAGTAACAATCATTATACAAATGCGACCTCTGCAGTTTTCAGGTCTGGCACAGAGGCCGATTATAAGTTCTCTTTCATCTATCCACCTCCTACAGCCGGATATCATGTCGCCACCGAATGTACACCAACCTATCTAGGGGATGAGGCGCCTATGCTATTCGCGTCAGGACAAACGTGCATCTTGACGGCTTCTTCGGTTCAACTATACTACTGGCCTACACCATATTCAACGCCGGCTACTAGCCCAGCCATGACATCTGCACCATCTATAAGAACCATGATAGGACCAGGCGGCTACACCTTTACATCACCTTCCGTCTATGTCGTCTATTATGGGCTGAAAGCGGAGAATGAGATGGCAAAGTACAACAGTGGACCGACCTATGACACTTTAACCGTAGCGTACGGGCCAACAGAGCTCAGCACTCTCTACGGCTGCTCTCAAACAGAGATGAGTACCAAGATGCTTAACTACCAAGACTTCAACCTTCCTCCTCGGTGGAGTGTGCTCTCCGAGCATCAGGGGTGCGATACATGTGGACAGGTCTATCAATTTCCAGGCCCGCCACATCCCGACAATGAGGTAGTGACCAATTACGCCAACATGACATATGCCTACAATGCAATGGTGGATGGTGTTGCATCATGGCGCCTGAGGCCTCAATTCGCGCTGCCAACTGCTCTGGAGAATAGAAACCCGGCTTGGGAAGGCTGCAAAGGTTGGACCTGGGGGGTGTTTGATCCACCTCGCACGCTCGTCGCCGCTTCTACCATGGTTGCTCCTACTATTGTTCCAACTAATACGCCGGCTGTTGATCCTGCAAAGCCTGCTGCGTTACCTACACACCCTACCACCATTCCCGCGCAAACACCGGCGCCAGTTGTTTCTGACAAACAAAATCCCACCTCAGATCCGAAGCAGGATGCTCCTGTAGACCCCGCTTTGGGTCCCTCTCAACTTTTGTCCTCTGGAAGTTCAAAAGACCCGCCATCGAATCCAAAGCCAGCTCTGGTGCCAGCGGGCTCGCAAATTACACCCGCAAGTTCTACGAAAGTCCAAGTATCAGATCTCTCGCAAGGAAAATCCGAAATTTTGGGGAAAGGCTCCGCGTCAGACCCCTCACAGAATTTAGCACCCACTCCCGCGAAAGTTTCTACTACGGATCCATCGCAAGGTTCATTAGACAGTCCAGCCAAATATCCAGCGTCAGACAGCTCGTCGAATGCCCCAGCAAACTCGCCACAAGACCCAGCAGCCACTTATTCGCAAGATACAGGAGTAGACCCTACTGGTGTAGCTCCAGCAGTTGCTCAAGTTGCTGTTGCCGGACATACAATCGCAGCTCACCCAGACGGTGGTGTCGCCGTCGACGGCAACCGTCTTCAAGCCGGCAACAGCGGCAGTTCTACAACTACCAATGGTGTGCAAATTGCGCAAAATGCGGGAGGTGTAGTTATTGGCGGCAACGCGATCCACATTCCATCAGCAGCGCCGACAGGTGCTTTCGCTTCTGTGAATGGACAAGGAGTAGAAAAGGCTGACGGAGGAGGTGTTATCATTGCCGGATCTACTTTGCCTTCTGGCGCCAAAGCCTCAATTGGAAACGTTGAGGTCTCTATAGGGAACGCAAACGTCAACGTGCTACCCACCACACTACCATACATCCCAGTCACACCCGCTGGTGCTCAATCAGCTGCTGTACCCGCGGCGAACAACCCTCCAGCGCAAACAAACTCAGGAGGCGAAGCCTCTCCTAGCGAACAGACGAACGTCAACGAAGCTCCAGCCCAAGCTTCGCCTGCTCTTAGTATCATTGCAGCAGGCCAGACATGGACACCGCTCAACCAAGGCACAATAATTGCAAATGGCGCGACCATCTCGAGCGGAGGACCAGCACTGACAATCGGCGGAACTGTTGTATCAATAGGCTCCTCGGGTTTGATAGCCGGCACCTCGACCATCGCAATACCAGCCATTGATGCTCAATCACCAACAGCAAAGGCAGTCCCTGGAGTATTCACAGCAGCAGGTCAAACATGGACACAAATCAACCAAAACGTCGTGATTGCAAACGGTGCAACCCTGTCAATCGGAGGCGCACCCCTAACGACAGATGGTACCATCCTATCATTAGCAACCGCAGGCTTAATCGCAGGCACTTCCACACTCGCAATCCCAGCACCCAGCGCCAACCCAACACCAGCCCAGCATGAACCCGCAGTATTCACAGCCGCCGGCCAAGCGTTCACACCGCTCGGCAACAACCAACTGCTAGTCAACGGCGTAACAATCATTCAAAACGCGCCAGCAACAACAATCAGCGGCATAGCCATCTCCCTAGGCACCTCACTCCTGGTTGTCGGCACATCCACCTTGCCTCTATCCAACGCCATAGCGCTATCCCCACTCCCAAGCCCCTTGACAGCCGCCGGCCACACCTTCACACCTGTCGACACCACCTTATCAGCTACCACCCCACCAACGCCAACAAACACCACCATAACCCCCATAAATCATAGCCCCTCAACCCCAAACACATCAACAACACCCCCCATCCCCATCCCCAACCTACCGACTACCTCCCCATCCTCAGGTCTAGGCGCAGTAATAATGTCCGGCTTCGGCTCTGCTCCATCCAGTTCTACACCCCCAGTCTCTTCTAGTTCCAAGGCCGCAGCGCAAAAAGTAATTCTAGGTGGAGCTCAATTGGCGATACGGCTCATCGTCACTAGTTCTATTCTTCTCATTGGTGTCAGATGGGTGCTGGATTTATAGAAGAGAATAGCTGCTAATTTTTGTTTTATGATATAGATTCAAATATTAAATTTGACAAATTTCGCTAAAGTTTTAATTAATTTATATTGAAAAGTAGATATTATATCGTATATATAGAGCCCACGCGTTTAGAGATTGAGACGAGAGTCATATTATTATCCGTTGATGCTGTGAATGCATGAATGTGCTTCGCGTGCAGACTTCTCGGCATCAGGACAAGGAGGAATCTAATCCTACCGTTCTGGGGGGTTAGGAGATGTTTCCTATCACGGGATCTCTGAACTACCTTATAACAACAACCCGTCAGGGCGAATGCAATACGATGCGTCTTTTTATCGATGTTTGACAGAATCAAGCTGTTATAGATTCAAAAATCGGGCCAAAAAGAAAATGTTGCGGCGTCATGAATGCTTGAAACATCACTTTAGAAGCGAGAGCATCAAGTCTTTACGACCTTGCTCTATCAACAGCGCAAAGACACCCGTCAGAAAGCTAGGTACGTCATACAATCCCTTCTCCCACCCAACGCCCAGAACTCTCACCATCAGCGTCATTCCCATCTACCTAATGCACCCCCCCTCCCCTCCCCATACGTTCAATATTGCCCAACAACCCACTCTTGACCCCACTCCCACTCCCACTCCTCTCCTTCCCATACCCACTACCATAACCGCCACCATACCCACCCGCCGGCGGCCGAATGCCTCCGATCCTGCTCTCGCCGCTATACCCACCGAAGCCTGGCGCTTTCAATCCCGTTCCCGATGTCGATCTTGACAGGGTAGAGCGGATATCGTGCTGTGCGGGTTGTTGTTGGGGTTCAGAACCGGACATGGCGGATTGAGAAAGCGCCATCAACTCTTCCGTCGCTGCGATCAGGTCGGCTGTTTCCGTGCGGGAGAGCTCGAGTTGAGATTGTAGGGAGGTGTTGGTGTCTTTGGACAGAGCGAGGTCGCATTTCAGTGTGGCGATTTCCCGCTCCACGCTTTGAAGCTTGGAGGTTTGTCTCTCGCACCGTTGTTGTAATGCCTCTCGCTCTTTTTGGTGCTCTTCATTTTCTTGTTCTGCACCAGCAAAGATTTTGGCAGGATCAACGCCCGTCATGGTAGCATCTCTGCCGACGCGAAGATCTTCGTTCTCTTTGCTCAAGTCATCGATCTTCGACTGCAGGTCTTTGATCTTCTTCTCCCACCTGTCCGAGTAGCTTTTCTTCAGCGCAGTGACTTTGGCTTCATGCTTGCTCTTATACAGCCCGTGGAGTTCTTTCGCGACTTTGGTGACCGCAGCTTCGACTTCAGAGCTCGTATTAGTGCTGCCGATCTCCGTGGCTGTTGATCCGGATGAGGCGCCAGCTTGTAGACCAGCAACCTTACTTTCTGCCTCCAGAGCCTTCGTCTCGGCTTCTTCGCGCTTGTAGTCTGCGTCCGTAGCTCTCTGCAGAAGCCGATCTTTCTCGCGGTCCGAATGGACTATCTCTTCCTTGACACTACGGAGGACATCCTTCATCTCTTGCTCCCGCTTCTCCCATTCAGTCTTCTCGGCTTGTAGGCCCTCTTTTGCACCTCGCTCTTCACGTACCTGCTCTTGTGCTTCGCCGACCCGCCGTTCTGCGCTGTCCATAGCATTCTTCAGGCTATTGACTTCTGCTTCTTTTCCACTCAGCTCGGCTTTGAGTGAGGAGATTTGAGATTGGAAGGCGGACTTCATAGATTCAAGTTCGCGCGCGGATATGCTGGGAATGGAGCGTGGTGTAGGTGCTGGTGGGAGATCGAAATCTAGAAGGTTCGTAAGGTGGCGCGACTCGGATGGTGTGTCTGGGGGTAATGCATATTTCGCCGGTGATGGCGTCCGACGTCCTGATGCATATGATGCGAGGTCGTTGTGGTACTTTCTCGGCGGCGACATGCGACCATTCCTCGTAGGGGATCGCTGTGCGAGGGGTGCGAGGGGTGCGATGGCGCTGAAATTTCCTGTGAAATCGACGAGCAGATTTGTAGTATCATCGTGAGAGGACTTCTCGCGCTGATGTCTTCGGGGTGTAGGTGACGAGTAGTGGTCGTCATAGTAGCTGTTTCTCGAAGGCGTATTTCGGTCTGTGGGTCGAGGTGTAGGCTCCTCGCCTTGTGATTTTGTCGGACTGCCGAATGTGCTTTTCATAGGCGATTGACCTAGGCGAGCAAATCGAGTCATGTCTGCATTGGGTACGGCCGAGAAGGCAGAGAAGGCAGTGTCGTCCATCCCAGCATATTCGGGTGCTCCACCAAGATTTGAAACCATTTCGTCATCAGCTCCGTAGGCTCCATTCGTCTTGACAGTATCGTCTTCCACCGCTTGATTGTCCTCCAGCACTTGTACCGCACGTGTCAATCCTTCATTTTCTCGCAGCGCGTCCTCTGTAAGCTCAATATGTTGATAGTCCTCTAATGGTTCTGTCTCAGCCAATTGTGGTTTGGTGGGACTTTGAGACGCTTTCGTGAGCGGAGATTCAACATTCTCGACGAATGGAGAGCTGGGGGGGCCACCAGGACTAGAGAGTGGCATATTCTCCGTGTCTTCATGCGCAAAGGCTGGCTTTTCCTGCGACTTGTAAGGAGACTTCCGTTCCGTTGTCGAGGGGGCGTTTCGATTGACACTTCTAGGGGTCAAAGGCGACATCGATTGTGCCATGATCACACGAGCTCTCACTGAAGCATTGAAACAGGTTTGGTGCGAGAGCTGCCATCAAACGGTCAAAAGCTGGGCTGCGGATACTTTAGCGCAGCAGGCGCGACGGGTCACGTCACGTGATGTAAACAAAAGCTAGCCTCTTTGGTAAAGTGTCTATCGAGCCAGCTACAATCAAATGGCCCTGCTCAATATATCTTTTAGACATCTTGATTGATTAGGCTTTACTGTACACTTAGACATTTGCCCTATCGTTTAGGCTTTAGCTTTCCTCCATGCGTGGGGCCAGGCCAGAATCACTACGCAATACAGGCCAACGGACCACAGAAATCCGCGTAACGGGATCAAGTAGGCGACTGGGAGCGCTATACCTTTGCACACCGGGTTCTACCACTATCTCCATGCATTGTAGGATTATTGCTTGCAGATGCACTGAAACGTATACACATCAATAGACTGTGTGCCGGATGCATGATATGTCATAATTGCATTACGCACCTGCCCGAAAATGGGGCGGCTCATCAGAGATAGGGGGGCTACGCTTCACAAGCAAAATGTACACACTCAAAGGGGCTTGCGAAAGAGAGCACGGAAGCTTGTGATCGTACAGGATCCGCGACATCAAATGAATTCCATGATCGACGACAACCTGCGGAGAGGAACCCACTACGATCCAACCCGACAACTACCAAGACTCCGTAGAACACTTGCCATGGAGCTACATAGAAATAGGGAAATCAACTGTGTACTTTTGAAGAATAGCAGAAAGAAATAGACAGGAGAAGCGAGCCACGCCAGCCAAATCAGTGGGGTTATATTCCCCTTGCTTGAGTCACAACTTAGTGACGAAGTCTATCGTTTCTGAGAACAGTAGGTTTCCTATTGAGAGGACGGCAGAGGCGGAAGCACAATGCTTCGGAGAGGCACCGTCAATCGAATCATACGCTTAACGAGAGCAGAGTCCCGGTGTCACTGGAAGAGATCTCCTTCGGCATAGGCAGCTTCCAAGACTTACAAAGCCAGGGCTGTCTGGATATGCTAGGGCTATGAAAATGAGAATGCCTCACCAGCGAGCTTCCAGCTCGTCTATCCAACATGCCCTTCTTCCAGGACTACTTTGCAAGAAGCCGCTCCAAGATATTCCTCCAACCAGCGAACGGGCAAAATTCTTGGCTTCATTTGGAGCTGTAATCTTCCTCGAGATACAAACTGATGGCACTTTTAAGATGGGCATCAGCACAGTCGCTCGCTTCGATGGTCATCTTTCACGGGTTCTTTTGATGGCTATACCAGCTCCGTGCAGCTAATCTCCATATCTTCGCCACTCGAAAGCTTGAATGCATGTTGGCCAGGTGAGACGGCTGGCGATGCTTCTGGGGTGGGTAGAGGCGCAGGTACTGTAGGGGCCAAACCAGCTTTGGAGAAGCCAGGAGGAGGACTTGCCCACACGAAATCGAGGTACTCTCCCAGGATCTTTCGCATGCCCAGCGACAACTGTTGGACTTGCTTTTGCCTTGACAAGCTCCAAGCGCGGTCCTTGCTACCTCTGCCGGAATCGACAGCAGTCTGCTCTCCACCCTCCAGACCGTCGAGGATACTCCTCCATACACGCATGGTTTCGTTGAGCTCATCGATGTTGCTGACGCCCATAACGCTGACACCAAGTTTAGCTGCCCCGTGATCAACTTTCTGGTGGGTCCATGGGATACCAGAGGCAGGATCGCCTTTCGAGCCTACCTCCTGCCCCTCACGTATCCAGGTTTCCATCGCGAAGCGAATAGCAACCTTCTCCATCCTGTTATTGTTTCTGTCGCACCAGTCGCTAGCCTTCTGAATTGCGACCCGTAGCTCGTTGGGAGATGGATGGAAGTCACCTTGGGCACCGATCGGAACACCTGTACGGCGAAGGAGACCCATACCAAGCACTGAAGCGTTCGGGACAACATCAACACGAGCAGCCTTTAGCCTTGGGAGTGCGACTGTGGCTAGTCGCGTGTTCTGGAGCGTAAAGTTGGCGTAAGACATGACCACGTCCAGCGGCTCGCCAGTCTTCTCGAGTATCATCTCCGCGAGTTCGCACAAGTTCTCCACAGGGTATCCAGATATTCCCACATACTTTATCCGTCCAGTCTCGTCTCGTATCCTTCGGAGCTCGGTGATAGCTGTGAGAACTTCTTCCGGGGTGACAAATTCCACGTCGTGGCAGTACACCACGTCGAGGTACTTTGTGTGTAGACGGTCGAGACTGCATTGGACGCTACGTCGTACCCATGGGGCGGAGTAGTCAAATTCAGCGCCAGCGATTCGGCCGACCTTAGTCAGAAGGAAGTAATCGCGGCGGGGGAAGTTGTCGTGAACGAAGGGCGTGTTGAGGGCTTTGCCCAGGAGTTCTTCAGCGGGGCCGTAGTACGGTGAGGTATCGAAGGCGCGAACACCAAGAGAAAGGGCGCGGTGGACGATGCCTGTGGTGGGCAAGGCGTAGGGATCTGGATTATATTGGTCGTTGAACGTCGCTGTTCCACAGATGAGCGGCGGGAGGAGAGAGGACAATGGAGGATGAGTCTGAGGCATGATGGCGGTGCTGGTCACTAGTTGGGGAGCTCTAGATGTCTGGGCGTGAGAAGGAGATAGACGAGAGAAATGGAAGAGGGAATGCCAGCACACGGAGCTCTGTGTATCGTGGCAGGTGAGAAGGGCCAGCGATGGTCTTTTGTAATCGCCGCCTTCTGGGCTCAGACGGGTGTAAATGCATCTTTATAAATACATCTTTGGTGGTCATCCATTCCTAAACAATTTCAATCGGCGCAATCGGCACTCCGAGTACGAAATCAATGGGCCAAAGAGATACTTTCCTAGTAAAGTGCCACGGGCGGTTCATGGCGCCATCCAGGGTCTATGACGCGATGACTGAACATTACTAATTCACAAGCTTCTCTCAAGTAGCACAAGTCAGCACTCAGCTTGTCTGAAGTGAACTGTGAAAGATACGGATGTTGATGGAGGTTGGACGACATGCACGAGAGTCTGGACGTTTTCGGGAGCGGGTCTGATCGCTTGGCCGCGATTGACGATAAAGACTTTCCTTAGCGCCATCAAGATGCAAACGGCGCGCGAGTCGCAGGCAGTCCCTGCAGCAAGAGCACGTTTCGGAAGCCCTAGCTTTACTCTGGAGGCCAATAACGGGAGCATCTTATCTCGGCCGCTGCTCATTAGGGTATCTTGCAGTAATGATTTGTGCTGGCACAAGGAAAACAGCGGTCAAAGTGTGGGTCACCGTGCCTAACTCATTGGCTATACTTGCTCCGAGGGAAGTGGTGACAGCCTGCTATCTATTGCGCCATCGTACATTGAGCATGCTTGTTTGATCGTCCTTCCCGAGAAACCTGGAGAAGGGTCTCCATGACACCTACCCCGTTGAGCTGATCATCTGTCTGCGAGGCCATGGACAGTCCGAGTGATTGCAAATTGATGGCCACACTGGGTACCATCTTAGGCTAACTGACCGTTCTTGACAATCTCATAGTAAGCCATAGCGTTGGGAAAAGGCACAAATTCGCCTCCATACCGGTCGGAACGTAGTAGTTTGACGGCACCTCTCAAACCTACGGACTTGTGGAGAACGAGACAAATAACCATGATCCTTGGAGTTGTTGGCGTTTGTAGACAAGTGACGCCGTGGTGGTGGGTATAAAACATTTGGTGAGAAGACATCGCTAGATCACCTTCGATTATGTTGTACTCCCCCAGGCAGCTGTCCTGCGTGCCTGTAGAGTAGAAATGCCCAGAACTCCTCGCTATGCAATCAGATAGAATCGCGCCGGAATACCCTATATCAGATCGCAGTACCAAATTGCGACGAGGCCTAGCTGGTGACGATCCGATCTTGAAGGTCACTAAACTCTGTTCTCAACATTTGTCCGAACAAGTCCTCGAGCATGGGTACTATCGATCCTTCCATACCTTCGGCTTCCACCCCTCTTTTAGCTCCGCTTCTGTCTCCGCCGCCTCGGCAGCTTCCCTAACCTCTAGCTCGATCCGCTCGCGAGCCCGTAGCACTTTGCTCTGCAGGTAGAAACTGCCCCCTTTTGTTGGATCGTTCTTATCGAACAGGACCTTGAACCTCTCCATCATGTGTTCCATATCTGTTTTGCCCCCTTGTGGCGGCCTCACGTTGAGGATCTTGCATGCTTCATCCAGTGTGAGACCTGCGGAGGCGAAGCTGTTGGCCGTAGCCCCACTTTTCGCACCCTGTCTAGAGTACTGCTGCGATGCAGAGGCCTGTTTGTATGCCTCTGCGAAGGCTCGACCAAGGACTCGGGTGCCAACAATGGCGACCTGGATTATAATGCGGTGCGCCTGGGGGATATGTCAGAGACTGTCTACAACCTTTGAAGATGACGCTCACCATATGTGGCTATTCCCGTCCCCTATCGCCTGCCACCCAATATGCGTTATAAGCTGCAGAAAGCCATGGACGTTGAGGAAGTGAATATACGAAATGCGGCGACTACGAGGAGAAGCATCAAATTTCCGACAGGGCAAATCTTAGCTTCGCTTATGTAATGCAGATAAGACGGGTGACGTCTTACAGGAGGCAGGTTTCCGGCCTGCCGAGGTGCATCAATTCTCTTTCTCCACACAAGATATAGAGATTCTTCGTCTGTGTCACTCTACTTGCTCACGTTGTTTTCGAGCATGCCAGAATTGGCACCATGGTAGTCAGTCCTTCGGAGCAGCAACACCCCAGCTCGTATCCCACATGATGTATGGCTGCGTTTGGTACGTTCATTAGGCTCCTATGCTGCTTTTCCCTCTTTATCGTGGGATACAACTGAAACCGCAAGCAGAAACGCCTTGGTTAGCGGAGATGGCATCCTCACCAGCGCACCTATCAGACAATGGATCTGGCAAGAGCAAAGACGACGCGAACCCCCCCACCATAGCTGCATTCTCTCCTACCGCTTCTAGTTCCTCCCCAGCTACTAGACAGCGGTCTACAATATTGGTTCACCGAAAATCACCATTACTTGTAGCAACACCGCCGACGATTACTCGAGCCCTCGCCTTCTCCCACCCTTTCCTCCTGCCCCTCAATCAACTCGTGGGGCTACTAACATGGACGAGTGGGGACCCATGGGAGAGCTTTCTAGTTGTTGCAGGCTTCTGGGCAATTGCCCTGTACGGTGACGTTGTTACCAGGTATGCTGGGCCATTGGCTACAGTGATATGTGTTATCCTGGGCATGTATTCAAGGAGATACTCTCCGTTGTCCTCAAGCAGCTGGACGAACGAGAAGTTCAAGGACTCAAAAAAAGACCAATCCGAAAGTAACATGAAACACCAAAAGAGCCTTGATGAGATTGTGGAGACGATGACTACATTTACTTCCAGATGTAATATACTTCTTGAGCCGTCCATGCAGCTCACCGACTTCTTATCAACCCAGCGAACGGCAACATTCGCAACGACGCGCCCCGCGCTAACTACGTTGTTCATACGCATCCTATTCATTACGCCAATATGGATTGTACTGACGTTGCCTCCATTCTATATTCTGACGACTCGCCGCGTGATCCTGGCGGTCGGCACACTTATGCTTAGCTGGCATTCAAGGCCTGCTCGAGTGTCTCGCGCAATTTTGTGGCGCTCCAAATTGATTCGCCGAGTTGTGTCGGTTTCGACTGGCTTGAGATTTGGTATCCCGGCGCCAGCCGTGGCTACCAACAAAGGTCCACCGCCTCCCCTTCCTCTGAGGCACAAAAGTCAACAAGATGCTGCCAAATCCCTTGTTGCCAACGGCCACGCCGAACCAGCCGGCGTACGTTTCACCTTTGTGGTCTTTGAGAACCAGCGACGCTGGCTTGGCCTGGGGTGGACATACTCCTTGCTTGCATACGAACGGGGCCCTTGGACAGACGAGCATCTCAATCCATCAGATGCCAAGGACAATTTTCAGCTGCCAGAAGTGGATCATGGGACAGCGCAATGGCGCTGGGTTCCAGGTAGCGAATGGCAGATCGAAGGTGGTGGAAAGAAGAGAGCTAGTACTGGTGATGACGGTTGGATCTATTACGACAACAAGTGGAACGATGGAAAGCGAGGTCAAGATGGGTGGGGACGATATACCCGACGGCGAAAATGGTATCGAGACGCTGAGCTGGTGGAGGTCAGCCAAGAAAATGGACTGGATGAATCCACGGATACGCTGGTTCCACCTGCTCCTCATTCAGCCTCCTTGGAAGCGCCGCCTGAATACACGCAAGTCATCAAGGACGGTGATACAAGTAGTAGCGGTAGCAGCCAAGCTAGGAAGCGCGGTTTTTTCAGAAGAGGTAGTAGATCAAGCGCACACAGCAGCGGTGACTACTCTGGTTCGTCCACGTTACGTGGGGATGAGCGCGATACACAACAGCTGCCCTCACATCAGGAACGGGATAACTATTGGGGCGTTGGGGATGATGCGAAGATGGGCTTAGAGTGAATACGTTCAATTGCTCATCCGCTGCGTCGAGGAATCATGATCATTGAGATGCCGCCATTTCCTTTGGCGTGTGAGACTGGATTATCAGCAGACACAGTTCTAATCTTAAATTTAAACGACAGGAAAGCTAAGTGAACTAGGCAAGTTATTATCTATACGCTGTCAGCTCAAGGGCCCCAATCAACTACTCACAAGATCGTCAACGGCCACCAGCCCATAGGAACAAGTGTTTTGGGAGCTCATAATTGGTCGGGACTGAATTCACCGCTTTATCCGCCTGAAGGGCCCATCCTCGCAACTTCGTTCACCTCTAGACGAGTGATAATCTTCGAGCCAACCTTACCAAGCTCAAGACGTTGAAGGCCACAAGTCGCCGGGCTTTTACCTCCTCTCTATCATTCATCTGAGGCAATTCCTTGTCTTGCTTTGGACAGCTCTACTGACTCCGGGCAACATTGACGGTTTCATCAAGCACATAACGTGCACGGTCATCTCGCCCAGTGTTTTGCTGACCCTCAACTCCTTCGGGTAGAGTCTTGAACGGCATCGAATCTGTCGCAGCTCACAACAGCAACGCTCAGCAGTGCTCATTAACGCTCAGGTCCATCAAGCGAACTAGCCAATATACCAATCATTCTAGCTACTACTCCACCGCAGTCAGGCTCAGCTCGAGGCAAGCTGATCTGTATCTCTTGTAACGAGGATCACAAATAATTCCTGGCGAGACGTTCCCGCCGCTGTGCTGCAGACGCCCACTCACCATACAGCTCGTCGAACACTATCTCCCCAAACAGCTAGTCTTGCGCTACTGAACAAAAGAAGCCTCTATCGCGGAAGCATGCTCTCGTAGCGGCGCGGAGCCAAGGTGTCGCCTCGCCATCGAGAAGTAGGGCTTCGATGGTGTTTCAGGACATTGTTCGGAATGCAATCATCATACGTATAGGAAATATCGAACGAAATAACAAAAAGGCAATGAGTGTCCAACAGATATAGCGACAAGAATTGGTCGAGCTGGCGAAGGTTAAAGGGTGCCAGGGCTGCTATTGGGACAACAATCTGACTGAATTGCACTTTGGTTACAGTCAATAACGTGAGCTTCACACAAACCTGCAGAAATCTCACAGTTGAGCTAATCGATCATCAGCTGTATCTGACGAGCTGGGTTCAGCTACGTGTGTGGTACGCCCTGAGATTGTTGTGATTTGTAATGGTTACGTAGCGGACCTTATCTACGATTATACCGGACCTGACGACTTCATCTTTGACTAAGCCGCAGTTGGGGCAGCTAAATTTAAGAGGCCACATTTCCGACAGCGTACAGTCTTCCGAGCCAAGAAGGCTCTTGCCCACTACGAAAACCCCTGGGGCAAACCCTGGCCTGAATGAATCATCGTCCACTCGAGGACCAACTTGAAGAGATCCGGGCTACCATTGAGATGAGCTGCGACCACGGCTACTGGAGACGCGTGTGGAACAATACAGATAGCCCAGGACGTTCCACCCTAGGTAGGTATGCGGGGCAGAAGTTCATCTTCCAGTGTGAACATTGTCCGCTCACCGCATTTTAGGCTTGCTACACGAACGAGCCTTCGAAGTTCAGGCGTATGGAACCAGAGGCGGACGCGAACGCCTAGGGGAAGTCAAGTCACTCATTCTGCCGATCATCACAGCGACGAGCCAACCAAACTCTACCTCATGAACGTCAAGAGATGGGAAGCTTTTGAGAGGTGATAACAAGGTCACGCTCCCCTCAAATTCTATTGACTCTTCGCCGGGCATAGGAGGAAGAGAGTATTATATATGGTCCAAGATGCTGGAAGCCAGGCAGTATCAGATTGGGTTTCCGATTCGGTAAACTAGATGGTAATGACAGGATCCCGGTCGTTTAACAATGTTCCGACTCTTGCTGCAGCCGCTATTCCCCTTCCACCCTCGATCGTATAGATTCCCTCACTCATGTCTTTCCACCACAGTCCGTATTTTCCACGTTTAGTGCTATCAAGTGTCAGCTTCCCATTTCCTTCCATGAAAGAGATCAGTGAGACCTACACCACAGCTCCCACATCCACAGCTAGAGCAGTCACCACTGCATCCGCAGGAGGAGCACGCACATGGACCCATATTGATAGAGGGGGGGTTGTTGGTACGAAGTGATCGTTTCGTTTGCGTTATTGCTATTGAGTCTTAGTGACGATGTAATGGCCGAGTGCGTTTGGTGGTGATATGGTAAGGAAGAGGAAAGAATGGCATTTACTTGGGTACTTTTATATACGGGGCTTTCTTGACGCACAAGCCCCTCAAGCACAAATCGCGCAGTCCACCAACCCCTCTTTGATCCCATAACGGCACAATTTCCTCACGCCGGTACCCTATCAGAGCGCTTTACCCCCGCTATGTCTACGCGATGGTGGTGGTGCAGCGGGTGGGATTGGGTGGGGTGGGGGCTTTTGAGCTGACGGTGCAGGATGGAGGTATGGGTCGGCGAATGGGAATCAAGAACGGGAGGAAGTTTCCGATAAGGGTGTCAGAGGATTGGTTTCACTTCGATCGAATACATCTTATGACCGTGACACGTTTCTGAGTGGTAGGTCAGGTATCCCCCATATGACCACAGGTTCTCCCAAGTCCGACTTTGCATGCAGAAATCCACCTGATATTCTCCCCTCCACCCTCCACTATCCCATGCCCCGCCCAATGCTCATCGCAAAATAATCACCACCACCTACTCCCTCCCTCCCTACACCAACCATTCCCCAACCCTTCCCCAAACCATCTCCCAGAT
>JAABUW010003939.1_pt1 | contig 20586 bp, 4 predicted proteins | sample 5560081 | NCBI WGS metagenome assembly JAABUW01 (sample SAMN10711882, study PRJNA513363) | rock metagenome | isolation source: Antarctica rocks | place: Antarctica: Victoria Land, Knobhead sud
GAACACTACGAGAAGCGCAAAGAAAACATTCCACGGATGAATAGCATGGATAATCGCGGAGAGGATTGCAGCGACAATTCCAGCTGGCGTGAGAGACTTCTTGCTCCAGGCGCGCCACACCAATGCCAGAGTTGCAGGTACGGCAACGTACGGATGCATGTTGTTCTGACAGAACAACCTAATCGTAGATGTACAACGTGTGCATAAAATGCAGAAAAGGCGCGATCCAGAAATAATAATCAGTTCGCGCACACCCTGGTTCGGTAAATACCACACCCATCTTCGGTAGATGCACACCCAATGGGAACGACCAACATTCTTGATGTTATACCACCAAATTCTTTGTGTCTACTCATCAATATTACAGTATACTCTTCAATTAAGCAGTCGATATTATAGTTAGTAGTACTGCTTAATACACGACACTGCGAAAAACGAAGGTCTTGGCAAAGATAGGGCTAGTGGCCGCCCTAGAGCAGACCTTAATGCTAGGTCCGAACAGGTCACATACAGTTGTTTTGCACTGCATCGAATGATCAACCAAAACGGCTCTGAAATGCGCATTCTAAGCTCTACATATAGGGCCACTTATACTTTATTAAATGCGCGGGTACATGCGTTATTAGATTTGCAAGTTGATGCTCTTCTACTCTTAGTGATCGTTCGCGGCACTTTTGGTTGCCTCAGTAATCAGACCCTATGGAATAATTATTGTAAGCGGGCGCTGCGTGGCAATGTGATGCGATGCAACGCACTCCTACATACTTTAAGGGGGGGTTTTTCCAGACGCTTTTCGTATTATCTTTCGTCGCCAATTAGTATAGAGAGCCTCTTATTGATAGAGACACACCCGGTAGACATATCAATACTATATAAATCTACGCAAACATATTGTTACAAAGAGATCTACTTGCTTTCAAAGCCTAAGAATAGTCTACTATAACCAAAATATCTTGAAATGTAACAATATCGTGAACAAGAAAGGCTCTCGCTTCTCAAAATACATCGTATCTCGCAATAGTCGACTTAGTAGTTATATTATCGTATATATATTAACGCTTTATTAATTGTAATTGCAAATATAGATTTTTTATGCAAAGTTTATGTTAGAGAAAACGTAGTTGCAAGATATATAGAGTAATAGTAATGCATAGTATATAATACGTAATAGTGCGATTGTTGCTCTCTCTTGTAGTTCTTGATATTTTATAATATAGCTAACTTAGTCTCTTAACTTCAAAATATTGTTGTTCAACAATATTTTAAAAAATAAAAATCCTCTAACTAGATCTTAATAAAATATTATAATTATTTCGAAGTAATTAGAAATTTGTGTCAAGAGTCTTATTTATTGCTAATATTTGTTTATGCAATAACTTCTAATATATTACTAGAATAATTACAAAAATCTTCTAGACGTTCTTAAAGTATAAACAACAATACACTAAAAACTAGCGCTTGCTTACAATAATTATTTTATAGAACCTAAGAGCAAAACTTTACAATCTAATCAAAACTTGCCCGATGTTACGCTAGTACTTCCTACGAAGATATTAGGATAGATTGTGCTTTCGAAGAAATTTGTAGACGTCTTTAGACAATGTAAGCAATTACTTAATAACAAGATTTGCAACTATAAATAGTTTTTATATTTAATAAATCTTAGAAGAGATTCAATAAATTAAAGTAACAATAAATAAAAATCTATAATAAATTAAATACAATTTATAAAAAAATTGTGTCTAAAGAATCTATATACTAAAGAGATTCTTCTTGTTTGCTATATTTGCTATCGAATATATCGAGTTTTGTTTATTTTGTTTGTTGTCGAACAAGTTGAGTTCGTTTACTAGCGTATCGAGCTTGTCTACTAGCATGTCGAGCAATGTTCGTCTATTAAGTTGTCGAATATATAAATAATTGTACTATATACTATAGACTCGCTTTGTAGAATATATATTAACTGTAACAAGCTAGAGTTGTAATACTATTTTTTTTCTTCAAATTTTTTTGTTTTAAAAAACAAATACTTACATATTATATTTTTTTATCAAAATCGTATTTGTCTTGTCTTTAAAATAGATTGTTACAAAATGTTTATTAATTTCGTTTGTAAACGTTGTTGCTATACTAGCAAGTCTTGTATTGCTATAAAAGATTTGTTATTTTGTCTAAAATATTCGAAATATATTTGCGCAAACAAATTGTATATAAATATATTATAAACTTCTTTAAATTATATTAAAGAAGATTTGTTCTCTAAAATAACAAAGAATAAAATTGTATTAATAATTGTAATTACGCAATTGCTTTATAATAAAAAAATATTAAAAAAATTAATGCAAAAACAAAAAAAAAATACAATATTTATTGTCTAATATAAAGAAATTAAATATTATAGAGTTGTTAAATTGTTTTGTTGCAAATACTTTAATTAAAATATCTTTTGCTATCTAGTTTTTTTTGCTATACTAGACGATTTTTCGAACGTTAATAGAATTTCTAGATAAAAATATTGTAATCGTCAAAATTGCTAGTTAATTTTTATATATTTTTTATTATAAAGTATTTCTTTTATTTTACAAAATATTGTTGATTTTGCTATTCTAAATTTTTTTTAATCTTAAATCGATTTTCTTTTTGTAATTTATAATAAAATATTTTCTATATAGATATACTTAAGTCGACTAATTTCAACAATAATATATAAAATACTAGAAATACTTTAACGTTCTTAAGTAAATCAAGTTTGTAATTGATTAATTTTTTAGTTTTTTTAACAAAAAATAATTTAATTTTGATATAATTTAATTTTTTGCTTAATTTTTTTGTTTTAAAATTTTTTGTAAAAAATTATACTTTATTCTTTTCTTTTAGCTAAAATATTATTTTTTGTTTTCTATTTTAATACTTAATCGATTTGTTTTGTATTTTTGAAATATTGTTATATATCTTTTTTAGTATTGCTATTCTTTTAATAGCTAATTGCGCAAACAAATATATACGCTCTTTCTTAAAAAGATTAAATTTCTTGTTATAATTGTAATGTCGTAGCGCTAGCGACGCGCTAACGTCTTAAGATATGGCAGAGCACGTAATCTTAAGTGCCTATAGAAGTCTCGAATAATACAACATCTTTTTTTAATTAGATAGCGAGAAATAGATTCGCACGTTATGGCGAATATTAGATAGAAAGAAAGCTCGTCTCTCGTTGTTCTTTAACGATTAGTTCTACTACTATCTATTTTATATAGTTAAAATATAGTAATACAAGTCTATTATATTTTACGTCTTTTATATTTTAGTACGTCAACAAGAAACAAACATATTTGCATTTTACAATTCTAATTGTTCTATTTTTTAAAAAGAAAGACTTGAAACGTAATAGTATAATATTAAACTATAACAATTTAAGTTACAATAATTATTTGATTACTAAATTAAAATTTAAAAACTTTAATATTTTTCGAAACAACAATTGTTTACGAAATGTCGACAAAAATAATTTTCGCCAACGTAATAATAGTAAAGAAAATAGCTTAGCTACAATTAGAATTTTAACTTTATATTAACAAATAAAGACTTTAATAATAGAGATTTAAGATTTGCAAAATACTTAGCAAACTCAAATTATAATAATTGAACAAACAAATTTTTAAGTTTCTTAACTTGTTATTGTATTGCTATTAATAATATTTAAGTTTTTAAAACTTAAAAAGTTGAAATTGTACAAAAATTAAAGCGTAGATAAGCATATTATTTAATTTCGAAAAATCGACATTAATATAATGCGATTTTCGACGTACTTTATTACGAATAAGAACAAAATTCTTTATTGTATATTATTTTTAGAAAACAATATTGCTACGCAATAATATTTAAGAACAAACAATAGCGCTAAGTTGAAAAACAAAATCTTTAAAGAATTTAAAAAGTTTTTATTAAATTTAATAGCTAATTTTGCTAATTGTTGTCTTCTTGTTTACAAAAGATAAAAGATTGCTAGATAAAAATTAAATTAAAAGATAATTATCTTTAAAAGATATCTAAATAAGCTAAAAACTTATTTAGTATTGCTTTTAAAGAAGTATAAAATTTATATATTTTTGACTAAATTTAAGTTGAACTTGAAAGTAAAGATTTTAAATATTAATAATATATTAAATACTTGCAATAAGCTTCTAGTTATAATTATTATATAAGAACAAATATTAAATTATATTTGCGAAACAAATGCAAACAACTTTAAAAATCAACAAATTACAAAAAAAATTAATATCTCTTTAGACAAATTTTATTAAAATTGTTGTTTAAACAATATTAACAAGTTTATTAAGAGCAAGAAATTATATATTTTTAAGAATTTGTCGACGTCGCGTAAACGAATTTACGAGATTAATAACGCAAATTATTTAAGAAGTATCAAATATTTTAAATATTATAAAAAGAAATATTACAAAACAAATTGTCTTAATAAATATAAATAAAACAAGTCTATTGTTGCTTCTATTATTACAACAAATACGAAAAAAAATTAAATTTTATTAACGTCTTGCAAGCGAAACAAAAAAGACAAATAAAAACAATAGATTCGATTTTAGTAAAAGATTGAATTTAATTTTTTGATAACAAACGTCAAATTATAAATCTAGTTAACTTAAAAGCTAAGATAAATTTTATTAATTATATCTATATAATACAATAAGAATTACAATTTATATTTGTTATTTTATCGACATTAAGTTTTTTTAATAGCAATAATTGTTTCTATTACAACGTCTATAAGTTGATTCACTACTTAATTAACTTATAGAATCAACATTAAAAATATATTATCTTGTTCTACTTAATAGAATATATAAGCTTCAATTTTATATTAGATATACTAATACTATTTAAGCAAAACATATTAATTAATTCGAAAGCGCAAAGCTAGCGATTCAAGATTTTAGATAAAAAATTAAAGATAATTAATCTTAAGCAATTTGTTTTAAATCTTGTTAAGCATAGCATAATTTATACAATTGTATACGCTAATATTACGAAAACGTTAAGCAAAAAACTAGCAAAGTTTAAGATTCTTAAGAAATTAAGAAATCTAAAAGATATCTATAATAATAAATTAGCTAAAATTTTATCAAAATTAAGAAAAGAAGATTACGCTATTAAGTTTTAAGACAATAAAGAGTTATTATTTATATCTCTTTATAATTTTTTATAAAACAAGTTAGCGATACTTCAACAATATTTTAATAATGAGTTAGTTAAAGATTAAATTAAGTATTCAATTTTGTTTGCAAGCGTCTCTATTCTATTTGTATCAAAATTAAACAATAGATTACGTTTATGCGTCGATTATAAAAACTTAAATGCGATTACTATTAAAAATTGTTATTTATTGTCTCTAATTATAGAAACGCTAGATTATCTATGCAAAGCAAAGCGCTTTATTGTTTTAAATCTAAAGAATGTCTATTATTGCATTTGTATTAAACGCAATAATAAATAAAAGACGACGTTTCGTATACACTATAAGTATTTCAAGTATTAAATTATGTTATTTAAACTAGCAAACGCATTTGCAATTTTTTAGATTTATATTAATAAAATATTGCGAAAGCTAATTGATGTAACTTGCGTAATCTATATAAATAATATATTTGTGTATAACAATAATTTAGCGAAGCATTAATGTTATGTTAGACAAATGCTAGAACGTTTTTGCGAGTATTTGCTATATATTAATCTAAAAAAATGTAAGTTTAATACTATTAAAATTAAATTTCTAAACTTTATTGTATCTCTAAAAGATATATAGATAAATTTAAAAAAAATTAAAACAATTAAGAAATAATTTAAATCGAAAATTTATTGCAAGCTTTAAGTGTTTTTAAACTTCGTAAATTTTTATAAACGCTTTATATATTGCTATTTAAAAAGAGTTTTTTTTTTTATTAATTTGTTAAAAGAAAATAAGAATAACAAGAAATTTAACTCTTTTGTTTGATCGAATAAAGTAAAGTAGACGTTTTGTTAATTTTGCGATATCTTTATATTGATTCTACTATTTTATTACTACAATTTAAGCAAGAAGATAAAAGTAAAGATTGACGCATTTAACTTTGCAATTGCGAATATTTTAAGTTAACAAAATAACGACAAAAATTAACGCTTAATAGCGTTTTAATCGCGAAAGATAATTTTGATAAAACAAAATTATAAGACGTATAATTAGAAATTGCTAGCTATTGTAGTTGCTTTTAAGTAGTAGAGATACTACTTAAAAAATAGTATTTACTCTATTAAATTATAATTAAATTATAATAATCTTAAAAGATTTATAGATTAAAAGAAACTAAATTTAAGACAAGTTTGTTAAATATTTAAGTTAATTATCTATAACTTTAAAATTTTCTATTGTTTAAATAAAAAAAATTTAACAAAAAAATTGTTAAAATATCTTAACTATAAAGAGATTTTGTTATTAAATACAAAATTGTTGTTAACGTTGCAAAACAAATTAATGTTATTGTTTAACAAAGATTTGTTAACGCAAAGCAAACAAAAAAAATCAAATAATTTAATTTTTGTATCTCAAAATAAGTTAACGTTGTTGTTTGACAAAAAGTTGCTAGCGCAAAGCAAACAAAAAACATTAGATAATTTAACTTTTGTATTATAACTAACAAGAATACTTACTAATAACACAAAGATTTTGCAACTATAAAGTAGAAAGAAAGTTTTTAAAAAACTAGTATCTTTATTTTAATTAACTAAAATATAGATTGTTATTTTAAGAAAAATAATCAAAGATATGCTAGAAAAATTGTATAAAAAAATTTAAAAATTAATAAAATTCTTAATAAAGAATCTTTAAATTAAAGATACTTAAGTTAAAAAGATTTAAATTAAAATTAAAAAGTTGTTTTATTGCAAACAAACAATATAAATTCTAAATTAAAAAAGTTTTGTTAAATATAACAAATTACTTTATGTCTTAAAAAATACAACTATTAAAAAAAAAAAAAATTGCAAAAATTATAACAATTCTTTAACAAAACATTTTAAGATTAAGAAAATTTTAAATCTATTTTAGCAAAAGTATTTTTAACTTGTTTGCGCTAAATAAATAAAAACGTATATTAAAATATATAATATTTATTAATATATTAAAGTTTCTTGTTATAAATTGTATAATAAACTTCGATTCTTACTTGCAACAAAAAAATTATAAAAGAAAATTATTATAAACTTTGTAATAAGCTTATTGTCAAACAAATATTATAAAATTATATATAATTCGATTTTTGTAATAATTAATTGTTGTACAAAAATAATTAAGTATATATTTGTAATTATTAGAATTAATATTGCAAAATTAGCAAAAATATTTTTCGATAAAATTGTTTTATGTTTCGAAACGCTAATTAATATAGTAAGTAATAAAAAATTTATCTTTACTAGTGTCTTTTAATTTGTTGTATATTTCTATATACAAATTAAAAAACAATTAAGTATTGTTTTTTATTTTTAAACAAATAGTTTAATCGAACGACAAAATTAAATTCTCGAATACTATTTTCGCACTTACGTTAACGTTAAACAAGCAAAATAGACAAATTTATTATCAATAATAGAATTTGTTTACAACAATAGCTATTACATTTTAGTTAAAACTTTGTTGTTCTACTTAATATACAATTACAATTTAAAGATCTACTATAAAGTTAAGAACAACTTTATTGAAAAAAAGATATTGTTAATATAGAAACGCGTAAAACAACTTTATAATTTAAAAAAAGTTTTAGCAAAGCGTCTTAAAAACATTGTTATACAACAAACAAAATACTACAATAAAAAATATAAGTTAAAGAGTTTTGCTATAAAAGAATTAATTATACTCTTAATTAAAAATTTGAAACAAAAGAGATTTAGTAAAAAAATGTTGCACAAATATATCGAATTGTTTAAAATTAAAAATAAAATAAAAACGCAAATTTATTATTTTATTTTACTTAATATCTATCAAATTTATAATATTTTTTATGTTTTATTTTTAAAGTTATATTTGTATCGCGTTAGCAATAAGTAGATAAAATAAATATTGCAAACTTCGAAACTTGTTAACAACAAAGTTTAATAAAAGATTAAAAAAATTTTAGACAAAATTAAATTAAAAAAACAAATATAATATAAGATTAAATAAATAAATTAAAATAAAAAGTATAATTAATAATTAAGAAAAAAGTTTCTAAATAATATTAATAAGTTGCGAAAAAACTTTAAGAAACAAATATATAGTAAACAAAAGCAAAAAAGATAATACAATACGTATTGCAACAACAACAATTATATTAACAATAATTTGTTCGATAGTATATTGCGCAATTGTTATTATATTGTTGTTATATAATTAAGTTACGTAGAAAGATCTTTTTATTTTGTTACACAAGATACTAGAAATAATAAAATTGTCTCTTTTAATATAAATGCTTAAAATATAGTTTAAAAACAAAGCTACTCTATTATTGTTAATTAGTCGACAACGTATTGTAACAACTTAATAAGTTTTTAATATTTTATTAAATTTATTTTAGAACAACTAAAAAAAACTCTTAAATTTATTCGAAAATAAATTGTTAAATTTCTCAAAATTAATTATAGACAAGTCTTCGAAATTGTTTAAAGTATTTATATTATTTTAAGAAAAACAAATTACAAATAATTTGTTTTGCACGATTTTTTTTATTTTTATTACAAACTTGTTTTTATTATTTGTATATATTTTTGTATTTTTTATTTTTTAAAAAATATATAAGCAAACAAAGCGTAAACGAAATTAAAATAAAAAATTTATTATATTTTTACTTAATAATTTTGTCGACAACTTAAAGTTAAAAAGAGATTTTATTGCAAAATTATAAAACTTCGCAAAAGAATCTTTCAAATTTGTTTTATTTAGATTAACAACAAATTTAAAAACAATTTATTTTAACTTTGTTTTCTTTGTTTTTATCGATAACTTGTTTTTGTTTTTATTCTTATTTTGCTTCAAATCTTAAATATATATTAATACAATATTAAAAAGTAAACAAAAATACTTATCTTTAATACTTTTTTAAAAAATAGATCGATTAATTATTGCGTTTTAGCAAGAGTTTTATTTCGAATTATTTTTGTTTTCGCAAATTTTTGTTCGAATTTAACTTAATGTTTTTAAGCAAGAATTAAATCTTGTTTAAGTTGTTAAATACAAAATTAAGTTTAATTTGTTATTAATAAAATAAACTCTCTATTATGTTGTTAACTCTTTATTGCGCGAACTATATTCTTTTGCATATACTTTATATGTTTAATAATTATATTTTTTATTTCGAGTCTCTTACGATAATTAATAATAAAATTCTTTATATTATCTTAAAAGTGTTTAACAAACTAGTAAATATTAACAATTGTCGCATTATAAACGCGAACAAAATTTACTATAATATAATAATTTGATTTGCGATAAAGAATTTTGTATCAAATATAGATACTTCTTTTTTTATAAACATATATATGTTTGTCTACGCAAGTTATATATAAGAGATTGTTACAAATTGTAACATATTAGTATCGCAAACAACAAAATATTAAGATTGTTTACTTTTTTATTTCTTCAATCTCTTAAAAGATGTAGTTAAAAAAACAAAAAAAAGAAGCAAAAAATATATTAATTTAAGATTTGCACTATATATATAAGCTTTACATATTATTGTTTTTGCAATAATTTATTTATAACAATAAAGCAATTGCAATTAAGAAGAATATAAAAAGAAAAAAAGAAAAGAAAAGAAAAACAACAATATTTATATTTATAATTTATTTAATGCTTGCGCAACGTTAATTCTATTTTAAATCTTAATTAGAATTCTAACAATAACAAACAACAAAACAATAATATATTATAGATTGTTATTGTTGTTATTATATTGTTTTATAGATTAAGTTAAATTAAAGCATAAACTTATTTTTATTAAGTAGAAGACTTTTTTTCTTCTAATTTTTAAAGAGATTTGAGAAGATTTTTAACAAGTTTTTGTAACGTTGACGCTTAATAGACGCTTTTGTTTTTGATAAGACTAGTATAGCTTCTTACATTATTAAGAATTAGTGCTCTAAAAGAAGAAATAATTGTAATGTTGTAACGTTAGCAACGCGCTAACATCTTAAGATATAATAGAGTACGTAATCTCGAATGTTTATAAAAGTCTTAAATAACACGACATCTCTTTCTAATTAAATAGCGAAAAATAGACTCGCACGTTATAACAAGTATTAGATAGAAAGAAAGCTTGTTTTTTGTTGTTCTTTAACGATTAGTTCTATTACTATCTATCCTATATAATTGAGATATAGTAATACAAGTCTATTATATCTTACGTCTTTTATATCTTAGTGCGCTAGCGAGAAGCAGGCGCACTCGCATCTTACAATAATTAACAAAAAATAAAGTTATTTTAGTAATATTTAAAATCTTTGCATTAAATACTAGTTATATTATAAATAAAAGTAATATTTAATTATTATAAGTATTGTTAATATAGTATCTTAAATATTGCTTAAGACTTTAATTTGTTCTTTTTATCTATTTATTTATAATTAAATAGTAAATAATAGATATTTAAAATCTTGTATCTAATATTGAAAGAAGCGTCTTTTAATAATTAAATATAAAAAGTTTGTCTTTGTTACTAGTTAATCTCTTAAATATATTATAATATTGTATAAGTCGATTTAATACAATATATTTTAGTTGTTTTGCAATAAACTTCTCTTTATATGCGATAATATATAAGTACTTAATAAATTTATCAATTATTACTAGTATTAAATTATATTTGTTTTTAATTGCTAGATTTGTTAACTTAAACAACTTAATAATAAAGTTTATTGTAACTTTATTCTATAGCAATTCAAATAGTTTTTAATATTAAATTTTATTATAGCTTGCATATATATTATGTTTGTTTTGCTAATAATTAAGATATTGTTTAATATATATTTTAACAACTTATTTTATTTGTAGAAATTAACAATACTAATATAAAAGTTAAAGAATTTTTGTTACTTTTAAATGTTTTTGCAATAATTTATTATAATATTCTCTTATATATTTGTCGATTTTATTAATAGATATTTAAAGTTTTTCTTTTTTTATAGAAAACTTTTTCGTATTGTTTTAAAGTATTTGTAATATTATATTTAACTTGTGTTTGTTTATTAATAATAATTTGTTTTTATTAATTTTAAGTATACTATAATTAAATAATTTTTTAGTTTTTATATAATTATTTTTTCTATTAAGTGTGTTTACTTTGCTATTATTTTTGTTTAAAATATATTATATTTTAAACTTGTATTATTCTAGTCTCTCTAATTATTATATTTGTTTTTTGTTTAGCTATTTTGTAGTAATAAAGTACACAAGATTCTTATAATCTATAAAAATTGTAAGTTTTAATAATTCTTTAATATTGTTAGGATTAAAGCTTTGATAACTAGTATGTAGTTAATTGACGAGAATACTAGCTATGCAAAACTAACTATGTATAAGAAATAAATATAAGTACTATAGATGTCAAGGCATTAGATGTTACTCGTAGTATATTCGAGACTAAAGAGCGAAAACTTAAAGAATAATCGAAAAGCGAAGCTTGTCTAATTTAAAATTGTAATATTATTTTTTCTTTTATTCGCGAGCTTCGACAAAGCGATGTCGAGTCTCTTAGTTAACGTTTTTAGTCAATTTTAGTTAATGTTAATTGCTTATCAAATACAAGCTTCGATTAATATTAAATGCTTGTTAAATACAAGCTTCGATTAATATCGAATATATGTTAGATATTACTTAACAATTAAAATTGAAGTTTTTGATACGCATTAAACAAAAGAATAAATTTGTTAAGTAAAGAGAATAATCGAAAATTTTGAAACAAAATATAAAAAAAATAATAATATGCAAAACAAAGAGCGTGTATATTGCGAATAATATTCTAGTTAATTTTCGACTATTTTCGATTAGTATCGAACATGTTTGTTAAGTACAATTTAATATTTAAAATTAAACGTTAAGTAATTGTCAAATAGTAAAAATTAAGTTTCGAACAATTGTCGAACGACAAATATCGAGTTTTAAACAATTTGTCAAACAACAACAAGATTAAGAAGAAAAGAGTAAATAAATTTTAAGAAAATATTAAATGTAAAAAAATTAAAAGAGATACAAAAGATTATTAACTCTAATTCTAAGAAAGATATTTAAGTTATATAACGCGAAAATCGAAAAATTGATAGCAAAATAGAGATCGATTAGTTACGTAATCTTAAAAGAGATTAACAACAACAAAAAAAATAACAACGTTAAAAAGTCGAAATTTGTCGAATTTTAATTATATTTAAATACGTTCGTCTAAATTTGCAATATAGAGAGAGAAAATAACGTAAAAGTATTGTAACAACAATTTATACACAATTGTGTATATATTTAGAAATGCTAAATTAATTCTAATTCGAAAAATCTTTAGAAAAAACAATTATAAAATCTCTAGCAAAAACACTATAGAAACGACAACAAGAATTTCGAATATATATTGATTAACTTTTGATAATAATAATATATCGATATTACGTTTTCAAGATTCTTGTTAAGTGCAATAGAAAACAAAATAATATATTCAATTTAATTTTAATTGCGAATACATAACAAGTAACTTTTAACAATAGTAATATATTAATAATACGTTTTTGAAATCGATTCTAGATGCAACGACAAGAACTATAGATATATATTGAGCGATATTTTGACGTCAATAATAATAGAACGCAAGAGCGTATAAGTGCGAATTATTCTACTTATTAGATTTTTAATTAAGAGACGTCTTAAATATTTAATAAGATTTTGTTGTATCTAAATATTAATAATAGAAGTTAACAACAAAGTTAAGACAATTGTTAATTATAAAGTAGTTTAGTTATTTAGATTTATTGTTGTAGTTTGTGTAACTTGTAAAAAGAATTTAATATTGTAGCATTTTGCGTTTGTAATTAGTAGCAATTAGATTTAAATTTACGTTATTGTTATTTTTGCGCATATTGTATTGTAATATCTTGATACTCTTAACATAATATTCGAAATTGTTGTTAATATTGTTAATAATATTAACAAACAACAAGAGTTTAATTTATTAATTTAATAGAGATTTGCTTTTGTTAAGATGCAAAAGTTATAAATAAAATATTAAATAAATTTTTATTAAGTTAAATAGTTTTAATTCGTAGATATAATTGTTAATTGCTTAAATAATCTTATAAAGATTTGCATTTTTATACTTTAAGAACTTGTATAATTAAGTTGTTTTAATATTTCGAATATTAAGTATAATTTAATTTTTAACTTTGAATTTCGAGATTGCAACGCATTTGCAATTAACAAATTTCACTTATTTAACTTAAGTTTAAATAAGTTTTTAACAAAAAAAGTTTCGCAAAATCTTAATCTTTTTGGCAATCTTATTAATATTTTTTATGTTGCAACAAATTTCGATGGTAATATTGTTAAAAAAGATTGTAAATAACTTTAGATCTAATTGTAATAAATAATTTTTAATAACAAAGAAAAGTAATAAGTTAATAAACTTGTTAATATAATTGTTTGCGACAAATTCGATAATAGCAAGATAACTAATTTAGTTATTCTAATTGTATTGTATATATATTCAAAAATATTGCTTAAAAGCAATATTAATATTTTTAATTTAATTATCGATTTCTAGATAAAATGCAATTGACAATTTAGATTTGATTTCTAATTTTTTGCAAAAACATTATTAAAAGTAAGCGATAAATTAAGTATCTTTGTTGAAAACAATAATAATTAAGAAGTTTTTAATATATTAAACAAAGTTAATAAAAATCTAAATTACAATTTTAACTTTTAAAGAGTTTATAAATATAAATTTCTTATTGTTGAATAATCTATCAATTATTATTAAGATATATTAGAAGATCTTTTCTTTATAACAATATAACAATAGAGAGATAATAAAGTTGCAAGATATGTTTTGTTAATAATAATTTAAAATAGATAAAAACTTTAGTAAATTATATTTATATTTATAATATAATTTGACGTATTTATAAATCAAATAGCTTTTAATATATTTCTTAATATCTAAATACAATATAGATTAATAGTAGTAACGTTGTATTTTTTTAAAAGTAGTTGTTCGACTTAGATGTTTAACACTTAATAATTTGTATTAAAACTTAATTGCTTCGATTTGAAAAATATTATTTGTGCTTTAAAATATATATATTTTGTTTCGAATAAATAAATACTTAATATTAATTGTTAAGTATTTAATTATTATACAATTTTCGAATTTTAACTTAATTGTCTTGCGAAAAATAGCTAGAATCTTTTGTTTATTAGCTTTTTTAACTTGAATAATTTGTTTTATCTTTTTATTATACAAGTATATTTTTAATATTTGTTAAACAAGAACTTCGAAATTAAGTTTTGTTTTAAGTTTCTTTTCTTTTGTTAAATTAATTGCAATAGCAAACAAGAACTAGATTGTAAAAGAAATTGCAAATATAAACAAATAAATTATAGACAAAACAAATATATCGAAAGAAAAAACAAAATTAATAGCTAAAGACAACAAAATTGTAGATTAAGAAATTGTAAATACAACAATAATAAGCAACAAAACTAAGAAAAGAGATTAAGCAAAGCAAAGTTTGTTTTGTTAAAGTAATACAAATATTGCAAACAATAAAAGCGTAAATAATTTTACGTCTTTGTTAGTTGTTAATAAGATTTAAGTAAATTTCTCGCAAGCTTTCGCGATTCTTTTGTTAGCAATTAGTTTAAATTTAATAAAATTTTAAAACAAATAAATTAATTTTGTTACTAAATTGTAGATAACACTTAATAGTAGCAAAATTAATACAATAGCTTTAGCTATATCTAGTTTTAAGTTATATTGTTTAAAAATTGTTTATCGTTAAAACTAGTTACGAAAATTATTGTTATTAAAGAACAAATTTTGCAATTATTTAATTAAGTTGTTTGACTTCGCATTTAGTATGTTTAGTTAATAGATAATTTTAAAGTTAAATTTGAACAAAAATTCGATTTAACAAGCTTAACAACAATTAAGTTGCTTAATAATTATAAAATATTTTGAATTACAATAATTAATAATAATTTTAATAGATTGTTCGACAAATATATTAGCATACTCTAAGTGTTACTTTTCGAAAGCGCGAATAATAATTAATAATTTTTTGTTATAGATTTCGTAGTTGCACTTTGCGAACAATATAATTTTAAATATATAAATTATTAAATAAAGCAATTTATTTAAATTTATTTAGAACAACACAACAACAATTACGAAATTAAAAATATTATTTTCGATTTAAGTTTCTAAATTAAAATTGAAATAATACAAAATAAATTAATTAATAAAGATTTGTTTAAGAACTTTGAACGCAAGATCTTCGAGATCGTCAAGTTGTTATAAAAAATTAAAACTTTTATTTTTAAATTTACTAAACGCTAATAAAGATTTAATTAGATTCAAATAATTATAAATAAATTGTTAATAAAAGTTAATAAAATCTAGAAAGATTTATACGTTGCACACGCAAATAGAAGTTTTTTATTTAAGAATAAATTTAATTTTCTTAAAGTTTATTCGAATTTCTTCGATAATAATATTTAGATTTAGATATTTAATTTGCTTAATAAAGAAAATATATTTGTTAATATTTAAATAAAGACTTGCGTTATAAAGCTTAACAAAAACTTTGTTTATATAATTTTTATATTTTGCTTCGATATTATTGTAAATTAAAATATTATTTATATAAATAATACAAAAATTGTCTAGATAAAAATTAAAAGTCTTATTAATAAAAGATTAAAACGTAATCGAGATATTATATAGCTTAAAAGATATAACAACGTACTTAAATAAATTGTAACAAATAATAAAGACTATTTTGTATTTATTATTAAAATATATTCGAATTTTGTTAAAGACAACAATAATATTAAACTTGTTATAGTATTTAATTTTATATAATTGTTGCAAAGTTTTTCGAATTAACAATAAAATATTGCGATTTTTAATTGTTAAAGCGTTAAAATCTTTATAGTTTATATAAATACACAAATTTTTATTAGACTTCTTAACTATAAAAATAGAAGCAATATATTGTAAAATATTGTTGCAAATTTAATTTTTGCTTTTTATATTATTTAAGTAGACTCTAATAATCTCTTTTTTTTGACAAAAGATATTATAAATTTTTTTAATCGAAAAAGTTGTTTTTAGAACAAAACTAATAGCATAATTAATATTTTTATTTAACAATAACTTGTTAGTTTCTTATAAATTAAAGAGCTTAATTTAGTACTTAAACTTCGAATATATTTGTTTCTTTAATTGTTTTAAATTAAGAGAATTTTGTTTAAGTTTTGTATAAAATTTATCGTAATTATCGAAAATAATAATTGCAACATTTATTATAATATTGTTGCTTATAGTGCACGCTAAATATCTATTGTTTTTCTTTAATTAATTTAGTATAATAAAATACTTAAGTAGTATAACAACTATTTTGTAGTTTTCTTTGTTAACAAACTTTAAGAATGCAAAAATATTTATTTAACAAACGTTAACTTTATTAAAAGACTTCGAAAATAAATATTTCAATTGCTTGCATTAATTGTTAAAGATTTTTAACAATTGTTAATTTAACAAGCAATGCTTTATACAATAATCGAAATTAAATTTAAGAAATTATATATTATTTTTAATTTGTACGTTATACTTTTTAATTTAAAGTATATTAAAAATAATTACAAATTGTTCTAATTTAATTATTAAATATTATAAGATATTAATATATTTATTAAAATTAACAATAACTTAAGCGACATAAATAATATTAGAAACAAATTTGTTATTAATTAGACGCAATTTAATAAAATTTCGAAACAATATAATAGAAAGTTTATAAAATTTAACAAACTTTTTATTTATAAAAACTTTATTAAAGACTTCGATATTAATAAATAATATTGCTTTAACATAATATTTATTAAAGAGCAAATAAACTTAATTTAAACAAATTTTAATATAAAAATCTAGTTGCTAGTTGTTAAATAACTTGTTATTAATAACGCTAAAATTGAGTTTAACTTTAATAAACAAGATTTTATCTTATAAGTTAAATATAACTTTAAACTCTTCTATTGTTTTTTGTATAAACGTTAATTTCTATTTTGAATTGCAACTTTTGTCGAGAATATTTAGTTTTTTAATTTGTTAAAGTTATCTAAGTTATTATTTAAAATATTAGAGAAACTATTTTCTTTAAATATTGTTAATTTGAAATCGCTAACGTTATAAGTTTTAAATTTAATAAAAACTTTATTTTTAATTTTAATTAATTTGTTTTTGCAAAAAATGTTCTTATAATACAATCTATATCTTAGTTTAAGATATTTTTGACAAAAATTAAAAGATTTAATTTTGTTCTTAAGAGTTTAAAATTATACTTCTATATTTTGTTTTTAATTGCGAGTAGAAATATATATACTAAAGCTATTAATGTCGCAAGCATTCGTATTAATATATTTAAAGAACTTAAAGATATTAATGCGATTATTACATTTATTAATGTTATTAATAGTTTATATATAAATAAAAGTTCGAATAATAATTGAACAAAATCTCTTTATTTGTTAAAGTTTTAAATCGATTTTACAAATTAATCTAATAAATTAATTTAAAGTAATATAATTTGTTAAAGTAACGTAGCAACTTTAAAATCTATAGCTTAAATTTTTGTTAAATTAATATATTTTATCGATTTCTAATATAGAGACTTCAATTGTTGTAGATATAAAGCAATTAATATATTGATTAAAGATTTTGATATTTTTTATAACAAATTTAGACAACGTAATCTTAACAAAGTTATATTGTTCTTTGTTTAAATTGTTTTATTAAGCACTTAAATCTTTAAATAAATTATTTATTGTTAAATAAAGATTAACAAATTTATTGAACAAACAATACTTAATTTTTCTAAAGATATTGCTAATAATTTTGATAACAACAAAACTAAGTTTGACTTTCTTAAAGATAAAACGTCAAAAAATACTATTAAATTTAGAAATTAATATAGTAATTTATTGTTTAAACTTTTTGAAATTCTTAATAAAAACAAGAAAATTGAAAAAGTATTTATTGTTCTTTATGTTTTGTAGTTTTAACTTAAGATTACAAACAAAATAGATATTATTAAGTCGATCTCTTGTTTGTAAATTAAATTCATAAGAGTAATTACATTTGTTGTTGTTGTTAAAGTTGTAAATTATATAAATAAACTTAATAAATACAATTTTTTTATTTCGAAGAAAAGAAAACTTTTGTTTTAGTTAATGTACAATAGCTTTAAACAAATTGTATTAAGCTAAAGTATTGTTGCGCTTTTATTAAAGATAATATATTGTTTTGTTGCGAATACTTATTGTTAATTTCGTTTAACTTAAATAAGTTTGCAAAAAATTAATTTAAATTTTTAGTTAACAAACAAAATTAAAATTAATTTTTTTATCAATTTAAAATTCGACAATAATAATACTATTTTTATAAAATAGTCGAAATTATTTCTCTATGTTACTTTTAATTGCTTCTTAAAGAAATTAAAACATTTTTTATTAATTTTTGTTAAAATTGTTAAGTTGATTAATTAGAGTGCAACGTCGACTTAATTTATTTTTATCTTCTTTTTTAATATATTTGTTACAAAATTAGACAAAGTTGCTATTTAGCAATTAATATATCAAAAATCGAATTAATATATCTAGCGAATTTATGTTGTTAAACAAATTTAATTTAATTAGTTTATTAATTATAATTTCGTAAAAATTGAATTAAACAAACAACGAAAATTCGAATATATTGTGCTTAAGTAAATTAAAGTGCTTTTTAAGCTCTAAATTGTTTTTAAAGTTATTTTAATTTAATAAAGAATTTACAAAATAGTAATTGTAATAAAAAACAACTTTAACATTTAATTAATCTTTATTTATTGAAAGTTTCTTAAATAATTTGCGATTCTTGTTAGAGTTAAACTTGACTTTGCTCTTAGAAGTTGATTTTTTGTTAATTATATTACAAATATAGATAAAATGCAAATAATATAAATGTTTATAAACAAAAATAGAAGTTTAAGATTAAATAATTTATGCTATTCGCGAGACAAAATTTTCGATATCAAAAATAGATATTGTTTAAAGTATTGTTTTGTTACGTAACAAATTTTTTAGCAAACAAAGACAAAAGTGTTGTTTAAAGACAACAACAAAATTATATTATAATTGTTGTTTTAGTAAATTTACTAATTTTATTCTAGCAAATTTATTGATCTTATTTTAACAAATTTACTAATTTTATTTTAGCAAGTTTATTAGATCGAAGCTAAAACAATTTATCGTCTCTTTATTCTAGTAGATTTATTAATCTTATTTTAGCAAGTTTATTGAGTCGTAGTTAAAACAATTTATTGTCTATTTTTTTTTAGCAAACTTACTAAAGAGTTAACGAAATTAAACATTATTAAGTTATACGTTAATTAAAAGATATTTATTGTCGCAACTTAATTACACTTTGCAAAGCGTCTATTTTAGTAACTCTATATCTAGAATTGCTTTAGTAACTTTGTATCTAAAGTTGCTTTAGTAACTCTATATTTAAAGCATGTTTCGAAGAAAAAAAATTAACAAATATAAATATCTTTAGAATACAATTTGTAGAATTGTATTTAAAAAGATAATTAATATTATATTAAAATTAGAGCTTTAATAACTAGTATATAGTTGATTAACAAAAATACTAGCTATACAAAACTAACTATATATAGAAAATAAATATAAGTACTATAAGTGTCAGGACGCTAGACGTTACTCGTAGTATACTTGAGACTAGAGAGCGAAGACTCAAAGAATAATTGAAGGATAAAGTCTATCTAGTCTAGAATCGTGACAAATATATACTTTTTATAATTTTAAAAAGACTACTATAGCAAATAGTTTCTTATTGTAAATATTATAGTTTTGTTTAACTAGCAAAAGTTTTTTTGAAAAATATATATTAATAACTAAATCTAATATATTGATTTTAATTTTGCTTAACAATTGCAAATTATATATTTTTAATATTTATTTTTTTAAGTATTTTAGTTTAAGATTTTGAAATAATTTCTCTTTTATAAGTTTTTATAACTATAATATATTCTTTTTTGTAAAATTCGTTAATAGTATTGTGTTTACTAAATAGTTTTTTATAAATTTCTTATTGTAGTTTATAAAATTTAGAAAAAATTGTATCTTTTTAATATTTATTAATAATTTTTATTTTTTAATTGCTTGTAACTTTTTAAAATCTATATATATTTTATATTGTTTAATAATAAATTTAAGAAAATTAATTTCTTTTTAATAGAATTTGTATTTTTTTA
>JAABUW010003943.1_pt1 | contig 20579 bp, 39 predicted proteins | sample 5560081 | NCBI WGS metagenome assembly JAABUW01 (sample SAMN10711882, study PRJNA513363) | rock metagenome | isolation source: Antarctica rocks | place: Antarctica: Victoria Land, Knobhead sud
CACCCCGGCCCAGCGCTCGGCTGCGCGTCACCACGGCGCGTGTGGATCTTTGGCCTCACTTTGGACTTTCGATCGTATCACCACGGAAACTGCAGGAAATCCGTCTAGATGTGCAGCTGACACTGTGCTTCCTGCGCCCGCAGGAGTGGCGTGAGAAGATGCAGATGCGGACGATCCTGGAGCAGCCGCAGCCGGTGTTTGCGTTTGCCAAGCGCATGTACGGGCACGGGGTGCCGTGCTTCACCAAGGGGGGCCAGCCGGTGTGGGTGGACAAGATCGCCGACCTGAAGAAGACCTTCTCCGAGTTCAAGGTGACTTTGTTTCCGCCAATTGTGTTTGCTTTTTCCTTCCTTTTCCTCTTCTTCTTGAGCATGTTGCCGACGTGATGAAGCCTTCTCCGAGTTCAAGTGTCAACTCTTCCTCTGCACACCTTCTGTGTGTTTCCGATAAAGGAAAAACCACCAGAAGTACCTTGAAAACCCGACCTGAGAAGACCTTCTCAAGAACCTTCTGTGAGTTCGAGGTCTGTTGCACTACCGCCGATTCTGACCCAGATACGCTCGATGGTCAAAGCGTTTCTATACACTCCTCTGAGAACTTTGAGTGTGGCGCACCCGAGTATGTGCAAGCGGCTTAGGCAAGGAAGGCATAGAAAAGGAAAGACGTTGCCCTTACCGCGTGCGGTCCTGCAACTTCACTCCGGAAGACATGCACCGGTGTGCGGCCTTACCTGAGCAGACAATCTGGATCAAGGGAAGCCAGCTCATGTTGGTTTTCCTGCAACGTGCAGTCCAGCAACTTCACGACGGAGGACATGCACCGGCACGCGGCCTTCTGCGAGGAGTGGCTGTTCCGACAGGTGGCGCCTGAGGCCTTCCCGCTGGGCCGCCGCCTGGAGGTGCGCTTTGTTTGATGTCATGTACGGCATGCTGCACTGTGCTCTAGCACTTACAGCAAATACACAGCTGACTTTGGGAATGCATAATCACAATGCATTCTCATGCGGCCGCAGGTTGTGGACCTGAAGGGCATGCGCTTCCATGACATTGGCAGCGGTGCGGAACCCTCAACCCTGCCTGCATCGAGCCCTGTTTGCATCAGGATGCTGTTTGGCCGCTGATCTGTCCCAATACGCGCCCGCCACACGAGTGAACGGTTGCCCTCAACATTCTATTCAACGACCTGAGCCGTTTGCGTCTGACGTTGTCGCGCAGGCTGGTTCGGCTGGTGAGTCCCGCCTCCCGCAGACCAAGCGCCGGCGGCACCCGCGGGCCGCTGCCTGCCTGCTGACGGGGCCTGTGACAAATATATCGGGCATACATTGGACATCTTATGAGCATGGTCAGCCAGCGCAGTGTAGTGCATCAAACATCTATGCAGCATCGCGCCTAGCCTCCTCACATTTCGCGACACATCATTTCGTGACACGTTCCATGCCGCCCCTGCAGGATAAAGACCATGGGGCTGCTGTTCCAGGAGCACTATCCGGAGCGCATGTCGCGCTGCTTTGTGATCAACGCGCCCGGCTTCTTCAACGTCCTGTGGCGGTGCGTGAAAACGCTTTCACACTCCGCCAGGGAAACTCGCGACGAGACCTTGCCCTCCTGTTGTGTGGGATGAACTCCGAGGGTGCTTCGTGATCAATGCCCCGGGCTTTTTTGACGCGCTGCGGCGGTGCGGCTCTTGCATTAACGAAGATCTAACTGACACTTGTCTCAAGATGAAGCCTCGGAGCTGGGTGCCTCTTTCTGTTGTGGAGAGCCCGTTTCAAGCAGCCTGCGGCAAGGCGTGAGGCGTCGCTCAGACTGCCGCGTTCCTGGACGGGCCCGTCATGCGGCAGCCAGCTTATGCATGCTGTCTGACTGCGATGAATTATGCAGCCCTATTGCACAGGGCGGACGACCCGGGCATGATGCGAAGCATGTTTGCTGCGAGACGCATTCGCTCTTTGATGCGCAGGGCGATCGAGAAGTTCACGAGAGAGGACATGAAATGAGTTTCTTCACTACTCACCATGTGTGTGTTGATCACCTGTTCTGTTTCTGGATACCTGCGCAGGGCGATCGACCCATTCATGACAGAGAACGTGAAGCGCAAGGTGTCGGTGGTGGGCACCGACCCGAAGGCCATTAAGGCCCTGTTCCTGGAGGAGCTGCGGGAGGAGGTGACGATTGATACATCTTGATGACAACACATCTTGATTCTACTTTCTTGCGCTTTTGTGCGGCAGTGAGGAGCTGCGGGAAGAGGTGAGGTTTAATAGGTTTAGTAGATCTGAACAGAGCTGATTCAATTTTGCTTCGTGGCAGCTGCACAGCGTATCGTCAGCGGCGGAAGTGCTGGCGCTCTGATCTGAAGACGCGGTTGACCCCCTGCACAGAGTGGGGCGGCGTCCTGCGGAATGCTGCTGCATTGCAATTATGGCCCGTACAGTTGCATGATGCCTACGCAGAAACAGCTCTCCCTCTGTCTCTGTGGCTCGCAGGATATTCTTGAGGAGTGGGGCGGCCCCGCCAAAATGCAGGTGAGACCGCGCCGCAGCAACGTCTCGCAGCCGCGCTTGTGTTTGGAAAGTCTGACGTGATGTGCGCTCCTGTGTTTTGAGTGACGCCCCAAATATTGCAGCATGGTTGTTCTCCGGCAACGTGACCGGATTCCTTTCTCGGTGCAGATATACGACAGCAAGTACGAGATGGAGCTGCGGCAGATGGTGGAGAAGCTGAATGCCAGGAGATAGCGCAGCGGCCTCAGGTCATGCAAGGGGTTCAAGCGGCATTGAAGCAACATATTCTTCTGGATTGATTCATTCGGCCTCTTGGGCCTATTGTGCAATTGCTCGCCTTACAACGTTGCAGCGCTCCTGGCTTGCAGCTTTGATGACTGTTTTGCTGTAACACGAGTTGGCAACAGGAGTTGACACAAAGCCACCTATCAGCGATTATTCTTCAACCAGTTTTGCAGAAAATGGCAGGCAACAAGCGGCGTCTACGCGGCAGGAACTCCGGAAAGCAATCACGGGCTCTATTGCTGATACGTTGCCTTGACTGGGCCACCTCATGCGCCGGGCTGCCCCATCGCACAGGCGCACCATGCGCAGGCAATGCGGTCACTGCAGCTCCACAGAGCGCTCAGCTCGCTTCCTGACCATTTGGTACCCTTTGTACCGGGAATCGTACCACCTGCAGTGGACAGACGCCACGTTTTTCCGGCTGTTTTGCTGCATGTCACGACAGACATGCACGTGACATGCTGTCTGCCGAAGAAGAACATCAGACGTCAGATGGCACCATTATGAAGGCCGCAAAGCAGAGTCAGGCGCACTCTCCAGTGCGTGCGGCTGCAGGCTGGAGGCGTCTATGCGACAGCGGCAGGAGGAACTAGACGGTCCTCAGCTGCATGCACTGTGCTCTGCGTCCACATGAAGAGACGGGTTTGCGTCCGATTCACGCACCGCTTCCAGGCGTAGGCGACGCCGCCAAAGGCAACAGCAGCCAGCGCCAGCACGCCTGCCAGGGCGGACCAGCCCGTGATCGTCAGCGCGTCCTCGATCGCCTCCCCGCCGTGCGTCACCTTGGGCGCCACCAGCGACGCCTCCTGTTGGCGGAAATTCGACAGGTTGTGAGGGGTGGAGGGAAATGAAAAATAGCGTTGCGCGCAACGAGCAGTTCCCCGCCGTAGAAGGCTGCAGGCCCCCAGCGGCTGCGGTTGCGGGCTTCTTCTCGGGCGGCGTCAGCCGTGCCTCTATCGCACCGCCATTGCGTTGGCGACAACATCGGGCCGCCATCAAGCAAACATGAGTCAAACTCTTCACAAGAATCGTCGGCCGCTGCAGAGTCGGGTTGCCCACTGTCTGAAGGGTTAGAGCAACACGAAGCTTCCAGGCAATGCGCACCTGCAGGCGCACCGCGGTCTGTATCTTCTGCAGCGAGGTGGCCAGCCGTCTGGCAGACAGCTCCTCCGCAAGCTTGTACAACTTGCCGGAGGACTGAATTGCCTAGATCCTCAGGCAATGCGCACCGGCAGGCGCAGCGCAGCCTCGATCTTCTGAAGCGACGTCGCCAGCCGCCCGGCAGACAGCTCCTCCTGGAAGGTGTCCCAGGCGTGCGGGTCGCCCAGCATGACCAGCGACGCGCACTTGTCGCTGAGGGGCTGCTCTGGCGCTTTCGGCTCCTGCATTCATCAGTCGAAACGTTTGTTCGAGATGAATCAAGCTCCAGGGTGTCCCAGAACACAGATTCTGCGGTGTCCGAGGCGCGCGGGTCGCCCAACATGACAAGCGACGCGCACTTGTCGCTCAGCGACTGCTCCGGCGCCTGCGGCTCCTGCATTTCACAATGTTGCAAAGTGTGCAATCCAAGCAACTCGAAAATGGAAAGCCTGAACGTTTCCCAGGCGCGTGGATCGCCAGCGAAACCGCCAGTGACGCGCACTTGTTGCTCAGCAGTCGCCCTGGCGCCTGTGCCTTCTGCGCAGTCAACTCGTGGTGCATTGTTTTTGAAGATGGAAAGATTTTCTGGCGAGTCGCTTGACTCCAGCGCAGGCAGCTGCTGGGTGAGTGCCCTGGTGTGGCCAGCGACGTGCGCTTGCAGCCCAGGCTGCCCCGAGCGACGAGATGCGAGGCAGCGGACTGATCCTGCAAGGCAGCCGCTCCGCAGGAACACGAAGGTTTCCTGCCTGCCAGTTGTCGGGGTCGGTGGCGTGGCCGTGCGTGGCGCCCTCAGGGATGCCCATCTCCGTGCCAGGCGTCGGCCCCGGCTCCCGCTTGTACTGCCGCAGCCGCCGCCGCCCGCCTGCCTGCGTGGGAATTCAGAGGAGGTTGGCATGAGCTTCAGCAGGGCACCGTCGAGCTGCCTCGAACACGAGGGGATCCAGCTCGTGTGTTGGTGCACTTGACTTGTCTATACGGTTTCATTGCACTTGGCCACGAATGAGCCGCCTGACGGATGGCCACCTGCGCCGTGAATTTGGCCTCACTGTTAAAAGCGCAGTGTTGTCGGGCTGCCCCACATCAAAGGTCTCCCGTTTTCCTGTTGTGTTGTATCAGTACCTCTGAGTCTGGTCACAAGAACAGGAGCATACCTGCGCCGTAAGATTGGCCACCTCCACTAGCATCGCGTCCAGGCCGCCATTGTTGAGCTCCAGCGGCGCGTGCTCGTCCAGACACCGTCGCACCTGCACACCAGGACACGAAAGGGTTGGCAAGCCACAGGTGCAAGCCGGACTCTGTGTTCCCCACGCAACATCCCTCTCTGCATCGACCTGTCTGAATTACTCCCGAATGCCCCAAACACGTGCGAGACATGTTGCAACTTGCCTCCTGCATGACCTGCCTTGCAATGCACGGCAGAACGGCAGGACACCAGAACAGCACAGAGCAAGGGCACAGGGTTTGGTGAGCAATGCCGCACACCTCTCCGACAGACGCGTCCGCGGCGGCGCGGCCCAGGATGCCATGCTTGCTGACGCCGCCAGGCCCCTTACCGGCCGCCCACTCCCTTTTGAGCTTCTCGGCGTCCTTGACGCAAAACTTCTCCACGTCGGCGTCGCACACGTTCACCACCGGCAGGCCCTGGAGCAGGAAAACAGGTTTTGAGAATGTTTGGCTCCTTTTTCGGCTTGTCGGCGGCCGTGACGCGTCGGCGTTGCACACGTTGATCACCAGCATGCCCTGCAGCGCATGAGAACAAGACGGTTGGGTGGTTGTAAACCCCATGAAGTTCCGGACAGGGTGAAGGCCCTCCGGGCCACTGGACATAGTTTCATATCTGATGCGCAATATCCAAGCGTCCGTCGTGCACCTGGCAACATGTAACGAGCACGCTGCCAGAAGGTGTGTCATGCAGCGGAGGCGGCGGCACACGGGCTGGTAGAATTGCAGGCCGGTGTGCACATTTCGGTTTGGGGACTTTGCTGAGTATTCTCTTTGCATCATTACATGATGAACTTGGTCGCAATGTGAATTTAGAGGGCGGAGGAGGAGGCTGCGCACCGGCTGGTAGGCGGTGTGCACCGCGCTGGTGAAAAACTGCCTAACATAATGGTAAACTGACATGCTTCTTCTTCACAACACGAGGCAGGCCAAAGGAGCGGCGGCGCACCGGCTGGTAGAACTGCAGTCCCGTGTGCACGGCACGGATGGACTCTTGGCTGCAGGCGTTGCTGGTGATGCCGATGTGCGCCACCAAGCAGCTTAACACCTCGCCCTGTATCGAGCAGCAGGTCGAGATTCGCCACGCATGCATTCAATGCAACATGTGCGCCGGTGATGCCGATGCGGTGTGCGCAGCAATCGTAGAGTTGCTTCGGGCAAGCAGTTTGCAGTGGGAACAAGACACCATGAGCGTACACTTTGAACGATGCAGGTGAAGGCGCATGCAGGCGAAATGTGTGTGCAACACCTGCTTCTTGGTGACTATGAGGATGCGCAAATTTCAGGCACGCTGTGGCAACCCAAATCAGGATAGCTCAGCCTTCAGAACCCTGCCTGCTTCTTGATGACGGTGAGTGCAGAGGCACAGAAATTCGGCACGTCATGGCGGCAGGCGGTGCGCAGGTTGTAGTCCTGCTGCCAGTCGCGCAGCCGCTGCACTTGCTGCGCCGCCAGGTTGGCGCGGCAACGCTGGCTGAAGTCCACCTGCGCTGGAGAATCGACTCTTCGAATGCTTGTACGATGTGGCTCAATCGTGACAACGAGCTTCCAAAGCATGCCCGATCTGTGTCTCGGCTGCCGCCCCACCAGGGTGGCATGTCATCTGCGCGCGAACACGGTGTGGATTCATGCTGGTGTATCTGACTGCTTGTGAGGTGTTTCTGGGTTCTGTGTGCAAGCGCTTGTGGGATGTCAGCAGCCAGGCTGCAAGGCCGGAAGGGGCTTGCGGAGCTGTGCTTTTCATGTAAATGAATGACGCTTCACACCTCCGAGCCCGTTTGGCCGATGGCTGTGACAGTATGCGACAGTGTACAGCGCAGTCGCATGCCAGCTCAGCATTGAGACCAAAAGAGGGCTTGAAGTGTCGCCGGGGAAGCACCATCGACCCAGTCTGCAGCTGCGCAAGTCATTTGACTGCCGGAAGGCAAGCGTCAAGCAATCTCCTTCCCTGAGTGTGCGACAGACCGATGTATTCAACAACCTTGATCATCTGGATGCACGAACCCCCCTGCTCGGCGGAGGCCAGCAGGCAGCTGTAGATGCGGCTGCTGCCGGGCCGAACGTCGGCGCAGTGCTGCTGCCGCTTCGTGCACTTTTTTGTCTGTTGCCAATCGCTATGTGAATAATACTCACAATCACCTATGTAGCTGTATGTGTGATACGTTCCCACACCTGTTCCGCGGAGGCCAGCAGGCAGTTGTAGATGCGGCTGCTGCCGGGCCGCACATCGGCGCAGTGCTCATCCTTCTCGGTGGCGCAGTCGGACGCGAGGCTCGGCTGCAGCGCAAAATTGTCAGCGGCGAGCGACGCCAACCGGCCTTCCTCCCTCGCGCACTGCGGCGACAGCTGCGCCACGTTGTCGCGCAGGCACTGGTGCACGCGCCCCTCGCCTGTGGCCGACACATGGAAGCGTCACTGCCGGGGCTCGTGCAAAGGTCGGCAGCCTGACTTCTCCACAACTCCTTCTGCCCCAAAAGTCGAGCATACTTATTGCTGAGCTCGCATGAGAAGCATCGCGTTGTATTGAGGCCTGTCAGACACCGCCTCATTGGGTGCCCCACAGCCGCAGAAATCCCCTGAAACCAACCCAGAACCCTGAAACGCTGGGCGACGCACCCGGCTTGACCTTGGCGCAGTGCTTGTCGACATCCGCGCGGCATGCCTCTGCCAGGATGATGTCGTTGCGGAAGTCCGTCACCTCCATGCGCTCAAAGTACTCCACCTCCTGCGTTCACGAAATTTGCTTCATTTGTAACCAAACTCACATGGAAATGTGCCATCACGCTATGATGATGTGGTTGCGAAAATCCGTCACCTCCATGCGCTGAAAGTACTCCACGACCTGCATTTGCGTTTTCAAAGGTTTACAGAGCCAGACCCATTCTCTCGGCAAACACCATTCGCCTCTTGCTCATACTCACGTGCTGGCACTCGGGCACGACAATGTACTCGGCCTTGTCGGTGAGGCAGCGCAGCATGGCGCCGCCGCAGGGCGCATGCTCCTGGCACTCCACGTCCCCGCACAGCTCCTTCATGCTGCTCCCGCACGCCTCTGACAGCCGGAAGTTCAGCCTGCGGGCAGCAGCCGGAAAAGGAATCAGAACTCCGTTCTCTATGTTGTAATGATACTAAGTCCGCGCACAGCTCCTTCCCTCATGCTGCTGCCGCATGCCTCAGACAGCCGGAAATTTCAGCCTGCAATCTGAAAGTTTACAGTATGACATGCACTAAAATACACCAATGATAATACAATCGTGTGTGCGACCCCGCACAGCTCCTTCATGCTGCTGCCGCACGCCTCGGACAGCCGGAAGTTCAGCCTGCGACGGCGGCCGGCACAACGTTTGTGAGGCTTTGTAACAAGCAGAAGGGCGCCTGACGCTTTGCTGACGACATGGTCGTGGGCATGTGGCAGCTTGCCGCCAGGACAGCCGCCCTGGGTCAGCGCCTCTGCAGGTGTGCTCACCAGCGCCCTGATTCCATGTTTCTTTTGTGTCCCTTTCCGCATGTCTCGCACACAGGTTTGACAGGATGAGGCTGCTGGTCGTGCTGAGCAACCTCGGCTTTCACATGCAGTTCGTTGTCTAATTGCATTTTGTTCCAGCGTGTTCATCTGTATTTCGGTGCATCCTGTTCTTGTGTTGGACTTCAGCAGGCACACCTGCAGCCAGCGGACAGCTGGTCGTGCTGCGCGATTTTTGGCGTGGCGGGCGTCACCAAATGCAGTAAGTTGTGTTGTTTCAACAAGGAAATTCCTCGCCTGAAGTCAGCAGACAGGTGCTGGTCGTGCTGCGCGATCTCGGCGCGGCAGGCGTCGCCAAAGCCAGGCGCGTCAGCGTGCTCCTGCAGGCACCGGATAGCGCGCGCGTGCTCGTGCGGCACCTCCCCGCACCACTGGTCCAGCTCCTGTGGGTGTGCATGATTGAAAGGTCGAGGTGTGTGCATATAAAAGTACAAACCCTGCGACGGCCCTAAATGCGCGTGCCCGTGCGGCACCTCCCCGCACCGCTGCTCCAGCTCCGGTACGATTCAGGGTTTAAAGTTCCTCTGCAGGGTTCGGGGTTTTGACTCTCAAGAAAATGTCGTTGCCTGGGCAGCGGAAGCGGCTAGGCCATTTATAATTTACAGCGCGCCGCCTGACAACGACACAGCAGGCGGTGCATTGACTGCAGGGTTCTTGTAAGACTTTTCAAAGGAAACTTCATAGGGGTTTGCGGGTCATGTGAGCGGGCGCCTGCGGTCGCGACGGCATGGGTGCATGCCGCGCGGGTGGCAGATGCGCCGCCTGAAATATGCTGTCGCGTGACTTGTAGCACCTCGCCAAACGTGAATCGGAGCGGTGGCTGACACGCAGTGCTATGTGACTTCAGGAGCTTATGTGACGGCTTGGCGCAGAGTGTTGATGCGCTACCATGCGGTCTGCCGGTCTTGCTCACTGAGCCTTTCGGCTCTGCTGCGGCTGTCTGAAACGACACCTGCTGTCATTGGCTGGCATTTGGAAGGACTCAGATGCGTTTTCGAGGATACAATCGCAAGCGCGAAACGAAGCCCGGCCGCACCTGCTGGCAGGCCGCCTTCATGAGAACTGGAAGTCGATTCTGAAATGTAACACAAGAACGACCGGGAGTCTGGTGTTGAAAGGCCGCACCTGCTGGCAGGCCGCTTTCATGGGGAACTGAAAGTCAATGGATTCGCCCATCAGCGTCTCCTCGTCAAACATCGCTGCCTTGCACTCCGACGACAGCTTGTCCCGCCTGCAGCAGGGGTGGAGGATTCGGGAAATTAGGATACAGAAAATCAGGCACCGCATCAGCCGCAGTGTTGAACGACTGCCGCCTTGCACCCCGACGACAGCTTGTCCCGCCTGCAGCAGGGCAGAAAAAGCACCAGCAGCGGGTTTTGAAGCGCACTCGGACAAACGACTCCGCGAGCACATGCATGCAGGAAAACGACTTGACACAGCAACACCACACAGAAGAGGCCATTGCGCCTCTGCTTTGATACCAGCTCCGCTTCTTGGGTCCAGCACATCCACTGCCAGGTTGATAGCAGAACGCACTTGGACTGCAGGCAGCGGATGACGCGGGCTGAGCCGGGCTGCACGGAGGAGCAAAAGTTGAGACGGTCCTCGTGACACGCGGTGCCCAGCTTGGCGCCAAAGCGGATGTCCTCGGCGCCGCGCTGCATCACCCGGTGCACCGCCGCCTTGCACTCCTGGCTCCGCAGCTCCTCTCTGCATCGAGACTTCAATCAGGATTTATAAAACAGGTGATACAGATTCATGTCTTTCGCACCGCGCTGCATCACCTGGTGCACTGCCGCCTTGCACATCTGGCTCCGCAGCTCCTCCTTAACGTGGAAACAGCGGCACCGGCGAGCCTTCACGATCTGGATTATGTAGCGGGGTTCCTGGTGCAGATGCCAATACCTGCACTGCCCAGCAGGCTGCACCATACTACTTCAAGTAATGCATAAGGCTGTGCATGTCTTAACATTGGAAACGCACCGGTAGTCCTGGAGGCAGTTGATGACCGGGGCATCGTTCTCCTGCGCCGTCTCCAGCACGACATCCTGCTCAGCGCCGCACCTGGACACCATGTAAGATGGTGCTGACTGTCACATGTAGCCATTGAATGCCGCCTGTGAGTTGCAGGCAAGATTGTGTGCACTCAGGCAAAGCCGTACATTGACACAGCATGCCGCCTGCAAGCCTAAACCCTAAACCCTAAGCCCTGGCCTTCTGGCCGCTCGCGTGCGCTCAATGCGCTTCCTGCATGCGCAGTGCAACGAAGGTGTAACAGCAAAACATACAACAACCACATCTTCTCGTGTCCTTTTCACCGCCGCACGGTACACATCATATGCCCGCTGACTCATGTGCGCTGGATGTCCTTCTTGCGCGCGTGGCGCAGCGATCCGTCCAGCTGGAAGTTGCCTAAGGACTGGCTTCCCCTCTCGCTGACGTACTTTCAAGCACGTCAAACCATCTCGACTCAAACTCGTCGACGCACGTGCGCTCGATGTCCTGCCTGCAGGCGCGGCGCAGCGAGGCGTCCAGCCGGAAGTCTGAGGCGCGATCCGCGAGCGCCGCCTCGATCGCGTCGCGGCAGCCGCCAGAGAATTCAGGCTCCAGGCGTCGCGCCTCCAGGCAGTCCATCGCTCGCGCGTGGCCTGGAGCCACGTCCGCGCAAAACTGCACAGACAACAGGGCGGTGGGGTTGAGATTTGGCGCATCAAAACACGTTCAGAATGGTCCAACGCACGCGAGCGTGGCCTGGCTGCATATCGACGAAGAGCTGCGCGGGCGCCCAACTCGTAGTGGACTCGAAGGTTGGTTTGCAGAGTCAGAGGGTTGTGGACCCTGGTCCCTGATTGCATGCCGGGGCAGATGGTCAAGCGGACACCACAGCGGCCATCTGTTGACGGCGGTCCTGTCCTGCAGCAGAGGCCCGCCCTGCCACTGTTCTTTCTGTGAGGCTGAGGGGCAGTGTCGTTCGACTAGATCACGATTCAGAAGCGCAGCTGTTCTGGAGGCTGAGCTCCCACAAACATAACTTAAATCCTCGAGACCGACCTTCGTCTTGTCCTACAGGCACATGCTAAAGAGCGTGCAGCAGAGGCGGATGTCGCTGGCATTGTTTCAGATAAATCAGATGTAACCAAAGGCTTCACACCTGGTTTTCGTCCTCAGGCACATGCCGAGCAGCGTGGAGGAGAGGCGTATGTGGCCGGCATGCTTCATGGCCTGCCGGAACAGTAGGGCGGAGGACCGCAATTCTAAAGTCCAAACCCACACCTTTTTTTTGTCCTCCAGGCACATGCTGAAAAGCGTGGAGGAAAGGCGGATGTCGTCGGCGTTCTCCATGGCCTGCCGGAAAAGCTGCTCGCGGCAGCCCCAGTCCAGCGCGGCCCGGTGGAGCCGCAGGCACCGCTGCACCCGCCCCTCGTGCGGCTTCACGTCCTTGCACTTGCGGCCTATGTCCGCCTGCATTTGCATATGTCATGACCAGGTACGAGTGACACCTGAGTCTCGAGTGTGAATTTCTGCGCTCCTCGTGCGGCTTCACGTCCTTGCACTTGCGGCCTATGTCCGCCTGCGCGCAATTTAGTAGCGCCCTTTCATACCCCAGTTGCAGGGGAGGCGTTTCAGGCGCCGATGGTGCTTTGCAGTCACTGGCTGACATCGGTGGTAAATGTGATGTACTGCCTCATTGTTGCTGGAGTAGGATGAATCAACGATGAAGTAGATAATGCGCAGGCAATTCAAGTTGTCCAGCACAGAAGTTCAAGGATGGAAGTCAAACATGCCTGGCAGGCGTTATACAGCAGCGGGTCGGTGCGGATGTCATCTGCGGAGGCCTGCTCCGCTTGGAACACCTCGTCGAAGCACTTTTGGGTCAGCCTGTCCGGCTGGCTCCTGCAAGCACGTCCTGTGACGCTGATGGTCATGCTGTTGACGTGATGCAATGTTGACCTTGTTGTGGTATATCTAATGAGGGTCATGATCCAGTCATGTCGACATCTCTGGCGCTTTCAGCTACGATGCACGCGCTGGAACGGCATCTACACAACAGTTCACTTGGCTTTTATGACGACAGTGGAATTTTAAAATCACAGAGGCACACACCTGAGGCACGCGACAAAGTTGCCCTCGCCGGAGACGTCCTTGCAGCGCCGCTTGATGTCCTTCTTGCAGGCTTTGGCTGCATGAGATAACGAGCAGGTTTCCGTCGAGCTCTGAAGCCGGTAATATTGGGCACTGGGTGTCAGCCTGCAGCGGCTTTGTTGCCCTAATGGAATGTGTCAGGTCCCGGCTGCATTGGCAAAACGTTGTCTGCCGTGCTGTGTGCAGCCCTGCCGTGCCTCTGGACAGGTGGTGCAGGCGGCTCACCCAGCGGCAGGTTCTTGTTGATGTTCTTGGACTCGTCGATGCGGAATTGGTCCAGCTCCGCCTTGCAATCGCCCGACCTGGAAAAAATTGGAAAATGCTCGTGGTCAAAACGTCACTGCTCGCAAAACAGGCTATAGGCCAACATGTATAACCCTAAACCCCCGCATTGCCCACGCATTGGGCCACAGGCGCAGATGGCATATGCTGCACGTAGTTGTGCGGCGTCAAATCGCGCGTGCACGCTCCGACCTGGAGAGAAGCGGAGCGAGACAGGGAACGGAAGCGGAGTGAGACAGGGAACGTGCAAAGTTAGACCCACAGAGACAGTTGGGATTTCTCACAGCTTGTGGGGCCTTGAGAAGTCGGGCTGCGCAGCTGGTGCACGATAGGGACAGGGATAGAGGATAGGGAGACAGAACAAGGGCGTAGGAAATGGAAACAGACAAGATGACTCACAGCTTGTGGGGCCCGGAGAAGTCGGGCTGCGCCTCCACCTGCAGCTGGTTCACGAGACACATCGCCAGGCGGTTCTCTCCCGGCTCCACTCCCAGGCACAACTGGTCGATGTTTGCGCGGCACTTGCCTGCAAGGGGTACAGTGACAGATTTGGCAGCACTGGTCAAAGTGTACGCGGCACTTACTTGCAAGGAGCGCAGTGACCGACTGTGTGACGATAGGTGGCAGCGTCGCCGTTGCCGCCACCGCTGGACAGCTCCACAATGCGAGGTGGGACCACCTCATCAACCCCTAAACTATTGGTCCACCTCAGCTGCGGTGATCATTTTTTACCGAACCCTAATTCAATGTGTTTCAGCATTGCATTCCAGTGTTGCTAAGTTCCACCCTCACCAGTGGTGGCAATGTCACCGTCGCTGCTGGGCAGCAGCGCGAGTGGAGGTCACCTGAGTGCGTGCTGTCGTCAGTGCAGTTCAGCGCTGCAGCAGGCAACCTCACCGGTCGTGGCGATGTCGCCGTCGCCATTGGGCAGCTCCGCAGCAGGCGCGTCCTCTATCAACTGCGCCAGCACCGGCTCCCCTGTTGTTGCGTGCCGCCTCTGCGCCTCCAGGTTCTGCACGCAGACAATGCTTTTATTATGTCAATTCAACAAGTGCGTTAACGAGACGCAGTCGACCTAGATGAGCTGCGCCGGGCGCCGTCTCCCCCCTAGTGGTGCGCATTGTGACTACGCCTCAAGGCTCTGCACGCAGACATAGGACTGTGGAATTGCCCGTGTAGGAAGGCGTCACCATCCTTCTGGGTTGGGTAGACCTATCGAATTGATGCCGCTGCATCACAGCGCACCTTTTTGATGGCCACCTCGAGCTCCTTGCCCTGCAGCCCCTTCTTGAGCACTGCCTTGTCCTGGCCGCCCGCTGGCGACTCGCCGGTGGCATTTTTCGCGGCCGCGGATGCTTGCGCTGCCTTCTTTGCGGCGTGCTGCGCTGCCTTCGCGCGGTGTGCCGCCTGCTTCTCTTCCTTGCTCATTGCCGGCTCGGCGCCCGCAGCAGCGGCTCCTTTGCCGCCCTTCCTGGCTGGTGCCTTCTTGGCAGCATTTTTGGCTTGCGCTGCCTCCGCCGGGCTCGCATCGGCAGGTTGCTCGGGTGCGGGGTCGCCAGCCGTTGTGACCTCCTGGGCGATGCAGACTGAGGCCGCCAGCAGGCTGCAGGCCGCCAGGGCGAGCAGCAAGCGCGCCGGCGGCAGCGCGCGCCGCATTTTCATACCTGTGCCACCGCCACAGTGCGGAGAGACAAGTTTTTGTCCGAAAGGACTTCGCAGCTGCTCAAGGTTGTTAGATGTCAGGTTTTTCAATTATTAAAAGGCCGCTGCACTCACTGACCAGCTGCTGTGTCGTCCTAGTCTCTGGGTGGCCCAGCAATCATAGCGGAGCGGAGCGGAGCGTTCAGGGCGACAGCAGCAGGCGAGGCTGCGAGATGAAACCGAGCGCAGACGTGACAGATTTAGAGGTCCTCAGGATAGAGCGTCGCTGAAGAAAGCAAACAGCTGTTCCAGCAGAAGCACTGCGATCTGTCCAGCCAGTTGGTGGTGTCGCACGCAACGCTTCACACGCGGCCGTCATTCACTGCAGATCACTCTGACATGCTGTGCTACCTTTCACAAACCCAATCTGCCACTGACTGGCGACGCTGCGCGGCTGCGAGACAAATTTGCTTGCCATGATTGGGAGCGAAGGATGGTCGTAGCGAGGGCGGTGATGTTTCCGGAACCCTGTTTTGTGTCTTGCCCCGCGCATTTGCAATGCATACATGGCTCTGCAACTCCACGCACTGTTGTCTGAAACATATCTGCCGTCGTGCTCGTTCGGCGCAGGGTAAAGCTTGCGATCGTGCAACATTAGTCATTTGCCCTTGCCATCGCCTGCGTCTCGTGTCGAGCGAGGCGCGCGTTACACGTATAACAATTACAGTCGACTGCTTGAATCACGAATCCCGAATGTCTAGCAACGACGACAGGTGAAATGATAGACGCAAGATATACTGTCATGCATTCGCATGCAGCGCCCTAGTGTGCATTGGGTGTAGCTTTCTGCACGGATAGTGGTGCATCACAACTTCCCAGTTCTGCACGCAGCTACGATGTCATCCTTGCCGGCATTGGTGGCATGGGCTCAGCGGCGTTTTACCATCTAGCCAAGCGGGGCCAAAAGGTGCGCCCATGACAAAGCCCACTACTCCTTGACGTCGACCACAAGTGCAAGCAGCAAACGAATAACGCGCCTAGAAGAGGGTTCCTCATCAGCTTGCTGCGAACTTGAAAACTTGTTTGAGATGCGCACGCCAGCAAGTTGTCTCTGCGGCGAACCAACCCATATGGCGTGCCACTCAGCAGGTGCTAGGCCTGGAAAAATTCAGCGTTGCGCACGAGCTGGGCAGCAGCCACGGCCTGTCGCGCATCATTCGACTGGCGTACCACGAGGACCCGCGGTAAGATTCTTTGCATATCACTGTCAGAGCAAAGACGGTTGCCTGCTGCGGCGTCCTGAGCCCTGCGGGTCCGCATGCTGTGACGTGTAAGTTCCGGCAACGCACAACGCAGACTTGTCAAAATGACTTCTCATTGGCGATCTGACTGATTCTTAGCCTGTTTGTCAGCGTGCCGAGCGGTGTGAGCCGCGGATGTGGTAGGACCAAAAGCATCCCTGACAGCGCAGTGCTGTAAAGATGTATTTTCCATAAAAGACAAGTGGTGGAATGATCATAGGAAAAGTGCAGGTATGTGCCGCTCCTGCGGCGCGCCTACGAGCTGTGGGACCAGCTGGGAAAGGAGTCTGGGACGGTGCGTCAGAGTCCCTCCTTTGTCAGGCGCTCGCGTTTTGCACGGAACAGCACCTGCTTGTGTCTCAGCCAACCCAGGGTGGAATTTGGAGCTCCTGCTGGCGCATCCTGTGGAGCAGTATTCCGGCTCCTTAAATGGCGTGCTGCTGGTATGCTGCGCTTCCGCGTGTCTTAACAACTGTCATCCAAAATTGACAAAATTCTCCTTCTAAGGCAAATTCGAATGAAATCTTCATTGTGCCTGCGCCTGCAGGATGTGCTGCACATAACGGGCGGCCTGGACGTCGGCGCCCCCGATCAGCCGACGGTGTTCGAGAATGCGTGCAACTCCGCACGCTTACACAACCTGGAGCACGAGGTGAGTTCAACTTCTGTTTTCCTTCCACGGATCAGCTTTCTGTGCCAGCACATGGAATGCGTCAAGAGCGTCACTAGCAGCTTGCCAAATACAACTCTGATGCTGCACCAAAGACTTGTACCAAGCATCGAATGCTTATTTGCTGTTTGACCCCAGGTGCTGACAGCGGAGCAGGTCAACCAGCGGTTTCCCGGCTACAGCCTGCCAAAGGGCTACAAGGTGCGTTGCATCGCCGTTGCTTTCAAGCATCCAGCACAACGGCCAAGCAATCAAAACAATCTGTGGATGAAGTCTGTCACATCCTGTCGTCGTATCCCGGAGCTTCACAAGGCATTCGCAGTGATCCCCCCGTGTGCTGTTCCTTGGCAGGCCGTATACTCGCCACAGGGAGGCATCGTGGTGAGCAGCACATCTCCTCCACAGCATGTCTGACTCAAATGACGTGTTCTCCATGCTGCGGGAAATGCTGCTGGCATTCCTGCCCAGACCCGGTTCTGAACCGGTGCTATCACTAATATGGTGAAGCATCAGGCGTTTGTTTCCGATTAGGCGCTCCGGCACGTGGCAGGTAATCCCTTGCCGAGTCGTAGTCTGCCTTTCAGTGGCATAAGGCTGCCTTGTCATTTCGGCAGGCCTTGAAACGCGCCATCAAGGCGGGCACGGCGGGCGCGCTTGCGGCCGGCGGCGTGCTGCTTGCATTGGTCCCTTCTCGGGTCATAAAGCTTATGCCCCATCATACTGAGTTATCTCTATCAACTCGACAGGCACCGGAGCGCGCAATCAAGGCGCATGTGGCGGGCGCGCTCGCGGCCGGCGGCGTGCTGCGGGAGCAGGAACCCATCGTCAGCTGGGCGCCGACGGCGGACGGCGGCGTGCGGGTGAAGACGGAGAAGGGGGAGTACAAAGCGCGGAAGCTGGTCCTGACGGCAGGCTCCTGGATGCCGCAGCTGGTGCCCGGCCTGCAGGTAAAGCTTAGCTGTCAAGGGGTCGAATATGGCAAGAGGCAATAGAAAGCGCGGAAGCTGGCGCTGACTGCGGGCTGCTGGATGCCGCAGCTGGTGCTTCCCCTGCAGTCAAGGACTTTCCAGGGTGGAGGCCGCTCTTCGGACACACATTGGGTCGGACGGCGTCGCAGTCTATGCGACATGGCTGTGTCTTCACCCTATGCTCATTGCCTCGCTGCCTCGGCGTGTGGCCGCGGGCATGCAGCAGTGCCTACACGCCGGCCCGCCGAGCGGCCACGACCTTTTTACGCTTTCCCGCAATATGCATCAACATGCCTCATTAGATGTGTGTTGGTGCGCGCAGGAGGTGTGCACAGTGGAACGGCAGGTCATCGCCTGGTTCGAGGTGGACAGTGCGGAGCGCTTCCGCCCCTTCCCCATCAGCATCATCACCGACGACCTCGGGGAGTATTACATCTTTCCGCCATTCGACCACCCAGGCCTGAAGGTGTGCAAATCCGAAGGCGGAAACCCTGAAGGGTGGGACGGCGCTTGGTAGCAAGCGGCCCCTGACGCATCCCATCTGCCGCAGAGCCAATGCTCTGTTGACGGTGTGACTGCCTCTGCTGTCTGTATTCGCTTCAGGTGCCCTCTGGTGAAGGCTTCACGCAGGATGAGCTGCGTCTTGTTGGCGCTGTGCAGATCGGCAAGTTCAACCACCTGAACGAGAAGGCGCACCCCGACTCACTCAGCCGGGAGATTACTGCAGCTGACGAAAAGGTACGGCCAGAATCATTTCTGTCTCAGGAAAATACAAATGTTCAGACGAAGGCGAATGTTGCAGCATATGCGAATGTAGAAAGACCGTGGATGGAGAGATGATGAAATGGATGACGAAATGCATGCCACTTCCGATCAAACGGTGTGCCCTGCAGGTCCTTCGAGACGCCGTGGCGCGGCACTTCCCGCACGCAAACGGGGCCATGAGCCTGGCCAAGGCCTGCATGTTCAGCAACAGCAGCGACCACCACTTCATCATCGACACACTCCCTGCGGCGCAGCAGGTGGATTCTGGTCGAGACATTGTTCGTGATCAAATGTGCTTGAAGGCTGTGTGCGAGCTGCTGCTTCTCAAGCGGTCCACGCCACACACAATGCACATGACGCCTCACGTTCCACCCTCCTGCGGCAGGTGGTCATCTGCTCGGCGTGCAGCGGCCACGGCTACAAGTTCTGCTCCGTCATCGGGGAGGTGCTGGCGGATTTGGCGACAGAGGGCGCCACGCGGCACGACATCGACATGCACCGCCTGTCGCCGGCGCGGCCCGGGCATGCGCGCATGCTGAAAGCGCTCGCCCCTAGCAGCCTGTGAAGCTGCTTTCAAGATCAATGATTGATGACATCCACATGCCCTGCATGTCGCCGGCGCGGCCGGGGCATGCGCGCACGCTGAAAGTGCTCGCCCCCAGCAGCCTGTGAACACGTGCCTAGTCACACCGGTTCATTGGGTGTTGCCTGATTGATGCGCGGGTGCAGTGTGTGCGCCCAGACTGGCAACCGTCGCAGTGTTGCTGGTACTTCTTACCTTGGCAGCATTGGGACTTGTCAGCAGCACTGGAGTCTGTCGCATGGTTGTGCTTGTCACCTGAGGGAAGGCAGGGTCCGGAGAGGGTCCGGGGTGAGCACTGACCGCACTGGAATCATCTGTACAGGTTGCAACCTGGATCTGCGTGTGCTCTGAACGTGACGGCTGGTACTGGTGTTCCAACTGCCAAGTGCGACCAGTACTGCCAACGAGAGCAACGACATGCAAATGCACCGCTCTGATTGGGGTTGCCACACACCAGCACACGCAGCCGGATTCCATAGCTGCCTCTCCACGCTCCCGCACACGAGTTCTGGAGGCTTAGCTCGTCGGCAGCTGCACATCGTGCAGGCGCAGCTTGCAGTCGGCACCGCCGCTAGCAAGCTGCCCTGGCCCCGTCCACGCCAAAGACAGCACCTGCACGGTGGCAGCGCAGTCCAAGCTCCAAGCTCCAAGCTAACTGCAAAACAAGAAATTGGGACAGAACTGTGCAATACAGGTCAGGGCACCTTCCCATCAACAGAGACTGGCTATCAAGGCACGAAGCGGCATCTGATTGAAGTGGGTGGACAACAATGTGACATTGTGGATTTTCAGACACTGAATTCCTATAATTGGAGACCTGCCGCACCTTGTCGGTGTGGTGGACGAGGGTGTGCAGCGGCACTGCCGTGCGCGTGTCCCACACCCTTGTTCAGGCTTTTGTAGTCAACAGCCTCTTCACTGTTTCAATACCCATCTACTCATGCCTGTGTTCAAACTGGCTGCACCTTGTCGGTGTGGCCGCTGCTGCTTTTCTCTTGGTCTTATTCTCATTGTGTTGCTGCTTCTATCACACACAGAACACCGCTCTCACCTTGTCGGTGTGGCCGCTCAGCGTGTGCAGCGGCACCGCTGTGCGCGTGTCCCACAGCTTGGCGCTGCCGTCGTGCGATGCGGTGGCTAGGTGGTGCGCTGACTGCGGGTGCCACGCGATGCCGCAGATCCAGTCCGAGTGCGAGGCGCACGCCCTGACCGCCTGCGCACAGCACCAAGCCTGGGCTTAGGAACAAAGTATACAAGTGCATGCTTGACTGCGGGTGCCACGCGATGCCGCAGATCCAGTCTGAGTGCGAGGCGCACGCGCTCACCGCCTGCGCGGCGCACCACGGCTGAGCTTAGAAGGAAATGCAGTAGCTTGGTCGTCGACTGCGGGTGCCAAGCGACGTCGCAGATTCACTAGCTATGCAAAGCGCACGCCCTGACGGCATGCACAGCGGGGAGGCAAGCAGGCTGAACCATGATCCGCATGTGATCAGAGCTTGGGTGCCATGCGGCAATGTGCACTCTTATGATGTGGGTCGCCCGCAGAATCTACAC
>JAABUW010003945.1_pt1 | contig 20577 bp, 20 predicted proteins | sample 5560081 | NCBI WGS metagenome assembly JAABUW01 (sample SAMN10711882, study PRJNA513363) | rock metagenome | isolation source: Antarctica rocks | place: Antarctica: Victoria Land, Knobhead sud
CATTGAGCCTGAGAGTCTCATAGGAGACGATGAGGACAGGCCGTACCACAGATCGACCACTGGCGACAGACCATTGCTTGAGCTGCGACGTGAGTTCGTCTTTCGAGGCTTTCCCATCTACTGCGAAAGGCGTTACTGCATCTTTCCCAAGCCATTTGACCAACTCATTTGCCCAATTACGAACCAGACTTGACGGACACGCAATGACACACTTTTGGATAGTCGGTTTGCCGGCTTCCGGAGATTGCTTCAGTAGAGTCCACATCAAAGCAATGCACTGTAGCGTCTTCCCCAGTCCCATCTCATCTGCCATGATGCAACCATTGGCTTTCTGGTCGATATATCCCGTAACGCATCTGTAGAGGAACTTGACACCTTCGATCTGATGCGGCCTCAAAACCTTCGACAGCCTCGGATCGATGACTACAGGCACCTTCGGATGATCGTCGACCTCCTTCTTCAGGCCCAGGATATCTGCCAAACTCCTGTGCATGATCGGAACCTCCAGCGTTGGCTTGCTTTCTTCTTGGCTCAATTTTACCACCTCCTCTGTCGTAGTAGGCTTGTCATCGATTGTAGGATCGAAGAGGACGATGGCGAACTCTCCACTCGGATCATGTAAAGGCTTTGCGACAAAGACAGCCCCCTTTCGCATACCCAGGGTAGGCGCCGGCCGAAATGCATTGTAGCCTCCAATATCTTTGTTGATCAATGGGACCGCGAATCGTTGACGAAAGAGAGAGTCTTTATCTTTGACTTTGAATACTGGAAATTTGTTGACGTCCCGGTTTGCCAACGCAAGGCGGTCCTCATTCGTATATGGCTTGTCCCCATCTTCCACGCTGCCGTCTGCATCCGCGTAGCTGACCTTCCGCTTCTTCCTTGCGGGCTTCTCTGACGCCCGCGTAGGTGTAGCGGTACCGGGACATCGGAAGGGTTTTATGAGACGATCGATCGATTGCGGTGTACCGCCATACAATCGAACGGATTTCTGGGTTACCGGAGTGTTTTCCTTGTCAGCGGATGGATCAAAAGGTTTCGGCCGATGCATTGGAGATACGTATATAGGTGAAGCCAGGCCAATGAGCACCTTAGAAGTGCTCTTTATTGAGCTAAAGTCGATTGGCAAAGCTGGGGATCACAGACAGTCAACTGTTATTTTGCCACCAACTCGCGCTTCGATTGAACTTGGCAGTCGCGTAATCACGTGATCTTATCAATCGCTATCAGTGACCACTATTCCTAGTGGCGCTCTGCCATCATCCCACAAACATCCCACAATCACAAAATATGTACCTTTTACACCCTCCATACATGATCGCGGATAGATTAGAAAGATCACTCAACCTCGATTCCGACAGCTGTGTATGTACGCTACTTTAGTGCGTCCCACAATGTGGTACCCTGCCTGCGTATTGCACCAATCTTATGGCATCGTCTACGACTCGCAGTGCCTAACGAGCGAGCTTCTCGTCCTGGTTGAGGAACGTTCCATCCATCAATTGTCGTTTTCAAAGACGATCCTAACGTAACATCCGTAATGGACATGAGTAAAGCAGCCAACAGCATGCACGCTGAATCTCCAAGTCACGACCTTGAATGTCACCAACGGTCTGATTAGGACCGCGCTGAGGCCGTTGCAGAGGTCAGCATATACTGTGGTGTACCTCGATCGTACAATGGGTACTTTCAAATATAACCTCACAGGAAGCCCCCAAATCCCTCGTCTGTGACTGCTCCAACAGCTGGAGCTCCGCTGACTGCAAAATCAATTAAGACGTTGCCTACTCACCTACGTGTGGAAGCAGTGCCTCCACTAGTTGCTTGTATCCTATGAACAGATTCCTCCCCACGGTTTTCGGCGCAGGCCACGGCGACATGCACGTTAATCCATGCCACGTCAAATACTTCGTCAGAAGCGGCTGTAGTTACAATTACGAAGCCTACGTTACCCACTCATGGGGAAAATCAGCAGTGCCCCCACGACGACACAAATTCGATGCGTATGCTGAGTTTGTACTGGCGGAGTGAAAAGAGAAGTGGGTCAATAGCATCGCGAAAGGCTTCGAAAGCCACAAGAAGGAGCATATCCAGGGATTGCTGCATCACGGCTTAGCGGACAGATAGTACGGGTGGTGATACTCCTTTTGCAGGGGTCAATGGGCGCACGATGATTACACCTGGCATTGTCGAGGCTGTGGGAATGCCACTGGGGGATATGCATGGAGTACATGTATGGTGTCACTCTTCCTTGTCGGGGTTGTGGCGGTGCAACCAATCTGCGCATTCAGATGCTCGATCGTAGTAAGACTTTGGTGGCTGAATTTCGAAGACTCTCGAGTTACTTATTCTGTCAATGCGACCTTCTTAATCGCTTGTTAGCAACCTGAGTATTGCGAATGAATGTGCATCTGGTGGAAGCAACGATCTGCACAGCAGATCATCTTCATTGTTGGTTCTGTGTTGTTTGAGTAGAGTTCCGCAAGCAATTTGTGCACGCTAGATTGAAAAGATAGTGGTGATAGTACAAAAGAAGGTAATCCCTCGATCTATCCATCATTAAAAACGGTTGGCTTGGAAAGGCGAATGCCGACCAGGCTGGTTTTGGCTGCTTTTTCCCACTTCGCAATATAGAATGCTGACCAGGTGCATGCAATGAAACCCAAGCGTTACATGATTTGATCTTGTGTCATGCCACCAGTCTCCTCTTGACCTTCCATGACATCTCCGGGGTTTTGATATTTGACATAGGTGAGACCGAGAGGCCGGCCGCCGTACTGGTATCCCGTGAATTTAGCTAAAGAGAGTCAGCATTCTTCAGCTGGGCAGAAATCTTAGAATGGTCGTACTGATGGCAGTCTCTGCATTTTCGCGAGTGTCGAACTTCACAACACCGGTACCACGAGAGCGGCCATTGGGCTCGTACTGGATCTCCGCACGCTCGACCGTTCCAATGGTGGTGAAAAGCTCCACTAGGTCCTCGTTACTGGTAGACCATGGTAGCTGTGTCATGTAAGCAACTCCGTCGGAAGATATGGGGGGTCAGGTAGCATACGTTTCGAACGTATATCAGCTCGCTTGGCTCTCCACCAGAAGAAGCGAAGTCAGTGAAGGGATTTGCGGGTGCAGCGCCAGCAGCAGGAGTAGCTGCGTCGTTGAATCCGCCTCCAGGAGGTCCTCCATAACCACCTCCGTAGCCTCCACGTCCTCCATAGCCACCACCAAAGCCGCCACGGCCACCAAAACCGCCTCGAGCACCGAACCCTCCACGCATGCCGCCTCCAAACCCACCACGACCACCGAAGCCGCCGCCACCTGGGGCTCCAGCGAATCTATCCTCACGAACCTCTAGTGTCCGGCCTTGCCAGTCATAGCCGTTGAATTGCGCAATGGCGTTACGAGCGTCCTCGGCGGTTTCGAACGCAACGATACCTGAGCCTTTGGGTCGACCATCCGGGCCGAGATGAACGTCTGCACGGATGACGGCACCTTGCTGGGCTATACAGACCACATGTTAATAATGAGCCTGAGACGATCACAGTTAGTCGCTGGAGCAGGTACGTACCTGCTTGACGGAACAAGTCCTTCAAGTCTTGCCAGCCAACAGTGTAGGGCAACTAAATCAAATGTGTTAACATACCACGGTACGTAGTTGGAGAGATGGACAGAGATTAGGAACGACAGACGTTATTGACGAAGATTTGACGTCCGTTACCAGAGGCACTAGGTCCTCCCCCATATCCAGCTGCCGCACCACCACCGTAGCTACCGGCGTAACCACCGCGTGGTGGCCCCCCTTCGTAGCCTCCACGAGCAGGAGGGGGTCCGGTAAAGCGAGGCTCCGATTCGCGGTCCTGCGTACGTTGAGTGTCAGTACTGTAATTGCTGCATGCGTTGCGCAACCGACCAAGCCCCCAGGACATCAATGGTCATTGTGCAAAGAAGCCAACGTAAGCTTACCTCTCGAACGTAGACGAGTCTACCCATGAGGTTCTGATTGCTGAGTGTGCTGACGGCCGACTGGGCTTGTTCCTTTGTTGCGTATTCCACAATCCTTATTCTGTCAGTAAGGAAGCTCCGTTACCATGCTGAGGTACTCACCCGCATCCCTACATAACCCGCGGACAATTGCCCAATCCGTCAATCCAACGTCCATCAACCAAAACAAAACCAAAAAGACCACCATCTCTGCACATAGGCGCCCACCTTCGACATTCCATTCGGAAGCAACAACACATCGGCAAAAATCACTTCCCCCGCTTTATAAACAGGTCAGCTGTTGTGGAAGGGACCCGAGTAGATTTCTTTAGAAGGTAGGTGTGCTTACCTTGCCTCATGAAATCTTTTAGGTGATGCCATTTCACATCGTATGAAAGGTTTCCGACGTAGACCCGACGTTCCTGCTGGGACGATTCTCGAACGGAGGCCATCATTTGCTCCTTGGCTTGAGCACGCTCCTCGAAGCTCCTAGCTGGTGGAGGTGCTGCTGATCCACGGCTGTAGCCTGATCCCGAGTAACCTCCTGCGCCGCCTGTCATGGGCGAGCGGGATCGACGATCGTTCCGACGATAGTCTTCACGGCTTCGGGAACGGCTACGGGGTGAGTAGGAACGACGACGACGTGGGCTTCGAGAACGACGTCTCGGAGATCGAGACCTCTCTCGCTATTTAGTGTTAGTCGTGGCTGGGTCATTCAGGTGTTGTTCAAATTTCTTTTTGAGAAGCTTGGTATCATAATGACATGCAAAGAAGGGAAAGTGTTTAGGCGGAGGATGTTCATAAATTGCCGTAAAAGGTGTGATGAGTGATCTGGTGCCTGAGAGGGAGTGAAGCAGCGGTGTACGTAGTACGAGCTGGAAGCAGAATGCCCCGGGAGACCCGAAGTTTTGATAAGTTGTTGCGTGTGGGCCTAGTTTCCTGCATGATGAACACCAATACTAAAGAAAATTGCTTGACTTACGGCGTGAGGTCGATAAACGTCTGCTGAATCTGTAGTAAGACTATAAGCGTGCAATTTACATAGATGCTCAAGTATGCAATGCAATTGGATGCTGGCTAGATTGAATGTGTCCCGGGCTCATCAAGCAGGCGGGAGGAATCCACGCACACGCGGTCCACCAGATCGCCAAGGGTAGACTAATCTTAGTGCACAGGACAGACTACTTCGGAGAGGAAGAGGTAACGAACCCATGATGATTGCGATAGTTTACGATTGCCGAAAGGGATGGCTTCTTCCACGTTACTGTGATAGTGATCGAGTTCTTGCGCAAGGCGTTGAGACCTGGCAGCTTGGGATCAAAGTTGGCGCGCAGGGATTTATTCGGGGCCGGAAGCGATAGCTGCAGCTACTTGAATCGGCGAAAGCTTCGGAGCAGAGAACTTTCGTCAAGCCGTCCAGTCAGGGGTTTTGAAGAGCTTTGTCTGTGAGTTGATAGGATGTTCCAAGGTAGAAGGAAGATGGAGGTGTGGAGAGGGTGGGGCTGCAGTAGAGGCACGCCTTCTTTTGCCTTGCCGCTGGCGTTTCTTTCCGAGCGACGATTGCGACTCTACGGGCCAGTCAGCTTTCACACAGGTCTTGCGCGAGAGAAGGGAAGTGAGACCGGGATTCGGTGGGAGGAATACAGCTTACGGACGATTTGAGAGGCTGATGAGCAGATGAGGTCTTCGTGGGGTTGAAAGCTTGAACGAACCAGAGGTGCAGTTGCCGAAGTCCCAATCGCGTATAGTCGGTCGCAGCCGGTTTCGTAACGGGTTCAGTAAGATGGACGGTAGGCGTAGAACGAATGCCGTCGAAAAAGGAGCAAAGGGTAGAACGGAGGTGTGGTGCAAAATACTTCAGTAGCTCAAGTACCTTGGTATATTGCCAGGAAGCTAACGCAGCCCTACCAGCCTTGCCAAGATGAGCCTTTCTTGTACCGCCTGGTGATTGGCCTACGATCACTGCTCCTTCATCCACTTCTGTCGAATTCAGCATCATCAATCTCTCTGTAGATTCAGCATAGCGAATACTGTGAGCAAGGTCTCATTATGAGATTACGACTAGATTGAGCTAGGAAATCAGGCTTGCAAGCGGCCACTCACATTGAGGCTCAAGATTTTGTGACTTCTTTGAGGTCATTCATTAATTGTCTGTGCGAGTGTGGCGCTCGATGTTCGTTTCCCGCGTACATGTGGCTTGGTAAGTTGGAGAGCTACTTCATAGCTTCCTTTGCCTTGTAGAGGGAGAGGCAAGGTACTAGGGTATGACAGAGACGTTGTGCTCTAGTCCACATGTCATGGCTTAGAATACAGGCTTCATGATTGTGCACAAGTTGTCCTCTGATGGAGATAGCATGGTCGGTTTTGAGTCCTTGTTCAAATCCTTTCAGCTCAGAAGTGTATCCCAACGCTTTGGGTCTACTGCCGCTCTCAAGGGAACCGATTCAAGTATGAGGCAGTCACCGGCAATGCAGGTCATGTCTTCCGAGCGCCTCTGTCGCGTTGATATTGCCTGCAAATGGTGAAGAGCCTCCAGCCAATCTTCGTTCCTATAGGCCTTCCCGCCCTTCAGCCATTGTCTAGGGTTGAGCACATGCATTAACTTTACGCACCAATGCAGCTCGGACAAAGTTAGTCCAATGCGAGCGGTACGGACACATGAACAGGCCGTGGCTTTCTTCAGTCCCGGCCCTGCCTGAAGCTTTGTTGCGCAAACGACAATACTGCTTGTAGATCTCTCGACATTACTTGCTGAGGTCGACGTTGCGGCCGCATAAAGGGTCCGAGGGTCACGGGAATATCTACCTAGCTATCTAATTGTGGGAACAAGACCGAGGCAGGCAGGCAGGCAAGGTTCGGCATAGACCGCAAGATGCCGCTGTCGGATCTCACCTTGTAGACAAGGCGACTTGTCCACCTCCCCACAGCGATGATGATCAGCTCAAAGGCCTTGCACACAGCTCTTAAGCTCCCTGTAACCCTCAGGTCCACTCTTTATTTCCCATGTAGCAGATCATACCACTCTTACGAGCACCATCCACCCCCACCATTCAGCGCAGTCGAAGATTCCATCCTCTCCGCCGCACTCTCCCACGTCCCCACACATGGCTTCACGGCAACAGCCCTTACCCGAGGTGCCCGTGACGCAGGCTACCTAGATATATCTACCAACCTTTTCCCCCTTGGCCCCTTCTCGATTGTCAAGTACCACCTCGTCACCAAACGTCTTACCCTCGCCGAGCATGCTCCAACGCCGGCTCAACCACCTAACAGCATCTCTCCAAAGGATATATCGAACAACATTAGGAATCTAGCTCTACGTCGATTACATGCCAACAGACCTATAATACAACGATGGCAGGAAGCTCTGGCCCTCCTCTCTACCCCCCGCCACCTCCCAACCTCGATTAGTGAACTCGCCCTCCTCTCTGACGAAATGCTGTTCCTTGCCGGCAGTACCACCGTCACCTCCGCCTGGTACACCAATCGTGCCGCTCTCGCTGCAATATACGCTAGTGCCGAGTTGTTTATGACCACAGATACGTCGAAGGACTTTGTGGAGACCGGAGAGTTTCTAACCAGGCGGCTACAAGAAGGGGAGAAGATCCGCGGGGTGATGGGAGGTCTGGGATCTTGGGCAGGAATGCAAGCAGGTGGTTTAATAGATGGATTGAGGAGTAAGGGCGTGTGGATATGACGAAAGGACCTTTGAGCTAGATTGGGGTGGCTTGAAGTCACCACTCCTCTCAGGCGGACATCCACGACCATGCGAACGCTATCTACATCAACAGTAGAGACCTTCTAGCGATCTCCTCCAGACGTTTATGTACTGTGGTTTAGCTATGGTGACTCCGTACCCAGGATGCCAGGCCGTTATAGGTCCAAGGCTCACTCACACCTTCCAATGTAGCAACTCAAAATACACTGACCAGGCTCGTATTGCGTTGCAAAATGTCAAGCTTTTGACTTCCGTTCACGTCTCCTTTCCGCGCCTCGGACTTGGCTCAGAGACCTGTCACATACTCGGTAGCATGGACCATACTCTGGTATAGACTTGGTTCTGGCTTCTATCTCGGCGTGCTTCAGACCAAGAGACCCTTCAGCAACGTCATTCATCCTCTACCACTTCACCCTCCCCTTCGTATGCTTGAGCCTGCATCAACGCATCTCTCTCAGCTCTTTCTTTATCTTCTCTCTTAATCTGCTCGTACATTCCCCATACACGCTTCCAGCCTTCCACGTTCCCTCTCATATCCCACCACTTCTGCAAGACCGGTCCAAACCTGCCCATGCGTCCATACTTTCTCTTGGAATTCAATCTTCGGATGAAAACCATGGTAACCTCATTAGTCTCAATTCCCTGATTGACCATCTCTTGCATCAGGTCTGCCATGCCATGTAAGTCACTGAACTGGGTCCATTTGAGAAAGAGGATTTCATTGTAGAAGCCCGTGCTGGCGCCAAGGACGTACGAAATTGGGCCGAGGCGTTTCATGTGAGGAAGGAGGTAGAGGGCGTAGAAAGATGTAGGGTGGTGACGGCGGAGGAGTCGGAGCGAGGAGAGGAGGTAGTCGGCATAATTAGATTGGAGGATGGAGATGAGAGTATTCGTGGGGAGGGCCACGGATGTCGGGGTCGTAGAAGGGATATCTTTTAAAGCGCCTTGATCGCCTGTCACATCGTCTTGTTTCGTAGTTTTTGCTTCCTCTTTACTTTTCTGTTTGGCTGACTTCTTTTCTTCGCGTTCCACAGCTTTGCGGGCTTTTTCATCAACCTTGATCTGATCATCCAGCTGCTTCACCAAGCTAAAGACCTCATTTTCAAGGAGACTCCATATCTCAACATCCGTGGTTGCATGCTCGAGCAAACTGGCGACCAGGGCTCTATGATCATCGCACGCTTTCTTCAAAAATTCCTCGTTCTCCTGCATATCCACTTCGCCTCCCACTACCACACCATTGGCCAATTTCAACGGCCGAAGAAAGGTTCTAGGACTAAGGCCAGTATCCTTGAATACGAGAAGCTGATCAATTGCACGTTCATAAGTCGGAGGTGGACGCTGTTGTATTCTGGCAGCACTTTTCGCCTTCTGTTCCTCCCTTGCTCTTAGTTCCTGGATGGCCCTGTCGAAGATGCTGTTGAGATCTTCGTAGGGATCACTTTCCACATCTTGCTCGTCTAAGGCGACCTCTTCTTCAAATTTATTAGCTGAGGATTGGTCAATGTCTTTGAATATGCGGTCAAATACTGCTTTCTCGGAGGGTGTCATCGTGGATTTCTTCGAGTTTCCTGCCTTTTCAAATTGAGATTCGACATCTTCAAATGGGATATCTGGATCGGAGGAATGACTATGCCTTGGGGTTGCAAAAACATTATCTTCGAAGGGGTTTCTAGCAGGGCGCCAGGTACTGTAGGCACTAGCATGTCTTCGAGAAGTGCAGCTGAGGCTTCGATAGCTTATGCAATGGTTGCAGGGCGTCCTTGGGGTTCTTTGTAGTCGGGCTAAGGAGAGCAGCGTTTTGGTGGTATACAGAAAAGGAAAGAGAGAGCTTGTTCGAAGGTAATGGACTATCGATGGCGAGATTAGAGAACGCTTCATTGGCATATTTCAGCACGTTGATGCAATAGCCTACCTGCATTTTGTCCTCACTTTTCTATGCCAAGAAACGTAGGGCACTAGCGCCAAACGCGAGGTTAGATTGATTTCGCGAATCTCGGACGCGCTGATGTCGACCCAGATCCAGATCCACATCTCATCAATCAACATCCTCCAGCAATACGACTCTTCATGATGGCGCCAGAACTCAGCGAATATGAGCAGCAGCGACAAGCTAACATTGCACAGAGAGACAAGCTTCTCAAGCAACTCGCATTGGACGCTGGCCAAGCCGGCCTTGGCCCTCAGAAGCCTAAAGCTACGGCCAAAAGTACTTCTAGCAAGAAAAAGACACCAGTCAAAAAGGTCAAAGTAGAAGATGCTGGGCCGAGGAGGACATCTTCGCGTCTATTGGGTTTGACCGCAGATAGCGAGGTTGCGAAACGGAAAGCTGAGGATGAATATGTTGCTGTGCAGCAAGCTGCGAGGGTCAAACGGCAAAGGCACTCGGGAGATCTTAATCTGAGCGATGTGGTTGTCGGGGGAAGGGATTGGGACAAGAGCGAGAACTTCCTAGTCGATGTTGTGTCCAGAGGCGCCAGACCTCATGAACGAACCTTTGGAGAGACGGAAGTAAAGGAAACCTCGGACAAAGAGCTAAGAGCTCTGAGAGAGCAAATGAGCGCTTTGGAATTGTACGATGGCTTTGAACCCAATCGCATTAAGATCACGCCAGAACGCATATACTCGCTAGGGTTCCATCCCACGACTGACAAGCCCCTAGTTTTCGCTGGTGATAAGATGGGCAACTTGGGCATCTTCGACGCCTCCCAGACATCCAATCCGGCTAAGAAAGGGAGTGGTGTGAAGAAGGAAGAAGAAGGCGAAGAAGAGGAAGAGGAAGAAGATGGTCCAGATCCAGCCATAACGTCCTTCCATTGCCACACTCGTACAATCTCCTCGTTCCAATTCTCGCCCATCAATCCTTCCCATCTTTATACTTGCTCCTACGATTCGTCTCTTCGCCTCCTCGATCTCACAAAGTCTATATCAACAGAAATATACGCTCCCGCAGACACATCAGCGGACGAGCCCCTTTCCGGGGTAGAGGTTGACCCATCAAACCCTCACATGCTGTACTTCTCCCGCCTAGATGGTCACGTCGGCAGGACAGACACTCGTGCACCAAAGACCACAGACATATTCCAGCTCTCTGAGAAGAAAATCGGCGGCTTTTCGATGCATCGCGGAAACCCGCATTTTATAGCCACGGCCTCGCTAGATCGATACCTGAGGATATGGGACCTGCGGAAACTTAGCGGAAAAGCAGGGAGACAGACGCCGGCTTTAATAGGCGAGCACGAAAGCAGGCTGAGCGTGAGCCACGCGGCCTTCAACTCCGCCGGGCAGGTTGCAACAGCTAGCTACGATGACACGGTCAAGATACACACTTTTGAAGGCATGGGATCATGGAAGGCCGGACACAAATTGTCGGATCAAGATATGAAGCCTTCGTCTACCATCAGGCATAACAATCAAACAGGAAGATGGGTGACTATGTGAGTCTTTTCCCTCGCCGCTCTCTCCTTCCACCCATGCTAACGCGGGCCTGCTCCAGCCTCCGTGCTCAATGGCAGCGGCATCCACCAGATTCGATTCAACGTTTCTGCATCGGAAACATGAACCGCTTTGTAGACATCTACACAGCCAACGGCGAGCAACTTGCCCAGCTAGGAGGAGACGGAATAACCGCAGTACCAGCTGTTGCACAGTTTCACCCTAGTGAGCAATGGGTCGCTGCCGGGACCGCTAGTGGTAAATTGTGTTTGTGGAAGTAATATAGAAGCGACAGCGACTATTTAAGAATTGTATAGACAAGTGTTAGTTGCACATGACGCGGCGCACAGAAATTCAGCAACCATACGTTTCTTGTACATTTCAATCGTCAAATCATGGAAACATATCGGACATCCTGCAATCTCTCATCCAAGCTCCTTGCAACCCGAACTCCAAAGCAGGTGCCGAGCACTCAAAAGACTTCTCCTCCGCTTTGAATCCGATCCTTCATCTTCCGCCTCTGCCGAAGCGAACTCTGGTTCAGGCGTTGGCGACGGCGGCGACGGCGGCGATGGAATGTCTCCTGTAAATCGAGAAGAGAGGTCACCATCTCAAGGACAAGACTAGCAAAAATACACTCGACGTTCTTGACCTTTCACCCCTGTATGGAATAGCGGATGCAGAATTGCCGCTCGCGAGGACCCTTTCAGCTTCATATACATGAAGCTGTCCTTTGAGGGTGGATAAGTGGATCGACGTTGCACTGATTGCCAGGCTGAGGTTCAGTGTAGGTTGATGGGCAGCCTTGAGCCCTACGCCTAGCATACGCATGACAGCATGAGGGAAGCTTGCAGAGAAAGCACCAATTGAAGCTCCAGTAGCTTAAATGGTTCTCTTATGTAGTTGGCCATACGGTCCCTGGGGTCGACTTCAAACTGCTAGCTGGCCAACCTTGGAGCATCTTCGTATGGAGAGCTGGCGCGGTTTGAAAGACACGAGTACACTGATGCCCTTGGTGACATCTTTGAGCTTGAAGAAGGATAGGGTTCGCTGTGCCAGACCGGTCAATGTCATGTTGTCTACGAACAATGCAATGGTTTCACTTACATCTCGAGCTGCCAATTGTTTGTCCGCCTCCTCTAGTCGTTGCGTCAATCTTGATGCCTGCTCCAACAGATTTTGATTCTCTATTGCTGTGCGCTCGTAATGTTTTTGCTTTGCAAGGAGCCGGATATGGTCGCGGAAAGTCCGAAGGTGTTTCTGGGTTTTCAGTCTCTGATTCTCCCGTTGCAAATGGGAGACCTGTCTGTTACTTTCAGCCAGGCCTTTATTGGTGTCTTGGATCTTCTGGTGTAAAGATCTCGTATCTTTTGTGGTTGTCTGGAGCTCCTGGATCCGCGCGTTGCTAGCATTGAGCTGCTGGCGTAGATTTTCAGTTTCCCTCCCCTTGGATCTCTGAGCTCTTTTATCTTCTTCCAATTCTGCTTCAAGATTCCAAACTTCTTGTTTGAGGCGGTTCACGTCCTTTTCCTTGGCTTCCCTTTCTGTTCGCAAGCATGTGTTGCTGTGCTTGTATGCTTCATATAGCTCACTGATTGTTCTTGTGCGGTCACTTTCTACCGCGCACTTTTCCTTCAGTGCCTCGATCGTTTGCGTTTTGGCTGTTTCGGTATTCTTCATTGTCGATATAGTCAAGTTTGATGCTGCTAATCGCTCACCCAGCGAGATGATCTCGTTTGATTTCGCCATCTCGCTTTCTCGCAAGGTTTGAATCGTCGACTTGGACTCCACCACCTTCCCTATCAGCGAAGCGTGTTCGCTCGGAGTCATAACTCGCTTCCTTAAATTCTCGAGCTCTGTTTTCACTCTCCTCAGCTCGTCAGTAGGAGCAAGCTGCTCATTGGTCACTTTCAAGTACTGGACTATGAGAGCACTCCACATTTCCACTTTATCGTATGCCTGGTATTGATGATTGTCGGGACAGAGACTATGTCGCGCTAGTGTAGTGAGTATGTCCCCTGAAATTTGCGATGGGTGCATCGTCGACATTAGCTCCAAGTCTGCCTCTGGAGCGGCCCACTTCCCACGCCAGAATTTCCAGCCACATCGACCGTTCTTCCCGACGCCGACGCAGGAGAAGTCAGGGCTCCTGGGATACATGTCTAGGACTTTCCGAGGGTCCCACAGGGCCTTCGTTGATGGATCTTTCGGTAGTTTTGCGAGAGCCGTTGAAGTCATCCTCGCGAGTGATGACGGTCAGCAGGTTTGTAAACAGTGAGATGAATTGCTCAAAAAGATTGAGGGGAGGTCTTTTCACGCAGGGCGAGAAGGTAATGAGTATGGCAATGAGGATGACAGTCTCAAACAAATGTTTTATAATCGCTTGGCGGGTTTCCTAAAATGGCAACAGTGAGAAACAGAATGCAGACCTCTCGGATATCAATGTTTTTGATATAACATCATTCAGCGACAGAGTGGAGAGAGGCTTTTGGCAGGGCTCTACTCCTTGACAGTGGATGGGGTGCCAGGCAAGCTGCGCCTTAGCTGAGCATTAAGCCAAGAATAGGTAGGCATAGCGCACATTACTGCTCGATACTGTCTTCTCGAGGAGGGGCACGGCTGGTGAGTGTGGTTGCTTTTCTGGGTGGTGAGCCTTGCAGTCGGTCTCCACCTAGCTCTAAGCGCCCATAATCATTTCGAGACGAGGCTGAGCACCACCATAACGCTTTTGACCCTGTGCAGGCAGACGCAATAAGATACTGAAAAGGCTCAATCTTTCTTCTTTTCCAATGGAAGATGCTTTCCAAAGCCGATTGATGTTAGTGCGATGGTCATGCAGTATTTCGTAGAAAGAAAAGGGGCACCGCGCATGAAGGCATAGATCACAGTAAAAGTACAAGTCGTGGCCATGATCGAGTAACCAGAGGCGAAGCACTGTGTATGGCACGAATGCTTTAGCGTAGATATCGTGTTTTCACTCTCGACAAAGCGGGGCCAAAGGTCAGGTCGCCAGTAGCGCCCCTGAGCTCATGCATGCTCATCAATCCCAATGGAGCATAGCGGCCTTTTTTGTTCAGATGCAATGTATGACTTGCATTCCGAGCACTGCTCCCGGAGCCTGCTCGCATCACGTGAAAGCAGGGTATACCATCTCTACTTGGGCATGAAGATTACGTCGCTACATACAAAAGCGGGTTTTCTTAGCTTGACTTACGATGAACAGACAATCGATCTTGACATGCGAAGCCATCAGACAAGTCACAACATGCAGCATCTGGTCGACCTTATAGCTCCGGCGAAGGTTCCATCTGCTCGCGAACGATAGTGGTCGTTGTCTCCACCGTAACCTTGGAGATCGTTGTCTCCCGAGTGAGGAAGCGTGGGCTTGGATTGACCGAGAGCGACGGTTGTCTTGCCTTAGAGTAGTTGGGAAACTGGTGATCACCGGGCTGAGGGGACATGCCGTTGGGGATGGAAGGTGCCCCCACAGTCTCACTGTTGTATTGACGAATTTCTCCAGTCTCCGCAGCCATGTTGGCTGCCTTGTTATCTATAAATGAGGGTTTTACCCGTTTCAGACGCACAAAGTTGGGTAGGAGGTTCTCATTCGGGTGATGGCCAAGCAGGCCCGTTGAACAAGAAGCTGCGTCAGCTGTCTCGATGCTGGTCTCGATGAATGATTTGCCAGTAGTGGAGAGTTTAGGTGGCACCTGAGCGTTCGGAGAGACCCGGACACCCTCACACTCCTCGAGAATGGCCGTCTCAGCAGGCAATTGATTGTTGGCGAGCCATGCTTTCCGGAGTGATACGCCAAGAGCTAGAGCCACCGGGCGAGCGACACTATTCCCCACAATCTTCCACTGTTCCTTGGGTAACCCTATGAGTACATCGTCGTCATTGAAACCCTGTGCGCGCCGGACTTCCATTATGGTCAAAAGCCTCTCTTCATCCCAGTGAAGGATAGTGCCACCAGAAACGCCGTTGGGATGGGGCGCCGTCAATACCGTCGGCATCAACCCGTCTCGTCTCACGCGTTGCCACCGCGTTGAGCCTTTTCTCGTTTTCATGTCGACGTCCCAGTTGTAGGCATCGACTTGTGCCTGCGGCATGTAACCTCTGTCACATGCAGTTAAAAAAGTAGACCCACCAGGGAATCGGGGCACACTGCCTATGCGTATTCGGTTTAACGTCGATAAGTTTCGTGACATTCGATGGGTGGGGAAACTGATACAAGACGTGCGTGCATCCGTTGATGGTAGATCTTTTGTGGCTTCTGCGGCGGTGATATATTTGAATGGAGTGGGAGTCGTATAGCGAGCACTAGCGCGTAGTCCGTTGGCCAATTTTGCAAGACTGGCTGCAGATACGTTTTGCGGATGCGAATGAGTGTGAGGGGGCTCGGGTAGCGCAATCATACCTGGGGCAGCTATAGAAATAAAGACGCGGCTTCGACTTTGTGGGCTCCCGAAATTCCAAGCATCAAGACCGAACGTTCGGACTTGGTAACCCATACCAACAAGCGCACTAACGATCAGTGCCAGCATGTTTTCTGTATCAGGACCCCTAGCCATGCCAGTGACGTTCTCCATCAGAGCATACTTTGGTCTATAGAAATCCACGAAGGCGACGACAGAGGCCGCCAACGAACAATTCAATAGTGATCTGTCGTTGCCCTTGGAAGGATTGGCGTCTGAAAACCCTGGGCAGGGACTGCCAGCAGCTATCATTTCCACTTGCCCACGTTGGGCGACGCCACGTCCTCCTTTACCCTGCATTGCCTGAGTGAGATAATCGTTCACAGATCCTCGGAACAATTCAGTGTCATTCCTTGGCTTGAGGTTTGCCTTATATGTATGAATGGCTTCGTTGTACAGATCGACAGCCGAAACGAAAACGACAGCCCCGCCCTCTTCAAGCCCGTGGCCAAAATTGCCTCCTCCACAAAACATGTCCAATCCTTTGAGCGGAGGTTGGAACGGGTCAGCAGAAGGATCCCAGCCCTCTTTTAGATAGGCAAACGAAGGTGCTGCTAGAGGCTGTAAGCCTGAGTCATCGTCTTGAAGGTCATGTGACGTGATGTAATAAAAGTCTCCCGTTCCCTGACGATTGTAAGGCGGAGGGATCTTTCCTTGTCTCTTCTCGTCTTCAGAATAGAAGCGGACATGGCATTCCCTGTAGACATTTGCTTCAGGAATGATCTCGAAACGGTGAGTAAGGACGAGTTCGTTAGGCTCAGCATTTAGATCGCCATACTCACCCTTTCGTCGTAAGAGTCGCCTGACCTTAACTTTGCCAGCGATACGGTCAGCCTCCTGTTTGACTAGCACCACAGGTTCGAGGACATTTTTGATATGTACCAGAAGCGTAACTCCGTTCGAGTAATTGAACACAGGCTTTTCAGCTGCACAGTCGCACTGAAAGTGTGACCCCTGGAGTGTTTGCCAAGCCCCATCGCCTTCTATGTACCTTTGACGGACAAAAAATTCCACGCTTGTGGTAGCTGGGTCACCAAAGAAAGCTACTCGAGGCCTGCGCACGACTTCTTCGGCGTATATGGGGGAGTCGCCGCAATTGCAATGGTCACTCAAGAAAAGTTCTTTGTGGAAAGGATAAGGGACCTTTAAGCATGGGGTGTCTGATGGACGATATAACCAGAGTACTCCGAGTTGACAGCCTTCCGTGGTCTTTGTAATCTTCTGCACGTATCCGTACCATTCTTTGTCACTCGACTTCCATGTGGTTAATTTGTCTTTCGGCAATGAAACAACATCACCGACCGTAATTGCGGCATTCTGTTGTGGAGAGTCGAGATCAGACTGAGTAGTGACACGTATAGCCGGCGTTCTGGTTCTGGACAGAGGACGGATATCCTGCTTGTACTGCTCTGCTGAGCCCACAGACGGTTCTTGACAGTAAAGAAATTTCTCGAATGGTAGATGCTTAAAACACTTGTACACGTATGGTGTCACGGTTGTTCTTCGCCTGGTCATCATCTCTCCCCCTTCATCCGAGAGTGCAAACATGTCGGCCTTGGTCTCACGCTCCTTCTGCTCAGGTATCGAGCTCAAGAATACGGGATGAATCTCGCTCCAGACAGGGACTTTCTCAAGAGTGGCGTCCACCTGCGAAGCTTGACACCATAGGAAGTTTGCTTGAGAAGCGAGGACTTGGCGAAAGTCCTTCTTCCCATATTGTTCCAACCATAGACGGATGAAGTCGTCCGATTGGTAAATAGACTTAAGCCATCTATAAAAACCTTGTCGGAAATGATTGAGAAGAACCTCTTGGAAGGTGGAGATGAAGTCCACGACATGCTTGGCAAGTTGGGCCATCCACAGGAATGGCTCATGGTATCTTCGATACTCTTCGGCTGGCGTTCGTAAACGGTACCAAACGTTGTACATCTTGCCTTCAGTGGACTGTATCCAGATATCAGATTCGACCGCTGGACGATACGTCTCTCCGTAGCCTCCAATTGAGAGCTTTTCGCAAGGCACTCTCTGGACATACTTCTTGTTACCATCAAACCATATCACGCCGTCAAAGTAGAGGTGGACATTCCATTCGTTAATCTCATGGAGTGAGGCCAGCTCATTTGCCCGCGGAGTCTCTTCAAGTCTCTTCTGTCTATTGCCGTTATTACTCTTGTGCTCACGATATATGACGAAGTCTTCCAGTTCGGCGTCAATGAATGAATCATCATCAGTATCACGCGGGTTACTCTCTTGTTGCTCTTGCTTTGTCTGCGATTCAATTTAGCCTTGCCGAGTAAGACCGTCTTCGTGGTCTACCTACTGCTATCTCTCGCAACACAGCCTTTTCGTAAGACCGTGGCAAGGGTGGCTTGTGGCCATGGTACAACGATTTTGGAAAGGCGAGAGGAGGAGGGCGAATGGCGATCAACGGTACCTCCACAACCTTCCTCTTCTTGTTTTTCGTCGTCCTGCCATGTTCGCCGTCTGAGGAGTCTGACGCTGACCTGATAGGTCTTCTGGGCTTCCGGTCACGGCAAGAGGCCGATCGCTTTGTTTCCCTGAGTCTTCGCGTTGGTATGTAAGTGGTTGGGTAAAGCAAGCGAGGTGGTGGGAATTGCGGGGGGATGCTCGGACCCTAACAGTGACATCTTCCTGGCTGTCCGCTCTTGCATATTCAAGAGTCATCTTCTCTAATCATGCATCGAGCTGGTCTATTCTTCATCCCCTGTAGACATGCGAGACAGGTTGGCTGTGCTTCAGAGCAAACGATCACCATCAGCACGTCTTTGTCGCGTCGATTCATGTTGCAACGCGTGGACATCACTGAACGAGTGTGGAGGCAAAGTGGATCATTGATAGTAGGAATACACGACTCTCACTTTCACTTTCACTACGAGCCACTTGAGAGGATGTCCAGTGAAGGTGCCACCGGCCCCATGCTGAATGTTCGAACGCTCGCGTAAACATTCGAAAAGGGGACGTGCCCAGCGCGCTTGGTCTCCGAGCTACTCACTTTAGTATGAGGGCTATTATTCTAGAGGATGTATACACAAGACTTAGAAGCAGACTCGCTTGTATAAGAGGTGCTCTAGAGACTTCTATCAAGAGCCGACTCGGTATGACCCGGTCCGATGTCTTTACCATATCGTACTCAACTATCTGTGAGGTGGTGCGAGAGCATCTGATTAAGAAGGGATCAAGTATAAGTCACCAGTACAGTACTTGGTGTCCTCACTTCTAGTTGCGATATTGAACATATTCGGCGCTATTGCCCTCATGACATGCAATTTTTCTGATAGCATGCCAGCCCTTTAGATCTATCATTCATGTACACGCGTCAAAGATGGCCAAAATCCTTCTTCGCCGTGATTGTTCTCTGACAGTGGGCCAATATCGCTGCCTGTCGTCCCACATCCGCTAATCGTCCAATTACCTCCTTATTGCCATCCACAAAGCCATACAACGCATATGGTATCTCCACTTCCTGACAGAATTCTTGTACAAGCTTCTGCGTCCGCCGCAGATTATGGCGAGGCATACGAGGGAAAAGATGATGTATGGCTTGGAACTGGAGGCCTCCGTGGAAAAAATCCAGCCATTCAGGACAGTCAACATCCATAGTCGTCCTCAGCATTTTCTGAGGAAAGGACTCGTTGACTCCAAGATCAGCGGTGCTCATGGCAAAGTGGCTCAAGGTGATTTGTACGTGTAATGGTGCGGTGACCATGTGGCTAATCATGACAAATGCCCAACGACCTCCGGCAGAAGGTATTGATTTGTATACCACCAAATAGCCAAACCAGTACCAGAAGAAGAGTTGCCCTGTGATCTCTAGCCATCTATGCCACCATGCAGGGCCCTTTTTCGGCCCCTGACCCATTATGAGATATTCCCAACTCAAACGGTACAAATTGAACCTACCGAAAAGAAGTATCGGGTAGTAGAGATAATGCTGATACGGAATGACGAACTTGGCGAAAAGGTCAAATGTCATAATGCGGTCGTAATAAGTACTCCTCAGAGAATTGAAGAAGCGGTGAGAAATCGCGAAGAAGGGCATATGCTCAACATCCGGGTCGTGTTCTGGCGAATTCGTCACAATATGATGAACGTTATGACTCCTTTTCCACCACCCCAAGCTCAGTCCTCCAATAAAATCCGCAATCATGATCCCGATGACAGTATCAACAGTAAAATCGTGTGTGATGCCCATATGTCCTGCATCATGGACCGTGAAGACTAATTGGTGCCAGCACATGCCAAGGAAAAGCCCGCTGGTGCCGTACCAGCCGTACCGTAGGAGGAAAAGAAACGTACCAAAAAGAAATGTATATCTGCAGGTCTCAATAGCGTATGCTGTATAATTGCAGTCAAATAGATTTTCGGCTCGTAATTGGTGATAGAGCAGGCGGTATTTCTGCACGACGTCGTCCTGAGTGGCTGGATCCAGCGCTGGATACTTGGCGAGGTCGAGGTCAATTTCTTGCTGTGTGCGAGCATCCATGAGTGATAGCTTGGCCTCATCGATGGCTGCTGGCAATTCTATCGAAGAAAAGGAAGAGACCGAGGAAACCTCATCAAGCTCCACGTTTATGCGCCGCCGCAGCTCGCAAACGCTCAAATCCTCAATTGGATCAAATATTGGCGTAGTGGGAAAAGAGCTACTGCCGCTTGAGGAAGCCACCTCGTCGTCGTCGTCACAGTGGACTGGACCCGTGTTCTCGGTATACCCCTTGAAGTGGCCGCCTTGGATCGGCGGCAGAAAATTTCTCCATCGTCCATCAATCCTGCCAATACGAAACCTCGACATGTACTGGCGAGCCTCCGCTGAGTGTAGTCTGTCAATTGGAGCGAATTAGCGAAGAATGGCCTTGGGTAGATCTGGAAGGTATCATACGCATTAACCTCGTCCGTAGCATCTCGCCCTACCATATGCATAATCGCCTTGACCCCCCCAGGATGATACCTCAG